>Ga0210389_10004847_pt1 | contig 10439 bp, 8 predicted proteins | sample IncBWH28OmetaG_FD_160127 | JGI IMG/M metagenome (GOLD analysis project Ga0210389, IMG submission 160127) | Forest soil microbial communities from Barre Woods Harvard Forest LTER site, Petersham, Massachusetts, United States - Inc-BW-H-28-O ...
AACAGACGACGCGGAACGCTTCAAGCAATCACGTTGGCGGCCGCCTTCCCCAAGCAGCCCACAGAGTGGGAGAAATTGTCAGGAAGTCCGTTGCTTTCAGTCGAGCGAGATCCTGCTCGAACTCGTCTTCAGTGATGTAACCAGCGTTGATCATGTCTGCGCGAAGCTGCTGAAAATTTGCCCGCATAAGAGAGGTGCCCGCCGACTGGCCCTGCCACATAAACATGCGGGCCTCTGCACCGGTTGCGACTAACCCGTTGGCCAGCAGTCGTCCGAGTAACAATCGTCCGCAGCGTCTTTCGACTCCACGATCTTCTACAAGGCGCATCATCGCAAGCTGAGTCTTGGGAAGGACCTCCGCAGGATGCGCAACGGGATCCGCAAGGAGAGAAGCGGAATCAAATTCTTCGTCCACCAGCCACCCTCCCGGTTTGAGAGCAGCAATCATTCGGCGTAGCGCTTTATCCCGTTCCGGCAGGTGCAAAAGGACGAGGCGACTGTGCACAATATCAAATGCCCTTTCGGGCAATGGGTCGGTGGCAATGTTGTGGCGCCGAACCTCCACATTCGGCAGCTTCAGAGGTTCAAGAAACCTTGTATCAATATCGGTAACGAGCACGCTTCCCGTCGCGCCCACGCGACCGCTCAGCCATGAAGCGATCGACCCATTGCCTCCTCCTACCTCCAAGCAGTGCCAGCCCTGATCGACGCCACGCTCGCTGAGATGACGAATCGTGCCGGGATCGAAAATCTCCGAGAGCGCCCTGAATCGAGCGCCGGCTTGCTCAGAAGCATTGTCAAAGACGTAATCTGGAGAGATCGAACATTCAGCATGCCCTGTTTCCATGTTGTGTCCTCTTTCTTGCTCGAATGTTGCTATGGCTTCAGGAACGCGAGCAATTCGGTCAGTGTCTCGTCTGGTATTTCTTCCGGCAAGAAATGCCTCCCCGGCAAAGGTTTGCCGCTCACCTGGGCGGCGCGTTCCCGCCAAACGGCCAGCACGTCAAACAACCGGTGCACACCTCCGCGCTCACCCCACAGGACCAGCAGCGGGCAAATGATCTTGCGGTTCAGATCCTCTTCGTCATGTTTTATATCGATGGAAGCACCCGCCCGGTAGTCTTCACAATTCGCGTGTATCGCACGCGGGTCGCTGAAGCAGCGTAGATACTCGGCGAATGCTTCCTCGCCCATCCAGCTTGGTATCTTCCCGCTAGACATGTCTCGGAACATCATGTACCTGAGGTAAAACTCGACATTGTCTGCAATAAGAGTCTCTGGAAAGGGGGACGGCTGAACAAGGAAAAACCAATGGTAGAAGGCCGTCGCTATCTCCGTGTTGACATTGTGCAAGAGGGTGTGGGTCGGAACGATGTCGAGCACTGCTAGTTTTGTGATTCGATCAGAGTGGTCCAAGGCCAAGCGGTGCCCAACCCGTCCACCACGGTCGTGTCCCACCACGGCAAACTTCTCAAAGCCAAAATGGTGCATCACTTCGATTTGATCGAGCGCCATGCTGCGTTTCGAGTAGTTGGAATGGTTCTCACCGTCCGGGGGCTTGCTACTGTCGCCATAACCACGCAGGTCGGCGACCACTACCGTGAATTCCTTGGCCAACTGGGGCGCGATTCTGTGCCACATGACGTGCGTCTGCGGGTTGCCATGCAAGAGCAGCACGGGTGAACCTCGCCCCCCTGAAACAACGTTGATAGTTGCCCCTGTAGTTTGCACTTTCGAGGCATTGAATCCCTCAAACATGCGCGTCGATATGCTTACCGAAGGCTCCGCTTGACCCTCCAAGAGGCTTGCTACTGCGGCTCCTCCGATGACTCTAGCGACACCCTTGAGAAAAGCACGCCGGTCGCTCGTGGAAATTCCATCTTGCGCTTCGCTTTCGAGGAGATTTGAATTTGACACGATTGTGACCTCCGCCTGATTCGCACTCTACCGAGACACGAAACCCACGCGGCCCCTTTCGGGGCCTTTAGTCGGGCAATTGGGGGCGTTCGGGTTCAGGAAGCCAGAAACTTCCTATTAGCGACACGGTATAGGTCAGGACGGCAATGGTGCCTGCTGCGTATGCCATTCGAGTGGCCGCTCCGGTGGCTGGGACGATGTTGGCAAGCTGCGTCGTTAGAAGTGCAGCGGATGAGCCAATTGCCCTGCCGCCGATGTTGCCAGCGAAGCTTTCACCCGTCCCCCGCAAATGTGTCGGGTAGACCCAGGGCAAGTAGTTCCATAGGAAACTGAATGAGCCATTCATGCAAACGGCAGCGAAAAAGACGCCGCACTTTAGAAGCACCAGACTATGCGTCGCAGCGAAGAAATAAACCCAAACGAACACCGCTAGGCCGGGAACCAGGCCAAGACGCAACAGGCGCCTCTGCGTTGCGATCCTTACGACCAAGAGCGGGAAAAGCAGTCGGCCTGCAAACGTGCCCAGTTCCGCTATCGACTGAACGCTGCCGACGGTCTGCTCCACTTGCCGAGTCGGTGCGCCGCGCAATTGAGGAAGTCCAGGAACAACATGGGGCGTTTGCTGCAGCACCCCATAGGGCACCGCGTAGAAGCATGCCGCCAGCAGCGTAGCCACCAAGGTGGTCTTTTTCAGAGCCGGGCTGAAAAGTTCTGCAATACTCGGGCGCTTTAGGGCACCTCTGGACTTCTTCTCTTTCCAGATCGGCGATTCCGGCAAGAAAGGGCGAATCAGAATCAGTGGAATCGCTGGCAACAAGCCGCCGAGCACCGCATAGCGCCACGCTTCATGACCGGAGTGGATCGACGGCAATCGTTCCGCGTACGTAACCGCGAGGTAGTATGCTCCCGTGGCGAGCAGGCCTCCCAGGCCGACAGCGCTTTGGGTGAAGCCCAACACGGATTCTCGTTGCTTCGGATTCGAGAACAGTTCTGCCAGCCAGGCAATCGCTGCCACATATTCGACGCACACACCAATGGATGTGAGGCAGCGGAAGATCAGAAACTGCGTCAGGGTGCTGGAATAACTGGCTGCGCATGCCGAAAAAGCGTACAGAAGGATGCTCCAGACCAGCACTCGCCGACGACCCAAAATATCGGTGAGATAGCCGCCTAACAGCCCGAAACAGCCGCCCGTCACCGCAGGGACGGAGAACAGCAACCCTACCCATAAGTTAAATTCTGGAGTTCCAGGCCTAAGACCTCCGACCGTGACCAGCGCCGGCCGCACGACGACCGAGAGCACAACCATTTCGTAGAGGTCGAACGCAAAGCCCAAGGCTGTGACCCCACAAATAAGCCACTGGAGAGCGGTCAACCGGTCGGCCTTTGAAGCGAGTGCTGGAATCGCAAGGCTGTCTGCCGGGGTGCGCGCATTGTGTACCAGCTCTGCCATGGATGCCCCCACTCGTTGCTCTTCGGGAAGTTGCTACCTTCGGCCCCAATGGTGGGCTATTTAACCTCAGGCAGAGTTGTGATACAAGTTGAAATAATTCACTAATTGTTGAGAGATATTCAATGATGAACTTTACGTCGCGACAATTTCAGGCCTTCTCGCTGGTGGCGCAACACCGCAACTTCTCGCGCGCCGCAGAAGCACTCTTCATTACCCCGTCGGGCTTGAGCGTTTTGATAAGGGAATTGGAATCCCAGTTGGGCTTTCGGCTGTTTGATAGAACAACGCGCCATGTCGTGCTCACCGCCTATGGGCAGGAGTTGCTGCCTATCGCACAGAAGAGCTTGGCCGACGTGGACGGTGCGGTGTCACGCATCGGACGTACGGCGACTGAGAGCAGCCGAACGTTGTCGGTGGGGGCGTCGCCACTCATCGCGGCCAATGTCCTTCCCCAGGCGATTAAGGAGTTTCGGACTCATCGGCCCGAAATCCGGATTCAATTGCGGGATTGCGAACCCTCTTCCATCATCCCAATGGTCGAGTCCGGAAAAGTCGACATAGGGTTGCGGGTGCTATACAAGCCCCTTCCGGGCCTTCGGCGGATACCGTTGTTCCGCTTCTGCCTGATGGTAGTTCGTGCCGACAACGATCCTGCCTTTCGGCGCGCTTCGACCACCTGGTCCGCATTGAAAGGAGAGAGACTGATTTCTCTCGTGCCGACGAACGAGATTCAGCAACTCATAAATAAACACCTGGCGCAAGTGGGCATTGGCGTTCAGCCCAATGGCGTTATCCATTACATCGACACGCTGCTCGCCATAGTGGAAGCAGGCGAGGGCAGCGGGATTGTCCCCTCCTGGGCATTGGCGGCATGCAGAAACAGAAAAGTGGTGATGAGCCGGCTGATTAATCCAGTTGTGAATTTGGATTTTTATCAGATCAGCGATCGGGGTAAGCAACTTCCACCGGGCGCGCACGATTTCACGTCTTTCCTGCAGAGCTACATCGCCAGATGGGCCGGGCGCGCGGGTATCCTGTAGGCGGTGCGGTTCCTCGATTAGTTTGGCCGGGACAAACGCGCTAGTTGTCCGATACTTAGTTGGTGGGTGGTCGGCAACGCTTTACCTTACCGGTATAGGTAGGAGCCCGTCATCCGGCAGCAATTGCCGCCATCACTGCATATCACCAAAGTAGGGCCCGTCCCAAGCTAGACCCTTCATGCGCTCTTCCGGAGGGTCGATCGAGGGCAGATCGTCCTCGGGTCTGTCGAGATAGAAAAAGGCGACACTCGACCAGTCGTCCTGCCTCTCGAACATTCCCCAGCTTCCCTTTTCTTTCTCTACAAGCCCAGGGCCTGCATTGTAGATCGGCGCGCCCGTGTGGTACACGGGATCGGTTGTGCTGCTGTCGCTGGTAAAGCCTATTTGCTGTACGGTTACACGGATGTCACTCTTAAAGTACACAGGATCGGGAATGTGATACCGATAGAAGCAAGATTGCATTTTATCGGCATCTACGAAGTGCGAACCTTGGTAAAGGTTTGCATATTCATTCTGTATCCCCCAACCAGTGCCCACGTAATCTTCGGCTCCGGTCCCAGCCAACGTGGGCCATTCGCGATCACCATCTAAATACATCTTGACTTCCCCCTCTCCCCACCACTTGTCCACATACAGCTTCTTATTGGCGTGGACGCAGAGATTTGCCCCCAAGAACCTTCCGCTTCCGGAGACCTGCGGAAGGACTTCGAAATCGTGCTGCAATTTGGTGGGATTCTCACGCCGATAATGGGCATGAAAATAGAGATCGTTTGCACCATGCTTATCCCCCAGCGTGTAGTCAACGTCATAGAACAAAAGTTGGAGGTCCTTACCACTCTCGTTTGTCAGTACGATTCTCATGCCACTCCTGAAAGGCATGGGGATGTAGCAGTTGAAACTTCTGGCCTCCGGGCTGGCAAACAAGGCCGATTGAAACGAGACCATGCGTCCCAATCCGAATCCGAAAAAATCGCCGAAGGGCGCGCTGACGGCCGGTTTGGTCGCTCCATCCCAAAACATTTCGACCTTCAGTCCTCTGAGCATGGCAGGGCTTCGATCGCTGATTGTTGCCCAGATTCTTCGCACCGTACCGCTGGACCCGCGAACCTCTGCCAGTGTGATTTGTGCGCCAGCCTTGACCGGTATCGCTGGTCGACCCTTTCGGCCCCCATTCGTCTGAGCTGCCTTACCCTTTTCGCCGGAAGGGTTCTCAGCGCTGGCCCATCTGGTGTCGATGCCCTCGGGCAGGGTGTAGAGAGACTGTGCCAGTACGCCGGTCCGCCCACCATGCAGTACAGCAGCTACAGTGATGGCAAATAGAATTTTCCGAGTCGCCATGACAATCCTCCTGAACAGTCACGAATGGCCGAGAGGATCGTAATATGCGCGGGTGTGCGGCGTCCAAAGTACCGGGCCTAAGTTTCCGAAGGGGTGGGCGCGAACGATTTCAAATCTTTCCTGCAGAGCTACATCGCCAGGGCCGGGCGCGCAGGCACCCTCTAAATGGGTGCATTTTGTAGAACGTGGGTGAACCGGCGTGCACTCCACCTTCTCCAAGTAACGCGAGAACCGAGGGCAGCCTCCGTGAATCACTGGATGGCCACCTTATTTGTTTGATGGCTTCTCATAGTTGTTCGGCAAGGACGGGATCGCGCGCAGGTATTCATAGATCGCTTGCAGTTCGTAGTCCGTCTTCTTCCCAAATACAGGCCAAGGCATGCCCTGCAGAATCCGCCCTGGATGCTGTTGGTCTTGCCCGTAATGCATCACATTCATGAATTCGTGCAAAGTTAGCCCCGCAGGCAGACCGTAGGTTGGATCCGGTGTGATGTTGCGCGACTTGACGCCCGGTTGGTTTAACAGTGGTCTTCCTCCAGCCAGATAGACAGCGGTATTAATCCGCTCGGGTTCGCCGAGAAACGGATTTCCACCCGGAGCCCAGTTTGGCCAGGTGTGACAGTCCATGCAACCACTCGTGTTGACGATATAACTGCCGAGGCCCACGAGATTGCGGTCCTTCCCATCGAGGTTGAGCGGCACGGGAGCGATCTCGAATCCTCTTTGGATGCGCATTTGATCTGAGTCTGCTCCCTTGTCGATCCTTCGCTCCCAAGCGAACCCGAGAACGCAGAGGATCGAGATGGCTATGAGGGCCAAGGTCACCCTGTTGGAAAACCTGCTAACAAGCATGTGAGTAATCTCCTGAGGTACCGTTTTGCGCCGTCCGGTGAACCCTTCGAGCGATCCGGTAAGCGCATCCTGCGACAAGCGAGCAACGGAACACAATGGAGAAAGCTGTAGGAAATCTGAAGCGTTCTGAAGCGCTAAGTCACTACGTATTCAGAAGTTATCGGCCACGCGGATTGGATGTAGAATTGGGTCCTCGCCTGGAGTTGCCGGTCGTGCCCAGCGATCTCGTCAGATTCGAAGATGTCGAACTCGACGCTCAGCGCTACTCGTTGCGTCGATCCGGTCGCAACCTGAAATTGGAACGCATCCCCATGGAACTGCTCCTGTTTCTGGTTGAGCGGCGAGGCCTGCTCGTCACCCGCGAAGAGATCATCGAGAAGCTCTGGGGCAAGGACGTTTTTCTCGATACCGACAACAGCATCAACACCGCCATCCGAAAAATTCGGCAGGCGCTGAAAGATGATCCAGAACAACCTCGCTTTGTGCAAACCGTCGCGGGTAAGGGATATCGGTTCATCGCGCCGATCGTCCAGGCGGACGAATCTGCAGGCAACGGTGTTCCAGATCCGGCGTCTCGTACTCTCCAATCCATAAATGAGCCGGATCCGAAGCCCCCAGTCCCACCGGGCATATCGGAGCCGACTGCATCAACTAAAGCCGCGCGCGACATGAGGATGTCGCGCATGCTGGTAGGCGGCATCGCAATGGTGGCCGTGCTCATCGCGATCGGGGCGATGATCTATCGTCACTACGCTCGCATCCGGTGGGTTCGAGAGCAGGCGGCACCACAGATTCAACAACTGGTTGTCAACCGGAAGCCTGTGGCTGCGTATCTTCTTTTTCGCCAAGCCAAACAAATGAGCCCCGATGATCCGTCACTGAAGCGCCTGGAGCTGCTTACCTTCTGGCCACGTCAGTTCACTACGAATCCCCCTGGAGCTGACGTGTTCCTGCGGGACTACAACGAGCCCAAGAGTGACTTCCAGTATTTGGGGAAAACACCGCTTCAAGGTATCCGCTTGCCCCACGACCACTACGTCGTTCAGTTCCGCAAGGAGGGCTACGAGACGCTAGAGTCCGCCACGGCCGCAAGCAGGGTGAGCGTCGATCTCCTTCCGTCCGGCAGTTTGCCACTACGCATGGTGCGGGTTTCGGGTGGGCAAGTGAATCTCGGCTTGGGCGGCCCCGTGGATAACACAGTAGGTTCGCGTTTCAGTCAAAAGATTGACGATTTCTTCATCGATAAGTACGAGGTGACCAACCGGGAATTCAAGAAATTCGTCGATGCCGGCGGCTATCGGAATCCCAAATACTGGAAGCAGCCTTTCGTGGACGGCGGCCACACCCTCAGTTTCGCGCAGGCGATTAACCGGTTCCGCGACAAGACTGACCGCCCGGGACCGTCCACTTGGGAACTTGGCAGCTTCCCGCCTGGACAAGACGACTACCCGATCGGAGGAGTGAGTTGGTATGAGGCCGCTGCGTATGCAGAGTTCGTCGGGAAGAGTCTACCCACTGTGTACCACTGGTACGAAGCGGGCTTTGCCCGCGACATCCTTTACTCGGACATCCTGTTTCACAGCAACTTCTCAGGCAAAGGCCCGGCACCGGTTGGTAGTTATTCGGGGATTGGTCCTTTCGGCACATACGATATGGCCGGCAACGTCAAAGAATGGTGCTTTAACGCCAGCGGAGATCGTCGCTACATCCTCGGCGGCGCCTCCACCGACCTCTCGTATATGTATGAGGAGCCCGACGCTCGTCCGCCGTTCGAGCGCTTGTCTACACACGGTATTCGCTTGGCGAAGTATCTTCAGTCTGAAGAACTGCCCGATGCCCTGACCGCTCCGATTCCAAATATTTCGCGAACCGTCGATTATCGCAAGGCGAAGCCCGTTTCGGATGCCACTTTTCGTATCTACCGGGGACTTTACTCTTACGACGAGGCTCCCCTCGACGCGAGGATCGAATCGGAGGACGACAGTGCACCGGACTGGAAGAAAGAGCGCGTGAGCTTCAACGCCGCGTACGCCAACGAGCGCGTGCCCGCTTACCTCTTCCTACCGAAGCACGCTTCGCCGCCCTATCAGACTGTCGTGTATTTTCCGCATGGCGCGGCACAGATTTTTCACTCCATCGAGGATGGCCAGTTTGAGGGAGTCGACTTCCTGGTCAGGGCGGGCCGCGCCGTAATGTTTCCGATCTACAAAGGCAGCTACGAGCGGCAGGGGAAGATTCCCGATGCAGGCACGATTGCCTACCGTGAAGTGACGATCGAGCAGGCGAAAGATCTGCGCCGCGCTGTCGACTACCTCGAGACCCGCCAGGACATTGACCGCAACCGGATTGCCTATTACGCCGTAAGTTGGGGTGCGGAACTGGGATCGATCATGCTCGCCGTTGAAAATCGCATCAAGGTCGCAGTCCTGGTGGCCGGTGCCTGCGACACAGAGAAGGAATTGCCTGAAGTGGACCCCATGAACTTTGCTCCGCATGTAACTATTCCGACGCTCATGATGAACGGCAAATACGACTTCATGGACCCTCTGGATACCTGTCAGGAACCACTGTTTCATGTGCTGGGCACGCCTCCGCGTGACAAACGCCACATTGTTTTCGATTCAGGACACGCCGTGCCAGATGTGCCCAAGATGAAAGAAGCGCTCGACTGGCTGGATCGGTATCTCGGGCCGGTTAAATAGAAACTTCGTGCAGGCGGGAACTGTTCATGGTTGCTTGCTCGTGGGCGCGACATGCTTGAGTTCTTCAGTCCAATTCAACACAACGCGGACTTCGTCGGGAGGCCCATTCTCCACATTGGCCTTCACAAAAAGGAATCGCTGACCGTCCGGGCTGACGTCGTAGAGGCCGTTGCTCAACCGACCCATTACAAATGGAGGGTAGTCCGCAACGATTCGTGGAGTGGACGCGCTGAAGGTGGGTTGTGTGGATACGCCCACGCTCATAAAATTACCAGAGCTCATATAGAACAGTTCGCGGCCATTTTGCGCCCACACGGGCGTGGTGCCACCATTGGTCGAAATCTGCCATTTGCCGCCCGGGCCCGGAAAGGGCTGCACATAAACTTCATAGCGGCCCGACTCTTCCGACTGATAAGCAATCCATCGGCTGTCTGGTGAGAATCGGGCTTGCATCTCGTTGAATTTTGTCTGTAGAAACGGCTGAGGTTTTCCCTCGCCTGTGAGCGGCGCGATCCAGATGTCCCGGCCCGTGGCTGACCCTACGGCCCAATAGGCCAAGAATTTGCCATCGGATGACCAGGAAGTGGGAACCAAGATGAGACTTTCTCCTGCGACGAGGGTCTCCTCGGCGCCGCTCCCGTCGGCAGGTTTCATAAGAATCGCTGGTCCCGTTGGACGTGTAGTCGCGAACGCGATGCGTTTTCCGTCCGGCGACCATATCGGAGCACTGCTGCGTTCGTCGAAGGTCAAACGCGTGAGCGTACCATGCGGGATTTCATACACCCAGACGTCCGAACCGCTGCTGCCGGAAGGAATCGCGACCGCGATGCGTTCTCCATCGGGGGAGACGTGAGGAGAGCCATAGTGGCGAGCGGGAGCCGCGAGTTCTTTGACCTGCTTCTTACGGTCCACCCACACGATCTCTCCATCACGAGTGTAGGCATTTTCAGGCAGATAAACGAGCGAGCCAGTATCGGAAACCGCAAAGTCAGCTGCTCCGCTGCTCGGAGAGGTTTTCACCCCGTCGAGAACCGGCACCGGTTGGCCCGTGACCTCCAGTCGATTTGGGTCGAACGCCACTGCAAACACGCGCCCGTCGCGTTCAAACAGGAGATGTCCACTCGGAGAATAGCGCTG
>Ga0210389_10004848_pt1 | contig 10438 bp, 14 predicted proteins | sample IncBWH28OmetaG_FD_160127 | JGI IMG/M metagenome (GOLD analysis project Ga0210389, IMG submission 160127) | Forest soil microbial communities from Barre Woods Harvard Forest LTER site, Petersham, Massachusetts, United States - Inc-BW-H-28-O ...
AAGCCCTAAACTGTATTAGATAATTATGAATTCTCCGTTCTCCAGATTGAACATTCCACTCAAGTTTCTGCCAACTTTGGAATTCGTATTTCTTCAATTTTTGTATAAACCCACTTAATTCTGTTCTATATTTAGAATAGAACATTCTATTTTGCCGGATATATCTGATCTTCCAATCAGGGAATACTTTTTTTGTTCGAGCGTAGCTTGGTAAAAGTTGCAATTGCTCTTTTTTAGAGAGGCCAGATAAACTTACGCCGAAATTGCCTTTGTACTTACCTAATTCCAAAGAAGTCATCCTATCTGGACATCCCTTTTCAAATGGATATGTAGCTCCAAACTCCATTGCCCAGATTGGGAACCCTGGGATATTGTCTTTCGGAGGAATAATATCAAGAAATTCCTGCCACAGGTCGAGACATGCTAACTCATCGGCATGTACTTTTCTAACATCTGTTGGAGTCTCATCAATAAAATCATATACATTAATCTCTCCTTCAAAATTCGGTTCGGGCCACACAAAATGTTTCAACCCGGTTAATGAACCAACGATAAAGATTCTTTCCCGGTGTTGCGGTATTCCAAATTGGTGGGGAGAATAAATTTTGTGGTCAACTTCATACCCTAATGAACCTCTTAGCTTTTTAAGCATATATTCCCAGGTCTGCTCATTATCATGCTTAGCAATGAATGGCACATTCTCCAAAATAAAGTATTTAGGCCGATGGGTTTTTAATATTTTCGCGATTTCATCAAATAGATTACCACGGTGTTCATCATCCCTTCCTTCTTGATTTCCTGCCTTTGAAAACGGCTGACATGGAAATCCTGCGCATAGAATGTCGTGTTTGGGGATTTTGGTTGATTTTGCTTTAAGAATTGCTTTAATGTCGCCATGAGCCTCAATATCAAAATTCCTTTTGTAAAGATCCCTCAAGGATTGATTTATCTCGCTCGCAAATACACATCTGTGCCCCAGTTTGCTCAGCCCGAGATGAAAACCTCCAAGGCCAGCAAACAAATCAATAAATTTCATATCAGTTCAGTTTATCTCTACGTGTGTCAGTAACTTTCTTAGGAGCATAAGAAACGTCCGGAAAGGAAGGTTTAGGTAGATCCCCCTAAGTTAAGAGATTTTCGTCTTATAGGTTGATTTTTAGCAAAAAAACTACCATATACATTTGATTATAAGCCAATTCCATATTACTTAATTGGGAACATCCAATCACTAAGAGGACAATTCCCCAATCCCCTGGGACGGTAAGAAAAGAAACTAGCCGGGACCCTACTGCTTACATGGGGTGAATCATTTCTTTGGGTGGAATATATAAATGAAAAAGCTACCAGATGACAAAAATAATGCCATTCAAGTCATTCAAAGAGGAGGATTCTTCCGAAGACGAACATCCTCAAGATCATCCGACCAAAAGCCGAAAAACTACATACGATAAGTTAAGCGATCATCACCCAGCTAAATACATACAAATACAAGGCATGGAAAAAGAAGCTGATAGGTGGTTGGAAGATCGGATGCTATCGGTGGCTCTTTTGCTAAATGTCCTCAGCGTTGATTGGGATGATTTTATTGAATATTATGAATTACAATGGATGCTCCCTCGAAATAAGCCAACTCATACCTTTGCATCCGACTCAAACTTAGACGAGGATTTCCTGTAAAGAAAAAGGAGAGCACTTGCCCTCCTATTTCAATCTAAACCACGGCACTCTAATTATTGCTTCTTTATCGAGTACTTCAAGCCTGCGCTAATTTTCTGAAATCTTTCGAAGAGTTCCGTGTTCCATTGATTGGATACAACCACCTTCTTCCCCCCCACAGTGAGGACATCATTAATAAAGTGGCGAGGTCTTCCAGAAGAAGCAATTATCTTTTTTGCCTGATTGATTTCGACAATGGTTCCATATCTTTTCTGAAGTTCGGAGCTTTTGAATGTCGTCTGTAATGTTTGCAATGAAATGCGTGGATGATCTTTAACATACTGTTTCACTGTTTCCAACACAGCTCTTGACTTCGGGTAAGGAGTTTTGCCAACAATATACTTTGATGTATCCCGACCTGTTGAAGGAAGGTGCACTTCATCTGGTTCTTTGGGAACAGATTCCTTTGCTTCCACAACCTTTTTACCACTTTTTGCCTCTGCCTTTGAAAAGGTTGGTGGATTTGCTCCCTTGTTAATGGTCACTTTCCCATCTTCTGCCAGCTTTTTTAACACTTTATGGACATTCAATTTGAAAATGCCCGTTACGGCAGCAATGTTTTCGGCAGAACTTCCACTGAATTTTTCAAGAAAGTTGAGCACTTTAACTTCAGATGTTTCTTTTTCCATGTTGATTGGTTTTGGTTTATATATCGAATGCCTTCGGAAACACCTGTAAATAAAGGTGTTCAAAGGTGTATAGCTAAAGTACCAACAAGGAATGACACAGGACAATTTATTGCCGCTTAAGGAAAGTGATGGATTAGTACCATAATTAGAATAGGTACACGACCGGAAATGTTAAGGATGATTATTTCCAGCGATCTGGTCGAGTTTAATCTGCTCAAGGCGACTTTGTATTAATGCAGCGGTCTCGTACCGTTCATCTTCTAATACCAATTCAAGCAAGGTACTTAGACCCAAGATTTCAGTTGCAGGATCAAGTGGTTCAATTTTCTGGTTTCTCTGAAATTTCATCTTCTTCATTATCAGAAGTTATTACAAGTAAGGAGTTAACAACAGACAGCGCCCATTCTCTCAACGCCGGGAACTGCATCTCATCCAAAGTACTCAGTGGTTGCCTACCGAGAGGGAGAGTGGTATTTCTGATCCTGAAAGTTTGATCCGAAAATATTTCCAACATGATCCACCCATGATTACCCCTCAAATGTGCAACTGTCAAGGTTTCATACTTGTCTGGCAAAGTGACATTTTCTAGGTCAGGCACTCTGTTTAATCTGTCCGCCTCTATATCATTCAGGTGTTTCATCTTTGTTTTGGTTATTTATAATTTCAGCTAATTCGTTGGCTTGCTTTCCTAATGCAAGAATCTGAACAACAATACTCTTTTCCACATGCAGCATTGAATACATTAAATTCTTCTCAAGCATTTCACTAATACTTTTTCCGAGCGACAAAATTATCGCAACTGTATGAAGCATATCCTTGTTGATTTTCTGTTCGAGGAAGGCGATTTTTTCATTGTCATTCATTTTGCTCCATGTTATTTTATCATTTCTCATTGTTTAGCTGTTTTATTTGATTGGAGGACGAATCTATTCATTGCTAATGAGTGGAATCATCATGGCTTCGAGACTTCCAACGGCGGATCTCTGAGAAATCGTTCACAGGACTGCATCTTCTGAATTTCCTTTTCTGTGAGTGGCGATACCTCCAAAGTGATGGTCAGTGTCGATTTTTCTTTCGTCTTTAAATCATACTCGTGCTTTACGGTTCTGTATATTACCGTGTCCTTCTTATCTTCTACAATATTTAGAACCACATCTGTTTTTTCATCAAACTTGATTGTTAGGGCTTTGAGATTGTCTTCCATAGCTTTGGCTTTATTTTATATATCTGAGGAAAGAAAGTTTCCTTTGGAACAAAATGAAACCTCCCTATCGGGAGAAAATCCTGATAGGGAGGTTGATCAAAGCGAGTACAATAAGGATCTTTGAGTAAGTTAATGGCTACTCTACACCGAATACATTTTTTATTTCATCAATGGTTGCAGCCTTCTTTAACTTTTTTCCCATGGCTGATAAGTCGGCGTCAGATATTTTCAAGAGTTTTTCCAACATAACATTCAATTTTCTTTGTGCTGTCTGCTTTTGGGTGCGATCACCAGCCGATTTTATTGACTCACTATACGAATTAATTAGTGTCGATGCTTTGTCGTAAATTATTCTGCCTTTTGGATAGCGGTAATCATTCATGTTGTGCTCGTTTACAAATTGCTCTCCTAAAAAAGCCTTGTTAAAAGCATTGAGATTCGTTTTAAGGGAATCTGCTAACAATCCTTCACCTTTTTTCATCCCTACCAACTTCTCTTGAGCCTCATTTGCTGCTTTAAGCTCTGGAGTGCCTTTCATTCTATCAAGACATGAGGAGCAATACCGTTTATAGAAAATGACAGCTTTGTCAAAGTCATCTCCTTTGTTTTGCGCTATTCGATTATAATCATCTGACCGTTCTCGAAATAGTTGATAATCCTTTTCTATCACTTCGGAAGCCTTTCCGTTCATAATCTTGCTTGCCTCTTCAGCAAATTGATTAAGGTTTTCTTTGCATATCTTGATATTATGTGCTTCCTTTTCGTCAGCAATCTTTTTATCGTCAATAGCCCTTTGTGTATCTGCATCAGGAGTTCCATCGTAATTATACCCTTCAACAATTGGCTTTCCATCGGGATAAAACAATTTATTGCTTTCAATTTTTCCGTCCTTTCCCCAAATAGTAATAGCCCGCAGCTTCCCAGAAGGAAAATAGTAAGCCTTGGTAGTAGTATCACTAAAGGATATTTGTGTTCCGCCAACAACCTTTATGGGCTCCTTCACGCCAATGCTATTTTTATTTAGTGGGTTTTGCCGTATCTCATTCTGCAATTTCTCTTTTTGTTCGTATGTAGCTGTTGCAATATCATCGGTTAGAGCGGTTATTTGTGTCCAAATCCCCTCCATTTTATTATTCCTATAATACCCCTTTTGGTATTCATACACTCCTCCAAGATCTGGGTTATAACGATAGTAGATGGCTAATCCCTCCTTTGAATCATTTGCAAACGTCTCACTGGTTTTTATCTGCATTTTTCCCGCGTAGTTCGGAAACTTAGCATATTCAACACAGATTCCGCTCCTATTACCAGATTTGAAGTTGCATTCATTTCTTAACGCGCCATCCTCGTCGTAGTTTTTATAATTACCGTTTCTTGTTCCGTTTGCATCTGCCTGATAGACCTCCATTTTCTTTGTCTTCTGCCGATCATAATAAGTGGTTACTGTTTTCTGTGCAATTATAAGATTGCTTATCAGGCAAAATAAAATCAGTTGCTTTTTCATGGGCTGTTTTAGGGCTAATGTAGATCGCATGCAAGATTGGAAAAAACATGGAAGCAAACCCGTATCTAATGTATCTTGTCTTCCACTCATATCATTTGTATCATATCTCTCAAACCTCATTCCACTCTGGCTTTCAACTTACATTTGTAATGTATGGTGAGCCTGGTAGTGAAAAAACATGTGGAGAGTAAGTACGGTCAGAGGATTCGTTATAGCAGAGACTGTGATGGATTGGCGGCGCATATTTCAGCGGAATGTCGGTGTAAGATCTCGGGAAGCACCGTTAGGAGATTGCTTGGCTTCTACAAAACATCTCAAACGCCGCGAACATCCACACTTGACATCATTGCTGAATATGTTGGTCATAAAGATTGGGATGAGCTTATCTCCACGCTGAACAAGAACAAGACTAAAACAGAGAAGATCCTTTCCGAGATTACTGCTGAAAATATAAAGAAGGGTGAAAAGTTTGAATTGGGTTACAAGCCAGACAAGATTATAACCATTGAATACATCGGCAAAGCACAGTTTAAAGTCCTGAACTCAAAGAACAGTAAATTAAAGGATGGAGATCTGTTTAAGGCATATCATTTAACACTGCATCACCCTTTATTTTTACTTGACGTCTGCCGGGATGATAAGCAAATTGGCGAATTGGTTGAGGCGAAAGTTTCCGGAATTACTTCAATAAAGAAGCTGTGACCTTAATTGGCACCAATTATTCCGGCGATCCAATCCTTCAGTTCACCAACACGGATGACTTTTTCTAAATCTTCGAAATCATATCGTTCTCGTGGAACGTCTTCATCATGGTTAGGCTGCGTGCAGCTAAAAAGCAAATCAAACGTCTCATCGGCATACACGCGCAATATCCACCAGCAGCGTCCGCTTCTCAAATAACTTACCATCCTTAGATTGTCTTCCATGATTCGAGGGTTTACCTATATATGCCCTGGCAAATCTGGCCGATTTGATTAATTCCGGCGACTTAGGTCTGTTGGGCCAGACAATTCCAGCTAAAACATGATTTCGGGTCATTTCTGTGACATCTGGCTCATTTTTATGGCTATCGGCATATCGAATGTCATCTGGGACGAAAATTGATCTAGGAATGAAATTTTCAGAGGCCGGGAAGTGACCACTTTCAGTAAAAAAGATTGAAAATTGTTTTTTCCCTTCGCTGGATTTGGTACGGCCTATCAAAAGAATATTTTTTCCATTCAGGAAAAAGAATACGGCCGAAAGGCAGGATAGTTGGAGTAAATTTATTCCACTCGGGCAAGCAAAATAGTTTAGCGGGAAACTGCGAAACATGCTTATCGACATTCACACCTACCGAAGGGAGAAGATTACCAACTCAGAAATTGTCTGGAATATTTTGAAAGAAGTAATTTCAAAAATGCAACCATTTGACGCTGACAAGGAACATCTCTGGGTTTTGGGCCTGACAGCTTCGAACGGAATCAAATATATTGATCATGTTTCAATGGGCAGCCAGAAATATACTATTGCAGAGGCCAGTGAGGTGTTCCGAATGGCAATTCATAAAGGAGCATCGACTATTATTATCGCACATAATCATCCTTCCGGGAATGCTACTCCAAGCGAATCAGATAAACTGTTAACGAAAACTGTTTGTGATGCTGGGAAAATCCTAAAGGTGTTGGTAATCGACCACATAATTGTTTGTGAGGAAGGGTATTATTCTTTCGCTGATAACGGTGGCATTTAGCTTTGTTACCCTATCTTTGAACTCCTGCAGTCTGATTATTGCCTATTTACAGGTTCCAATTGGACTCGGCTTGAAACGGAAATATTTCATTTCCTTCACGCAATTTGGATATTTTTTAACTTTAAAAATCGTTAATGGTCCTAGCTACTTCTTCTAATGGAATCCAAAGAACTCTTAAAGGCTCACATAACTAAAACAGCGAAGTTAAGTGATGAACAGTTTGACTATTTCTTTTCGCATTTTAAAAAAAGGACCTTTCACAAAGGCCAAGCTATTATCACCGAGGGCGATTCTGTCGATTGCGAATATTTCGTGATTTCTGGTTGTTTAAAATGTTTTTTTATTAACGACGATCAGAAAATGTTTATTCTTCAGTTTGCAATGCCAACCTGGTGGGCTTCAGATTACAATGCCTTGTATAATCAAACGAATGCCACAACCAACCTGGATTGTATTACCGATGCCGAAGTGCTCTGTCTTACAAATGACGATAGAGAGAAGCTATGTAATGAACTCCATAATGTAGAACATTTTTTCCGGTGGAGAACAAATAAAGGATACGTTGCAGCTCAAAAAAGACTGCTTTCACTTATGAATAATAATGTGAAACACCGGTATGAAGAACTTTTGAAACAATATCCAGAGCTTTACAATATAGTCCCAAAGAACTTGATTGCTGCATACCTAGGTGTTTCTAGAGAAACACTTAGTCGGTTATAGTATGCATTAAAAGTGACCTATGTCACATAAATTACTCCTTCCTTCAAAAGTGATTTAGGTCACGCTACCTCCTTAAAAATCCGGCCTTTCTTTGTGGTGTAATTAAAACCATAAAGAAAAATGAAAACGCAAACATTTAGAATTGTAAGTGCCAAAAGTAATATCGACTGGGTTGGCAAAAAAGTAACCGGCGCTCACAATGGTACAATCTCGGTTAAAGACGGTGAACTTGTTTTAAACGCCGGAAAGCTGACAGGCGGTAAATTTATTGCCGATACAACATCCATCAAAATATTGGATATTACAGACCCTGCAACCAATGGACAGCTTGCTGGCCACCTGGCTTCCGACGATTTCTTCTCTATCCAAAAGTATCCGGAAGCAACTTTAGAAATTGTCTCGGTTTCTGGTAACCACGTGGAAGGCAATCTGACTATAAAGGGCATAACTCAACCAGTTGGTTTTGACACAGAGATTAGGATAAACGGCGATCTATTAACCGCGACAGGAAAACTCGTAATCGACCGTACTAAATACGAAATGAAATTCCGCTCAGGTAATTTCTTTAAAGATTTGGGAGACACCTTGATCTATAATGATTTTGAGCTTAATGTTTCTTTAACTGCAAAAGCCGCAAATTAAAACGGCTTTAGAAAGTATAACAGCTAATAAATAATTAGAAAAATGAAAAAACAGACTGTAATAGTTACAGGTGCCTCATCTGGCATCGGTAAAGAAATAGCTCGCCATTTTTTAGCCAAGGGACACAATGTAGTGATCAACTCCTTGACCAGTAGAAAATTGGAGCAAGTTTATCAGGAATTGGGTGCAGGTGGCAATTTGGCAATGGTAGCAGGTGATGTAAGTGATAAAGGAACTGGCGAGAAACTGCTATCAACTGCCATTGAGAAATTTGGTTCCGTGGATGTATTGGTGAACAACGCTGGCATATTTGAAACCAAGGCGTTCCTTGAAGTGGATGAAGCTTATCTCGACCGCTTTCTGAACACAAACCTGAAGGGTACTTACTTTACCACACAGGCCATTATCCCGCAAATGCTTAAGCAAAAAGGCGGGGTAGTAATCAATATTGGCACCCCTCTGGTAGGACATGCCCTTGCAGGAGTGCCGATTACCGCACAAATGGCATCTAAGGGAGCAATTCAAGCACTTACCATTCAGCTGGCAGGAGAGTTTGGAAAGGATAATATCAGAGTTAATACGATTGGGCCTGGCACAATCCGTACTCCCATGCACGGGGATAATGCAGATCAAACGGCTGGCTTACATTTGTTAAACCGTGTGGGTGAGGTGGAGGATATTGCACAAATGGTTTATACCGTTGCGAAGAGCAACTTCATTACCGGCGCAATCATCAATGTAGATGGTGGTATTGGAGCAGGACGAAATTTGAATTAACATGAAAACATTTTTATTAACCGCTTTTTTATCCTGCACTTTGCTAGTATCAAAAGCGCAAAACAAAACTAAAATGGAAACGCAAAAAGAAAGTATAGCGCTGATTTCCAAACTTTTGGATAGCAGCTATTTTAAAGGTATTTACGAGGGAGACACAACATTGCTAAGCACTGTCTATCACCCGGGCACATTGCTTTTTGGCGATGTAAAAGGTCAGCCCTATGGGAAAACGGTGGCACAATATCTTGAAGGTGTTCAGAATCGGCAAAGTCCCAAAAATTCAGGCAAACCATTCAAGGGAGAAATTTTGAATGTCCGCGTAGTAAACTCAATCGCTGTTGCAGAAATAAAGGTGACAATGTATGATTTTGTTTACCAGGAGTTTTTATCTTTTCATAGAATTGATGGCAGGTGGTTACTGGTCAATAAAATGATTTCAGATATAGCTGATCAGGCAAAGGATGCAAAATCTACAGGGGAAACAGTTGTGGGTGCCAAGACATCGCTGATAGCCACTTTCCACATCCTTCCTGGCTTTGAAAAAGAAGTGAAAGATGCATTGAAGACAATGGAATTAGCTAGCAACAAAGAACTAAACTGTGAACAATTCGTTGCGAATGTCCAAAAGGATTCAGCTCAAACAGTTATTATTTATGAGACTTATAAAAGTGAGGAGGCTTTTCAATTGCATAAAACTTCGTCTCATGCCAAAGCATTTTTTGCGGTTGTAAAGGGGAAGATTGTAAATGACAAAATTGAAACTATGTTTCTGACTGAATTAAACAGTTCAAAATAAATTGTAAAGCCATGTGGAATAAAACAAAAGTGTCGGAATTATTGGGAATAGCCTATCCTATTCTACAAGGGCCATTCGGAGGGGATCTTTCTTCAGTTGAATTAGTATCGACTGTTTCAAATGCCGGAGGGCTTGGAGGATATGGAGCGTATACATTGAGTCCGGAGAAGATCATCGAAGTAAATCAGCGAATCAAAGAGGCAACGAATAAACCGTACAATATAAATTTGTGGGTTTCTGACACGGATGCGATAGAAGGCACAGTATCAGATGAGCAATTCAAAAAGGCTCAAGCTTTGTTTAAGCCGTATTTCGAGGAGTTGGGAATAGGCTTGCCTGATAAGCCAGCACCCTTCAAATCACGGTTTGAAAATCAGGTCGAAGCAATCTTACACCAAAAACCGCCGGTATTTAGTTTCATGTTTGGTGTGCCGTCGGCAGATATTCTGGAACAGTGTCGTAGCAGTGGAATTGTTACTGTAGGAACTGCAACCACGCTTGATGAAGCCGTTGCTTTGGAATCAGCTGGAGTTGACCTAATTGTTGCTTCCGGCTTTGAAGCTGGTGGTCATCGTCCGTCATTCCTGGCATCAGCAGAATTTTCCATGACCGGAACATTTGTTTTACTTCAATTAATTAAAGAAAAGGTAAAGACACCTGTTATTGCGGCAGGTGGAATAGCTAACGGTAAAGGTGTTGCGGCTGCAATGCTACTAGG
>Ga0210389_10004849_pt1 | contig 10437 bp, 9 predicted proteins | sample IncBWH28OmetaG_FD_160127 | JGI IMG/M metagenome (GOLD analysis project Ga0210389, IMG submission 160127) | Forest soil microbial communities from Barre Woods Harvard Forest LTER site, Petersham, Massachusetts, United States - Inc-BW-H-28-O ...
ACAACTTTTGCGCCACGGGCGAATAATCGCGCATGCTATCCCAGGCGCCCGATTCATTTTCCACCTGTACCATAATAACGGTATGCTGCGGGTCAGCCTGCTTCAGGTGGCGCATAACGGTGCTAAACGCTTTTATATCCGCATCCATGGTTGCCTGGTAATGCGGTGAAGGCGAATCGAGCGGCTGCCCGTTCTTGCCGGTAATATTGGGGTATTTGGCAGCATCGCGTTTCATCCACTCCGGCATATAATGGTTACTGCCGTTCTTCCAGGTGCCAAACCAAAGCAGCACCAAATGCACACTGTGCACGCGGGACTGCGCAAGCAGCGTATTCACCACCGAAAAATCAAACCGTCCGGGTTGCGGTTCTATTTGTTCCCAGTAAATGGGCACTTCCAGCGTGTTAAGGTGCATAACCTTTACCGCATCCCATACCTGTGGCAGCATGCCCGGCCAGCCACTGGAATTATGCGCCTGCCCGCCCAATATCAAATAGGGTTTGCCGTCAACCAGCAAAGCGTGGCGGCCATCTTTTTCGATGATACGGGGGATAGGGTTGGTTTGGGCGAAAGTGGTGCTGATGGTGATTATGGACACCAGAAAAGTGAGGACAAGGGTTTTCATTTATTTGGGGATTTAACCGATTAATATTATTGGATAATCAATTTTAGGATTAAACGTCTGCGGCCGATTAACAAGTCATTCCTATGCCTTTCAAATGCCAATCATCATTTCTTTAATTTGCTTTTCAAATACTTTTCGGAGTAAAAACCTGTTGTTCGATTGTCCTTCTTGTTATAAATTAACCAATCCTCAACATCTTTGCGATTAATGCGCACTTTATCGCCGGCTTTGATGTTTCTTACATCAAAGCCCGAATCTGCAAAGAGATCGTCAAAATGCCCGTTATTATATTTAAAGATGATCGACCACATATGCTCATGAATACCGTCGTCGGCAAAACGAGATTTTACCTGGAACTTGTAATTATTCGTATCCTGTCCATGAATCGTTAAACTATCTATAAATATCTGCAAATGCGTTAAGGCCGTGTCTTTTAATGCCAGCAAAATGGAGTCATTCTTAGGTAAATAAACTGACGTATATTTATCACTGCTTTTGCGTTTATAGTGACAAGACACTGCCGCAAAAACAATATAGGCAAATAACATGCGGTGAATTTTCACGAGCACTAAAATAGCGATTAAATGTCAAATGCACGGGAAAAGTTGGCAACGTGGTAACTCACATACGTTAGAGTGCGGGTCAGGAACCACCTTTTCGCTTAGTTCCTCTGCGGCGCTTAATTTTATCGTTCCACGCCGGAAACTCATCATATATTTGGGCATACTGAAAGAGCACCATCGATTGTACCCCTTCCGGGTGATTTTTTAAATTTCCTGAATAGGTAACATACCAATAAATATCTAAAGCATCGATGCCTTCGGCGAGCATTTTAACAGCCCAGGCCTGGCTCCTCGGTTCGTCCTGCGGGCCGATGCCATTTATAATTGACTCCCGTAATCCAAACAATTCGTCTTTTACATAACCATATGTGCGGATAGCAGATGCTCCAATATAAACCAAATCCACATGGCCATCTTTCAATTGATAAACGAGGTATACGCCGTTCCTTTTCTCAGGGACATTACATACCTCTGCCAGTGAGTCAGTCGGTTTAAAAAAGAAGTGCCCTTTGGTCCTGTATTTTTCGACGATGTCAAACATGATATTAGCGATTTTGACAAAACTACGCATATAATCATAATCGTCTTTATTTTATCGGCTAATATAACGCCGGGTTTTGTTAACCGAATACACAAGGAATTAACCCATTAGGTAACCACAATATTACCTGACATCAATAATAATAGCTTTAAAATTGTGTTGAAATCCCAGCCGGAAACGACCGGCCATTTATGCACGCGATACCCCTAAAAATGAAAACAAAAACAATCGGCTGCATAGCAGCGCTATCACTCTTTTTTACGGTGACCAACGTTGTTGCGCAGGACAAAACCGCGACGCTTTTACCCCCGCCGCCAAAAGTAGTTGTTGACGGCGATATAAGCGAATGGGGCGACAGCCTGCGCTATTACTATGCCGAAAAGCATTGGAACTACGCAATCGCCAACACCAAAGATACGCTGTACTTCGCCATTCGTTTTAATGATCGTGTTGACCAGCTGCGGGTGCTGCGTGCCGGGTTAACCATAAGTATCGACCCAAAAGGCAAGAAAAAAGAAGCCTATAGCATTACTTTCCCATTAAAAACGGAAAACGGTTTGCCGCTAAGCGCCATTCGCGACACAGGCGCCGCGGAATCGATCAAGCAGGAACGTGAAGAACTGATGCGGGAAAAACTCACCAGCCTGCGCGGTATCAAAGCGGTGGGTTTTAAAGATATTGAAGATGAAATGATGACCACCGCAAACACCTATGGCATAAGAGGCGCCGTGGATTACGATGATAACGGCTACCTGGTTTGCGAGGCAGCTATCCCGCTGCAATTTTTTCACGCGGACGACCCGGCTAAAAACCCCTGGTCGTTTAATTTCAGGATCAATGGCATCGAACGCAAACTACCGCAAGAAAGCGGTGATGAGGAAGGCAATGACGGCGGCGACAAGCGCGGCGGCATGAGCAGGTCCGGAGGCATGGGCGGCGGCCATCGCGGCAGCCGCGGCGGAGGCGGAAGCCACAGCCAGTCCAACAACGGCAACCAGGGCGAGTTAGCTAAATCGACCGATTTTTGGATTAAGTTTTACCTGGCGCATTAATTTGCTATATTGGGGTAAGGGAAGACGGGACATAGTCTTCAAATAAAACGAAACAAAATGACAACACTCACCGCAAGGCAGAAATTGATCACCTATCTTGCCGATGCTGACGATAGCAAGGTAAATGCGTTATTTACCTTACTCGAAAAAAAGATTCAGGAAGACCATCCCTTTTTGTTAACCGGGGAGCAACTTGAGATACCGGAAACCGAGCGCAACATACATATTGCCGGGCAAAGCAAATCCTACACCAGGCAGGAAGCGGCTGAAATAATAAGGGGTAAACGAAGTTTGTAATGTACAGGCTGATTGTAAAACCTCCCGCTATCAGGATGGCTACTAAAGCCTATAAATGGTACGAGAAGCAGCGCGAAGGCTTGGGTTAGCTATTCCTGGATGAAATCGAAGATTGTTACGACAGACTCGAGGCATCGCCGGAATCATATCAAAAGATCAACGCAAATTTCAGGCATATAGTTGCGAGAACGTTTCCTTACGTCATTTTTTGAGATAATAGATGAAGATATTGTTGTCTATACTGTGTTTCACACAAGCCGCAACCCTCGAAAAAAATTCAAAAAATAAGATTAATCCGTGTACTCAAAAAAATCAGTCAAAAATCAGCGGTCAAAAAAGCCCCGGTTAACCATTCCGGGGCTCCACTAAAATTAAACTATAAAACTGAACACAAAACACCTTTTTGAGCTTAAAGCTAAAAGACCAAAGCATAAAGCTTTATCCCGTCAATCGTCCGTCCTCCAGCTTTAATAAGTTAACCGCCGCTGCAAAAAGCTTTTCGCTTTCTGCTTTAAGCCTTCCGCTTCTTCAACTGCATCCCATCGAATTCCCGCAGTTCAAACACTTATAACAAGTACCCGAGCGCAGGGTAGTATGCCCGCATACGTTACATGCCGGCGCGTCGCTTTGCACACCCATGCTCAAATCAACACCGTACTGCTTCTTCATACTGCTACTGCCACTTTCAACTGCTACTGATTTAACCGGTTGATACACATTCGTCTCATCAATGTTAACATCCTCATCAGGCATCATCGGGTTGCCGGTAACTGCATTTTGTTCGGTAATTACATGCACCAGGTCGGTACGGTTTTGGTACTCGTAGCCCAGCATGCGGAAAATATAATCGATGATGCTTGTCGCACTTTTAATATTGGCGTGGCCAACCACCATCCCGGCCGGTTCGAAACGGGTGAAAGTAAATTTCTCTACATATTCTTCCAGCGGCACGCCATATTGCAATCCCACCGACACCGCGATGGCAAAGCAGTTCATCAACGAGCGAAAGGTTGCGCCCTCTTTGTGCATATCTACAAAAATTTCTCCCAGGGTGCCGTCTTCATATTCGCCGGTGCGCACATAAACCACTTGCCCGTCAATGCTGGCCCTTTGGGTATAGCCATAGCGTTTGGCAGGCAGGCTCTTCTTTTGCACCACGCGAGATAGCTGCCGCATAAAGTGGGTGTCCTTTGATTTTTCAATAATAGCCACCGCGGCTTCGATCACCTGCTCAGGGGTAAGGTCACTTAGCTTTACGTTGGCGGCCTCGCCCAGAACTTCTTCTACGGTTTCCAGCTTTTCGTCGGATTTTTCCTCTTTCACATCTGACTTGGTCGACAGCGGCTGCGATAACTTGCAACCGTCGCGGTAGAGCGCATTGGCTTTCAAGCCAAGCCGCCAGGATAGCTCGTAGCAATCTTTTATCTCATCCACCTTAGCCTCATTAGGCAGGTTGATCGTTTTGGATATGGCGCCCGATAAAAACGGCTGTGCTGCGGCCATCATTTTAATGTGCCCGTGCGAGTGGATATACCGCTCGCCTTTTGCGCCGCATTTGTTGGCGCAGTCAAATATGGGGTAATGCTCCTGTTTCAGGTAGGGGGCGCCCTCAATCGTCATCGTGCCGCAGATGTATTCGTTCGCATCAGCTATTTGTTTGCTGCTAAAGCCCAGTGCTTTGAGCACGTTAAAATCGGGCGAATTATATTGCTCAGGCGTAAACCCAAGGCGTTTCAGGCAATCCTCGCCCATCGACCATACATTAAAGGCAAAGCTGATCTCGAAAGCCGAAACAATGCCTTTATCCAGTTTCTCCAGCTCGTTATCCGTAAGGCCTTTCGCTTTAAGTGTTTCGAAATTTATAAAAGGCGCCCCCTTTAAAGTGGCGGCGCCTTTAGCGTAGTTTATAATGGTTGTGACTTCATGTGCTGCATAACCCAGGTTGCTAAGCGCTTCGGGCACGGCCTGGTTGATGATCTTAAAATAACCGCCGCCGGATAACTTTTTAAATTTAACCAGCGCAAAATCGGGTTCGATGCCGGTGGTGTCGCAATCCATCACCAGGCCGATAGTGCCGGTTGGAGCGATAACGGTTGTTTGCGCGTTGCGATAGCCATATTTTTCGCCCATTTCAACAGCTTTATCCCAGGCATTGCAGGCCGCTGACAGCAGGTAATCGGGGCATTGCATCTGGTCGATGCCCGGTGGGTGTATTTCCAACCCGTCGAAATTATCGGTGGAGTTATAGGCCGCATAGCGATGATTTTTCATCACCCGCAGCATGTGCTGTTTATTTTCGTCGAATTTGCGGAAAGTGCCCAGTTCCCTGGCCATCTCGGCCGAGGTTGCATAAGCAGTGCCCGTCATGATGGCGGTAATGGCTGCTGCAATAGCCCGTGCTTTTTTACTGTCGTAAGGGATGCCGTTCACCATCAGGGCCGAACCAAGGTTAGCAAAACCTAATCCAAGCGTTCGGTAATCGTAGGATAGCTGCGCCACTTCTTTGGATGGGAACTGCGCCATCAATACCGATATTTCCAGCACGATGGTCCATATCCGGCAGGTATGTTCAAAGCCTTTTACATCAAATGCGCGGGTGTTTTTATCAAAAAAATGCGCCAGGTTAACCGATGCCAGGTTGCAGGCCGTATTATCCAGGAACATGTATTCCGAGCAGGGGTTTGATGCATTGATGCGTCCGCCTTCGGGACAGGTATGCCATTCGTTGATGGTGGTATCAAACTGCACACCGGGATCGGCACAGGCCCAGGCTGCAAATGCGATATCGTCCCAAAGTTTTTGTGCCGGGATGGATTTAACCGCTTTGCCGCTCATCCTACTGGTGAGGTCCCATGTTGAGTCGTTTTTTAATGCTTTGAAAAACTTGTTCGGAATGCGAACAGAGTTGTTGGAGTTTTGGCCCGATACGGTGCGGTAAGCTTCGCCTTCGTAGTCGGATGAATAGCCGGCGGCAATTAAGGCGGCCACTTTCTTTTCTTCTTCTACCTTCCAGTTTACAAAACTTTCTATTTCGGGGTGATCCAGGTCAAGGCACACCATTTTGGCGGCACGGCGGGTTGTTCCGCCTGATTTAATGGCCCCTGCAGCACGGTCGCCTATCTTCAGGAACGACATCAAGCCCGAGGAATAGCCTCCGCCGGCCAGTTTTTCATTGTCGCCGCGAATTTTTGAGTAGTTTGTTCCTACGCCCGATCCATATTTAAATATCCTGGCCTCGCGCACCCACAGGTCCATAATGCCGCCTTCGTTCACCAGGTCGTCATCAACCGATAAAATAAAACAGGCATGTGGCTGCGGCCGCTCATAAGCCGAAGTGGATTTCTCTAATTTTTCTGTTTTGGGGTCGACGAAGTAATGCCCCTGCGGCTTGCCGGTAATGCCGTACGAAGTATGCAGCCCGGTATTAAACCATTGCGGCGAATTTGGCGCAGCCAGCTGACCGGTGATGGTATAAACAATTTCGTCATAAAAAATATCCGCATCTTTTGCTGTCGCGAAATAGCCATAGCGCAAGCCCCAGTCTTTCCAGCAATTGGCCATGCGGTGGGCAACTTGTTTTATGCTTTTCTCGGAGCCCGTTGAACCATCCGGCTGGGGTACGCCCGCCTTGCGGAAATATTTTTGGGCCAGGATGTCCGTTGCCACCTGCGACCAGGTCGACGGGACCTCCACATCGTTCATCTCAAATACCGCATCGCCTGAAGGATTACGGATAACCGATGACCGGGTGTCGTATTTGAACAGGTCGAATACGTTGATACTATCTTTGGTAAAGTATCTTTCAACTTTTAAGCCGCGCTGTTTTTTAGGGGCTGTTTTTTTGTAGATGTTGTCTTCCATGCGCGTATCGTACTATAAATTAAGAACTGATAAAAAAACTAAAAAGGGGTTTTACTCAAATTTATCAGTCGCAAAAACGGAAAGCTATTCAGAGTTTTCCACACCCTGTGGGGAAGGTGCCCCTGCGCAACGTTGGAAGGTTAAAACATTTAATTTACAATGTGTTAATGTTGTGGAAATCTTGTTTTTGGGATTGCACCGATTGAGGAGTGATTGCACCGATTGATAGGGAAACAGTTTGAAAATGATTTATGCAAAAGGAGACGCAATATTTTGCGTCTTGAAACTGGTGCCAAATTACCGGTAGTGTGAGGACCCCCTCGGTACGCAAAATGTTGCTTCTCTACAAACAATACGCCGATATCAGGATATGTGTTAAACCTCACGGCACAATTATTGTCAAACCATACAGATTGACAAAACAAATAAGGATATGAAAACGATAAGAATTTGCTGGGACTATTATTTTGCCAACGCTGATAAGTTGTTTATAAAGGTTTGCCAGGCAGAGGTTTATTAAGCCTTGTTGGAAGGTTGAAAAGTTGCAATGTTGAAAGATTAACTCATTCAAAAACATTACAACCTTTCAACATTACAACTTTCCAACAATTACTCCACTAAGCCTTCTTGGAAGGTTGAAAAGTTGCAATGTTGAAAGATTAACTTATTCAAAAACATTACAACCTTTCAACATTACAACGTTCCAACAATTACTCAACCACCGTTACCTTCAGCATATTGGTTTTACCTTTTTTATCGATGGGGATAGATGCCGTGTTGATCACCACATCGCCTTCGGCTACCAGGCCTTCTGCCTTTAATATATTATTTACGTCGGCGATGGTGCTGTCGGTGCTTTCCAGCTTGTCGTAGTAAAAGGTTCTTACCCCCCAAAGCAGGCTCAGCGCGTTTAAAAGGTGTTTGTTCGAGGTAAAAATAAAGGTACCGGCTTTTGGGCGATAGCTCGATATTTCAAATGCGGTATAGCCCGAACTGGTCATGGAAACGATCCCGACAGCGTTCGTGTGTTCGGCAAGGTACACGGCTGAACCGCAAACAGCGTCAATCAGGTATTCCGGGGAATTAATATCGGTGTTTTGCACCTTGTTGGCATTGTAAGAATATCCCAGTTGTTCCACATTCCGTACAATTTTTGCCATAGTCTCGATAACGATCACCGGGAACTCGCCAACCGATGTTTCGCCGCTCAGCATCACGGCATCTGCGCCGTCGAGCACCGAGTTGGCCACGTCGTTCACTTCGGCGCGGGTTGGGCGCGGGGTAGTGATCATCGACTCAAGCATCTGCGTTGCCACAATAACCGGCTTCGAAGCGTCGCGGCCTTTGCGGGCAATCATCTTTTGCAGCAGCGGCACTTCTTCCAAAGGCATTTCAACGCCCAGGTCGCCGCGGGCCACCATTAAGCCGTCGGTAGCAGCCACAATTGCATCGATGTTGTCAATAGCCTCCGGTTTTTCTATTTTGGCTATCACCTTAGCTGTTTTCCCGCTGGCAGCGATGATCTCTTTCAGTTCCAGAATATCTTCGCCTGTACGCACAAACGAAAGACCTATCCAATCCAAATCCCACTCCAGCGCATACTGCAGGTTTTCTTTGTCCTCGGCGGTTAAGCTCGGTATCGAAACTTTGGTATTGGGCAGGTTAACACCTTTACGGGAGGTTAGTATCCCGCCGTGCACTATTTCACAAACGACGGTATCCACCCGGTTGGTCTCGATAACGCGCATTTGTATTTTTCCGTCGTCCAGCAAAATAATTTCGTCGGGCTGCACATCCTGCGGGAAAGTTTCATAAGTAATGTATATCTGGTTATCGTCGCCGATAAGCTCATGCGTGGTAATATTAATGCGGGTGCCGTTAACCAGGTGAATGCCGCCATCCTTTACCAGGCCAATACGGATCTTGGGGCCCTGTAAGTCGGCCAGGATGCCCACATTGGTGTTTAACTCTGCGTTGATCTCGCGAATGGTATCGATCACTGCCTTATGGTCCTGTACTTTCCCGTGCGAAAAATTTAAGCGGCAAATATTCACGCCGGCCTTTATCATGGCCGTCAGCACATCCTTTTTGGCCGATGCGGGGCCCATTGTGGCAACAATCTTGGTATGATTAAACTGTAATTTCATATTTTCGGGTTAAAACAGGCTTATATAGTGTATTGATAACACTTAAATTTCGGCGCTAAAATAAAAGATTTTCCCGTGATTTTACTTTTTTGGGGTCAATCTTTATGGCGGTAACAACTTCGGGTATCTTATTTAATGACGAAATGAGGCTATCCAACTCATTTTCATCGATGTAATTTTTTATCATCAAAAAATAATCGGCCTTTTTCATTTCGGGCACCAGGTAGCCCTCAGTGCCCTTATTGGCAATAAAATAAGTATCAATCCCATTTTCGCCGCTGTTAAAATGGTATATCGAGAACTGGATGGGCACTTCTCCGGGACGTACCTCCACCGAAAGATCGGGCGCTTTTGTGAAATTAAAATGCAAAAACTTGTTGATAAGATAACAAATGCGGTAATCTTTTAACGATGTGGTAACAGCGATCAGGACAAAATCAAGATCGATCTCAAACTTTAAAAATTTCCTGTTCAAAATCATTATTTTTGTCGGCTGCTAAATTACGAATCGAAACTCTTTCAATAAAATATTGTTGCAGATAAGGCAAAAGTTTTTAGATTTGATATTTGTCAGAATTTATCTTTCTTTGCACAAATTTTTTATTAATCATTAAAACATAAAGACTATGTCTGATATCGCTTCAAGAGTAAAAGCTATTATCGTAGAAAAATTAGGTGTTGACGAATCTGAAGTTACACCTGAGGCAAGCTTCACCAATGATCTTGGTGCCGACTCTTTGGATACTGTGGAATTAATCATGGAGTTTGAAAAAGAATTTAACGTAGCTATTCCTGACGACCAGGCTGAAACCATCGGCACTGTTGGACAAGCAGTTGCTTACCTGGAAAAAAACGTTAAATAAAACTCCCCCATCTATTTTAAATGGAGTTTAAGAGAGTTGTAGTAAGCGGTCTTGGAGCACTTACTCCGATTGGCAACACCGTTCCTGAATATTGGGACGCGTTGGTAAGGGGAGTGAGCGGGGCAGCCTTGATAAAGAGTTTTGATACCGAAAAGTTCAAAACAAAGTTTGCATGCGAAGTAAAGGGCTTTGATGCGGATGGCTTTTTAGGAAGGAAGGACGCCCGGAAGCTCGACCCGTTTGTTCAGTATGCTTTATTCTCGACGGAAGAAGCGGTAAAAGATGCAGGGTTAGATTTTAGCCAGCTGGATACCAGCCGTATTGGCGTTATCTGGGGCTCGGGCATCGGCGGCCTAAAGACATTTTTGGACGAGGTGGTCAATTTTGCCAAAGGCGACGGCTCACCTCGTTTCAACCCTTTCTTTATCCCAAAAATGATCGCTGATATAGCCCCGGGCCATATCTCTATCAAATACGGCTTGCGCGGC
>Ga0210389_10004850_pt1 | contig 10437 bp, 13 predicted proteins | sample IncBWH28OmetaG_FD_160127 | JGI IMG/M metagenome (GOLD analysis project Ga0210389, IMG submission 160127) | Forest soil microbial communities from Barre Woods Harvard Forest LTER site, Petersham, Massachusetts, United States - Inc-BW-H-28-O ...
CAGCCTCGGCGTCCAGGACGTCAATCCGCTGATTCAGGCAGCGATTGGCCGGATCCAGCCTCTTGCCGCGATGTCCGGCTCTTCGTTGCTTGTCATCCTTAATGCCTTGCGCGCGCGGGTCCGTGTCAAGGGAGCGGGCTAATGGAAATCCTGGTGATTCTCGTTCCGCTCCCGATCGCGCTCGGCGCCATTGGGCTGGTCGGTTTCCTGTGGTCTTTGAAGAATGGCCAATATGACGATCTGGGTGGCGCCGCGTGGCGCGCCATCCTCGACGATGAGCAGGCGGGATCACAGGACGGCCAGCAAGACCCACAGCGCAATCACGATCCCGGCCCAGGCCAGCAACAGCGTCCAGTCAATGTGCTTGTACCGCGAACCGACCCGTGATTCCGGCAGGAAAAAAGCAATCATCCCTCTTAGCGGTCCCCGCATCAGATGCTCCTCAGCAGCAGCTGACGGGAAAAATCAAAGGCCACCGGAAGCGCCAATGTGTCGCGGTGACCTTGATGGGCTTCAGCGTCTCCGCATCAAGCCAATCGTCTGCATGACGAATACAGCAGATACCGAGCAGTTCGGTGTTTCCGTCGATGACGGCGAGTTCGATCTCGCGATCGAACGGAGCGGTTTCGATGCCGCGCCATCCCGATCTGTTGAAGAAGCGGGAGAGGGCTGCTGTTAGGCTTTTCATAGCGATGAGCTTTGCAAATGATCTGTGCAGTCACTCTTGCCGATCACGGGCTGGCGCGCCTTGACCTGCCTCAAATAGGCCCGAACCTAGTCGCAGCCCTCGCCATTGTTCTCACGAATAAACATAGAAAATTGTTTTCTTCCGCATTTTTACGGAAACCTCCGGTCTTCTACTTAGGGGAACGACCCGAATTTCGAAATTTGTGAAACCAGGCAAACTTCCGGGCATCAACGATCGAAACCGGAGTTTCGCCATGCTCACCGTCGCCACAACCACCAAGTCCTCGATCTACGGACGTCCGGCTGTCCCAGCTCAGTCAATTGAAGGTTCGCTGGGACTGATGGGAGCCCCAATGCGGTTCACCCGTAACAGCGAGATCTATGGCGAGGACGACCCTGCCGAATACCTATACCAGGTCATCTCCGGCGCCGTGCGGACCTATCGGATGCTGGACGACGGCCGACGTCAGATCAGCGCTTTCTATCTGCCGGGCGATATCTTCGGCGTGGAGGGTGGAGATGTGCATTTGGCCTCCGCGGAGGCCATCTGCGACGCGCAGGTCCTGGTTGCCAAGCGCAGCGCTGTGATGGCACGCGCTGAACACGAAAAGAACCTGGCTCGGCAGCTTTGGATGTTGACGGTTCGCGAGCTTCAGCGTGTCCAGGAGCATTCCCTTGCCCTCATCAAGAGCGCCGAGGAGCGCGTTGCTGGCTTCTTGCTCGAGATGGCGGGCCGCAGTTCAGCTGGCACGGCAATCGAGCTGCCGATGTCTCGCCAGGATATTGCCGATTATCTCGGACTGACGATCGAGACGATTTCTCGGACTTTCACCCAGTTTGTGCATTCCGGGACGATCGCCCTGGAGACGTCCCGGCGGATCCAGCTTCGCAATCGCCAGGCGCTCAACCGCCTCAACGTTTGATCGCAAGCTTAGACCTGTAAAAGCGGAACGATCGAGGACGATCGTTCCGCTTTATTTTAAGCCCCGCTATTCGCTACCTTTTGCACCTAGCAGCTTGCCGCGAACGGGGTCTATGAAATGGACTCCCGAACAGGCAAGGCAGGAGACCGGTTCATACTGCGGATGGCCAGCGCTGAACGCCTCTTCCGCAAATAATCCCTGAACTTTCTGACCTGTTCGCGGACAGTCAAACAGGACGGGGCGCCAGCGCTGCCGATCGGTCATTTCTCCACTCCAAGGGATCGCACCAGGTACTTACTCGCGACGTCACGAAGCGCCAGCAGTGCTATGATTGGTCGGCTGCCGTCAGGAGAACTCGAACAATCCAGGACAGCATGGGGCGCTCGGAATGGATCGCGCGGACTTAACTCGCTGCTTCCATGTCCTTCGGTGACTCCACATAGAAGCCAGAGTACGTGTCGACGAAGCAGAGATGATCGTGCACCTCCTTGACACCGGAAGTATTTTGAGCGGCAACGATCGTTGCTTGTCGTGCCTCGTCGGTCGTTATCAAGCCGTGCAGGTGGACGACCCCCTTGCGGACGGTCACTTCGAAGCCGATCGGGCGCCAGTCGGTCGCATTAACAGCGCGGATAATGCGATCACGAATGTGGTCGTCGTCTGCCGTCGGGTCCGGGATTTCGTGCGCCATGCTGGCGACGGCTTGCAGCAGGTTCGACCGTGTGACGATTCCCGTCATCACATTGCCGCTCATCACCGGCAGCCGCTTGATGCCTTTCCTCTCCATTAGTCTGACCAAATCCTCAAGCGGGGTTTCTTCGTTCACTGTAATCGGATCCTCGGTCATGACGTCTTTGATCCTGCGTCCGCGTTCATGAACGAAATCCTTGGCTGCTTTTCCGGGGCTTATCAGGAACTGGAGCCAAAGCCGGCCGCTTGCGGCCGGTGCCGATTTCGCTGCGGCGGAGGAAGTCGCTTTCCGAAACGATGCCGACCAGCTTGCCCGCGTCATCCAGCACGGGCAGGCCGCTGACATGGGTCTGCAGCATGATCTTGGCTGCATCCTCGATCGAAGTGTGCGGGGTGACGGTAGTGACGTCCTTTGTCATGATCTGATGAGCGCGCATGATATGCCTCCGTTGAATTCGATGTCTCCAGCATAGAGCCGCCCCCGGATCGCGCGTTGACCTAGCGCAATCGCGGTAAGGACAGCCGGCTCGTCATTCCAGGGTCTTCAAAAACGCAATGAAGTCGCCGATCTGGTCGTCCTCGAAGCGGAACTCCGGCATGGTCGGATGCCCGGTTACGATGCCTTCTCCCAAGGCTTCTTCGAGCATCCCGACCGGATAGCGCTCGTGCAGCGTACGGAACGGCGGCGCAATTTTGAGCGGGCTCGGGCTCACTTTGTCGATGGCATGGCATTTCGCGCAATAGGTGAGGGCGAGACGCTTGCCCTGTTCAGGACTGGAGGCCCAGGACGGAGAAACGCTGGCTGTGGCGATGAAGAAAGTGAAGATGCTGCTGACAATAGCCTGTCTGTGTTGGGGCATGGTTCACCTGTCTGGCTAAGAGGAGTCTGGTTTCGAGCAGATCGTCGTCGGCTCCTAAGGCTTGGCGCGGCCGGAAGAGGTCATTCGAGGCTCGTCAGCAGTCCGACGTAGCTTGGAGAGCGGTCTATTCGGGTTTCCTGGATGCAAACCGCCTTGGCGGCCTCGCGACAACATGCTCCATCGCGGGGTAAGCTCACTATTAAGCACCGGATGTAACGCGCTGCGGTTGATCGAGGTCAAAGAGAAGGCGGGGCCGGCCATCAAATTTGGAGACACAGGTTTCGTTCGTCGCCGGCTGGTCAGTGCGACATCAAGATCGGCACCGTCATGCACCGGAACATGTCGCGTGTGACCCCGCCGAGGATGGCTTCCTGCAAGCGGAAATGGCCATAGCCGCCCATGACGAGCAAATCGAGTCCCTCGTCGGCGGCCGCGGACAAAATCGTCGGCTGGATATCCGAATGGCCGGCCTGGAGCGAGACGGTCTTTGCCGGCAAGCCGAGGCTTGCAAGGCGCGTCGCGAGCTTCTCTGGCGAGGTTTCCGCGGAAACCGGTTCATTGATCGTCAAGATCGTGAGTGCGTCCGCTTGGGAAAGCAGCGGCATTGCGTCCCACAAGGCTCGTGCCGCCAGCCGGCTCCCGTCCCAGCAGATCCCGATGCGGCCAGCGCTCAAGTTGCCGCGAAAGGTGTAGGGAACGACCAGTACAGGCCTGCCGGCCTGAAACAGGACCGATTGCGGCAGGAGATTGTCGAGTGTCTCATGCGCGGCATCCGGCTGGGAGACGATGATGAGATCGCATAGCCGCCCATTTGCACCGACGATGGCAGCCGCTTCGGCAAAGGAGCCGCTTATCGCGCGGCTGTTATAAGCGACCTTCGCGGCCCTCGCCTCGACTTCAAAGGTGGCTAACGCCGCATTGGCGCGCTCCGTTGCTCGCTCAAGTTCGGCTTCAAGGAGCGAAGCTACGGCGGCCCCGCCGCCGGCGACAAACGGAACGTCGTTGACCGATACATACCCGATGGTGATGGCGTCGAGATGGGCGCCGCAGGTCATTGCCAGCGAAACAGATGCATCGATCGCCGCACGCGGCGAGCGCTCGGTCGGGATATGCACCAACAGATTCCTGTACATGACGGCTTTCCATAAGTTTGCGAGTGGCGGTTGTTTTATCTAAGCATTCGCCGCCCCCCGTCCGATTTGAGGCACATCAAAATCGGTCTCAGATTAGGTGGTTATCGTGCGTCACACAGGGATTAACGGCGGCCAACATCTCAGTGGAGTACGCACACAAGATACATCATTTACGAGAGAAGAGGTTCAGAGTGACAAATTCATCGCAAGCAGATCAGCTTCACCGGCGGACCGTTGCCTGGGTCGACCATTTGACAGCGAAGATATTCGCGATGGGATTGACTGGTGTCAGCTCCAACGCCGTCCATGCGCACCTCTCTTCATCCCATCTTCACCATCATGCCAACGCGACGGGTTCGGGTCACGTGAAGGATGATCCCGTTTTCCTTGCGGCGATCGTCAAATCTATCGCGGCCTGCGATGAGGTGCTTATCCTCGGACCCGGCAATGAGAAGACGGCTCTCACGCACCAGTGCAATCGGTGCGGCCGAAAATGGTCCTGCGACTCGGATCGAGCGATCACCCGACGGATCGGGAGATCGTCGCTATCGGTCGAAAGCATTTCGGCCTCTCCGAGCCGCGGGCGTAAAGCGCTCAGTTTTGATTTGAAAGGAGTTCGCTCATGGCCCCCTCGGTATCGGCCGACCGTCTAGTCAATTCCACGCAGGAGCACGTCGATACGCTTCCTCCAGAGGAGGTTGAAGCATCATCGTCCAGCGCTTCACTTGCCGCCGATTCCACGGATCGGGCGTTTCATGCCGGCGTTGCGCGGCTAACGGGCGGCCTTTCTCCGGCGGCTCTCGCCCTGGCGTTTGCCGACTGGCAACTTCATTTGCTCGCCTCTCCCGGCAAATGCGCGACGCTGGCCGGCGAGGCATTTCAACATGCGGCGGAATTTTCAAATGCCCTGGTGCCGAAGCATGCCACGTTCCAGCCGTGGTCTGCGATCAAGCCGCCGGCGATTGATCGTCGCTTTGCTGGCCGCGACTGGGAGTTGCCGCCTTTTAATCTGCTGGCCCAGGCCTTTTTGCTGACCGAGAATTGGTGGCATTCGACGACGGTCGACGTCCGCGGCCTGGCACATTCCAATGCGGCGATCGCAGATTTCGTACTGCGCCAGTGCCTCGACACGGTCGCACCGACGAATTTTGCCGGCAGCAATCCGAAAGTGCTGCGCAAGATCATGGAGACAGGCGGCGGGAACTTCGTGTACGGCTTTCACAACTGGTTCGAGGATTGGCAATCGCTGCTCAGGGGTCGTGCGCCGGGGAAAGACCAGCAATTCGTTGTCGGCAAGGACGTTGCCGTCACGCCGGGCAAGATCGTCTATCGCAACGAACTGATTGAGCTCATTCAATACTTGCCGACGACGCCGACCGTCCGGCCGGAGCCGGTGCTGATCGTACCGGCCTGGATCATGAAATATTACATTCTCGACCTTTCTCCACACAATTCGCTGGTGCGGTTCTTGGTCGAAAACGGCTTCACTGTTTTCATGATCTCCTGGAAGAACCCGACATCGGCCGACCGGAATCTCGGCCTTGAGGACTACCGGGAGCGTGGGGTCGATGCAGCGATCGCCGCCATCAACGACATCATGCCGGAGCGGACCATCCATGCAGCCGGCTATTGCCTTGGCGGCACGCTGCTCTCAATCGCCGCCGCGCGGCTGGAACGCGATCGGCCCGGCTGTTTGAAAACAGTGACATTGCTTGCCGCTCAAACTGATTTTACGGAGGCCGGCGAGCTCACGCTGTTCATCAACGAAAGCCAAGTTAGTTTTCTCGAAGACATGATGTGGCAGCGAGGCGTCCTCGGTCCGATGCAGATGGCCGGAGCCTTCCAGATGCTGCGTTCCAACGATCTGCTTTGGTCGCGCATGGTGCACGACTATCTGATCGGCGAGCGGGCACCGCCAAACGATTTGATGTCGTGGAATGCCGACGCCACGCGCATGCCCTATCAAATGCACTCGGACTATTTGCGTCACCTTTTCCTTGATAACGGTCTGGCCGAAGGTCGCTATCAGGTTGAAGGCAAGCCGATCGCGCTGTCCGATCTTCACAAGCCGATGTTTGTCGTCGGCACTCTTCGAGACCATGTCGCGCCGTGGAAGTCGGTGCACAAGATCAATTTGCTGGCGGATGCGGATATTACCTACGTGTTGGCGAACGGCGGGCACAATGCTGGGATCGTGGCGGCGCCCGACGAAGCAGAGCACAGCTATCAGGTGCTGACAAAAAAGGCCCCGGATCCGTATGTGGGTCCCGACGAGTGGATCAAGTTAGCACCCTCCCACGAAGGTTCGTGGTGGGGGGAGTGGGTCCGATTTCTCGCAGCGCATTCCGGCTCGCCCGTTGCGCCGCCTTCACCTGAAGGGAAGAGGTCATCGCAAGACGCGCCCGGATCCTACGTTTTACAGCATTGATAGTCGACTATTCCAGCCTATCTCGGCATCAGGATGAGTTTGCTTCGTTCTAAGGTCTGTTCGGGCGAGCCCGAGGCGTCGATGACTGGCCAGTCGATTCTCCCGATTTCGTAATCTTCCTGGCTTGCGGCGATTTCCGCTGTGGCGTCGGATGCGTCGCGTTTACGCGCTCCGATACGATCCAGGCGTACGGCGAGATCAGCCGCGAGAAAGACCGCATGAAACGGTACGTCCAGCTTTTGCGCGACCATCGACAGCTCGTCTCGCTCGGAGTCCTTCAGGAAGGCGGCATCGACGATAACAGAAAGCTCCTGGGCGAGGATTTGCTGGCTGCGTTCAAGAAGCGTGCGATAGACCCGCGCTGCGACTTCCGCGGTGTAAGCGTCTTCTGGCAACGTTGTGAGCGGATCGACGCCGAACAGTTCCTTCCGGATAACGTCCGAACGCAACAGGACGGCGCCGGGCAGCGGCGCCAGCAGGGGCGCCGCATAGCGCGCCAGCACACTTTTGCCGGTTCCGGATTTGCCACCGATCGCGATTAGCGATGGCCGAGCCGGCTCGATATGCCGCAGCGCGAGGTCGAAATAAGCCCTCGCGTCGGTAGCGTCCTGATTATTGTCGGGCGACAGGCGGCGTTTGGTGAAGAGTACATTGGAACGAATCGCCGCGCGCATCGAAAGGAATAGTGGCAACAATAGAAGCGCCTCTGCGCTTTCCTGCCAGGTTGCCTGCAAGTAGCTATTGAATAGCCGGTTGGCACAAGCCGTCAGACCAAAGTGGCAAAAGTCCATGACCGGGAAAGCCAGATCATAGAGGACATCCGTGGTTGCGATTACGGGATCAAACTCGATCGCGTCGAACAGAATAGGGCTTCCGTCGATCAGAACGATGTTACCGAGGTGTGCATCGCCATGGCAGCGGCGGACCAGGCCCTTCGAGGCTCGCGCATGCATAAGTCCGCGGCAGTCAGCAAGTCTATGATGGCTGAGGGCGTCCAGCCGATCGACCATTTGGCGTGAAAGCTGCGGCTCGTCGCGGAATACTTGGGTATTGCGATCAATGATGCCCGCAACGGAGATGAGCCAACTCGATCCATCGGAGATTTCCGCTCGCTGGTGCGTATCGCGGATGGCTACGGCGAGTGCATCGGCAAGCTCCGGTGTGATGGCCGCGGCACGCGCTAGATGATCCAAGGTCTTGCTTTCGTCAAAACGCATCATTTCAACTGCCCACTCTATCACTGGGCCGTCGCCATCAATTTCGAGGCCCTCTTTTCCTTGGCAATCGGAACGATGCGCCGATAGAGATCTGGCGCGAAACGGCGGTTGACGGTCAGTTCTTCATTGCAGGCTCGCTTGCGCTGTTCCAGCGTTGAAAAGTCCAGGAACGGAAGTCGCACCGCCCGCTTGACCTTCAAGACTCGATCTTCCCCGAGAAAGATGATGGAGGCGTGGGTATCGATGCGTTTGTATTTGGGGTCTTTCCTGCCTAGGAATGCGAGCACCGTCACCTGACCGTTTCCGGGTTGTCCCTGCTCCGGCGCCGTCATGGGCGCAGTACCGCGGCGCCCACGAGTTTACCTTCACGCAGGCACGATAGCGCTTCGTTGGCTTGCTCAAGCGGGAAGACGGTGGTGTGGGTTTGGATATTGGCGCTCGCGATAGCCTTGAAAAAATCAACGCCATCCTTGCGGGTCAGGTTGGCAACAGAAACCACCTGCCGCTCGCCCCACAGGATGCTGTAAGGAAAGGCAGGGATGTCCGACATGTGTATTCCGGCGCAAACGACCCGCCCGCCCTTGCGCACGGCGCGAAGGGCCTGTGGCACCAACGATCCCACGGGCGCGTAGATGATCGCTGCGTCCAGTTGGGCGGGCGGAATGTCTTCCGAAGCTCCGACCCAATCTGACCCGAGCGAAAGCGCCAGCTGCCGCGCCTCGTCGTCGCCACGGCGGGTGAAGGCGTAGATCGTTCGCCCCTGCGCGCGAGCGACTTGCGCCACGATGTGGCCGGCCGCTCCAAAGCCATAGATTCCGATCGCCTTGCCTTCGCCGGCCATCACCAGCGACCGCCAGCCGATAAGACCTGCGCAAAGCAATGGAGCGAGGGCGGCATCATCGCCCTCTTCGCCAAGAGGAAAACAATATCGCGCGTCCGCGACCAAGTGGCTGGCAAAACCGCCGTCCCGCGTATAGCCGGTAAATTGAGGACGGTCGCAAAGGTTTTCCTTATCGGCACGGCAGTAAAAACACTCGCCGCAAGTGAACCCGAGCCATGGCACGCCGACACGCTCGCCAATCGGCAAGTCGACGACGCCGGCGCCTAACACCTCAACTTCGCCGACGACTTCATGCCCTGGGATTATAGGGTATCGGATATCCGGTAGCTCGCCGTCCACGACATGCAGGTCGGTTCTGCAAACGCCGCACGCGCTTATCTTGACGCGGACCTGGCCCGGCCCGGGTATCGGGTCAGGCCGCTCCAGCGGAGTCAATCGCGCGCCGCGCGCGGTAAGGGCCATTGCGTGCATGTCACTCAAATCCGGTCATAAGGAATGCTTTCTCGCATCACACTGTTCTCCGGTTTGATCTCGGTCAAAGCCGAAGTGGGGGCGGCGCCGTAGAAATACTCCGCAGAACTGCTTTCCAAAAGGGAGGCACGGCACGAGCAAGGTATGGTTCCAATTGGTCAAGGCGGTCGCCTGATACAATTGGCGCGCCACCGCCGCGCCCCGGTTTAAGGAGAACGGCAATGTATGAATTTCTTGAGGAGATCGTGGGTAACAACATGACCCCTTCGGTCCGAGGCGTCACCCCGGAAACCACGCTGGGCGATCTATATCGGCTCTTTGCCGCCGACGACTTCGAAGCCTATCCTGTCGTGCGAGGCGATACGCTCGTTGGCGTCGTTTCAAAATTGGATGCCTTGAAGCCGTTTGCCTTTGCGCAGCATCAGCTCTTGCCGCACTATAAGGACGGAATGGGCACGACGGTGGACGAAATCATGTCAACCGAAGTCGTCGCCGTCGACCCCGAGACAAGATTGCAGCGCGTGCTTGAGCTGATGATCAAGCATCGCGTCAAGAGCCTGCCGGTCATCGATCAATGGAAGAGCCTTGTGGGCATCATTGCGCGTGAGGATGTGATGCGGGCCATGGAACGGTCGGTTTTATGGCAATATCCGCCGGTTCTTCCCTTTGCGACCGCTTAATGTCGACCTTCAGGCTAGAGCAAATCTTCTCGCCAAAGCGCATTGCCATCGTTGGCGGTAGTCCGCGCCACGGGTCGTTGGGAACGATCATCCTCCAAAACGCATTGAATGCAGGATTTGCCGGCGAGATCGCGGTCGTTAATCCCCATTATGAGCGGATTGGCGGGCTAAAGACCCATCCAAATCTGAAAAGCTTGCCGTTTGTCCCGGATCTGATCGTCGTCACTGCGCCTGCACCGGCTATTCCCGAGATTATCACGCAGGCCGGAAGGCTTGGCATAGCCGGAGCGGTGATCATCTCTTCAGGTCTTGGACATGGGCCGGGATCGATCGCGGAGGCGGCGGAGCAGGCGGCCCGTGCTGGCAAGCTGCGCATTGTCGGCCCGAATTGTCTCGGCATCATGTTTCCCCGTGCCGGATTGAATGCGAGCTTCGCCGCACGACAGCCGGCACCGGGTTCACTGGCGTTGATATCGCAGTCGGGTGCGATCGCGGCTGCGATGGTTG
>Ga0210389_10004853_pt1 | contig 10435 bp, 6 predicted proteins | sample IncBWH28OmetaG_FD_160127 | JGI IMG/M metagenome (GOLD analysis project Ga0210389, IMG submission 160127) | Forest soil microbial communities from Barre Woods Harvard Forest LTER site, Petersham, Massachusetts, United States - Inc-BW-H-28-O ...
TCTACAATATCGCCTACTCGGTGGGGATGATGGCTAGTAATGCCGTGGCTACTGCTGCCGGCCACCTGCAATTCTATCAAACGCTCCTGTGCGTCTCTGCGGTCCTGATTGTCTCCCTACCACTGATTTTCATGGGGACGCCTTCCGTGGTCCCGGACTCCTTAGCGAATCGGAAAACCGAAAAAAGTGCGAAAACAATATGAATCAATCTAACGATAGCCTTCCCAGCCTGGTGGCCGCTCTCGAGCGTGGTGAAACCTTACCGGCACACTGGTATACCGATCCCTCGATTACCGAGCGAGAGATCAGCCAGATCTTCCGGAAAAGCTGGAATTATATTGGCCCGCTCAAGCAACTAACCAATGTGGGTGACTATATCACCGGTTACGTGGGCGGTATTCCTGCTGTTGTGATTCGTAACGAAACCGGACTGACCGCGCTGATCAACGTTTGCCGGCATCGCCGGCATGAAGTGATGAAGGGTTGTGGCAACGCCCAAATGATGCAGTGCGGTTATCATGCGTGGACCTACGATCTGACCGGTCGCTTAAAGGGGGCGCCTCGGACCGCAACGGAACCAAATTTTCGCCTCGAGGATTATCCGCTGCTTCCCCTCAAGGTCGATTGTCTCGGTCCTTGGGTCTTTGTAAATGCGGATCCGAACGCAATGCCGGTGCAGACACAGTTTGGCAAGTTGCTCGAGATTGTTGCCGGGAGTGGGATCGATCTCGATACCCTGGTGCTGTACGAGCGCACAGAATGGGAATCCTACTCTAACTGGAAAACCATGCTCGAGAATTACCTGGAATGCTATCACTGCGCGGTGGCCCATCCGGGTTTCAGTGCCGCCATTGATGTTTTACCGGAGAACTACAATCTGGGCGTTCACGGTTGGTTTATGAGTCAGGTCGGCCAAGTGCGGCAGTCCGCGCTTGAAGGTAAAAGCCAGGTTAAAATCTACGATGCCAGGGGCGAAGTCGCTCAGGCTCAATATCATCTGCTTTGGCCGAACATGACCGTAAACATCAACCCGGGGTTTCCGAACCTATCTATCGATGTTTGGATACCGAATGGTCCCAATGGCACGAAAGGTTTCTCAGAACAATATTTCGGGCCCGGAGTCTCAGAGACATTCGCTCAGGAGTTGATCTCATTTAACGCTCAGGTGGGCCATGAAGATGATGTGCTGACAGACTCAGTCCAGCGTGGATTGCGAGCTGCAGTCCCGGACCGAGGCCGGTTTCTTACCCGGGCAGAACATCTTGTCGGTCATTTCCAAAAGCTGGTCGCGAGCTCGGTGGCCGGAGATGAGACTGCTCTTAAATCAGTAGCAGACGGTGTGCACGACGTCTCGCAAACTATCTCTGTCGCTCCGACATCATCGGCAGTGTCTGAGAGCGAGCGGAGTGCTTATGTTGAGTTGGAGTTGTTTCGGGTCGAACCGGAGAGCGACCTCATCACATCCTTCTATTTTCGCCGTGTGGATGGCCAGGCGCTTCATCCTTGGGAGCCTGGCCAATTCTTGCCCATCCGGGTCACCATCCCTGGCCAAAAAGAGGCGGCCTTGCGTACGTACACCCTTTCTACTTCCCCGAATTCTGAGCACTATCGTTTAAGTATTCGCCGCGGAGAAGGTAACGCGCTGGTCTCGCAATTTTTGCACGCGAACGCCAGGCCCGGCTTTCGCCTAGAGGCCGCCACGCCGCGGGGAAGATTTGTTCTCAATGCCAACAATCGAATCCCGGTGCTCATTTCTGGCGGGGTTGGAATCACGCCGATGATCGCAATGGCGGAATACCTGGTCGATGAAGGACGTCGCACCGGAAAATTTCGCCCCGCCTACTTCATCCACGGCGCCCAAAACCTCAGGGTGCACGCGTTCTCAAAGCATATAAGGGACCTGGCCAATGAGCATCCGGGGTTGAAAGTGCATATCTGCTATAGCCACCCAGAGCCCAACGCAGGAGACCAGAACCCGGGCGACTCTGTGGGACTGGTCAGTATCGAAACACTCAAACAGATGCTCCCCTTTGGCGATTACGATTTTTACTTGTGTGGTCCATCGCCATTTATGAAGTCGCTTTACGATGGCTTGACCGCAACCGGAGTTAAGGAAGAACGAATCCATTACGAATCATTCGGTCCAGCCACGGTATTGAAACCGGAAACGAAGGCTGAGGCGGCGGTTGAACCGGGACACCTCGATGGCCCTCCGGTGCGCGTTCGGTTTTCCAAATCGGGCACGACCGCCGAATGGTCACGCGATAAGGGCACGTTGCTTGAGTTCGCGGAATCGATCGGTTTGGCGCCGAAGTTCGGCTGCCGCTCCGGTATTTGCGGTACCTGCACTACTGATATGAAGAGCGGCGCAGTTGACTACTTAGAAGAACCCGTGGCGCCGCGTGGACCCGGGCAGATTCTGCTCTGTTGCTCGATCCCTCGCAGCGATTCCGCGGTAGCGACCGCCAATGGAGAAGGGGAGGTCGTACTCGATCTTTAGAAATCGAAAAAACAAAAGAGCCACAGATTTTTGGTTTATGAGCAATGGCACCTCAAGTTTCTCAACTAGCTCAAAGCTGGCAACGCGAAAGGGAGCCGCTCTTGAATTCGGAGAAAGAAATCTACAACATCAAACGCCTTTTCCGCCCATGAGAGCGGCACTCGCGTTAACCCTTAAAAAGAAATCTGAGTAATCTGCGGATCAAATAAATTTTTGGCGATGAATGCGGAAAAAGCCAGAGTGCTGGACTATGACGATTTTCGTCGTTATGCGGCGGATCTAAAACCCGAAACCCGAATGTTCATCAACGGAGAGTTGGTGAACACTCGTTCCGGAGATCGATTCGATACCGTCAATCCGGCAAATGGCCAAGTTTTGGCGAGCATTCCGGCCGGAACCGTCGAAGACGTCGATCGTGCGGTAGAGTCGGCCCGCAAAGCCTTTAAGTCCCGCGTTTGGGCAGGCAAGGAACCGCGCGCCCGCATGGAGGTTCTTTATCGCCTGGCGAAGTTGATCGACGAACATGCGCTCGAGTTTGCTCTGCTTGATTCGTTAGACGTCGGCAAACCGGTTTTAGAAATGCTCACCGGTGATGTTCCGGCCGCGGCGCTGACTTTCCAATACTTCGGAGAAACCATCGACAAGATCGAAGGCGTTGTTACCAATACCGCTTCCGACGCGTTCCATTACATTCTTCGCCAGCCGCTTGGGGTGGTGGCTTGTATTACCCCCTGGAACTATCCATTGCTGATGAATGCCTGGAAGGTTGCTCCAGCGTTAGCAGCCGGCAATTCAGTCGTGCTCAAGCCCGCCGAACTGTCACCGTTATCCGCCACTCTTTTGGCTCAACTCTTTATGGAAGCGGGTGGCCCGGCCGGGGTGTTTAACGTCGTTCATGGTTCCGGTGCCATCGTCGGGAAAGCCCTGGCTCTACACATGGACGTGGACAAGATCAGCTTCACCGGTTCCACGAACGTGGGCAAATTGATGATGGTCTACTCAGGTCAATCGAACCTGAAACGGGTGACGGTCGAGACCGGCGGCAAATCGCCGCAGATTATCACCGCTCAGGTGCCGGATCTCGATGTTGCTGTCCAATACGCGGTTAATGGGATTTATGGAAACAAGGGAGAGATGTGTAGTGCGGGTTCCCGAATATTAGTAGCTGCTAACATTCGGGATGAATTTATCGAGCGGTTTAGAGCCAAGGTAGGCGTAACGGTGCGACTGGGCGATCCGCTTGATCCCGCGACCACCATGGGACCTTTGGTGAGCCGTAATCAACAGCAAAAGGTCCTTTCCTATATTGATATCGGTAAACAGGAGGGGGCTGACTTAGTGCTTGGAGGATCCGTGCCGGAAGGATTCGACACGGGTGCTTACGTGGCGCCAACACTATTTAGTGGCGTAAATAACCAGATGCAGATTGCCAAAGAAGAAATCTTTGGACCGGTTGGTGCCGTGCTTACTTTCTCTAGCATCGATGAGGCCGTAAACATAGCCAACGATTCAATATACGGCTTAGCGGCAGGCATTTGGACTTCCGACGTGACCGCTGCTCACAAAATGGCCAGAGACATCGATGCCGGAGTGATTTGGGTTAATTGCTTCGACCACGGCGATATGACTCAACCTTGGGGCGGTTTCAAACAATCCGGCACCGGAAGAGATAAATGTCTCGAAACCCTGCTGACGGTTACGCAAACCAAGTCGATCTGGATGCATCTGCCTAACTGAATCCGTCTCAAAATGAGACGAGATACTCTCAAATTGGGACGCAGCCGATAGGGATGAGCTCCTGCTCATCCGCATTTAGCGCTAGTTTGCGTCCAGTCTCACAAACTTGGACGAGCAGGCCGTCGCCCCTCCTAGATTCTAGCTCCTAACTCCTTGGTCCTAGCATTTGTTGGCATGTAAGCTGCCGTACGAGCACGGCAACCCTGCAGAACCATGGATTGCCTACTGCCATCCTTGCGTTACACACTCCGCCTGCTGCTCAAATCGCCGGGATTTACGATTACCGCTGTCCTCATCCTGGGACTCGGCATCGGCGTAAATACCACGATCTTCAGTTTGATCGATAACGTTTTGCTGAAACCGCTTCCTTTTCCGGATCCGGATCGGTTGGTCCAGATTACTCAGCCCTATCAAAACGACACGGGATCAAACGTCGATTACCCGGACTTTATCGATATAGTTCGGTCTCAGCGCACCTTTGATGCCATCGCGGTCGCGTCCTACGAAGGGATCGATCTGAGCGGTGACGGGAAACCGGAACAACTGACCGTGGAGTTTGTTTCTCCAAGCGTGTTTCAGGTGTCCGGATTACCCGTCGTTCTTGGCCGCGTTTTTACGGATCAAGAAGACGTCCGGTACGGTCCCTTACTTGTGGTATTGAGCGAGAAATGTTGGCGAGGACGTTTTCATTCTGATCATGGGATTCTGGGTAAGAATCTAACCTTGGGTGACCACAGCTTTCAGGTGATCGGCGTGGTTCCCAGGCAAGCAACGGACTGGGGACCGCCGGGTGTTGATTTCTACGTACCGGCAAACACCGAAGCGCCTCTCGGCCGTATGCCCAATCAACGTGGCTATCCGCTGGACCTGCGCGATGTCCATCGATTTCCTTGCTACGGCCGACTGAAGCCTGGGGTCACTATCGCTCAGGCTCAGACAGACCTCGAGATTATTCATGCCAACCTGTTGGGGCGTTACCCTGACACTAATCATGGATACGGTATTCGGGTCACTCCGTTGCTTGATCGCATGGTCGTGGATTATGTGGCAACGACTTGGCTTTTGGCTGGGGCTGTCGGTTGTCTTTTACTGATTGCCGCCGGCAATGTGGCCAACCTTCTGTTCGCTCGCGGCTTACAACGGCGTCGGGAGCTAATGGTTCGCTCGGTTCTGGGGGCTAGCCGTCTACAGCTCGTTGGCCAATTGTTAAGAGAAACCGTTTTTCTGGCTTGGCTAGGTGGGTTTATGGGTTTGCTCTTCAGCATTTATGCGATCGATGTAATTAGAAGGTTAGTTCCAGTTAGCCTTTATCGTTTTCAGGAGCTTGGCATCGATTGGCACGCACTATTGTTTGTCCTCGTTGTCACGATACTGGTTGCTATTCTGTCGGGGGTACTGCCCGCTTGGGGCATGTCCGGCATTCGGGCAGCGCCTGCTTTAAAGGAGGAAAGTAGTCGTGGGGGGACGAGCGGACCACAGTATCATCGGATGCAAGGCATACTGGTCAGCCTCCAGGTGGCGCTATCCTGTGTATTGATGATCGGGGCCGGTTTGTTGATCCGCAGTTTTTGGGCCGCTCAAAATGCGCCGCTTGGATTTAATCCGCACCAGCTCCTAACTACTGGCATAGCACTCTCTAGTGCTAAGTACGAATTCGATGCTGTCCAAACGCGAAATTTCTGGAGCGAGTTGTTGGAAAAGGTCCGGCGAATGCCTGGGGTAACTAAGGCTGCGTTTAACGATTGGCCGCCGATGAAATGGGACTATGAATTGATGATTCCTTTTACCGTCGACGGTGAACAGGATCCAGGACCGGGACGACGTCCGGCTCTGGACTGGCAGCAAATCTCTTCAGATTACTTTCATACGATGGAGATTCCGATTCTACTAGGTCGCGATTTCGATTCCCGAGACACCGCAGATAGGCCAAATGTTATTATCGTAGATGATGCCTTAGCTCGACGCTATTATGAGGAACAAAGCCCGATTGGGAAAAAGATCAGTGTCCTTACTGAACAGGGAGCCAAGGATTGTACGATTATAGGCGTTGTGCCTCATCTTCAGCACATTAGTCCTGGCCGGTCGGCGAACCCTTTCCAAGCTTATTTCCCTTACTCACAATGGGATTACGACGATGAGTATCTAATCGTCAAGTCAACGATCGATTCGGATACGTTATCGTCTGCGATCCTCGATGTGGTCGCGTCTATTGATCCAGCGATCCCAATCTCAGATATCAGCACCTACGACAACGTGGTCGCCGAAAAGTTTATAACGCGTCGCCTTAGCGCCTTCGTGGTCACGTTGTTTTCTGGCGCCGCGCTTTCCTTGTCCGCCGTTGGTCTTTACGGAATACTTGCATATTCCGTGGGTCAAAGAACGCGAGAAATCGGTATCCGAATGGCATTAGGAGCACGAGGGGCCAACGTAATAAAACTAGTTACCCAGAGCGGATTACGGATCGTCGGTGTGGGATTGGCCGCGGGAGTGGGGGCGGGTTTAGTCGCGGTCAATCTCATCCAGGGGGTGCTTTATGGAGTGTCACCCATCGATCCGATTTCCTTCGGCGTTAGCCTGCTCTTCCTTGGCATAGCAGCCGTCCTCGCCTGTTTACTCCCTGCCTTACGTGCCATCCGAATTAACCCAATCACAGCGCTGCGCGAATGAGAAATTGCACCACAAAGACACAAATGACACGAAGATGAGAGACAGGGTGACGTGACTATTAGCTCCTAGATTCTAACTCCTCCGATATACTAATTATTAGCCGCTTCCGCCAATAACCAATCACTACTCACTAATCACCTCTCACCCCGTGTCCCGCCTCCGCCATACGTTCCGACTGCTCTTAAAATCGCCAGGATTCACGATAACCGCGATCCTGATCCTCGGCTTTGGCATCGGTGCCAACACGGCCATCTTTAGTGTCATCGATGCCGTGCTCTTGAATCCGTTAGCAGTTCCAAACGCCGATCGGCTAGTGCAAATCTTTGAGCCTAGGGTCCAGGGTGACACAAAGACGCATCTGGATTATCCCGACTACCTCGACCTGAGCCGTGGCCAGCACAGTTTCGACAAACTCGCCGTTTACGATTGGACCGATCTCGATTTCAGCAACGAAAGGAATCCAGAGCACGTTCGAGTCGTCTTCGCTTCTGCGAGTCTGTTCGATCTAGCGGGGGCGCCGATGATTCTAGGGCGACCGTTTACAGACGAGGAGGACAAATTCGGTGGCCCGCGCGTGGTAGTAATGAATAGCGCTTTCTGGAAGACGCATTTCAATTCGGATCCGAGTATCATCGGAAAGAACCTAACCTTGAGCGACGAGACCTTTCAGGTGATCGGAGTTTGCTCCGAACAAGCGGGCAATTTAGCGGAACTGCCCAGTGAAGTCTTGTACTTACCCCTCCATGCCGAGGAAGCCTTCGGGCCTAGTGCACTGCAAAAGCGTGATGCACATTATCTGGAGTGCATTGGACGGTTAAAAACGGGGGTTACCTTGCCACAGGCTCAGTCTGATCTTGAAGTCATTCAGAGCAATCTCGCAGTAATCTGTCCCGATACGGACAAGGGGTACGGCATTCAATTGTTTCCGCTACTAACGATCATTGAAGAGTCTTACTCTTCATCGGTCTGGTTGCTAGGCGCCGCCGGTGGTTGTCTTCTCCTACTATCTTGTGCCAATGTTGCTAACCTGCTTTTTGCTAGAGGTCTCGAACGCAGGCGAGAGATGGCGATTAGGGTGACGCTGGGGGCATCCCGCCTGGGTCTCATGACGCTGCTGTTAACAGAGACGATGTCTCTGACGCTGCTAGCGGGTGGGTTCGGGTTTCTGATTGCGATTTGGGGTATTCCGCTGATTAAAGCGCTGGCGCCGGATTATCTGTCCACTTTCCAAGAGATTACCCTCAATGGGATTGCGCTCGTTTTCATTTTTTGTTTGACTGGTCTGGTCGCGTGCTTGTCTGGATTGGTGCCGGCCTGGAGCCTTTCAAGAACTAATGTCGGACTTAAACTTAAGAATGAAGCTGGCAGATCAGGCACGCAAAGTCTGTATAAACAGAGGGTCAATCGCTACTGGTAGTTGGCCAAGTGGCGGTTGCATGTCTGCTACTCGTAGGGACCGGCTTACTTGTTCGTAGCTTCCAAGCGGTGCGAAGTTTGCCCCTCGGGTTCAACCCTCACCATCTCTTAACGGCCAACATTATGCCTACTGGTAAGAAGTACTCAGATTCGAAGCAACTGCGGATTTTCTTCGATGCCATCTTGGACAAGGTTCGTCGCTTGCCAGGGGTTATCGAAGCGGGAATGAGCGACAATCAACCCTTTGAGGTCCTCTATGGAGGATGGAAGTTCCCTTTTTCTATTCCTGGGCGGTCTGAACCTGAACCGGGTAAGGCGCCGGCCATGGATGTGGAGGCAATATCTTCCGGATACTTCCGAACGCTCCAGATTCCGCTCTTGCAGGGTCGCGATTTCGATAATCGAGATCGGGTCGATAGCCGAAACGTAATCATCGTCAACAAGACTTTAGCTGAGACCCTTTTTCCTGGAGAGAATCCAATCGGTAAACAGATTCGTGATCACGATGAATGGCTAGGCAGAAAAGATTGGACCATTATCGGAGTGATCGACAATATCCGACACGGAGGGCCGGATTTTGCCGAGGCCCAATTTCTGGCTTACACGCCATACAGTCAAAGGGAGCTCTTTCGTGAATTTTTGCTTGTGCGCACAGCCGCCGATCCCGCCAGCTTAGTGCCAGCGGTAAGGAAGATCGTGGCGGAAATCGACCCGGATGTTCCTGTAGATCGGGCCACGAGTTATGACGACTTCTTAGCAGGCAGATTTTGGGCCCGTCAACTTAGCGCGTCATTGGCGGGCTTGTTCTCGGTGCTAGCCATCCTGCTTTCGGCCGCCGGGTTGTACGGAGTCTTGGCCTATTCAGTCCTTCAGCGAAGACGTGAGCTTGGGGTCCGGATCGCGTTAGGTGCACGAACGTCGAACGTGCTCACGTTAGTCCTGCGACAAGGTTTGCGGTTAAGCAGCATAGGCTTAACCATCGGAATCGTGGCGGCGCTACTCCTCGGGCGCTTCATGGGTAGTATCCTCTATGGGGTATCCGGCACGGATCCAGTCACCCTCCTGCTCGCGATCCTGGTGCTTGGCCTAGCCTCATCTCTTGCCTGCCTTTTACCAGCCCTCCGCGCAACCCGAATCAACCCGATCACCGCGCTCCGCGAATGAGAAATTGCACCACGAAGACGCAAAGAACACGAAGATGAGAGACCGGGTGAGTGTGAGTTCTAGCTCCTAAGCTGATTACTGACCTACTGATTACTGATTACTAGAAAGTCGGCCCCGCAAACGAGGCGCGCTCCAATCACCAATCACTTCTTCCCTACGTGCGCCACACCATCCGCCCTTATTTGGCGGTGGTTTTTATAAAGGTATTTGGCCCGGACTATCTTTACCGATTTCAAGAGGTGAGACTCGATCTAGCTGCGCTTGGGTTCGTGCTGGCTGCGACAGTGCTAGTCGCTTTTCTGTCCGGCATTTTACCGGCTTTTAGCCTTTCAAAGGTGAATCTAGCCTCGGCGCTTAAAGAGGAAGCAGGACGTTCAGATACCGGTGGAGTGCGGCGACAACGGCTTCAATCCAATTTGGTGATCGGACAAGTTGGACTCGGCTGCATTCTTCTCGTCGGCGCCGGGCTCCTGGTTCGCAGTTTTGTTGCCGCCGAGAATGCTCCTCTTGGATTCAATTCTGAACATCTGCTCACCGCTACCATTGATCCTACAGCGAAGAAGTACCAGGACCCGGTCCGGCTCCGAAATTTCTTCGCTGTCGGTTTGTATGCCGTTCTAGCCTACTCAGTGAGCCAGCGGCGGCGCGAAATTGGCGTTCGCATCGCATTGGGTGCCCAGTCTTCCAACATTATCAGATTGATCATTCGTCAGGGGTTAAGAATGGTCGCAATCGGTCTGGTAATCGGGATGATCGCAGCGTCGCTTATAGTCCGCTTTATCGAAAGCATTCTGTACGGTGTATCCGGAGGGGATCCGATAGCGTTTACATCGGCCGTCTTGATCCTTAGTCTGGCTGCATCTCTGGCGTGTCTGTTACCCGCCTTGCGCGCCACCCGAGTTAACCCAATCACCGCGCTCCGCGAATGAGAAATTGCACCACAAAGACACA
>Ga0210389_10004854_pt1 | contig 10435 bp, 18 predicted proteins | sample IncBWH28OmetaG_FD_160127 | JGI IMG/M metagenome (GOLD analysis project Ga0210389, IMG submission 160127) | Forest soil microbial communities from Barre Woods Harvard Forest LTER site, Petersham, Massachusetts, United States - Inc-BW-H-28-O ...
GTTGATGGCGAAGTATCGCGCTTCGCTCACTGGGATCGAGGCGCGTTTCGGTGTGCCCGCTCCAATCGTGCTCGCGATCTGGGGCCGCGAAACCGATTACGGCCGCTACACGCTGCCCTATGACGGCTTGCGCGTGCTGGCGACGCAGGCCTATGTCGGCCGGCGCAAGGATCAGTATCGCGACGAGTTCATCCTGGCGCTGAAGTTGATCAACGACGGTGAGGTGACGCGCAAGGACCTGCGTGCGTCCTGGGCCGGTGCGACGGGGCTCACGCAATTCCTGCCTTCCGAATTCTACAAGCACGCGGTCGATTTCGACGGCGATGGCCACAAGGACATCTGGCACTCGGTGCCGGATGCGCTGGCGTCCGCCGCGGAGCAACTCGTCAACAAGGGGTGGCAGAAGGGCGTGCGCTGGGCCTATGAGGTGACCCCGCCCGCCAATGTCGATTGCACCATGGGCGTGCCTGAAGTGACGAAGCCGATCGGCGACTGGTTGCGCGCAGGCTTCGTGCCGGTGCGCGGGCAAAAGTTGAGCACGGCCGAGCAGGCCGAGCCTGCTTCGTTCCTGCAGCCGGAGGGCATCTACGGGCCCACGTTCCTGACCACGAAAAACTACTACGTGATCAAGGAATATAACTTTTCAGATCTCTACGTGTTGTTTGTCGGACATCTCGCCGATCGCATGGTGAGCCCGCTCGCCTTTGCAACGCCATGGTCGGCATCGACCCAGCTGCGCACAAAAGACGTCGAGGCAATGCAGCATCACCTCACGCGCATCGGTCTCTATGCCGACAAGGTCGACGGCAAGGCGGGCATGAAGACGCGCGCGGCGCTTGGCGCCTATCAGAAGAAGGCGGGCCTGAAGCTGGATTGCTGGCCGAGCGATGCTCTGCTGCGCTCGATCGCGGCTGCGCGGTAAAATCTGCCAACAAAAGCCCGGCCCTTTCGGGCCGGGCTTTTCGAGTTCAACCGCGCTGCCTAGGCGCCGCGGAAAAGGTGAATCTTAGTCGCAGTACTGAACGCGACGGAAGCGCCAGTCGTAACCATCCCAAAAGCGTTCACGCACCCAACGGCAGGGCGGCGGGCCGCCCGGCGCCACGTAGACAGGGGCTGGCTGCTGGCTGGCGGCAACTGCGCCACCGACGATCGCACCGCCGATAATGCCACCGGCGATCGCGGCGCCAAGGGCGCGCTGGGCGCTGGCTGGCGTTGCGCTGAGCGAGGCGGCGACCGTTGCGACCGCAAGGAGCGCAGCAAATGTCTTCTTCATGTCTGGGACTCTCCTGGAGATGCGGCGCCTGAGCGCCAGGGGTTAAGATTGATTCGGCACGCCGAGATTGGAATTTACCGTGCCGTCGAAGAAGCGCACAACGGTCAACCCAAAGTAAACGCTTTCAAGACATTGGCCCGAAAAAAGGTTTTTTCAGGCCAGTATTCGTAGGGGCTTTTAAAATCAACCGGGTGAAGTAATTGGCCCGGTTGATTTAATGAAGATGAACGATCCTTAGCCGCAAACCCTGATACGACGGAACCGCCACGCATAACCGTCCCAGAAGCGCTGACGCTGCCAGTAACAGCCATAAGGATCAGCAGCCGCAACGTAAGCCGGGCCGCCGTAATAGGGACCAGGGCCATAGCCGGGGCCATAATAATAGGGGCCGGGGCCGTAGTAGTACGGGCTGGCGGCAACCGCGCTGCCGACGATGGCGCCGCCGATCAATCCGCCGGCAATCGCAGCGCCGAGCGCGCGCTGAGCGTGAGCAGGCGCCGCCGCCGAAGCGGCTAGGGTGGCGACAGCGGCCAGTGTCACCAGTAATTTCCTCATGGCATCACCTTTCTGATTGAGCATAAGACTGCGCACCAAGCGGTCTATTCTCGAAAAGTTCCACATTTCACTTGAATGATCAATGAACGAAGCCGTCACATTGCGGGCTCATTGTAGGGCTTACGGTAACATGGTGTGACGCGCAAGTAGCTGGAAATAAAAGGAAATGTTGAAACGCCCATGAATCGGTTGATCGCGATAATGATGCTGGTTTCAGCAGCGGTGATCGGCCTGATCGTCGTGACCTGGCGCCGGCGCGGACGCGCCTCAGGCCGTGATGGTTCAGCCGGAGATTTCGCAGCCGACTTCGGCGGCGGCCACGGCCATCACAGCGGTCAGGATCATTCCGGCGCGAGCGGCAGCTGGGCGGCGGCGAAAGCGGTGGCGATAGCGGCGGAGGTGACGGCGGCGATGGAGGAGGCGGCGGCGATTGAGGTCAGGATTTTGCGGCAACCTTCGAGTTTTTGATTAGCCCCATCAGCGCTTTTTAGACTCATTCCAGAATACGTCCCGCATCAGTTTGGAATTGCTTGAAAATCACGTTTTTCCTTTTGCATCTCACCGCGCCCTTCCATATTTCATGAGTTCCGCATCACCACTGGGCTCGCCTCTTTAATGATCGTATGTTCCTGCAACGTGCTGAGCGACCGCGACGTCCGCGGTGCCGTCGAGAGCTCGCAACACCTTCCCCGCAATGCCAAGCAACTCTATGGCTGCCTCGGTTGCAGCGCTGAGTGCGGCCGCTGCGCGCGCACCATCAACACCATCATCGACGAAGCGCTGGGCGCCTGCGCCAAGGCCTGCTGTTCCGGCTGCCCGCACAGCCATAGTCGTGCGGCGAAGCATGAGCCTGCCGATTTCGCCGTCGCGGCGGGTTAACGGTCCCATATCATATTGGATAACTTGTCCTTTTGTCGTTTAGGCAAAAGGGTTGCTCCTGTTCGAAATCTCATTTAGAAGTGTTCTAAATAACCGCATGAGACCCATCCGCGGTCTTTCAACCGGAGTGCACCATGCAGGGCGACCCAAAGGTCATCGACTATCTCAACAAGGGTTTGCGGCATGAACTCACGGCCATCAACCAGTACTGGCTGCATTACCGGCTTCTCGCCAACTGGGGCCTGCTCGAGATGGCCAAGACCTGGCGCAAGGAATCCATCGAGGAGATGGAACACGCCGATCGCCTCATCGATCGCATCATCTTCCTCGACGGTTTTCCGAACATGCAGGTGCTCGATCCCTTGCGGATCGGCCAGAACGTCAAGGAGATCATCGAGTGCGATCTCGCAGCCGAGATCAGCGCGCGCAACCTCTATCAGGAAGCGGCAACCCATTGCCACGGCGTGAAGGACTACGTCTCACGCGACCTTTTCGAGAAGCTGATGAAGGACGAGGAACACCACATCGACTTCCTCGAAACACAGCTCGATTTGATCGGCCGGATCGGGCTCGAGCTCTACACCCAGAAGCATGTCGGCGGGTTGGAGAGCGAAGGGCACTGAGTTCTTCGGTCGAGGCAAACGCAATGTCGTCCCTGCGGACGTGTTTGGTCCCCGCTGATTGGTTGGATGGAATCGGTGTAGAACGAGGTGTAGCCTTGGTCAGGGAGCGCCTTCCAGCGCAGCAAGAAGTCGGTGGCCGAATTGGCGGCCGAACTCGGGGTCAGCGAGACGACGAAGCACTACAGCTGCGTCTGGTAGCGCGCTTCGACTTCGTCCTGTGTCTCGGCGATGCCGAGTTTGGTCTGGTCGTGGATGATCTGGCTGATCGAAGGCAGAGCGGCACGTTCGACTTGCGCATCCTTTGACCACAGCTTCGAGCGCATCAGGGCTTTGCCGCAGTGGAAATAGGCTTCGTGGACGTCAATGCGCAGCGCGGCGCGCGGCAGCTTGCCGAATTCTTCCATCGCCGCAAGCAGGGCAGGATCCGCCGAAACCGTGCCTCTGCCGCCGACGCGCAGCGTCTCGTCGATCCCGGGCACGAAGAAGATCAATTGCACGAAGCCAGATCCCTCGACGATGTTCTTGAAGCTGTCGATCCGGTTGTTGCCGGCGCGATCGGGCATCAAAAGCCGGTTGGGACCTTCGACATGGACAAAGCCCGGATGGCCGCCGCGCGGTGAGGCATCGACGCTGCCATCGGCAGCCGACGTCGCCAGCACACAGAACGGCGACATCTCGATAAATCGCTTGGCGTGAATGTCGACTTCCGGGCGCGCTTTGGCGATCACGCGTGCGGTAGGGTATGGATAGATCGTCTTGAGGTCGTCGGTGGAAAGGTCGGCCAAGGTTTTCTCCTTACATCGCGCGCGATGGCGCCGTTCGCAGCAATTCCTCGAGCTGGAGCTTGTAGAATTTTGCAGCCGAAGTCGTTCCGTGCCCGCGCGTCTCGGTCGAGGCCGGGATCAGATAGAGCTTGCCGTTCTTGACCTGCTTGATCGCCTCGACGGTGACGCCGGTCTCCGGCGGGTTGCGTTCGTCGTCGGCTGAGTTGATCGCCAGCAGCGCGGCCTCGATCTTCGAAAGCCCGGCTGACGCATCGTAGTCGTGTGAGGCCTGCCATTGATAGATGAAGTCGTTGGCATCGGCCGTAACCGATATCGCCAGCCGTTCTTCGATCATCTTGTCGGCTTTTTCGGCGGTCGGCGCCTCGCTCTGATAAGCGAGCGTGCCGCCGGAGCTGGCAAAGCCGTAGGCTGCGAGCGCATATTTCATCATCCGCGGCTGCCTCAAGTAGTTGCCGTCATTATAATCGGGGTCGTTACGGATGGTCTCGATCATCATCCGCCGCAATATCCAGTTGCGCGCCGCCATCGCCGTCGGCTGCGCCGCCATCGGCGCAATGACGTCCATCATGTCCGGATATTTTTCCGCCCAGAGCCAAGCCTGCATGCCGCCCATGGAATTGCCGATCACAAGCCGCAGGTGCTTGATGCCGAGGCCCTCCTTCACCAGGTGAAGCTGCGCTTGCACCATGTCGTCGTAATTGTATTTCGGAAACGCCGTCTTCATGCCGTCCGACGGTTTGGAGGATTTGCCGTGGCCGATGCCGTCCGGAATGATGATGTAATATTTCGTCGCATCGAGCGGCTGACCGGGGCCGAACAATTCGCCGGCAAAGGCCGGCGTCAGCATGCTGGCGGCCGAGCCGCCGGAGCCATGCAGGACCAGCACCGGTTGGCCGGTCGGCTCGCCGACGGTGGTGTAGTGAAGCTTCAGCTCCGCCATCAGCTCGCCGCTGTGGAATTTGAAATCCAGGGCGATGAAGTCGCCTTGCCTGGGCGATGGATAATCCGCGGCCGCGGCCGCGAACGACGTCACGGCAAAGATCACCGATACGAGTGCCGCCCATTTGAAGCCAGTACCTATAACTTTCCGAAGTTCGTGAACGGCGCCCGCTGAGGTGGAACACGAACTTCGGAAAGTGGGTACTGGCGGCCGCAAAGCTCTCATGGCGTCATCCTCGGTTGCGCAGCGTTACGAAGCCGTTTGTCCTTATGGCGTGTCTTCGACGTCGGTCTCCGGACGATCGCTGCCGGCAGCGGTCTCGGTATGCCATTTTCCGTCCGCCGTCTCATACTCAATCGCCTCGGTGCGTCCGGGTACGCGCTGCTCGGCGGCGGCGCGCCGGGCGGCCGCCAGAGCGGCGGCGTGGGTGGCGAAGCTTTCCGAAAACACCCCGTTGACGGTGTAGGCCCAGCCGCCATCGTGCTCGACGATCTTGTAGGTAACGTGGCTCATCGGGAACCTGCCTTTGCGTGTTTGGCCGGGCTTACGGAAAGCAAGCGCGCCGCCTATTCTATGACAAAATGGGCGGCGAGCCAGCCTGATGCTGGTAGATGTGCCGCCCCGCGTTTTGCGACCCCGCGCGAAAGGGAAAATGAAAATGTGCCGTAACATCAAGACGCTGTTCAACTTCGAGCCGCCGGCGAGCGAGGCGGAGATTAACGCTTCCGCGCTGCAATTCGTGCGCAAGCTGTCCGGCTTCAACAAACCGTCGCAGGCCAATGCGGAAGCTTTTGACCGCGCAGTAGACGAAGTTGCAGGTGCCGCGCGGCGGCTGTTGAATTCGCTTCACACCCACGCCCCGGCGCGCGACCGCGACATCGAGGCGGAGAAGGCGAAAGAGCGTTCTCGCCTGCGGTTCGGATGAGCCGCGCGCACGGGCGGGGAAGGGGTACGTCATGATCTGGTATGTCTATGTCGCCTGGTTCTTCGCCGGCGCATTTTTGACGAATGCGATTCCGCACGTCGTGAAGGGTGTCTGCGGTGAGCGGTTTCCGACCCCATTCGCCTCGCCTCGCCGCGCGGCGTCGGCGAATCTTCCGCGGTGATCAACGTGCTCTGGGGCTTTTGCAATATCGCGATCGGCGGCGCGCTGCTCTACGTCTTCCTGCCGCAACTGCCGCCGCCATGGCCGCTATGCGCCGTGGCCCTGATCGGCGGCTTCATCATCGCACTGTATCTGGCTCGCCATTTCGGAAGGGTACGAAAGCAAACGCCGCACCCTTGATCTACTTCTTGTCTTTCTTCTTGTCCTTCTTATCCTTCTTGTCCTTGTGACGCTTCTTGTCCTTGTGGTGTTGCTTGTCTTTTTTCTTGCGGTGCTCGTCGTCGTCTTCTTCCGCAAAGCTGTCTTCGTCATGCTCGATGAGCGCGGCATGCGTTTCGGCTTCGAGGGCGGCCGTCTCGATTGTCTCGCGTTCGCGCTGGCGCTTGTAGTCTTCGTAGGCGTCGAAGATGAGATGTAGCCACGGCATCACCTGATCGATGGAGGGCAGTTGACCGGGTGGGCCGGCCTCGCCACGCGGACCGCGTTCGCCCTGCACGCCGGGCTTTCCCTGTGGGCCGGCTTCGCCGCGCTGGCCTTGCGGACCAGGCTTTCCCTCTAGCCCCGGTTTGCCGCGCGGACCTTCGGGACCGGGCCGTCCCGGATGGCCTTGCAGGCCCGGTGGTCCCCGTCGGCCCGTTGTGTCGTTCGCCACTGGCTCGCCTCCCAAGGATCTCGTCGTTTTTCTTAGCAGAGGATGAACGACACCAGCAATTGTACGGGGGATCGATCAACATCAATCGTAAACCTTGCCGGCCGTATCATGAGAGCAAAGGCAGTGAGCGAGGAAGAGCGATGAATGCCGGATGGAAGGTATTTTGGCTGTTTGCAACGGTTTTCGCCGCCGCATTTGGTGTGGAGCGGACGTTCGTTCCTGATGTGGTACCGATCGCATTTGCCGACGAGCCGCAACCGTCGTGGATGGTCGAGACTGCTTTCGTCCTGCGCGCGCTCGAACTGATGACCGGCACCATCGCGATCATCGCATTGCTTCTGATGCTTGGCGTGTGGGCCGACCATCTGCGCCAGGTGCAGGGACCCGTTCTTGAAAAGCTGAAGGCGCGGTTGAAGGGCTTCGTCTCTCTAGTGGTCCGATTCTAACAATTGCATCCCGATCTGGCAGGCACATTTGCCCGATGCCGGATGCGGCACCCGTGACAACAGCCCTATGGCTTTCGAGAAGGAGCATGGGATTTTCCTTGGGGTTTCCTCAAGCTTGCGATTTTTGAGACAGGTTAATTCAAATCCGCGCCAACAGAAACCAAAAGCGTTACCTAAGCGTAGTATTGAAAATACGATACGGTGCGTTAGCCATGGAAAGACGTCTGGCGGAATGGAAAGTTGAACTCGATCGCATCTGGTCGGCGCATGCGCCCGACTACGACGGGGCGATGCGGCTTGTGCAGCAGATCACAGGGGCGAGCGAAGACGAGATGCTGCGCCAGGCGGCCTCGCAGGCATTGCCGATCCTGCGCAGCGCCGCGCATGAGGACGCCGACCATGCCACGCGCGAGGCGGCACGACGCCGGCTCGGCGTCATCCGCGAGGTGCTCTCGGCGCTCACTACGCCGCAATTCGGCAAGCGAACGGCGGCTGTGAGGGTGCCGACACCGGAAGAGCGCTGCCGGGAGCTGTTGGGATTGCCACTCGAGCGGCGTTTGTCCGAGGCCGAAATCCACCGCGCCTACAAGCTGCTCGCCAAGCGCGCCCATCCCGACGCGGGCGGCAATGCGGAAGCCTTCCTGGAATTGTCCGCCGCGCACGAGGCGTTGATGAAAGAGCGGCGGATGCCGCAACGCCACTGACGGCATAATCTTTCGCTTCACCGAACAGACGAATGGGCGACGCGCTTTTGGCGCGTGCCCATCCGTGCCACCGATCGACGTGTGATCAGAGCGAGCAGTAGTGCTTGTTCAAGAGCCAGCCCTTGACGGCAACCGCGCGCTCGTAGGTCGGCTGGCGGTGGGTCATGACGGTGTAATGCGTCGGCCACGGGTTGGTCGGGAAGCCGTTATCCCAGATCTGGCAGAAGCCCGTGTCCTGATAGCGGATGACATGGAAGGGCGCGGCTTGCGCCGGGCTCACAGCGGCGAATGCGGCGGCGACGACGAAGGTGGCAGCGCAAAGGGTGCGAAGGTGATGCATGGTAGGTTAGCTCCTGTTGGGATGTCTGAACTGCTCCGCTGGACCCGCGGGGAGAGGCCCTTTGCGACGCTTGTGTCGTCCGGATGTGAGGATGTTCGACCCGGATGCAGGTGAGTGTCGGTGACAGTGGAACTGGTTCAATCGATCGGGCTGCAAAGCGATTGCAGAATGATTTCAAAACGGCTTCATGGAGGAGGTTGCAAAGAGGTTAATGATGGCGCATAGGGCGGAGCCAAAAGAATACGCGACGGGAGAATGAGAGGATGAACGCGACGACCGAGGGGAAGGTGGGTCCCGTCACGCCGGAGCGCCTGCATCAGGCGCTCGGCATTTACCAATCGGCGCTCGTCGCCACAGAGGGCGAAGGCAGCGCGGACGCGTCCGCCGCCGAACCCGCCAGCCGCCGCGCCATTCTCGCGGTGAAGCGCGAATTTCCCGACGCCGGCGAATTCCAGAGCCTGAGTGTGCGGCTTCAGCATTTCACCGAAGTGATCGGCGACAAGAAGCTGATCAAGTGGGGCATGGTCAAGCACACCGAAGGCGGTCTTGAAGTTCACGACGCCGTCGTCAATGCGCTCGCGGCCGCGCCGTTCCGCAAGTCCGGCGTGCTCGACAAGGTGGCGTTCCACGCGCTGGTGAAGGCGGAATACACCAAGCTCGAATCGGAAGATAAAAAATAAGACGAGGGCTGCTCGCATCGCTCGGGGGAGAAAACCATGACATGGAAAACCATCTTCGGCGCCTTCGCGGCGCTCGCGATTTCGTTCTCGGCCCACGCGCAGCCGGCCAAAAGCCTGAAGCAGCAGATCGTCGGCACCTGGGATTTCGTGGTGGCCGAGGTCACCGCGCCCGACGGCAAGAAATCGTTTCCGTTCGGCGAGACGCCGAAGGGCATTCTGATCTTCACGCCCGACGGCCGCTTCGCGCAGATCCATATCGCAAGCGACGTGCCGAAGCTCGCCTCCAACAACCGCCTCACCGGCACGGCGGAGGAATATGCCGAGATCATGCGGCGCAGCATCTCGGTGTTCGGCACCTACACGGTCGACGAAGACAACAAGACCGTCACCTACCACATCGCCTCCGCCTCGTTTCCGAATTGGCAAGGCGAGGCGCAGACCCGCACCATCGACAAGCTCGGCGACGATGAATTCGTCAACACCAATCCCAATGTCGCGGGCGGCCGTGGCCGCGCCAGCAACATCTACCGGCGGGCGAAGTGACGAGACTTTCGCCGCTTTGGCTCCATGCAATGACTTGTTTTCCGCCCTCAAACCGCCGCGAGCGGCCGACATTCCAGAGAAGCTGCGCTTCCGCTACATTCGCCGCGCGTGATTCGATTCCATATGATTGCAACATCCGGGAGAGACGCCTCATGACGATTTCATCCACCCTTCGCGCCGCGTGCCTTGCATTCGTCGCGTTGATCGGTCTCACATTTTCCGCCCGCGCCGACGAAGGCTTCGTGCAACTCACGATCTACAAGGGCGGATGGATCATCGGCGGCAATGGCGGCGGCGGCGTGCTGGATTTCCATGGCCGCCGCTATTCGCTCGGGGTCGGCGGGATCGATTATGGCCTGGTGTTCGGCGGATCGCGGGCCGTGCTGCGCGGCCGCGTCAGCAACATCTGGCGGCCGTCGGATATCGCGGGTGCCTATGCGGCGGGCGGCGCGGGCATTGTGGTCGGCGGCGGCGTCCGCGGCATCGTGCTCACCAACGCGCGGGGCGTCGTGCTCGAACTCGCGGGCTCGCAGGTCGGCCTGATGGCGAATGCGGATTTGAGCGGCTTGGCGATTTCGATTCGGTAGCCAGTTTTCAAACAGCGCATTTCTAAGGGCACGCCTCCACGATCTCGCCGCGTCATTCGCGCGAGCTGATCGTGGAAAGTCCCGCCTCCCAATCAGAGGGCGCAGGGAATGCCGGGCGCTCGGCGCGCCCGCAGCCGCGTGTGTAGTGTAGAAAGCACACGCGTTAGTCACCACGGTTACGCCGGAAACACCCGGCATTCCCCGCGCAATGGTTTTACGGCTTGCTTCGTGATCTCCTCGGTGAGCCGGGCTTTGTTGCCACCGTCGCCGGCGCAATGCGTAGCATTGCGGCCTGCTTGATATCAGCGTCGGGATATCGGGAC
>Ga0210389_10004855_pt1 | contig 10432 bp, 2 predicted proteins | sample IncBWH28OmetaG_FD_160127 | JGI IMG/M metagenome (GOLD analysis project Ga0210389, IMG submission 160127) | Forest soil microbial communities from Barre Woods Harvard Forest LTER site, Petersham, Massachusetts, United States - Inc-BW-H-28-O ...
GTTCAGAGTGCCAAGACCGCCGCCGGCACTGTGGGTCTTTCCGTGCAGGATGCGAGCGCGGACTACAAGCAAATAAAAGTGGCCTTACTCCCGGTGAACCTGGGCAGCGTTCCACCCAAAGCTGCGCCGGCGCCGGCAGAGCCCGTGCCCGTGCCTTCTGTGCCCGCTCCGGCGGCTGCGGCAGTGAACCCGCCTGCTGAAACGGAAGCCGACCGGGAGGCAAAGCAGCAGAGTGAGAACCGGGAAAAATCAGCCAGATTGATGAGCGAGGCTCTCAGGAGCACCGATCCTGCGCAGCAAATGCAGCTCTACGATCAGGTGATCCAACTCGACCCCACCAATGCAGGCGCAGCACAGGGCTACAAAGAAGCAAGGGATAAGCTTGCCAGGCAACAGGAGGAGCTGCAAAAGCAGTCGGCAGAACATAATCAGCAGGCGCAGGACGGCAGCGTGCGAGAGGATGCGCTTAGAAAAGCGCAACACGCATTTCTCGCCAATGACCTGGCCGGCGCCGACAGACAACTGGCCATCGCCGAACGAGTAGCGCCGAACGATTCCGCGGTCAGAGATCTGCGGCAAAGGATCGATCATGCCCGTGAGCAGGCAAGAGTCCGCAGACTCTTTGGTTTCGGCGCAGGCGGAGTGGCTATTGCATCCCTGTTTGCATTCCTCTTTCTTCGATCCAGAAAGAAACATGGATACCTTCAACTAATCTCAGACTCTCCGGGCAGTAAGACACGCCGCTACGATCTGGACCGGCCGGTAATCTCGATCGGGGCCATTGCGCAGGACGGCTCCGATAAAAATGACATTGTCATTGGCGACCTGCAACGCAAGGTATCGAGGTTTCATTGCCAGATACACCAGGACAAGGGGAAGTTCTATGTTGTGGATTGCAACAGCGCCAATGGCACACGGATTGACAAAACGCGTCTTCGCGCCGGTGAGCCCGGACGACTTAGAGACGGAGCACAGCTTGAGTTAGGTGGAACGACAACATTCCGCTTTGGGTTAGAGAGAAGAAAGCCGCAGAAGAGCTAGAGCCTGTTATTAACTTTGGGGCGGTCATCGCCGGGAGCGAATTTTTCTGGATTCCAGGAGCGAGGAGTGACGAATATCGGGAATCTTCGAGCGACGAGCGACAACGAAGCCGGGCCCTGGAAACGAAAAACGGGTGGCCCCGGCCCTTCGGGTTGCGGCGAAAGCGTGCCACACTTCGTTGTCGTTCTTGCGCATGGTCCCGCCATGGGCGGCGAACTCCGCCTCGTCTGCCCCGCTTTTCGCTCGCAACGCTGACCGCCCCAAAGTTAATAACAGGCTCTAGAGATAGTCCAAAAGGCAGATAATATGCGGAAACCCCAGCACCAGGCCGACATTCTGATGATCGGCAGCCGTTACGAAATCAAGGACCCGCCGATCGGCCGCGGCGGCATGGGCATTGTCTATAAAGCCTATGACAGCGTCACGCGCCGCTACGTCGCTCTGAAGACGATCTCGGGGACAAGCAATTCCACCGCGCTCAGCCTTTTCGAGAAGGAATGGAGCGTGCTGGCCCGCCTCAGTCATCCGAACATCGTGGACATTCTCGAAACCGGCCAGTTCGAGGATGACGGTCAGCGTAAGCCTTACTTTGTCATGCCTCTTCTGCCGGGAGTCACGCTCGATCACCTGATCAAGAGCGCGAGTCCGCGCCTGACCGTGGAAAGCACGGTTGAAATCATCTCCCAGACGTGCCGCGGCCTGCAGGCTGCCCATGACCAGGGCCTCGTACATCGCGATCTCAAACCGAGCAACATCTTTGTTCTTGACGACGATTCCGTCAAGATCATCGACTTCGGCGTGGTTCATCTCAATGATTTCGCCACCATGACCGAAATGAAGGGGACGCTCAACTATCTGGCGCCGGAGCTGCTCGAACGCAAGCAGCCTTCGACGCTGTCAGATATCTTTGCGCTCGGCGTCGTCTGTTATGAGGCGCTCACCGGGCGCAAACCGTTCGCGCGGTCCACGGATAGCGAAACGGCGGAGGCGATCCGTAACCATATTCCTCCTCCCATCTCCAACGTGAACACGGCTGCCAATGCTTCGATGGACCGGACGGTGCATAAATCCATTGCCAAACAGCCCTTTCATCGTTTTTCCAGCGCTCGGGAGTTCAGCGAAACGCTGCGCAAAGCATTGCGCAGCGAGCCGATCGAATACTTCGACCAGGCCAAAATCCAGCCCCGAATCGAAAGGGTGAAAAAGGCTCAGGGCGAAGGCGACTATCAATTTGCCCGGGAAATCCTCAGCGAGCTCGAAGCTGAAGGTCACATCGACGTGCAGATTTCCATGCTTCGCATCCAACTGGATCAGGTAATCCAGCAGAAGACCATCAAGCGTCTCATGGAAAGCGCTCGCACCCGCATTGAAGAAGAAGAATACCCTCTGGCGATGCAGAAAATTCAAGAGGTGCTGGAGATAGATCCGCAACATCTGGACGCGCTGCATTTGAGATCTGAAATTGAAAAGCAGCGGAGCGAGAGACAGATCGATAAGTGGTATCAACTTGTTCGGCAGCACATCGATAATCAGCTTTTTACTCAGGCGAGGCAGGGGTTAGAGGAGATCCTCCGGATCAAGCCCACGGAGCAGAAGGCGCAGAATCTGCTGGCGAAGATCGATCGGGAAGAGAAAGAAGCGATTCGGCTCAGGGAAGAAAAAGAGAGGCTCTATCAGATGGCGCTCCAATGCCATCAGGGAGGTGAGATCAGTACGGCCCTCGAGCGGTTGGAGCGGCTCCTGGCATTGTCGCGCGAATCTCCCCGAACAGAGCATCCGGAAAAGGAAGCGCAATACCAGAGCCTGTATAACCAGATCCGGTCAGAGAGAGAGGTGCTCCGCAGCGGATACGCCGAAGCGCGGCGTCATCTGGAGAACAAGAACTACACGCGAACGTTGGAGCTTTGCGCGGAGTTCCTGAAGAAAAATGCGGCCGACCCGTTGTTTCTCGCACTGAAACTTGAGGCAGAAGAGCGCGAACGGCACGAGCGCTCTGCAGCAGTTATCGCTGTAGGCGTTCGACTCGATGCCGAGGCTGACCTGGATCGAAAGATTAATATCCTCAAGGAAGCGGCGGAACGTTATCCCAATGAGCCGTTCTTCAGAGAAACACTCAAGCTGACCCGGGAGCGCCGGGATCTGGTTCATTCGATCCTGAACAGAGCAAACCAATACGAGCAACGCAGCCAGTTCAATGAGGCACTGGGACAGTGGGATATTCTGCGCAACATCTACCCGCAGTATCCGGGACTCGATGTCGAAGCGAAAAGACTGACCGTCAAGCGCGATGAACTGTCGAGAGAGGAAGCGAAGGCGCGCTGGGTACTCAAGATTGACGATCACCTGCAACACGCAGAGTATGACGGAGCACAGTCCATACTCCGTGAAGCACTCATGGAGTTCCCAGGCGACCGCGAGCTCATGAGCCTGGACAGGCAGATGGCTCAGGGCGCGGAAAAAGAGGCGGAAGCGAAGCGCTACTTTGAGGCAGGCAAGGCGCTATGCGCTGAGCGCGACTTCGACCAGGGGATTTCCAATCTTAGAAAAGCGGTTGCATTGAATGGTCGCAGCAGGTCTATGCGGGCAGCGTTGCTGGATGCTCTGATCGATCAAGGCGCTGCGCTGGTGAACCACGATTGGCGCGCGGCTCAACCTCTGATTCAAGAGGCGCTTCAAGTGGAGTCCAACAATATGGTCGCGCGCAGCCTCCTGGCCCAGGTGCAGGATCGGGAGCGCCAGGCGTTTGTCGAAGCATGTGTCTATGAGACACGGGAATTGCAGGCCGCGGACGATATCGCTGGTGCGCTCGCAAAGGTCCGGGCCGGTTTAGCAAAGTACCCCAATGAAGTCCGTCTCGCTCAACTCCAGACGACGCTGCTGAACAGCTCGAACCGGTCTTCCGCGCCGCCCAATGCTTATCCACTCATGGAGGGAGCGCCTCAACGCAATCAACGCTTGAGCCCGGCAGCCGATGATGCTCAGTTGGCTCCGCGCGAAGCTGATCCCGCGCCGGCCGGAAACCCTGCGCCGCCCGCAAAGATAGATGCCCTGCCCGCAGCCCCGGAGGAGAACTATTCGCAACAGACGCGGTTACCTACTGCAGCAGCGCCGGTTTCCGCCCAGCGCCTGAACCAATCTTCGAAGCGGCCAGTTCGTGCCCTGGCGCCCCTTCTATGGGCGGGCATCGGTGCCGTTTTGTTGTTAGTGGTTGCGGTGCTGGTGTTTTGGAAGTCCAGACCCCAGCCGGTCCGAATCGAGATTCGCGCCAATGTCGAAGGCGCGAAACTTACGGTGGATGGCAAACCCGTCGATGCAGATTATGCTTCCTTATTGCCCGGAAAAGCATATCAAGTCGAGGCATCTCTTGAAGGCTACGAATCCGTCCATCAGGAGTTCACCCCCAGTGCTACCTCGTCGCGTAGCATTGATCTGGTTCTCAAGCCGCTTGCGGCGCAGTTGCGCCTCTCGTCGAATCTTCAAACCGGAACGGCATCGTTGGGAGACCAGCCTCCGGTCGCTCTGCAGTCGGGTGAGTTCAGCGTCCAGAATCTGACTTCCGGCATGACAACCGTGCTCAGAGTGCGGAATGGAGCGCAGGAATATCTTGACGTTCCACTACATGTCGAATCCGGGCAACCGATTACTATCGCCGGCCCGATCACGGTTAACGAGTCCTCTGCGATTTTCGTCAGCATGGCCGGAACCCGCGCGACCATCTTCGCAAGCCCGGATGTCCGGGGCAACAGCGGCAATCTGCCGCCACAAGCCATTCCAGCGCAAGGAATGCAGATTGACACCACGACTGCAGGCCCGGAGTTCACACTTAGCACTGGCCATGTCTTGACTCTTCAGCCCGCGAACAGGCCGTCCATCATGATTTCCTTGTTTGCCAATGGCGGAGATCACGGTAAGGCAAAGGAAAGTGCGGGCGCCAAAAACCAGCCTAAGCTCAAAACCCCTGAGACTCAGACTTCCGCGGCCAGCATTCCTACCGGATCGATCATCATCGAGGGCGGAACGCCGCGGACCGAGGTACTTGTTGACAATAAGGATCTCGTCCAACTCGACGCGGCCGGCAGCGCGCATCTCGATAACATCCCTTTGGGAGATCATGTGCTCATCTTGCAGAGGGATGGATATGAAACGCGGCAGATACCTCTTACGTTACCCTCAGCCGCAGCAGTATCGCTCCGCGGAAGTGCAATCGCTCTGAAAGAATTCGGCAAATTGCAGTTCAGGGTGACACCCGATATCGCTAAAGTGACCTACCAGGCTGTCGGTGACTCCGCTTTTCGCAGCGCGAATGTAACCGAGATGGTGCGCCTGAAAGAAGGCCACTACGAAGTATCGGTGGAGGCCCCGGGTTATGAGAAATCGCACAGTGAAATTGTGATTACCTCGGGTCAGACCACTACGGAAGCAATCAATCTGCAGCGGGCATCCACGGTCGCGAATATATTCGCGGCTCCGGAACAGATCTTGACTGAGAATGGGTGGTTTCGCTCCAAAACCAGCGGCGCCGCTATCTTCCTGCGTCCTGAGTTCATGAACGTGAACCTGGAATTGCAGAAGCCTCCCAAAGCCCTGTTCAGCCACAAGAAGGTTGGATGGATGATCGTATCCTCAGACGGCAAGGAACTTATTACCTACGAACTGGATGGCGATAAGCTCACTCGTAAACGCACTGAGGATAACAAGGCCGCGGACCACAGGGAGACCAGGATCGCCGCATCCGGAGACGGAAAGGCCTATTCTGTTCATCTTCTCATTGCTGGAAGCCATATCGTAATCACCGCGGATAATAAGACTGTGCTTGATGATTACACGGTCCAGGGGCATGATTTCGCACACGGCAAAGTCGGACTTAGGACGGATTATTCTTTCTTGATCAAGATGGAATAAGAATCCCCGGGGTAGGGCAACTACGATGATCCCGGGTGTTTTCCTGCGCTGCGTCCGATAGCTTATTCTCGGCCGGGATTTCCTGTTCCGTCATGCCCTTCAGGTCGCCGGACGCTTCCTCAAAGGACGGGTGATCTCTGCTTCCCAACCCGTCCGCTTCCTTCCATTCGTTTCATTGCTGCGAAATTCCCGTGCGATCGTCACGATGCGTGTGGCATTGCGCAGATGATGCGCGCCGGCCTCTGCAAACCCGGTTCGCGTCAAAACGTCCACAAGCCAACGCCTCCACACGGTCCTCACGGCGCGTAAGTTACTGAGGGCGAGTTCCTCGTTCGCGGTCGCTGTCTATATGCGCATCTCGCATAGTGAGTATTAAAAGGTTTCATGATTCGTAATATGCACAAGTTGAATCTATCACTTCATGACCGGCCATCAAGAGACGGGGAGCCGACTCGACGAGAGGCGAAGCGGGTGCCGATTGCAGGCGCTGCAAAGCGAGGAAACAGGCTATGTGGATCGTTAGACTGGCTCTCAATCGACCTTATACGTTCATCGTTCTGGCGCTGCTGATTCTCCTGCTGAGCCCGGCCGTAATTCTCCGCACGCCCACGGACATCTTTCCCAATATCAATATTCCAGTGATCTCGGTTGCGTGGACTTATACAGGGCTCAACCCGGAGGATATCGAAGCGCGTTTGACCACGCCTTACGAGAAGGTTCTGACGACGCTGGTCGATAACATCCAACACATTGAATCGACCAGCTACAACGGCATTTCCGTAGTGAAGATCTATCTCCAGCCTGGAACGAGCCTCGATACAGCAAATGCGCAAGTCGTAGCGGCGGACGGGTTTGCATTGCGACTTCTTCCTCCCGCGCTCCAGCCGCCGGAGATCATCAATTTCAGCGCGTCCAGCGTGCCGATTATCCAACTTGGGCTCTCCGGAAAGGGAATGTCTGAGCAGGCGCTTAATGATCAGGGGTTCAACTTTCTGCGACCCCAACTGATTACCGTGCCGGGCGCAGTGATCCCCTATCCGTACGGCGGCAAACAGCGGCAAGTGATGATCAATATGGATCAGAACCAGATGCAGGCGAAAGGAGTTTCTCCGAGCGATGTTCTGAACGCCGTGAACGCACAGAACCTGATTCTGCCCACTGGCACGGCCAAGGTCGCGGAAAGTGAACTGGACGTGCGCATGAACGTGGCCCCACGCACAATCGACGCGCTCAACAACATCCCGATCAAACAGGTCGGCAACACCACGATCTATTTGAGAGAAGTAGCCCGCGTAAGTGACGGGTTTGCCGTGCAGTCCAACATCGTACGCCAGGATGGTCACCGCGGCGTGCTGGTCACGATTATCAAAGCCGGATCAGCATCCACTCTGGATGTCATTTCAGGAATCAGACAGTTGCTGCCGCGCACTGCATCGATTCTTCCTCCGGAGATGAAGATCACCCCGCTGGCTGATCAATCGGTCTTCGTGCGCAGCGCGATCAGCGGCGTGGTCCGTGAAGGCGTCATCGCGGGAGCATTGACCGGATTGATGATTCTGCTGTTTATCGGCAGTTGGCGCAGCACAGTCATCATTGCTGTGTCGATTCCACTGTCCATTTTGACCTCGATTCTCATCCTGAGTTTTCTTCACGAGACGATCAACATCATGACGCTTGGCGGCCTGGCCCTTGCGGTCGGCATCCTGGTAGACGATGCCACGGTGGTGATTGAAAACATCAACCGCATCCTGGAAGAAGGCCATGAGACCAACATTAGACAGGCGATTCTAGACGGCTCCCAGCAGGTCGCAGTTCCGGCACTGGTTTCGACGCTCTGTATCTGCATCGTCTTCATGCCACTGTTCCTGCTGAGCGGCGTGGCGCGCTACCTATTTGTTCCGCTAGCTGAGGCGGTGGTATTCGCCATGCTGGCGTCCTACTTCTTCTCTCGGACGCTCGTTCCGACGCTTGCGATGTACATGCTGAAGCTAAATGAGGGCCAGGGCGAATCGCGCAATCCGCTCGTGTTGTTTCAGAGGAAATTCGAGCGTGGCTTCTCCAGAGTGCGAGACGGTCACGAACGCCTGCTGACTCGCCTGGTCGCGCATCGCAAGGTCTTCATTCCGGCGTTTCTTGGACTTTGCCTTTGCGTCTTTTTCCTGGCACCCTGGCTCGGACAGGATTTCTTCCCCGATACGGACAGCGGTCAGTTCAGCCTGCACATCCGCGCGAAGACCGGGACGCGCATTGAGGACTCTGCACGGCTTGCCGATCTGGTAGAGGCCTCCATTCGGGATGAGGTGCCGCCGGATGAAATCGACAGCATTCTGGACAACATCGGTCTGCCCTTCAGTCCCTACAACCTGATGCATTCCACATCGGGCGTGCTTGGCGCCAACGATACCGATGTGCTGGTGTCTCTGCGCAAGGACCATCGTCCCACTGCCCAATATGTTCGTGCCCTTCGCCAGAAGCTTCCCCGCGAGTTTCCCGGGACGACATTCTATTTTCTACCGGCTGACATCGTGACCCAGATTCTCAATTTCGGTCTGCCCTCACCGATCGACGTCCAGATCGAAGGAAGCAACATTCAGGGAAATCACGACATCGCCGAGAAGATCATCACGGAGTTGCATCAGGTCCCCGGGCTGGCCGACCTGCACATCCAGCAGCCGCTAGACTATCCGACGCTCGATGTTGCGGTGGACCGGACCAAGGCATCGCAGGCCGGATACCGTGAGATCGACGTTGCTTCGAGTGTGCTGAATTCGCTGAGCGGCAGCTTCCAGATCACGCCGATGTTCTTCGTCAACTGGAAGAACGGCGTGAACTACAACCTGGTCGCGCAGACCCCGCAATACCGGATCCAGTCGATCAAGGACATTCAGAATATCCCCATCGCTGGCGGCTCCAAAGGCAGTCCGGAGATTCTTGCGGATGTGGCTTCGATGAAACGCGGAAGCGAGGTGGCCGTGATCAACCACTACAACATACGCCGCGTGATCGATATCTACGGGACGCCGCAGGACCGGGATCTCGGCGCGGTGAGCGGCGATGTGCAGCGCATTGTCGACGCCCATCGCAAGTCGTTGCCGCGGGGAACCTTCATCACCATACGAGGCCAGGTGGAGACCATGCACGAGTCGTATACCGGCCTGATTGCCGGGCTGGGATTCGCCATTGTGCTGGTGTACCTGCTGATCGTCGTGAACTTTCAGTCCTGGCTGGATCCCTTCATCATCATTACCGCACTTCCGGCAGCCATGGCGGGCATCGTTCTCATGCTCTTTTTCACGCACACCACGCTTAGCGTTCCTGCGCTGATGGGGGCATTGATGTGCGTGGGAGTCGCCACGGCCAACAGCATTCTCGTCGTCTCCTTCGCCAAAGACAGGCTGTTGATCCACGGGGACGCGGTGAAGGCTGCCCTTGAGGCAGGCACTACGCGGTTCAGGCCAGTCATCATGACGGCTCTCGCCATGATTATCGGCATGGTACCGATGGCGCTCGGCCTGGGCGATGGCGGTGAGCAGAATGCGCCTCTGGGGCGCGCGGTTGTCGGCGGCCTGTTCTGCGCCACGGTCGCGACGCTGGTCTTTGTACCGTCGGTGTTCGCGCTATTTCACAACAAGAGGTCCCAAGGCCCATCTTTGCAGTCCCCAGGAACATCCAGCGTTAACCCATCGCTTATTACGGAGCCAGAATCATGACGACACGAAATGAGTTGGACCAAGTGCAAATAGGACCTTCCACGCCGGGCCCAGCGCGAACTGCCAGAGGGCGGAGCATCGTTGTCGGTGCAGTCGTCGTCGTTTGCGCCGCTTACGCGGTCTTCGAAGGTGTTCATTCGCGTGTGGAGGCCAAGGCCGAGCTGCGCCAGGTTGCGATGAATTCAGCAATCCCGTTCGTCAACGTTGTGCATCCGAAGAGCGGAGCCGAGGCGGAAGAGATTGAGTTGCCGGGCAATACCCAGGCGTTCACCGACACGCCGATCTATGCCAGGACTAATGGCTACGTCAAACACTGGTATATGGATATTGGTGCGCGGGTCAAGCAGGGCCAGCTTCTTGCTGTCATCGAGACGCCGGAACTTGATCAGCAGTTACAGCAGGCCAGGGCCAACCTGAAGAATGCTGAGGCGAACCTGCAGATCGCGAACATCACCGCGATCCGCTGGCAAAACCTGCTGAAGACAGACTCGGTCTCGCACCAGGAAACGGACCAGGCGGTGAGCGACCTTCATGCCAAGCAGGCGTTGGTCGATTCCAACAGGGCAAACGTTGACCGCCTGGAACAGCTGCAGTCATTTGAACGCATCATCGCGCCTGTCGATGGGGTCATCACCGCTCGCAACACGGATATTGGGGCGTTGATCCAGGCCGACACCACGGCTCCCAAGGAAATCTTTCATCTTTCTGCGGTCCAGAAGCTGCGCATTTACATTCCAGTTCCTGAAGTCTATGCACCATCCGTAAAGACGGGAGACAAG
>Ga0210389_10004856_pt1 | contig 10430 bp, 18 predicted proteins | sample IncBWH28OmetaG_FD_160127 | JGI IMG/M metagenome (GOLD analysis project Ga0210389, IMG submission 160127) | Forest soil microbial communities from Barre Woods Harvard Forest LTER site, Petersham, Massachusetts, United States - Inc-BW-H-28-O ...
TCCACATGGTCAGCGTGCCCTCTTGGGCCGCTCTCGCTTGCGCGATCAGCACCATTTGGACCAGTTCCTCGAAATCGGCCGTCTGGGCCCCTGGCGGCATGTCGGGCATAGGACTGGCTCTCCTTAAGCCTTCGCATCAAGGCGCGCCTCAGAGGGTCGTCCCAGGCGCGCCTGATGGCTTCATTGCGGGCGGCAAGCTGATCAGGAGTCAGCGTGCGAATCCTCGTCCTTGAACAAATTGGCGAGGCGGCCTTCGAACCTCTCCAGCGGAGGGTCTATGACAAGATCGGTAACAACGCCCTTGTCGTTGCGCTTCACCTCGTAAACCCGCATCGTGCCGAAGCCGAGCCGATCATAGGCGTTGACGATCACCACTTCGCGCTTGTCTTCACGCTCGCGCGGCATCAGTCCGGTTGGATGGCGCGCGTCTTCGGTCGCCACCCAGGCTTCCGATATGAAGCTGTAGCTTTCGGCCCTTTCGTAGCGCAGCATCTGGCGCATAATGACGATCATGATTTCCTTGTCATCATCGCCATTCCAGGGCGTGCCGACGATGATATCGGGCTCGCCATCGGGCGTCTGGATGTGCCAAGTCGGAATCATCGCGGCCCCCTCCTCGCCGATCAGCACATTGCGCGCATGCTCAGCGCCCTTGTCGAGCAATTCATTGATGGTCAACGGCATTATTTTCGCGCCCTTCGCTTGGCCTCGCGAGCCATTTCCGCCTCAACTGCCAGCTGCATTTTTTCGGTGACGAACTGCGCGCGCGCTTCCTCGAGGCCCAGACTTTCGATCAGCTCGTTGGTTTCCTTGGCCGAGTTTGATCGATTGCTGTTCGGATAGGAATCCGCTTCGCCCGTCAAAGCTTTGTAATAAATGGTGTTCTTACTTACTTTAAATGTGCGAGCGAGGATCGGAATTCTGACGCCTTCGCGCCAGAAGATGTTGATCGCCACCCGCTCTTCGGGGGTGAGGCCGTCATCGCGAGCGCGCCGTTTGGTGCGATAAATCAAGGTTCGATATTCCGGAGTCATAGTCATCGACATCATATTACCTTTGTGGTCCTGTTCCGCAAGGGGTCAGTGCCCTTTGAGGATTGCGTAAGCGAACGCGCCGACGACGATCGCCAATAGCGCCCACGTGGGCGAGCGGCGCATGAGCTGCCACTCGGCGGCGCGCACCAGCCCGGCGATCAGCTGGTTGAGGTTCACTTGCCGCGCCCGAAAGCCCGCGCGATGTCGTGGCGCTTCTGTTTCTCGAATTGGATTTGTTCGGCGATATTCCCCGCCAGCCAGTCGGGCGTTGGGACCGAGTCGATTGCAGGCCTTTCCTCGGCGGCGATTTGCTTTTCAAGGTCGGCGAGCAGTTTGTGATCAATTTTGCGCCGGGATGCGCCGTAAGTTTGTTGCCAGGTATTGGGTTTCATTTCAGTGCGCTCCAAAAGCGAATAGACGTAGGCTACGCAAGCAATGAGCAGGAGGGCCCGCCTCATCGCTCTTTCACGGTTCGATCGATGAGGGTTTCGATCATGTCGATAATTGCATCGGCTCGACTCTCGATTGTGCCGAGTCGTTCTTCGATGCCGCCCAAGCGAGCGTCGAGCGTGCTAAAACGCTGTTCGACGATATCGAAACGCATGCGCTGCAATCGCTGTTCGACTTGAATATCCTGCAGTTTGCGGCCGATAAACTCCAATGTAGGTTCAGCCATTATCGTTCCTCCGCGTGCTTGCGCACCAGGCAGGCCAGGAGATGCCCCAGACGCTCATGCAACGAGTCGACGGAGGCGATCAGGTCATTGCGCACCCGGCCGCCCACGGGGCATTTCTCGTAAGTGAGCATTGCACTGGCGATTTGAGTGCAGGTCGCGCCAATCGAAGCCGCGATGTCGCAGGATGTGACTTTCATGGGCGCAGCGCCTCTTCCAGCGCGGTCCTCACCGCGGTGCGAATCCATTGCGTGATTTCCTCTTCGTGTTCGCGCAGCGCACGGCGCGTTTCTTTGACCACGATGTCCTGAACCTCCTCGGTGAGCGCCATGCCGATGCCTTCCTGCACGGCGTCTCTCAGGATGATTTCAATCGACACGGGTGATCTCCCAAGTTCCATCTTTTTGCAGGATCAAGAGCAAGGAGCACTGCGGATAGAAGATCACCGTCTCATCGCCGATTTGGGTGAACGCCGCGGGCACGAACGGTGGATCGCCGGGATAGCGAAGGGTCATGGTCATGCGGTCGAGCTTGAATTTCTTGTCGCCAAACGGCCGATAACCGCCGCCATGGGCGTAACGGTCGTTGAGCTGCTCCTTGACCGGGCGCGTGTCCTCATCGAGCAGGATCTCAGGCAGGAAGCCCAAGACGCGCGGGTCAAGTTCGGGGTTGAGAGCGATCCAGGTTGCGGTCATAAAACTTGCCTTCCGATGATGTCGTCACTGCCCGGCGCGTTTGTGGGTACGCCGTCGCCGGGCAGGAACCGCATCACCTCCTTTCAAACGTCCTCTGGCGAGGATTCTGTATGAGCGTCCACAGTGGTTTCGACCACGCGACCGTCGAACGCTTCGAGGCCCTAACCCGCACAATGCGGGTGTCTGGTTAGTTCGCCTTGACAACGGGGATGATTGGTTCGGCCTTGAGGTAGGGCGACACATTCCGGCAATCGTCGAGATGGATGATGCCGATTTGGCCGTCGTCCCATTCAACCTTTATTGCCATCCAATTCTTCTCGGTGATCGTTCCCGAGCATGCGTCAGGGCTTTCTTCCCAGATGACTACTCGCTGGCCGATCTTGAGCTTGTTCGCTGACTTGCGATCCATATTCTCTCTCCTGCTCGTTATTGCTGCCCATCCCATGCACAATCATCAGCGATCACCTCTGGTTTGTAAGACATGCTCGACTCCTTCAGATTGGCTGACGGTTAGGCTCATCAGGCAGCGCCAAACGCTGCGACACAGAGGCCCGCTGACAGGCCTCCGCGTTTCGCCTTGGGTCAGGGGTTCTTGATTAGCTTGCCAGCCGACAGGACGCGCCCATCAGCGAGCACTGTAAATATCGGCGCGTCAGTGTCGCGATCCGGGGTCCACGCCTTATCGTCGGTGATCCGCCAGTCGGCGAACATGCGCGAGTAATAGACGAACGCCCCGCCGCGCTCGGCGGCCAGCTTGGCGGCTTGCTTTAGTGTCATCGTTTCGACTCCGTTGGTAGGCTCATCAAGGATGGGCAACGGATGGCGCTCATGACAGCGCCTTGTGAATAAGAGCGCGTTCACGCCTAGACATCGAAGGGCTGCGAGCCGCAGCCTTGTTTATTTCTTTTTCAACCGCAATCCAGCGCGCGATCTCGTCGCTCACCTTGCGCCAGAACCCGTCGTTAGAGCGGACCATGCAATGGTCAGCCCACGCTTTGGCGTTGGTCGGGCCGTGATCCTCAATGAGGGTTTCGGCGGTTTCTTTGATCTCGCGCGCTTGGCGTTCGAGACGTTCGCGCAATTCAGCATTGCTGATGCGGTTTCCAATCTGTGACATTTTGCACCTTTTGGCATTTGGCATTTGCGGCGGCCCTGACGAATCCGCGGAAGAAACCGATGGACGTTTCCGCGGATAAGCATCAGGGCCGTTGTGGATATATAAGGATCGTAGTCCTATTGTCAAGTAGGTAGGACTACAAATCCGCTTTTGTCGCGCTTGGCTTTCGCGCCTTTGGGGGAGAGCGCGACAACCACGCCTCCGCGCGAGTCGAGGTGGCGCAAGTCCGATTGGTCGCCATCAATGACCGGCGAGCCGAGATAAGTGGAAGGGAACGCGCCAGCGAAGACGACGGCGACATTACCGCCAGCGGCCAGGACTTCGCGGCAGTCGGCTTCGTTGGTTTCTGAGCGCGAGAAGGTCAGGTGATAGTTGGGCGGGAATTCGCCGCGCGCGTGAGCCAGAGCGCGCGCTTTGGACTTGGTGTAATCGACGAACTGGACGGCGGGGAAGTTGGCGAAGACGGTGAATCCGTCTTGGTCGTATTGGCGTTCCCATGCGATGTCGGTCGCCCCGTTCAATCGCACGCAGAGGCGCAGATCAGCGTTGCGCGCTTGGATGAGATGGGTTCGGATATGGCCGATCATTTCGGCCATGAACGCTTTGCGATCTCTCATGAAATATTGCGCTTTGGCGATCCGCGATTTGATGACGGTTGGATAGAGCGCGGCGTTGCCCGAATGTTCGCCGAGACAGAGCTTGATGCAGCCTTTCGAGGCGAACGGGCAGAGATTGACGCCCGACAGTTTATGCGGGGCCATGTAGTTGATGGCATTGAGCCAACCGAGCTTTTGGGCTTTGACGGCTTTGGGGTTATCGACGCTGAACATGCGCCGGAATTGTTGCTTTGGCATTGATATCACACCTTTTTGGACGCGCCATAGGGGACGCAAGGCGTGATATAGTAGGACTACGATCATGTGTCAAGTTCGTAGTCCTATAGGACGGTGATTTTATCCGACAATTCGTTTGGGCGGATCGAAATAATTCATGAGCCAACCGCCTTTGAGGGCCGCTTGTTTGTCTTGGAATGGTTCCGGATCACCGCCAGCGCCTCCCGGCAGCATTTCGCGGCCAAGTTGGCGTTCGCCGATCACATACCAGCCCGCCGGGGCTTTTTCGTTTTCTTCGAGCCAACCGACGCGTATGACTTCGCCGCTTGGCAGTCTGGTTTCGTCAGGGCCTTCGTTGGCTGTTGGGTCTGAACCGCGCCGCGCCGGTTGATGGATGATTTCGGTATCGTAAGCGCGCTTGGCGTCGCGAATCCGATTGCGGATCTCGATAGGAAAATACTTGTCGGCGAACGCTTCCTCTCCAAGGCGATTGAATTCTTCGGCGACGCGTCGATAGCGTTGAATGCGAGAGGGCATGCGGTTGCGGTTCATATCGCGATGGTACGCTGGCATTTCTTCCACTTGCCCGTTGTCCAAGGTGACGAGCTCCATTGTGTAGGGGCGCGGATCGGTTTCGAGGCAACCGCCAATCTGCGAGGCTGCGGTTGGGCTAATTCCGAAAGCTTTGGCCACGTACTTCGATTCGACGCGGTTATATAGGGCGTAGAAAGCGGCGCATTGGTCGTAAAAGGAGAGCTTGCGCGTCGCGCGATTGGCTTGCGTCGAAGCTAATTCACGCGCGGCCGCCCGTGGATCGTAGGGGCCTTCGGGGCCTTCGGCCATTCTCTTGTCTCCTATGTAGTTTGATTTTGGGCTCAAATCAGCCTTTATGTTTGTAGCCTTTCTACGTTTGTATGTAAACGCTTGTTATATGTTTCTTCCTTTAAAAGTAGGGGCTCAGTTACGCGCGCGACCTTAAGGTGGAAGATAACAGTGTTTTCCAAGTTGAGAGATGTAGAATATGGGTATGAGAATTCCGCGCGCGTAAGTGAGGGGTGACTTTTAAAGGAAGAAACATCTAACATGCCCTCACATACAAACATGTGGGGCTTTGACGGCCTCGAAGGCCTCGAAGGCCTTCAGGCAACGGGTGTGCGAGCGCCGCGCCAAGCGACCGTCGCCGCGAATTATAGGCCGGTTGGAGCATGGGGCAAGGGGAAAATAGAAAGCCCCGCGCGAAGGCGGGGCTATTTTGGTTTTTTGCAAGCCTCTTAGAGCATGTCGATGATACGGCGTGTGTAGGCCGCGAACTGGCGAAAAGTATCGAGTGCATCGCGCTCGTTATCGGTCATACGCCAGGGAGCGTTGTTGCATTCGTCAAGCATGATGCGCGCGCACATTGCGGCGTGGTCAGCGCATTGAGTGAGCGCGCTTTTGTTGAAGTCTTTAGCGAGTTCTTTGCTAAGTTCCATGTGGCATTGTCTCCGCGCGACCATCGCGCGCCATCCATATGGGCGCGCCTCATCAATTTGTCAAGATCACAGTCCTACAAATACAACTCACACAACCGTCTCACAAAGGTATACATTTCTGAGACTACCACATCTAGTATGGTTTTCGGGCATCACACTGTGCATTGCGCGCTAGCGCATTGCGCGTGCAACCATCACCGATGGTTGTGAGCCACCATCCTGCCTATAGCCGCACTCGGAGATCCCCCCACCCCGGGCCCTCCTGCAGCCCCGGGGCCGGGGTGGCAAGCAATCGCGATATGCTCTAAACTATACTACCAAATTACTTGGCAAATACAATGGACAAACTCCCTCCGTATCTGACCTTGGTCGATCCCTCGACGTCGCCTGAACACGACGAGGAATTCGCGCCGTTGCCCTTCTACCCGTGGCTGGAAAGGCCTCCCACGCTACCGATCGATCAGGACGAAGCCGCCACTGCGATCCATCTCTCACATACCCTTCCCGGAGCTGCCGCGCTTCTCAAAGTTCCCGAGTTTCGGCTCAACCGGCTGGTGCGCCATTCCCCGCGCCTGCAGCGCATTCTCGCTGAAAGCTTCGATCTGGCCTTGAACCGGGCGGTCGCCGTGCCGATCGACACCCTCTTCGACCCCAACTCGGACCAACGGGCCAAGGAATGGGCCAGCACAAAAGTCTTGCAGAGCCGTCTCGCCATGGGGCACCCCCTTTCCCCTGCCCCGGCGGCCACAACGCAATCCAACGCCTCGCTCACCGTCAATCAGCCTGCCAAGACCATCACGTTCCGGTGGCGCACCGACGCCGACGACGATGTCGGAGGCTGACCTCGCCGAGCCCCAAGAGGAGATCGTTCTCCCCTACAAGCCGCGCCGCCATTTTCTGCCCCTGCACGCCTCCCGCAAACGCTGGAAATTCGCGGTCTGTCATCGAAGAGCCGGTAAGACGGTCGCGCTCGCCAACGAGCTGATCACCCGGGCTTTGACCAATCCGCGCACGACCCCGCCGCCCCGCTACGCCTATATCGGCCCCTCGTTCGACCAGACCAAAGACCTGGTCTGGAGCTATCTGAAGCAGTACACCGCCAACATTCCCCAGGTTCGCCATCTCGAAGGCGAACTGACCACCATCTTCCCCGGCGGCGCGTCGATCCGCCTCTACGGAGGGGCCCTTGCCTATGAGCGGATGCGCGGCATCTACCTCGACGGCGCAGTTCTTGATGAATATCCTCTGCTCGCCCCGCAGGCCTTCACCTCGGTCGTTCGACCCTGCTTGGCGGATTACCGAGGGTTCGCGATTGTCTCAGGCACATCCGCTGGTGACGACCATTTTCACAAGCTCAAGCTCCGAGCAGAGGATGATCCAGACTGGGATATCTTTGACATCAAGATAACCGACACCGGCGAGGACGCGCTCAGCCACCCCGAAGTGGAGGAGATGCGCAAGGATATGTCGGTCGACGAATTCGCCCGCGAAATGCTCAACTCGTTCGACGCTCCGGTGGAGGGGGCGTTCTATGCGGAAGCCCTTAATAATTTGCAATTGCAGGGGCGAGTTTGCCGGGTCAGCCCGGATCTCAACACCTCCGTCATCACGGCCTGGGACTTGGGTATGCGACATCTGCAAGTCGTCTGGCTCTTTCAGTTGGCCGGTTCGGAAGTCCACTGGATCGACTACATCGAAGGCTCGGGTAAGGCGCTCTCCCACTACACCGATCTCCTCGCCTTGAAGGCCCGCGTCGGCGGTTTCAAATACCGCGCCCATCTCCTCCCTCACGACGTCGAGGTGCGTGAGCTGTCGACCGGCCACTCTCGGAAGCACCAGCTATTCGGTCTCCTTGCCGAACCGGTGATCACCGTGCCCAACCATTCGACCGAGGACGGGATCACCGCGACCCGCGGCGTGCTCGGCGTCTCTTGGTTCGACGAGACCGCGACCCGGCGCGGGCTCGCTCGGCTGCGCTCTTACCGACGCGGCAAATCCGGGGTCGCCGTGCCCGATGAGGCCGAGGACGCCGCCGACGCCTTTCGGACTGGCTGCGTTGGGATGGCTCTCATTTCCTCGATGCGCCATTCGAGCGGCCGGTTGCGGCGAAGGATTAGGGGCATCATTTGATGGTCGGATCCCAGCATCTGACCGAGGAGAACGTCTTTCACGTTGCAACCAAACCGGGCCAGGCGCATTTTGCCTGCGACAACCAACATACCTGCCGGGAGTGCGTGCATTGGCTGAACCAGAAGGGCGAGCGGACGAGACTGGGCCTCCTGAAACCAGCGCGCTGCAAGAAGGCACTGCTCACTACCCCCGATCCCATGCCGGAAGTTCCCCACTCGGCGTGGGCGTGCAAGCACTTCGCGGCAAACCCCACCCCGCCAGCGATCTAGAGAGCCTTGATATGCACGCTGGGATGGATGAGCCCGAGCTGCTTATGCAGCTTTTGGAAACCATCGCCGATCAGAAGGCCGCCCGCGGCCGCCACGAATGGGTCATCGTCGCCGAACACGCTCGTCTGTGTGTCGAGGCGCTGGAAAAGGCCAACGAGACGCCGCGCCGTTGAATCTGTCATGATTGTGGCGTAACGCCTCGAGCGTTCATAAACCGGAGGAACACGCATGGCACAAGGGTTCTACGCCTACATCCAACCCGTTAATCAGGACGCGCACCCCGATCAGGGACTGCCTGGTGGTCGCCCCGGCCGCCCGATCGATCCTAGCTTTGGCTGGGGCGGCGGCGAACATCCCAGTCACGGGCTTCCCGGTTTCCCCGGCGCGCCCGGTCACCCCGGCCATCTTCCGGCCAGGCCCGGCCGCCCGACTGATCCTGGCTATGGGATCGAAGAGGGTGGCGAGGAGGCGGGACAGCTTCCCGTTTGGCCGCTCGACCCCGAACACCCCGACGTCGGGTTGCCGCCGGTTGCTGGCCAGCCGCTGCCGCCGACTGATCCGCCGCCCGGCACCGTGTGGCCGCCGCTCGAGCTCCCTGGCGTTCCCGAAGGCAAGGCGATCGTGTTGGCGGCGATCATCAGCTCGACCGGCCACAAGACCATGCGCTACATTGTGGTCGACGTGCCGGAAGGGCATCCGGTCGATCCGGATTATGGTGTTGACGAAGGTGCCGAAGTTGGCGGCGGACCTGCCCCACAACCCCCGCGCCCAGGCGTTCCGCCGCGGCCAGGTCAAGGTTTGCCAGGACAGCGACCGCCAGGTCGACCTGATCAAGGCCTCCCCGGCGGCGGCGGCCGACCTCCGCAGGCCGGTCAGCTCCCTGGACGCAACCCGCCGGTTCGGCCGCAGCCGAAGTAAGCTTTTCAAACGAACCGCGCGCTGTTAGACCCAGCGCGCGGGGGTCGATCTGTGGGTAGGTCGACCAGTGATTCTCAATCTGCTTGAGCGGCATCGAGACAAGTGGGTCGAGGACGGCGAGTGCTATCGCTGGATCGCGGCGGTCAACAACGCCAATCGACCCATGGTCGGGATTGGCGGCAATAAAATCGGGCTCGTTTCGCGCATTGTTTGCGAAGAAGCGCATGGGCCGCATCCTCCTTCCAAACCCTTAGCTCTTCACGACACGCCGAATGGCTGTATCGGTGATCTTTGCGTCAACGGCGAGCATTTGCGCTGGGGCGACAAGCGCGACAATTCCCTCGATATTCCGGCTGAACAGCGCGCGGTCATAGCGCGGCATGCGCGCGATAGTCGAATAGATCTCAACAATCATCGTGATGGACCACGCAACCTTGCCCGGTTGGCGGGTGAGAAAACGTATATTTCTGGGAAACCATGCAAGAATGGACACACTGGACCGCGACACACAGCAAGTGGCGATTGTATTGCTTGCCGTGTTGAGTGGAATAGAAGTAGAGTGAGGTGAACAAAAGTGGAACGCTTATTTTTCCACTTCAAGGATCAGACTGATGCTACGGCCTCAGCTTACGATCCAAAAGATCCTGAAAGCTATAAACAATATGTAAAAGCGATGATGTCGGACGCGAAGGATTACGAAAACTCCTTCCTCGCGATCGATCGCCAGAACGCCCAGATGTACTACTATGGCTACGAGCCCTGGATCGGGCCGTATAATCCTGGCCAGCCCTATATCGGTGAAGATCCCAACGCCACGCTCGGCGAAATCCTCAACAAAGATAATACAAACTCACCAAACCGCAGCACATACGTCTCGACCGACGTGCGTGATGCGGTGATGATGATGATCCCATCGCTGATTAGATTGTTTGGAGCCACCGAGTCGCCGGTGTTTCTTGTTCCTAGAGATGAGAATGAGGTTGACCAGGCAGAGCAGGGAACTGACTACGTAAACTATACGTTCTGGAATGATAATCCTGGATTTTTGATTCTTTATGGTGCCTTTAAAGACGCCCTGACTGTTAAGACTGGTTTTGTTAAATGGTGGTCTGATGACCACAAAGAAATAAAGAGGAAAACCTTTCTCAACGTCACTGCTGAACAACTGCAGATGCTCTTATCCGAGGAGCCGAGCGCCAAGCTGGTATCGATCGGCAACCCGGTTCCTCAACCGTCTGCCCCATCGGCAGCGCCCCCGGCACCCCCTCCTCCTCCCGCAGGCCCGGTGC
>Ga0210389_10004858_pt1 | contig 10426 bp, 10 predicted proteins | sample IncBWH28OmetaG_FD_160127 | JGI IMG/M metagenome (GOLD analysis project Ga0210389, IMG submission 160127) | Forest soil microbial communities from Barre Woods Harvard Forest LTER site, Petersham, Massachusetts, United States - Inc-BW-H-28-O ...
GTTAGATGAAAGGGAAATACAGTAGGCTAGTGCTTGGAAGACTAAGCAAAGGGTAAATGCTAAAGTCTGGAGCAGTAAGCAGATCCCTTCGGGTATGTGAATGCTTTCAAATCTTAAGGCCTGAACGATCGAAGGTATCCGTCAGAGCAACCCACGATTGATTCCCAACGTAAAAATCGGTATCCAAGGCCCAAAAGCCGCGCTCCAGGCATCACGACTGTCAACTTGCGGATGATTCCTAACGCGAAGACTGATTTAATGAAAATAAGATGCGCGTATGACATCGGATGAGAGCCACCCAGACTATTTCTTTGGCAACACTGACGCAGAACACGAGCGCCTTATCCGGCAAGCTATTCGGCTGACTCCGGTCACCGAGAGATTTTTCCGAGATGCTGGAATTGCACCTGGGCATCGTGTCTTAGAGCTTGGCTCTGGGGTTGGGGATGTGGCTATGCTACTGGCCAGGATCGTAGGTCGGTCAGGAGAGGTGGTGGCGGTCGAGCGTGATGCCCGTACGATCAGTCGTGCCCGGGCTCGCGCAGCCGAGGCAGGTCTTCATAACATCAACTTTGTGCAGACCGATATCGCTGAGTACTCGGCGGACTCATCGTTTGATGCGGCCGTCGGCCGCTGCATTCTACAGTTTCTTCCTGATTCTGTAGCTGCGTTGCGTTCTGTGGCTAAACAAGTACGACCCGACGGCATTGTTGCGTTTCAAGAGGTGTCCTGGGCTCCCTGTATCTCACTTTCGGCGCACCTGCCGCTCTGGTCCGCGGCTGTTTCGTTGGTCCACCAGGCCGGCATCCGTTCCGGCGTGAATATGGAGATGGGCCCTACTTTGCACAACGCTTTCCAAGAAGCCGGGCTGCCCGCACCTCGTATGCGTTTGGAAATGGAATTGAGGCGTGATCCAGACTTTACGCGATGGGTTTCTGATTTATTAAAAAGCGTCCTTCCGCAAATTCAAAAGCTCAACCTCTTGCATGAAGCCGTCGGCGATTTTGATACGTTGCAGGAGCGGCTTCAAGACGAAGTTGCTATATCAAACACGGTTGTACCCTGGATTGGGCTAGTGGCAGCCTGGTGTCGCAAGCCCGTAAATTAGCAATCGCGCTCGACGCGCCGCCGCATTGGGTCGCGAGATCTAGTTTTACCTAACTGTGATCCGCAGGTTATTCATCAGCTTCTCCGATCGAAGTAGCGCTTGCCGGCAATTTGCTTTCTCACCCCTCATGCTCCTCGATAAGCAGCATCTTAAAATTTTGGATTCCTGAGCCGGATCAGGCAATCCTCTGCGACCGCGTGAAGGTTATGCAGCGACCCTGCCTCTGAAATTTTTCAGCAATTCGATGGAGAACTTGAAGTGCTGACGAATAAAAGGGTGGTTGCTGAGAAGTGATTCGTGATTAGTCGGCCGCCGTTGCGAAAGCGGTGGCATGGGGGATTGGGGGCGCTGCTGAGTGGGTCGCAGAGTAACGGCGCTCTTCAAGCGCGATGATATTGAAGCCGCGCAACTGCGTGTCTCGTGGGGCGAGTTGCCCTGAATCGGCACTTTTTGCGGGAGTTTTCTAGTTATTTCCCTTCGATCGGATTATAGCGATTGAAGCCGTCTCGACCTGGACTCACTACTGGTCTTAACGTTAGTTCATCGGTTTAGGCTGCTTTCCAGGTGTCCTTGATGAATTGATATCCCTCCGTCACTACTTCGTCTGGATGCTTGAAGAAATCGCGCCAGACCCGGGTCGGTTCAACCAATTCAGGGAGGGCTCGTCCGAAGGCTTCAATGGTCAACCAACTATCGTATCCGCTGGATTTGATTGCTCGAAATAGCGCCGGGAAATCAATGTGCCCGCGACCCGGTACGCCGCGGTCATTGTTAGAGATGTGAACATGCGCGATTTCACTCGCATTTTCAGAAAAGGCTTTGGCCGGGTCCGTCTCCTCGATATTGGCATGAAAGGTGTCGAACATGGCCTTGAGATTCGGATGCCCAACCCGGCGCACGTAGGCGGCGGCGGCGGCAGTGGTATTCAAAAAATAACATTCGAAGCGGTTCAAGAACTCAATAGCCAAAACGACGCCATGACGCTGCGCCTCGTCCGCTACCTCGCGATGAACATCTTCCCCACGCTTGAATTCATCTTCCGTCGGCCCAGCACCAGAGAATACTCCCAATGCCTGATGAAACGGCCCGCACAGGACATCCGCACCTAGAATAGCCGAATGACGAACGATCGTTTTCAGTCGGTCTACTGCGGCTCTTCGGATCGCGGGATCAGGGCTGATGGCATTGGCCTCGGGAGTGGCAACCGTTACAGTCGAAGCCTTCAGCTGCAGCTGGTCCAGCTTGTTGCGCAATTTTTCGTAGTGCGCATCGTCGCCACCGAAGATTGGGATTTCAAGACCGTCAAATCCAGTCGATTTGATCTTTTCCAGATGGCCATAGTGCTCCTCAGTCACATGAGTGGCCCAGAGCAGCAGGTTCATGCCGATTTTCATAGTTTTTGGGGGATGGTAGGGGTGTGGTGCCCGAAGCATCTCGATGAAATTTTCAAGTTCGCGAGTCCGTCGCCTTATTAAAACAGGATTCAAAAAAAATAGCAGTTCGAACGATATCTATTTTCGGATCAAAACGGCTGCTTTGCTTGCCCCGGGGCGGCCATTGAAACCGACAAAGTTTAGAACCTCTGAGATATAAGATACTAACTAGAATCCACGGAAACTTTGCCACAGCACCCGGTGGCGTTTGACCCATTGGTGTCTTGACAGTCGCTTCCGGGATTTCTAGTCTCGATAGTGTCCGGTCGGAAACGGTCTTCGCGACCGCCGACCGGGCATTTTTTTTACCCCCAAACAATATGATCAGGTGGCTTCGCAAGTCAGCGGGCATTACCGTGTTTTTGGCACTTAGCACGGCGAGTTACGGCGCGGAAAAGCTTAATATCCTATGGGCGCAATGGGATCCGGCCAACTATTTGCAGGAGTTAGTCAAAGACTATCAAAAAGAGACCGGCGTAGAAGTGGTGGTCGAAACCACACCATGGCCCGATTTTCAAACCAAGGCATTCACCGAATGGAATGCCCATGGCGACGCCTACGACATGGTGGTCGGGGACTCGCAGTGGCTGGGCGCGGGATCAACCGCAGGTCACTACGTCGAGCTGACCGATTTCTTCAAGAAGAACGACGTCGCCAACAAGATGGCAAAGGCGACAGTGGTCGGTTACGCGGAATACCCGGGCAAGAGCGGCCATTATTGGGCGATCCCGTTAGAAGGTGATGCCAATGGGTGGGCCTATCGCAAGGACTGGTTCGAAGATCCGAAAGAAAAGGAGGCGTTCAAAGCCAAGTATAACTACGAGCTGGACGTGCCCAAAACCTGGGCTCAGCTTCGTGATATCGCTGAATTTTTTTACCGGCCGAAAGAAAAACGATATGGCCTGACGATCTACACAGACAACTCCTACGACGCATTGGTCATGGGTGTGATGAACACGATCTTTGGGTACGGCGGTGAAATGGGAGATTACGCCACCAACCACGTACAAGGCATCACCAATTCGAAGGAATCAGTGGAAGGGCTTAAGTTGTACAAGGACCTGTACGGATTCTGCCCGCCTGATTGGAGTAAGACTTTCTTTCTGGAAGCAAACCAGGCGTTTACCAATGGTCAGGCGGCGATGAGCATGAATTTCTTCGCCTTTTTCCCGGCGCTGGCCAATGAAGCCACCAACAAATACGCCAAGGTCACCGGTTACTTTGCAATGCCCGCTGGTCCTACCGGCAAGCGTTTCGCGGCGTTGGGTGGGCAAGGGCTTTCGATTGTCAGCTACTCCAAGAAACGCGATCAGTGCTTCAAGTTCTGCGAATGGTTTATTCGCGAGGACGTGCAGAAAAAGTGGGCCGAGTTGGGTGGTTATACCTGCGATGCAAAGATTCTGGCCTCAGAGGAGTTCCGTAAAGCCACGCCCTACAACGAGGCCTTCTATGAATCGATGCAGATGGTGAAAGATTTCTGGACGATCCCGGAATACGCCGACATGCTTCAGACGGCAAACAAACACTGGCACCCATACATCGTCGCCAACAAAGGGGGATCAGCCCAAGATGTGCAGGATGCGCTGATGAAGGATTGGGAAGGCATCCTTAAGAAAGCAAATCTTGTCAAGTGATAGACTCGGGTCCGGTCGCGCGGGAAGCAACAACCTTCCGCGCGGCCTTCCTTGATTTAGCTGCCGCTATGCCTGCGCCGCATGAACATCCTACGATTAACCGTTCAATAGATGCATAGGGCTCAAACCGAAGGATCATCGTCGGTACGACCGGGGATGTCCGATCTGGCGATCCGTAACTGGTTCATCATTCCGACGATCGCTTTCTTGATCGTCTTCAACATTTTTCCCTTACTCTATTCGCTCGGCTTTTCGTTCACTGATTATCGAGCAGCTACCAACCGGCCCGGTCAATTCATCGGGCTGCAGAACTACCAGGAATTGCTCACCGATGACGGCATCTGGAACAACTTCACGATTACCGCTAAGTACGTGATCATTTCGGTTGGCGGGCAGGTGCTAGTCGGCTTTGGCCTTGCCCTGCTGCTTAACCGTCCTATTCCGTTTAAGGGGTTGTTAACGACCCTATTGCTGCTGCCGATGATGATGTCGGCTGCGGTGGTGGGATTGTTCTGGCAGCTGCTTTACAACCCGTCATGGGGAATCATTAACTATCTGCTCGGCCTGGAAGGAATGGAATGGCTCTCCAATCCCGACGTGGCTCTATTCGCAATCGCAATCACGGATATCTGGATGTGGTCACCGTTTGTGATGCTGCTCTGTCTGGCCGGACTATCGGCGATTCCTTCCTCCCTTTACGAGGCAGCGGCGATTGATCGCGCACCTCCCTGGTTTGTGTTCCGGCGCATCACGCTACCTCTGGTCGCGCCGCTCTTGTTGATCGCCATCATCTTTCGCACGATGGAGGCATTCAAGACTTTCGACATCGCTTTTATCATGGCGAGTCTGGAGGAAACCGAGCTGGTTTCGATTAGACTCTATAAGCTTGCATTTCAGGAATGGCAGACTGGCCGTTCCTGTGCCCTCGCGTACATTGTGCTGTTAGCGGTGCTGGCGATCACGACGATCTACATCAAATATCTGAATCGGCTCAAGCAGCGCTAGTATGGCGGTAGTTCAGTCAAAAATGCAGCGTCTCTGGGACCGCGTAGCGGTAGTTCTGGTCCTTGCCGCGTTGGTGATCATGATGATTCCTTTGTATTGGATCGGCTCAACCGCGTTCAAGCCCCGGGCGTTTGCGACCACCGTGCCGCCGACGGTATTCTTTAAGCCCGAGGTGACCGCCTTCATCAAACTCTTTACCGCCCGAGTGGAACGAAGAGTCGCACCCACCAAAGAAGAATACGACAAGGCACCTTGGTGGGAAAAGCTCGTTATGGACGGAGGTGAGCGTTTCATACGGGACGACAAAGGGAATATTGCGAGCTCCGGCTACGCTGGCCGGTTCATGAACAGTCTCATAATCGCGGTGATCAGTACTTTTTTGGCAGTGGCAATGGGAACCCTGACTGCGTACGGATTTTCTCGCTTCAAAATGCCGGGAGAGTCGGACTGGCTATTCTTTATTCTCTCTACGCGCATGCTGCCTCCGGTGGTCGTCGCTATCCCGATGTATTTGATGTATCGCACGGTGGCGTTGGTCGACACCCATATCGGCCTGATTATCCTCTATACCGCGTTCAACCTCTCTTTCTCCGTATGGGTTATGAAAGGCTTTATCGACGAGATTCCAACCGAGTACGAGGAAGCGGCGCTAGTAGATGGGTACACGCGAATGCAGGCGTTTTTCCGGATAGTGCTACCTCAAGCCGCGACCGGAATCGCGGCCACGGCGGTGTTCTGTTTTATCACTGCCTGGAATGAGTATGCCTTTGCGCTCATCATGACACTGAGGAAAGCCCAGACTGCGCCTCCTTATATTCCCTCGCAATTAGGCTCCGGTTTGACGGACTGGACGACAATCGCGGCCGGGGCTGTCCTGTTTCTCTTGCCGGTAATGATATTCACGTTCCTCCTACGTAACCATCTGTTGCGCGGGGTTACATTCGGTGCAGTGAGAAAGTAGAAAGATAAAGGATGCGACGCCACGCTAGGAAATTTGAGATGTTGTCGATGTTGGTAATGATTTTCGGAGTAATTGCCCTTTGCCAACCGTGGATTCTATTTCTGCATAGCTATGGGGCGACGATTATTCTGACGGGTTTGATTATGTTTAATATCTTTTCTCGAATTGGCCCGCCGAAGAGACAGTCACTGGCCCCTTTGGAGCGCCCGCCCGGTCACTGACAATAAAGACAAGCATCGTGGCCGATTTAGATCTCATCGACATCGAAAAACATTTCGGGACGAATTGGGTCATCCGAAAACTCAATCTCCAGATTTCGCATGGGGAGTTTGTCGTGCTGCTCGGACCTTCTGGTTGCGGCAAGACTACAACCCTGCGGGCGATTGCCGGATTGGAGGGAATCGACTCCGGCGAAATCCGGATCGACGGCAAACGGGTCGAATCGCTGCCGCCAAGCGAGCGGGATATCGCATTTGTTTTCCAGCTTTACTCGCTCTATCCGCACATGACCGCGTTTGAGAATATTGCGTTTCCGCTCCGCGCCTTGAGCATCAGCGATAGGGAAGTTCGCGACAAAGTGAGGGCCGTCGCCAAGGTATTGCGGATCGAGCATTTGCTGAACAAGCGGCCGTCCGCGTTGGCGGGCGGTGATATGCAACGTGTGACCATTGGACGCGCTTTAGTCCGGCGGCCAAAAGCAATCCTGATGGACGAGCCCATTGGGGCGCTGGACGCGAAATTGCGTGAAGAAATGCGGGTGGAGCTGCGACACCTGCACAGTGAAAACAAATCGACCACGATCTACGTTACTCACGATCAGGTGGAAGCCATGTCGATGGCTGACCGCATCGCAATCATGAACGAAGGCGTATTGCAGCAGGTCGGCAGTCCGACGGAGGTCTACTGCTGGCCCGCTAATCTGTTTGTCGCGCAGTTTGTCGGCAGCCCGATCATGAACGTACTAAATTGCCAACTCGAAACCGGCGATGCGATGACCAAGGTCAGGCTGGATGGAATGCAAACTCCATTTCAATTTGAGGGTGAACTCTATCGACGAGTGGCCGCGGCCCGTCATGAAGACATTGCATTGGGCGTCCGGCCTGAAGCTATCCTGGTCGAGCCGGTTCAACGGCCCGGCTATGTTCCAGGAGAGGTCCACATCATCGAGCCGCAGGGCGCTTATGATATTCTCGATATTCGAGTTGGTCAGGCGGTTGTGCGTGCCCGGACCAGGAGCCGGTTTGTAACCCGGCTTCATGAGTCGGTGTGGGTGCAATTGGATGAAGCACGAACGCACTTTTTTGATAAGAAGACCGGCTTTGCTCTGCCCACCCAAAAGTAATCGACGTGGCCAATCTAACCCTGAAGAATCTGCATAAGAGCTTTGGCGATGTCGTCGCCGTGCGCAATCTTTCTCTCGATATTCATGACCGTGAATTCTTCGTTCTGCTCGGTCCTACCGGTGCCGGCAAGACTACAACCCTGCGCTGTATAGCTGGACTCGAGAAACCGGACAGTGGCGAGATTTGGATCGGCGAAAACCAGGTGAATGACTGGAGTGCAGCGAACCGGGATGTTGCTCTTGTGTTTCAACAATATTCACTCTATCCAAACTATACAGTACGTAAGAACCTGGAATTTCCGCTCAAATCAAGGCTCCGCCGGCTTCCGGCCAAGGAGATTGGTCCCAGAGTACAGAAGGCTGCCGAAACCCTGCGAATCGCGCATTTGCTGGATCGACGCACCGACAAGCTGTCAGGCGGGGAAATGCAACGGGTGGCAATTGGCCGGGCAATCGTCCGCGAGCCCCAATTGTTTCTCATGGATGAACCGCTTTCCAATGTTGATGCAAAACTGCGCGAACTTTTACGATCCGAATTGCGTGGGCTGCAGTTGAAGTTGGGTGCGACCCTGGTCTTTGTTACGCACGATCAGGTGGAGGCAATGACGATGGGAGATCGGATCGGTGTGCTTTGCGACGGAGAGCTTATTCAGGTGGGCACACCATATGAGGTGTACAATTCCCCTTACAACACGTTCGTGGCTTCCTTTGTGGGAGCGCCCACAATCAATCTGTTTGATGCTATCCTTGCCGGAAACCAGATTGTTGTCACGCCGCAGAAATTCGAACTTGGCTTGGAGGCCGCTGCGCGCGCGCGTCTCAATCAGATCGCCGGCGGACGCAAGAATGTGCGGGTTGGGGTCCGTCCCGAACATGTGAACCTTGTCAGCAATGGCGGCTTGGCGGGAACTTTATATGGAGCCGAAGACCATGGTGTCGAAATGATTCTGACGATTAAGGTTGCCAACTACCTCATCCGGGCGACGTCCTCGGCGACAACCCGAATATCGGTAAACGCGCCGGTGCAGATTGCGTTTGACCAGGACAACCTTCATTTTTTTGACCCAAAAACGACCAAAAACTTGGCGGCGCCATGAAACGGATAGCGATCCGTAGCTCTTGGCAATCTGGACGGTCCAGTATGAACGCCAAAAACTGCAAACTCATCTACGGACTCGGGTTTGGCGGATCGCCAGAAGGTTAGCGCAACTGATTTTGAAAAAGCTGGGATGCGTTTTCCAACCTATTTTGGTTCTCGATTTTTGTGAGCCAGGAACGGGAGAGCGAAATAATAGGAAGCAATATACAGTCACTCATTCAGCGCGGAGCGGAGGCGTGCTCAAGTCCCGCGGCCGCGGGAGAATAAATGGCGGTAGCCCGCAGCCCGCATTCTCACCGGCCTGTGAGAAATGCGCACGAAGTGCGACATTCGTCGGTGCAAGGGGGCCCTGGTTTATGCCGGACTTGAGCTCGAACTCGGCGGAGCGGAGCGCGCTGGCCGCAGGTACATCGCTTAGCAGCTTAGCCTATTCTTCGATCGGGCGATTGGAGGTCAAGGTGGTGGAACGGCGCTTATTTAATAGCTTAATAGCAAATAGAGTTCGCATGATTCTCCGATCGCTCAAACGGTAGAAGGGCTATCCCGAATTCATAGACTTGCGACTCTAGTCTTCCCAAGGAACGATCGTATAACTCCACCGACCGATTCTTGTTTCTGGTAAACCTGTTAGCGGAAAGGAGCCGTCTGGCCCATCGTCTAGATTCAGCTTCTTTACTATCTCAAAGGAACCCGGGAGAGCAAAGACTGGGAAGCCGTGTTCTGAGAAATCGAGCCGGTGCTCCCGGCGGCAATCACCATCAGATTGTAACATACTATTTTACCTAGATGCGAACAGGACGCGCCTTTGGATGCGTTGTAAAAAATCATAATATGACGCATTTCGAATCCATCTCTCCATCGGAACATTTTGAGCAACGACCACCCAGCATGACGCGGGCGTCTTTGCAGCGTACAAAACGGCGATTGAACTGGCTTCGCCATCGGCTGGGATTGTGCATATGCTTCCCACCGCAGCAGATTGGCGGGGTAAAAATTCCGTTGCCGGATGGCTCTTGCTGGAAACGCAAAGGATCGTTCATCAGAACAACGGTGAACGCTTAAAGAACCGGGCGCTATTCGTCAATCGCACCAGCTCATTCGATCGTTCAGTTACGAGAACAAGGGCCCAAGGCTTGCTGAATCGACGGTTAAATCAGATATCCAGGCGCACGTGGAATGGGCGCGGGCAGTTTTACGCGAATCACTTTGATCAGGGGAATCACTGCTGGTACCGGCATGGAAGCTATTGGTGGAGATGCAACTATTGGGGCGCTCATGCGTATTGCAACCGCCTGATTGTTCTCGGATTTGCCCCAGGACTATGCTGGGATTGGTATGATGATATTTGCTGGGGCAATATCGTGACAGGCATGCCGTTAGATCTAGTTGAGTACTATTATCCAGACCCAGTTTACACGGGCTATACGACTTGGGATGATGAAGACGCTACCGTGTATTACTATTCCGCCGAGGGCGGACAACAATATAAACGCGTCACTGTTGTTGATGGTGGCGTGGTCGACGTCCAAATCGTAGACGAGATCGCCTACTCGTAAAAACAAACGGTTTAGATCCCGGACGCCCGAGCGTCCGGGGTTTCGAGATTCCAGGATACGATCATCGATCTTTCCCACGAACGGGGCCTTCATGGATGAGCTTGATCGTCGGATTCAGGATTTAACGCCCGAAGATATGCTTGACACTTCAGAGGAAGACGCTCAGAGCGCCGAAAACTTTAAGATGGCTGACACGCTCCACAAAGAGGAACTGGCTCGCAAAATGAAAAAGCGATCGTAAGCGGGCTTACGGTGCTTCCTAATGGAGTGTTCAATTTTGGCGCTGAC
>Ga0210389_10004861_pt1 | contig 10422 bp, 8 predicted proteins | sample IncBWH28OmetaG_FD_160127 | JGI IMG/M metagenome (GOLD analysis project Ga0210389, IMG submission 160127) | Forest soil microbial communities from Barre Woods Harvard Forest LTER site, Petersham, Massachusetts, United States - Inc-BW-H-28-O ...
CGCGCGGCCCGACTCGCGGATGAACGACCAGGTGCTGCAGGTCGCGCGCGGGCGGATGGGCGAACGGCTGTGGCACGAGGCGCCGGTCGACGCCGACGTCGTGATCGCCGTGCCCGACTCCGGCAATCCCGCCGCCCGCGGACTGGCGCGCGCCGCCGGGCTGCCGCAGGACGACGGCTTCGTCAAGAATCGCTACGTCGCGCGTACTTTCATCCAGCCGGGCCAGGAGCTGCGCAAGCACGGCCTGCGGCTGAAGTTCAACCCGCTGCCGGAGGTCGTCGCCGGCAAGCGGCTCGTCGTCGTCGACGACTCGATCGTGCGCGGCAACACGACGCGCCAGATCGTGCAGATGCTGAAGGACGCCGGTGCCGCCGAGGTGCACATGCGCATCTCCGCGCCGCCGATCAAGCATCCGTGCCACTACGGCATCGACATGTCCACGCGCGAGGAGATGATCGCGCATGGGCGCAGCACCGACGAGATCGCAGCCGAGCTCGGCTGCGACTCGCTGCACTACCTCTCGCTGGCCGGCGTCTACGAGGCCGTGCGCGGCGAGCGCGCGACGCACTGCGACGCGTGCTTCAGCGGCGAGTACCCGCTGGCCAACAGCGACGCCGAGTCCGGCAAGTACTCGCTCGAGGATCGTCCGACGCTGCCGCTCGTGCAGGCTTGAGTACGCCGTCCGCGGCGTCGCGGCCGGCGTACGCGCCGACCGCCCGCCGCCGCGACTGGCCTATTTCTTGCTCGTCGTAGCGAAGAAGCTTTCCTGCCCGTCGCATTCCTTCGCCGGCGTGAAGCTCGACTTCAGCTGACCGTCGAAGTTCGAGTTCATGAACGTGCCTTTGATCGTGACCGTCGCGAACACGCGGCTGGAGTGCTCGACCGTGTAGCTGATCTTCGCCGTGAGCTCGCCGCCTTTGACCGGCGCCGACTGCGTGTGCTGCACCTCGCCACCGCCACCGCCCTGGCAGAAGGCGGGCGCAAACGGGATGCTGACCTTCGCCGACTTGCCGTTCGCGGCGACCGTGACCGTGACGGCCTCGTCGCGCACCGTACCGGCGTACTTCGCGCCCTTCACGGCGCCGACTTTGACGCTCGCCGCCAGCGCGGCGCTCGCGCCGAGCAGTAGGGCGACTGCCGCGAGCAACGCGGCCCTGCGAACGCTGCTGTTCATCTCGGTCTCCTTCGCATCGATGTCCGCCGCCGGCGGGCAGCGGTCGATCCCCGGCAGGAGATCGCTTGCGCTGAAAGCTAACCGAGGCGAGCGCAAGCGGCGTGACGGGTGCGTCGCCGAGTACGCATCGATGCGAACTGCCCGGCTAGTTGAAACTGTCCTCGCGCGCGCCGGACGCGTCGTTGTAGCGGTTGTTGTATGGGCGCCGCACGATCGTTCGGTCGAAGCGGCTTTCGCCGAGCGAGTAGCCGAGCGCGGCGACGATCAACAGGGTGATGAGAATGGCTGTGAGCATGTGGAGTGTCCTTTCGCAAGTCGCGCACCTGCTCTCCAGCCTCGACTACTGATTCAACGCCGCCGCTCGGAGACCCTCTGTGAGCTTGGTCACAGAGTTCGACTAGCTCGAATCGGATATACGTCCAGGGCCTCACGCGGATTGCGCGGGCTCCGGACTGCGCGGCCCGTCTCGCCGGCACGGCGGGGCGACGCTGCGCGCCGGTGCTGCAACGGCCGCGCGGCACGCGCGCGCGGGCCGCGGCTATCGTGCGGCGCGTGAGCGAGCGCCTAGGAATCGCAGTGCTCGTATCGGGCACCGGCACGAACCTGCAGGCGCTGCTCGACTCGGTGCACGGCCGCGAGGCCGAGATCGTCGCGGTCGCGTCCAGCACGCCCGACGCTCCCGCGCTCGAGCGCGCGCGCCGGCGCGGCGTGCCGACGAGCGTGTTCGCGCGCGACGACTACGACGACCGCGCTGCACGCGACGCGGCGCTCGGCGACTGGCTGGAGCAGCGCGGCGCGCGACTGGTCGTGCTCGCCGGCTACATGGAGCTGCTCGGCGCACCGTTCGTCGCGCGCTTCGCCGGCGCGCTGATCAACGTCCACCCGTCGCTGCTGCCGGCGTTCCCCGGCATCGGCGCGATCGCGCAGGCGCTGCAGTACGGCGTGCAGGTGTTCGGCGTGACCGTGCACTTCGTCGACGACGGCGTCGACACCGGCCCGGTGATCTTGCAGCGCGCGGTCGAGCTGCCCGACGCGCGCGCGGAGGACGAGGTGCTGAGCGCGCTGCGGCCGCTCGAGCACGGCATGCTCGCCGAGGCCGTGCGGATGTTCGCGCGCGGCGAGCTCGCGATCGATCCGGCCGATCCGCGCCACCCGCGGTCGCGCGCCGCCGCCGGCGAGGCCGATTGGCCGGTCGGCCTGCGGGCGGCTCGCGGCGGCGAGGGATAGGCTCTGAGCATGGCCTCGGCACGCGAATCGATCACCGCGCGCGGCGCCGGCATGGAGCACGCTGCCGCCGGCGAGGTGCGCGTGCGCAGGGCGCTGCTGTCGGTCTCCGACAAGCGCGGCCTGATCGACTTCGCGCGCGGCCTGGAGCGCCTCGGCGTCGAGCTCGTCTCGACCGGCGGCACCGCACGTGAGCTCGACGGAGCAGACGTCGCGACGCGCGAGATCGAGGACTTCACCGGCTTTCCGGAGATGATGGACGGGCGCGTGAAGACGCTGCACCCGCGTCTGTATGCCGGCCTGCTCGCCAAGCGCGACAACGACGCGCACCTCGCGTCAGCCGGCGAGCAGCAGATCGAGCAGGTCGACCTCGTCTGCGTCAACCTCTACCCGTTCGAGCAGACCGTCGCGCGCGGCGACGCGAGCGACGACGAGGTGATCGAGAACATCGACATCGGCGGCCCGTCGATGATCCGCGCGGCGGCGAAGAACAGCGGCTTCGCCGCTGTTCTCGTCGATCCGGCCGACTACGAGCCGACGCTCCAGGAGCTGCGCGACTCCGACGGACGGCTCTCGCTCGACACGCGCAAGCGGCTCGCCGCGAAGGCGTTCGCCGTCACGGCGCGCTACGACGCCGCGATCGCATCGTGGTTCGCCGCGCGCACGTTCGACGGCTTTCCGCCGACGCGCAACGACTCCTACGAGAAGGTCGCCGACCTGCGCTACGGCGAGAACCCGCACCAGGCGGCTGCGTTCTACGCGCGTACCGACGCGCCGACGCACCTGCTCGACGGCGTGCGCCAGCTGCACGGCAAGGAGCTGTCGTTCAACAACCTGCTCGACCTCAGCTCGGCACGCGAGCTCGTCGAGGAGTTCGACGAGCCGGCGTGCGCGATCCTCAAGCACAACAACCCGTGCGGCTGCGCGGTCGCGAGCACGTGTCAGCTCGCCTATGAACGCGCCTTCGCGTGCGACCCGGAAAGCGCCTACGGCGGCGTGATCGCCGTCAACCGGCGGGTCGACCTGGCCTTTGCGCAGCAGCTCTCGCAGCAGTTCATCGAGGTGCTGCTCGCGCCCGGCTACGAGCCTGATGCGCTGGAGCTGCTCAGCGAGAAGAAGAACGTGCGGCTGCTCGAGCTCGCGCACTGGCCGGCGCCGGCGGCAGACGTCGAAGCCAAGCCGGTGCTCGGCGGTCAGCTCGTGCAGAGCCGCGACGTCGTCTCCGAGACGCGCGAGCAGCTCAGCACGATCACCACGCGCGAGCCGAGCGAGGCCGAGTGGCAGAGCCTGCTGTTCGCGTGGAAGGTCTGCCGCGCCGTGCGCTCGAACGCGATCGTCATCGCGGCGCCGATCATCGACGCCGACGGCGAGACGCTCGGCAGCGCGACGGTCGGCATCGGCGCCGGGCAGATGAGCCGCGTCGACGCCGTGCGGATCGCCGTCGAGAAGGCACAGGCGGCTCAACCGGAGCTGCTCGACGGCGCCGTGCTCGCCTCCGATGCGTTCTTCCCGTTCGCCGACGGCCCGCAGATCGCGTTCGCGGCCGGCGTCGGCGCAGTGATCCAACCGGCCGGCTCGGTGCGCGACGAACTCGTCATCGAGGCCGCCGAGGAAGCCGGCGTCGCGATGGTCGCGACCGGCATCCGCCACTTCCGCCACTAGCGCGACCCGCCGCGCGAACCTCTAGCCGCCGGGCGTCCGCCGTGGCAGGCGGACGCTGCCGCGTTCCGATGTGACCCGTCCGAGCGATGGGAGGACTTGATTAATTATTAATAACGATATATCGTGAGCGTACGTTGATAGTTCACGATAGGAGAACAAGATGCTTTCAAGTTATGCAATCGGCTCAGCGCGCTGCGGGCGCAGCGAGCCATTCGATCCAGCCGAAGGGCTGCGCCGGGCAATCAGCGCGATGCGCGATGCGCACGAGCGCGGCGAGGGCGGACACCGTCATCGTCACGGCCGTCACCGCGGCTTTGGCCCCGGCGCGGAGGGCTTCGGCGGCTTCGGCTTTGGCCCTGGCGGTCCCGGCGGACCGCGCGGTCGCGGACGCAAGGCGCGCCGCGGCGACATCCGCACGGCCGCGCTGCTGCTGCTGAGCGAGGAGCCGCGCAACGGCTACCAGATCATGCAGGAGGTCGAGCAGCGCTCCGACGGCGTCTGGCGGCCGAGCCCCGGCTCGGTCTACCCGGCGCTGCAGCAGCTCGAGGACGAGGCGCTGATCCGCTCGACCGAGAGCGACGGGCGCAAGCTGTTCGAGATCACCGACGACGGCCGCGCGCGCGTCGCCGAGCGTCCCGCCGACGCGACCGCGCCGTGGGAGCAGATGAGCGGCGAGGTCTCAGACGAGGCGCACGAGCTGATCGGCCACGGCCGCCAGGTGATCTTCGCCGCCGCGCAGGTCATGCGCACCGGCAGCAAAGCGCAGATCGGCAAGGCGCGCGACGTGCTCGACACGGCGCGGCGCGAGCTCTACCGGATCCTCGCCGACGGCGAGCCGAAGGGCGAGGACAGCTAGAACGCCCGAAGCTCACGCGAGCGGCGCCGCGACGGCGTCGCTCGCGGCCGAGCTAGTCGAGCGCCTTCGCCGCGACGCCGAGCGGCGAGCCGTCGCCGCCCGCGCGGTTTGACTCCTCGGCGAGGCGCATCGCCTCGACCAGGCTCGAGGTGTCCTTCAGCGCCATGCGTTCGGTCAGCGGCTGCAAGATGCCGCGCAGGTAGAGCATCGGCCCGACCCAGCGCGGCGCCCAGATTCGCGGCGAACGCCGTTCGATGCCGCGCTCGATCGCGTCGATCGCCTTCGACAGCGGCGCCGGGTTGCCGATGAAGCCCGGCAGCTTGTCTTTGACCGCGCGCGCCGAAGGCTCGGCGAAGCCGGCGCGCACGAGGTCGGTGTCGAGGAAGCCGAAGTACGCGCAGCCGACCGCCGCACCCGACGGCGCGCTCTCCATTCGCAGCGCGTCTGACAGCGCGTCGACGCCGGACTTCGCCGTCGTGTACGGCCCCATCATCGCGCCGTGCGAGATCGCGCTGAGCGAAGCGATGTTCAGCAGGTAGCCGCGCTGCTCTGTGATCTGCGAGATCACCGCGCGATCGGTGCGCCAGACGCCGAGCAGATTGACCGCGAGCGTGCGCTCGACCTGCTCGACCGGCGCCGTCGCCAGCGCGCCCGAGTAGGCGATGCCGGCGTTCGCGATCGCCACGTCGATCGCGCCGAAGCGCTCGACTGTCGCTTTGACCGCGCGTTCGAGCGCGCCGAGGTCGGTCACGTCGGCCTCGAAGCTGACCGCGCGATCGCCGAGCGCCGCGACGTTCTGCTCCAAGCGCTCCGGCTCCAGCCCGACGAGCGCGACGTTCGCGCCCTTCGCGTGCAGCCGCTCGGCCGTCGCCTTGCCGATGCCACGCGCCGCGCCGGTGATGAACACCGTGCGTCCGGCGACGTCGTAGACGGGCGCTTTCGAGCTGGCCACGCGGCCAGCCTACATCACGCGGCGCGGTTCGAGCGGAGCCGCCGCGCCGCGCGCTATCCCGGCTGTCCGGATCCGGCGACGAACGCGACATACAGCGGATGGCCGCCCGGCGGCACCGAGCGTTGCCAGTTCTGCTGCGCGTTGCCGGACTTCGCGAAGAGGTTCCATCCGGGCTGACTTGCCGAGGCCTTGTTGTCGAGGAAGCCCGTCGGGCACTCGTACTTGAAGACGACTGTTTTCGTCGCAAGCGCAGCGTCGCAGTACAGGTATTCGACCGATCCTTCCGATCCGTGGATGCTCGGCTTCGGGTCCTGCAGCACGAAGCGCCCGATTTCGCCGCGAGGAACCCACCGCGGCGGCGGAACGGCGTAGCTGCCCTGGCTGGCCGACTGCGTTTGCAGCAGCAGATCGGACGTGCCTTCGCGGTTGTCGATCTCGACCCAGCACGAGAAGTCCAGCGGCAACCCGAAGGCTCGCTCGAAGTCGCTGACCCAGGCGGCGAATCCGGCGATCGCGCCGCTGAGCCATTCCTCGACGCCGGTGCTCGTCACGCCGAAGGCTTCGGTCAGGGCTTTGACGATCGCCTGCGCGCCTTCGCCGGCCGCGACGGCGAGCTCTGAGACGACGCGCCCGTAGAGGTCGGCGAGGCGCAGGATGCCGAGGCCGGCGACTCTGAGGAACGACGCTTGGACCTTGTTCGGATCGTTGTTCGGAAACTTGAACGCGTCGTATGCCGCGACGATCGCGGTGTTGTCCGCGATTACCTGTTTGACGAGCGTAGGGTTGGCCGGCGGCTGGGGCGAGAACGGCGTTTCGAAGGTGAAGCTGACCGTGTCGCCGTGGACCGCGAGATTCGGATACGGGCGTCCAGCGATTGCGGCGAGGAACGCGTCGCGCATCGCATCGTCCTTCAGCGTGATGCTGAGATCGACGGAGAGTTCGCGCGGTTCGGACATGACGCCCCACTTGAAGCCCGTCAGCCACCAGTGCTTCTGCGGCCCGCGAGAGAACAGCGCCTGGCCGTTGCGGTGAAGCGTGAGCGACATTTCCAACAGGTCGGCGTCGCTCGCACAGTCATAGAACAGATTGTGTGACGGCACACCATCTCCGTCGCGCTTTCCGACGGTCGCATCCAACAGCCGATAGCCCAAGCTGGAGGAGCCGATTGTACGCGTATAGACGCCGATCTCGCAGCCCGTCTCCAGGCCGTACTGGCCCTTCCACAACTCGATCATCCAGTGTTTGCCGCCGTAGTCGAAGAAGATCGGCTCGCAGTCGATCACGGCGCTCATCGCGAGCGCGGCCGCGTCGTAGCCGTAGGCGTAGCCGAACTGCCGTTGCAGCGCGTCCATCCTCGAGTAGATGATGTCTTGCGCCGGGTCGTAGCTGAATCCGGCCGCGTACACGGCGGCCGCGAGCGGTGTCGAGGGAGTCCAGTCGGCTGCCGGCCCGCCTCCCACGACCGCGCCGGCGTCTGCGTCTGCGCTTCGCGCGATCACCGTCGCGCCCTGCGCCTGCGCTGCCGCGCTCTGCGGTGCCTGCGCCGGCGGGCTTTGCGCCTGATCAGCCTCTGTGCTTGCCGCGACCGTGAACTGCACCTGCAGTGGATGTCCGCCGCGCGGTACCTGTCCGCGCGGACCCCAGTCGCCGGCTCCCGATCGGGCGATGAAGTTGTTGCCAGGCCCGGAAGCGGTGTTCGGCCAGATGCCGGTCGGGCAGCCCACGGAGAAGACGAGGTTGCCGTGCCCGTTCGAATAGGTCACGCTCCCTTCGCTGCCGAGCGGACCCGGGTTGTCCTGGAGCCAGGCGTCGGCGCGCCCTCCCGGTGCGATCGTCGGCGGCGGAGGAACCACCCAGTAGCCCTCGCTGCTGTTGAACGTGACGCGCGTCATTGGCTGCGACGTCTGGTTAAAGATCCGGATGTAGCAAGAGAAGTCGATCGCCGGCGGCACGACGACCGAGCTCTGCGGAGGGGCCGGAGACTCGCTGATTTCGTAGCCGGCTCTGGCTTTCGTGACCTGCAGGATCTCGGCTGCCGCGGCGTCGACGTCGATGACGGTGAACGTGAACTCCTTCGGCGGCGTATCGGGAATCGACGCGCACTCGAAGCCGCTGTTGACGTAGTTGATCGGCGAGACCGTCAAGCCGCTGACAGGCGTATGCGTATGACCCATAACGACGAGATCGGCACCGTTTTCGATCGCGAGACGCTGCGCGAACCACGTCAGGTACTCACCCGATGCGTCGGCCAGCGCCGCGCGCCCGGCGTTCAAGACACTGCCGTGCTCTTTCGCCACCCAGCGAGTGAACAGGTTGGCATAGATCCGCTTGGCATCGCTGATCGTCGTCGTGCTTCCGTCGGGCAGCACGATCGGCGTCGATTCCGGCATGTTCGCGGCGCTCGCGACGTACGCGAGCAGCCGTTCGGCGATGTCGAAGGACGGACCGAGCGATTTGACGAACGGAAGCAGTTCAAAGCCATCTGGCGCGCCCATGTTGGGCAGGTCGGCGACCGTCTGTCCGGGTTTCAGCAATTTCGACATCTTGTAGGCGAACGCTCGCGTGACGAAATGACCGACCGGCAACGTGTTCCACGGTGACGTGTCGTCAGGTGCGTTGAACATCGTCCAGTAGTGGCCGTGGCTGACGACCGTCTTTGCGCCTCTGGAGCCGGTGAGGACGTGAACCGGCTCGCCAAGCGCGATCGGGCCGACCGATTTTTGCAGCGTCGCGATGTCAGCTGCGGTCAACGTGCCGTCGTGATTTCCAAGCAGCAGCGTCGTCTTCGGAACGGCGGCGATCGCGCGAGCCAGCGCTCCTCCCGGGCCGAGCACGTTCGGATTCGCGGCGATGATTTCGGCCACCGACGGCGGTCGCATCGACGGCGGATAGGTCCAGAGGTCGAGCAGGTCGCCGAGCAGGATCAGCTCTCGCACGGCGTTGTGATTCTGTACGACCCAGTCGAGCGCGGCAAGCAGATAGGGCTCGTGCACCGATGCCTGATACCAGTCGGTCGGAGCGCCGTTGCCGATGTGCACGTCGCTGAGCACGACGGCGCTGTTGGCCGGCATCGGCGGAATCGCCGCGGCCTCGGCGTCCGAACCTTGCTGCTGCGTGGGAGCGGACAATTTCGACTCCTTCTCGGTCAGGAGCACCGGCTGGCTCGCCGGCCTGTGCTCGGAGGCGGCGCTGAGATGCGAGCGATCCGAGGATACGGCAAGTTCCGATGACTGCAACAACGCGTAACGTGGCGGCGACAAGTCGATGTCTCGCCGTCGTCAACCGGCGTTTGGCGAAAATCGCGATACTCCCGCCGCCACCACGCGGCTCGGCGAGCGGGGCTCCTGCGAGGCGGACGCTTGGCGAAGCAGCCGCTGTCCGACATTCGGCGGCCGATGTTTCGCTCTAGCGGCTAGTCAGGAAGATGCAGGCCCGCGGAGAGCATCGCAGACGGACGCCTTCCCTGTGGCCTTGATAGCGCCTGGCGGAGTCGCGCCTGTCGTCCGTGTTGAGACGCATCCGGGCAATTGACCGCTAACGCGTTCTCGTCGTCACACTTGGGCTGCTCGCAGGCTTATACCCCGAACCTGAGGCGAGCGCCCGCAGGGCAACGCGCTGGCGGGCGAGAGAAGACGGAATCGAGTAACGAACTGAGGCAAGCGAGTTGGATACCGCTCCGGTCCCTATTCGTCGCCACCCGCCGCGGCTTTTGATCTGCACTTCGACTCTAACCCACGGATCATTGATCGGGCCGCCTTCGGGATTGTGGACAGCGATCGCGAGCGTTCCAGTGCGGTGAAGGGCGGTGACGTGAGGGACACCCAAACTGAGAGCATGAGTCACGTACGCCGTGAAGCTGAACGCCCCCGGTTCGTAGTAGCAGTTCCGGAACGCCAGGATCACCGTTCCACTCTTTTCCGATGCAAAATAGTTGAATTCGTTCTTCCCGTTGCCCGCTGGTGTTTGCGTTTGAAAGCCGCTGCTACCACTCCCGAAGTTAAAGTCTGAGGTGCCTATGGGGTAGAGTTCGAGCTCTGTCTTTTGCATCGCTTCCCAGTCAATCGTCACACTGTCGTCGATCGTGACAGGCAAGTCCCAGAAAAGGTAATAGAGCGGACCGGCGCCGCGACAAGTCGTTTCGATGTGACCACCGTTAGCGGTGTTGCCGAATTCCTGTTGGCCGAAAACCACCGTGGGTGCGGACGCGATTGTTTTTCCGCCTTCCGCGGAGGCCTCTGCGACGGACGCTAGGACATAGATTGCCGCAGCGAGCGAAACGATGGTCAGACGGCGCACGTGACCTCCTGCTTATTGTTGACTCGGCGACCGGCATCGTAATGTATGAGAGCCCGGCTCGTCTCCCGATGACTGGAAGTGGTGCGCTCGGCTGTAGCGGCAGTGTTCGATGGCCCATGGCTCGTTTCCGGTCCTGGTCCGCCTGACGAGCCCGAGGGCGAGTGCCACCCGGTCTTTGATCACATCGCTGATCCGGCTGCGACCTCGGCAGCCGGGGCGTAAGAACGACCGAGGGCCCATTTCTGGGCCCCTGGGTTC
>Ga0210389_10004864_pt1 | contig 10420 bp, 11 predicted proteins | sample IncBWH28OmetaG_FD_160127 | JGI IMG/M metagenome (GOLD analysis project Ga0210389, IMG submission 160127) | Forest soil microbial communities from Barre Woods Harvard Forest LTER site, Petersham, Massachusetts, United States - Inc-BW-H-28-O ...
CGATGACTCGCAGCGGCAACCTGGAGCTTTTCAAGAGGGATATCCTCTGGGACGTGACCTGGCTGCGGCAGAACGGGTTACTTCGCAACGATACTCAGCGTAAGTCCCTACACCTCACGCGGAAGGGCCGCAACATTGCCAAGGCGCTGGCGACGGCGACGGTTTGATTGCTCTTGAGGAGTAGCCAATGAACGAGGCCGATCCTCTTAATGAATTCACAGAGCCTCCTGAAATTACCGAGGTGTCCTTCTCAGGGACACTTCGGTTTTCGTGTTGTCGTAAGTCTTACACCGTTCAAGGTGAGAATCGTTCTGAGGTTCAGTGCACCGTCTGTGGCACTCTCTATGGAATTGCACTTCTAGTTCGACTGCAACCTGCTGAGGATCACCCGTTTATTAAAGGGACAAGGATCAGGCCGAAGGAGCGTTTGTCGGTCAAGGCAGGATCCACTACCGTGGTCCTGGAGCCATCTAAGGTATACGAGGCTACGCAGGACAGTTTCGGTGCGTTGAACGTCCCACCGGGGTATCAGCCTGTTCTGGTGGAGGTTAAAGCGGATCATGGGACCCGGAGGCTCGTTGCGATCATACCGGCCGAGCAATTGATCGCGGTCGAGTGATTTTTTTCGTGGGCGGAGGGGTAATGGATTGCAACTGCGTTCGGCTGAATGGTCCGCTGAACTTCTTCGAGTCGCCCCTGGACTGGGGCATGGATTGAAACATAGGAGAGACTACACAATGCGATTCAAGAGTGTACCGGTTCTTGAGGGGTTGGAAGATCGTTGGGTGATGAGTCATGTCATTCCCAGTTTACACCACGCTCTTTCACCCCATCCCGCGATTGTTCACCCGCCGAAGGTTCACCCGCCGGTTGTGCATCAGGTTACATCCTTCGGTGCTCATCACAGTTCTATCGTTCACCACGTTAACCTCAAGGCAGCTGCTGCCAAGCTCGACCAGGAGACGACAGGCTTCGGCGGCGGGAACATTGACTTCACGATCCCCTTCATCGTAGGCACAGAGGTAGGTGCCAAGCAAAACGCCCTTAACTTCACTTCGAACACTTACCAGAACGTGCTCTTCGGGACTGGCGGTTGGGACGGCATCCAGCAGATCGTTGAGCGGTTCGACAGTAACGGCGGCGATGTCAATCAGCTGACTGCTGATATTTCGGCCTTGTCATTCAGGATGCCTTACGGCAACCAGATGTTGCTGCCGACCTGGACGGCCGACTTGCAGTCCTTGCAGAGCGGGACGTTGACTCCTACATCCAGTGGCATCGTCTGGGACAACAATGCCAACGCCAGCGGTCAAGCAGTGGGTGACGTGCTCTTCGCTGATCTCCAGACCTACCTTTCCGCAGGTCTCGGAACTTCGTTCAACATCCTCAAGAGCGTCATCAACTGGAATAACAGTGACAACCTGCTTACCTACAACGGAACTGTAGGCAGTAACAACCTGACATAATTTGATGGGTAGCGCCCGTTTAACCGGTCGGGCGCTACCCTATTGGAGATCAATCATGTCACGTGAGGTGAGGATAAAGAACAACCCGGTTGGCATGACATTCTTCTTGCTAGGAACGGGTATTCTTTTTTGGATCATGATGTCCGTGATCGACCATTGGATTGTGGGTAAGTGATTTTTTCCAGGGGCAGCGGGGTAAGTATTCTATAGGGGATTGATGGTCACTAGCTTCGCACCTACCGTTATTGTGGACGGTGAGACGGTCACACCTGAAGGCTGGATGTGGGTGCTTGGCTTTGCGATGGGTGGTGTCCAATGGGCGATAGATGAATGCGAGAAGCCCGAGTTTGATCTTCGTGGGAAGATGCGTGATTATCATCGGCGTAAGCAAGTTTATAAGATAACTTCTGAGATTGAGATGCTTGAGAAAAGACTAGAAAAGCTCAGATTGGAACTCGCTGATCTCTAATCTTGCAAGGGTTTGAACTATGCTCGACTTTGATCCAAAGATCATCAGGCGTGTAGTTGACAAGTGCCCTCTGGTTCCACGCAACGACGCGGTGATAGTCTACAAGATCAATCTCAAGCAAACCGCGGGAGGGATTCTCCTTCCAGACAAGAGGGACTCCAAGTCGTCTCAGGGCTTTGCTGGTGCGGGTGTGGTGATTGCGGCTGGTCCTGGTCGGTTCATTGACATGACGGGGGGACGGGAGCCTATTGAGTTGGAGCCGGGGGATGTGGTCATCTTTGCGGCTCTGGCTGGACTTCAGTTAGGTGAAGTAGTGAGATCCGAGATTGGATCTGAATTTTCATTTGAAGAATTAGTTTTGATTCGGGCGCAAGACTTGATGTACACGATACGTGATCGCAACGTTCTCAAGCAATACCGCAACTACGAGGAATTGTAAGATGATGCCTGAGTATTACGTGAGTGCTGTTACCGTGACGGGAAGTTTTAAGCATTGGACTGATCCGGAGCGTGATAAGCCAGGGATTTCCGCTGGGTCGGAAATAGCACTGACGGTTGTTCCCAATCCAGACGTGATCGGATGGTATCCTAACGAAGCCGAGGTCATCGGTTTCGAACTGCGGATGAAAATTCATGTCATACTCATGGCTGATGCTCAGATGAGGGGCGTCACACTTCCGGCCAATGCCAGCCATGCTCTTGTTAAGTACAAGCAGAAAGTTCAAGTCTTGAAGAACGGTCTGAACGGGGAAGTATCATACAGGGACGAGGAAGTTCCAGCGCCAGCACCATCGATGGTTGAAGATACACATATTGATGCTACCGAAGTTTTTTCTGATCAAGGGAATCAGCAATGATTTCTGACGACGAGTATAAGGCGTACGTCGACAGATTGGCTTCTCAAGAACTCAAGATCGGTTTGTCACGAACTCCGACGACGATGGGACCTGGATACATCGCCGAAAAGATCGCCGAGATCCTTGAGATCAAGTCTATTGTCAACGAGATGTCCGAGAAGGTCGAGATTGCTCTTTGCGAGTCTGAGGTGAGGCTCAACGACCTTGAGGAAGAGGTTCAGCTTCGGACTCATATCGAGTATCAGAATCTCATAGATTCTGGTGACCCTGGACTCAAGAATGCTAAGAGTAGGGACTCTTTCATTTGGGTTCAAGTCGAGCAAGGGTATGTTGACGATCATCAAGCAGAGTTTGCATTGAGATCGACTCCGACGACGCAGTTTCAGCTGAGTGAAGACCTCCGAATTGCCAGAAGTGATATCATCAGGTTCAAAGCACTTCTCAGGATCATTGATCACAGGCGTGATGAACTTGGGAAGCTTGATTCTGGGGTACGTCTACAACAGAAGACGATGGAGACTGAAGCAGCGATTTACGGTAAAGGTGGAATCCCACAGCAACAAGCAGTTAGTAATGGAAATCAGGGGAACACGCAAAGACATGTGGATGTGGGGGTTGTTCCACGAGAAGTTGATGAGAGCGATGATCCAGATGCTCTTGAGGAAGATTTTAACGCACCTCCTCCTCCGATTAATGAGGAAGTGCCTTATTGACTTAGCAAGCGTAATATCTGACAGCAGGGATGGGGCGGAGTACTCCCTGGACACCTAATTAACTCCGCTTCCATCCTTGTCTGTCAGGTATTCTTTCGGGCGTGACGTGCAACGTGCAAGTTTAGAGACGTGCTGACGGGTTTTCTTTTTCATTTCCAGATCAGGAGAGGTAGCGATGGGACGACACTACTCGTTCGACGACAGGCGTGTGGGCAAGGGTGACGGCGAGTTCTTCAAGGTGACGGGCATTAAGGACCGGCCACAGCGAATCGCATATATCCCAGCAACGGCGTACGAGAACCAACTCGTGCTGACACCTGAGTTGCAGAAGCGTGCTGCAGCCAGAGACGCAAAGGCGATCGAGGAAATTGAGGACATTAGGGCGCTTCGAGAGGAACTCACAAAGAGCCTGAAGAAGCAGCAGCCATCGGCGGAAGTCTGGCCAGACGAAAGTGGCAAGAAAACGATTCTCTATGCCAGGACTGAGGCAGCAAAGACGTTCTGGATCGATGGTGTCGGGTACATCTACTGGAAGGATGGAATTCCAGATGGGTTGATCGAGAAGCCGGCCCAGATCGTTTACGGGTTTGTAATCTTGGAGTACGAACTGGACAACGAGAACGAGCCGGTGATCCTATCGCCAGATCGCCAGATCGAGTTGGGAGGGGGGCACAAGCTTAACTTCAAGTACGAGCTTAAGCCCTGGAGCATCAATGATGCCAAGACTCGTGCATGGAAGGAGCACAGTCGAACTAATCCCGTGATCAAGAACGATTATCTAGTCTGGACACAGAAGGACGGACTGTACGATCGCACGAAGTTCTCTCCGGCTGGCCCTGCGTTGTGGCGGAATGATTCCGCGGTGATGAATCGGATCATCAAGGAAGGTGCCAAGATGTACGCTAATCTTCCGAAACTCATCGCTAAGGACTTCACGATTGATGAGATCGTGGAGATGTTGTCGGGAAATCAACAAGGAGGAAAGGGTAAGCAGGGAGCACCGACTGCGACGACGATGCCTGAGGAGATCGATTTCGCGGGCCTTCTCGGCTCTGGAGCAGCTGAGGTAGCCGGAAACGGCAATAAGGCAGCTCTTGAGCACAACCCATCTCCGGATTTCCCAGACTTGTCTCAGGAGGGAGTGGAGAGCCTTTTGGGATCATCTTCGGGAGGTTGAAACATTACGTCACCCTGTACGGGGACGCGGGTTGAAACCTAATCACGGAGGTGATTGAGAAACGGGCCGATCTTCCCCTTAGGTCGACCCGTTTTTATATTTCAAGCTATGGATATAGAGCCTTTAAAGATACTGGCGTTTGATCCGGCACTAGCCAACATGGGTTGGGCTCTAGTTAGTTTCGATCCGAATGTGCTTCAACAAGAGCAAGCACCTTCTTGGATTACGGATAAGACAGGCATTCATACTTACAAGTGTTTTCAGAGATTAGATGGAGGAACATTCAGCACTGATAATCAGATGACTGTTAATGAAAGAATGATTCATCAGATCGATGAAGTACATCTCCTCTGTGCAATTCACAAGCCAGAGATGATTGCCATGGAGTCGCAGTTAGAGGTTGGATCAGCTAGATGCACCTGGGGAGTGGCGATTCAGTTTGGGATTGTCTTTCCGTATTTCTGTACGAATCTCCGTCAAGTAAGATTGGCTCGATGTCCTGATGATCGGTGGTATAACGGAGAGAGCCAGGAAACGACAGCAATTTTTTCACATATAGATCACATCCCTAATTATGGAGTGGCTCTTAAGCCACCACAACTTCAGTCTGTTGCTCATCATGAAGGTCAGACTAAGTCTAAGATTGTCAAAGAGCGTTACTACGAAGTAAGTGGAGATACTCGAAAGGGTATCAAGGATCATGAGGCAGATGCCTTTTTTGTAGCAGTACACAGTGGTAGGTTCTGGGCTACTTGTTTACAGCAGTGCTGGGGAATGGAATTTCTTACTAAGAAAGAGCAAAAGATTTTTCTTGCTACTGAGACTGGAATGGTACACCGTAAGTTCGAGTCTTGGTGGACAAACTTCTAAGGGAGATAGTAAGGATGTTACTTACTCCACGATATTCAATTGTTTCGGCTCCCATTAAAGATTACACGGATTTTGCCTACGCAGATAGTGATGATGACGACGATCGTGCAGAGCATCCTTATCTTAGTGTTGGGCATGGAGACTTTAGTGAAGAACACGGTTATGATCCGAGATTTGTTGTGTGGGCAATTATAAACGGTCGACTTCAAGCATCTGAAGTGACAGAACCAGGTATTGGAATCACGCATGGATCAATTTGGGGTCATGATGTGACAGATAGAGATTATAAAGGGAGGTATGAACCCCAGACCGGTCGATTGACAATTGTAAAACCGCAACGCTTGCGTTTTCGTGAAATTCCAGATGTGATTATGAGGCAATTAGAGTCTAAGTTCAAAAACATCACTGAGATTCGAGTATTCTGATAAATTTGGTCAGCCATTAAGTAAATAATAGAAATAGAGATTCATATTTTTGTTACATCTAAGAATATCGTTATGATTATATCACTGCTTGATGAGATTAAACAGGGATGTCCTAACTGCCCCTGGAAAGATAGAAAATCTCAGACGGTCCCACCGGAAGGTTCAGAAAGTTCTCCCCTCATTGTTATTGGGAGAAATCCGGGTTCTACTGAGGACTCTGTTGGGAGACCATTTATTGGTCCGGCTGGAAAGCATTTGGATAAGTTTTTTGCAGATGCAGGCATCTCCAGAGATAAGGTTTACATTACGAACACAGCTAAGTGTTATGGAGGACCTGGGGACCCTTGTCCAACAGATGAAGTCTTTGACTGCTGTGAGGATTTCTTGAAAAGGGAATTAGCCTTGATACAGCCTAAACTCATCATGCCATTTGGCTTTGATGCGTATCGCAGGATTACAGGGGATGTGTCACCTATCTCAGTGATTCAGGGCAAGAAAACAGAATTTAGACATCTTCCAGGTTGGGTTTATTTTCCAATGACCCATCCAAGTATGTGGCTTAGATCAAAGGGTTACTATGATCGAGTTATACTACAGAAGGTCATCCCTGAATTTAGGCAAGTTTTAACCGATCTTGGCATCCTGGATCAATTAGCTTAGGTCATTTTTTCCGAGTGATTTTGGGTATCTATTCGTAGTCGATTTATCCGCCGGTAATTTTACAGGGAAATCACATGTCCTCTTATTCCATGCCAAAGTTTCATCCGGTTGGTTTGGAGAACCTAAAGAATTACTTGATGAAGAACCGCAGACTGCGTTCATTGGATACTCCAGAGAGTATTCCAGTTATTAAGTCTAAGTGTCCTTCATTGGACTGGATTACCAATTGCGGAGGGATTCCTCGCGGGCGTGTGATTGTGGTCAAGGGACCGGAGTCATCTGGGAAATGTGTTTGTCTCAGCACATTCATTCCTGTTTATGGGAGAGGCCTGATTCGAATGCAGGATCTGGCCAATGAACTTTCATGGAATACAGTAGGAGAAGAAGTACAGTCGGATCAACATGCAGAGTTAACTATTTACGTTCCGAATGCTGAGTCAGAGCCAATTCAGACGAATGCGATGTACTTCGCAGGGACATTGGAGAGTCATCGAGTTACCACTGAAGATGGAAATGAGTTAGTTGCATCAAAGACACATCGAGTCCTGTCTCTGACGAATCGCGGAGTTTTGGCTTGGGTAATGTTGCGAGATTTGCGGTTGGGGGATGTGCTGGTTAAGACGGTAGGACAGAAGGTCTCCGGACCATCAGATAAAATCTTTCAGTGGTTACTTCCTGTTGACACTGAAGAAATTACATTACAAAAGGCTTCTACTGCATCATTTTTTGGAGCAATGTGTGGGATCGAGACTCGGGATAGATCACTATACTTGCTGGTGACAAACCCAAGTCAGATCAGAATGGTTCGTCAGTGGGCAAAAGAGATGACTGGGGATGACTCCGCTAATCCTTTTGATAAGGATGTGGCGGAGTTTTCGCGTTTTTCAGGGATGGCTCGGATTCAGGATGGTCGGTGGTCGGAACTGGCCTTAGAGGCTGTCAAGTTGGCTCCCGGAATCATTCGAACAGCGTCTTTGACGGCCCAGTTACATTGGTGTGCTGGGATGACATTAACACGAGGGGTATGGACTCAGAACGACTTAGAGATTGAACTTGAGTCAGAAGATGTTGCTAAGACCTTGCACATGATCTTGGAGAACCTCGGGGTACGGGCTATTATATATCCAGCTTTGGATACGTTTAGCCGAGAGAAAGTTAAAGTTGCTCTCCGGGATAGATTGGCACAGCAGACAGCTCAACAGATTCTTTGGCGTGGGTATGACTTTTCACCGGATTGGAAGGGCGAGTCTGTTATAGATCAGGTTGAAACCCATGACTATATAGGTGAGACTTTGGAACGGGCCAAGGAGGCGCTAAGAGAAGAAGGGCTAGATCATCTGGCAGACAGCATAGAAGTGGAAGATAAAGACAAGGATAATCTAAAAGAAGTAGCGGAAATGCTATTTCCGTCAAGTCTGAAAAAGAAAACTTTTGATAGAATATATCAGACTCTCTCTTTGATGGCATCTCCATGTACTTATCTAGATCGAGTGACGTTTTCCAAGGCAACAGGTGTAGAGGTGCCGATGGCAGACCTCTCTGTGCCTATTGGGTCTCTTTATTCGACAGGAGGATTGGTCAGTCATAATTCGACGTTGGCCATGCATCTGGCTAACCAAGAACTTGCAGACAATCCTAACTCGGTTGTTGCGTTTCAGGATTACGAACATTCAATGGCAGTGAACTATGCCAGGCAGATGGGACTTCATAAGCACAACGGCAGGTTCTTGCTTATCCCATCTGATGAGTTTGAGATGGCAGATAGTCTGGTCAAGCTTTTTGAGGAACAGAAGGTCTTTCCTTCTCTCTGGATCATTGACAGTGTTCCGGCAATGGTTCCAAAGGCCGCCTTTGAGCGTGAGGCTGATGAGAATCCGCAGGTAGCTCTTCAAGCTAGAATGTTTTCAGATCTTCTGGCGAGGTGGGTGAAGTTTGCAGCTAAGTACGGAGTAACGTTTTTACTCTTGAACCAACTTCGATCTAACATACAGATTGGATATGGGCAGAGAGGAAAGCAGACACCAGGGATTTTCGGATCAGACAAGGAGAATCAACCCGGAGGTTTTGCACTAAGATTCTATTCCAGTATGACGATTGACCTGCGTCCGAGCAAAATCATCAAGGCCAATGTGTTTAATCCTATGTTGGGTGATCGTGAAGACATTCCGATCGCTAATATGGTTAGGATGACAGTGAGCAAGAACAAGTGTGGATCTCCGTATCGTTCTGCGATGGGTTATATTCAGTTTGGTGAAGGAATTGATACAGTTAGAACGATTATCGATCTGGCTATCTCCCAGAGACTGATTACAACAGCAAAAGGCAAGGGAACACATGAAATCAAGCTTCCTGACGGGAAAATATTCTCTGTAGTTGGGAAGGAGAAGCTGGTTCAAGCTCTGAAGGGACAGACACACGGACGTCAAGGTTTAGAAGCGTTAGACTCACTTCAGAAGATGCTTCAATGGGATAAAGCAGATGAGGTTCACGCTCAAGTTTTAGGAATGACAGAGGAAATTATTGATACAGGAGAAGAGGAAGAAATCACCGGTACAGCTGGATTGGCTAGTGAAGGACTGTTGGAGTTGATATCGTCTCGTGACAGTTTGATTGAGCAGGCAGATGTCTTGAATATGCTGACTCGTCGCGGCAAAACGATTTACTGGACCAATCCTGAGACTGGGATTGAGTATCGTGGTCAGAGGTTGGAACTACTGGAGGGCAAACTAGGTGATGAAGGTTATGCGGCGCTGGAAAAGCTAGTTTTATCCAAGATTCACGAGATCGAGTCGAAGTTGGACGAACAGGAAGCTGCAGCAACTTCACTTCCGGCGACGAATGAGGAAGCTGTAGAAGAGGCTGTTGAGGGGCCTACGGGCTCGCTGGAGGGGTTTGAAACTGAGGAGCTGGGGGATGGGGCTCCGGAGGACTCTGATGCACCTGAGGGGATCACGGAGGGGTCTGAAGATTTATTGTCATCGGTTTTTGGTGAGAACAACTCGCCACCTCAGGAGGAGAGCGGAGAGTGATGGAACCTAGAACGCTTGATTCTGTTTTTGATGCAGAAAAATATTTGGAAGTGAATACAGATGTTAGGGATGCTATTGATCGAGGAGAGAGTGGAGGAGCCGCGGAACATTACTATCTGTATGGAGCTGGTGAGGGACGGGAGGTTTTTTGGAAAATCATCGGGAAAGATAGATCTTATCAATGTGATGCAATTTTAATTGATAGTGCAGTTGACGTTATGGATCAGTATTGGGTACTGCGGGGACAGAGACTACTGGATGTTCATTTTCATATCATCAGTGATGACCCAGGAAAATTTGAAATTCCAAAAGATAACTCCAAAGTCACCTTGATTGGACTTAGAGGTGAATCACCTCATATTTTGGTCCATCATTTAATACCTACTCTTAAGTCTGATTTTATAATTTTTTCAGTTCCATATTTATCCACGAGTTTAGATTATGTGAGATCTCAAATTAATAGACTTCAGAACAGCGGAAGGGAGATACTGCTTCGAGTTGGATTTGACCTAGGAAATTTGATTATCATTAGGAAGAACACATTTCTGGATATGGGAGGGTTTCGAGATATTTCTTCTTATTATTTAGAGGATCTTATTCAAAGGGCTAAAGCGGAGGAGAGACCGTTTGATCATGGGGAAGTTCTTAGGTCAGCACATAGTGATTATCCTTCAGAGAACACTAAATCATTAAGGCATCATGCGATTGGGTATAAGCAGAGTAAGGTGGAGGCAGATATAATTCTTCCGTTTTA
>Ga0210389_10004865_pt1 | contig 10419 bp, 5 predicted proteins | sample IncBWH28OmetaG_FD_160127 | JGI IMG/M metagenome (GOLD analysis project Ga0210389, IMG submission 160127) | Forest soil microbial communities from Barre Woods Harvard Forest LTER site, Petersham, Massachusetts, United States - Inc-BW-H-28-O ...
CTCGCACCCAAGATCGCACAGCTGAGCGGGGTTGGCTTAGTCAGCATTAGCGGCGGTCAAAAACCAGCCGTCCGCATTCAGGTTAATCCAACGGCCCTATCATCCTACGGCATCAACTTGGAAGACGTCCGCACCGCCTTGGTGCAGACCAGCCAAAATGCAGCCAAAGGAAATTTTGATGGTCCTCGCCAGAACTTCCAGATCGACGCGAATGATCAGCTGGTCAGCAGCCAAGATTATCGCAGCGTAGTCGTGGCTTACCGGAACGGTGCACCGGTCATGCTCACCGACGTGGCTCGAGTGATCGATGGCGTCGAAAACAACCAACAAGCAGCCTGGATGAATAATACTCCGGCTGTGATCCTAAACGTTCAGCGCCAGCCCGGCGCTAACACGATCAGCGTGGTGAAAAGCATCAAGCAGCTGTTGCCACAACTCCAATCCAGTCTGCCTGCCAGTATCCGGATAACCACGCTGACGGATCTTACTACAGCCATCAATGCATCCGTAGCGGACGTCGAGTTCGAATTGATGCTCACTATCGGCCTCGTGGTGATGGTCATCTTTCTGTTTTTGCGAAGTCTTTCGGCCACCATTATTCCCAGCGTCGCTGTCCCGTTGTCTTTAGTGGGGACTTTCGCAGCGATGTATTTCCTTGGGTACAGCTTGGATAACCTGTCTCTAATGGCGCTAACCATCGCCACCGGATTTGTGGTCGATGACGCCATCGTGATGATCGAGAACATCACGCGTTACATCGAAGAGGGCGAACCGCCAATGCAAGCCGCACTCAAGGGCGCGGAGCAAATCGGATTCACCATTCTGTCATTGACCATATCCCTCATCGCGGTGCTGATCCCGCTCCTCTTCATGGGCGACGTGGTTGGACGTCTCTTCCGGGAATTCGCCGTTACCTTGGCTGTAACGATCGTTATCTCGGCAGTGGTCTCCCTGACGCTTACTCCGATGATGACCGCTCGCATCGTGAAGCATAAGCCGGAAGCTCAACAGGGGCGATTTTACCGGCTGTCCGAGCGCGCCTTTGAAGGAATGATCGCTTTTTATGGGCGAACCCTGCAGGTAGTTCTCCGGCATCAGGGACTCACCCTCATCGTCGCGGTCGCGACCCTGGTTTTTACCGTTTATCTTTACATCGTTATTCCTAAAGGGTTTTTCCCAGCCCAAGACACTGGAGTTATCCAAGGGATTACCCAAGCGCCGCCAACCATTGGATCCAAGGCTATGGCGCAGAAACAACAGGAATTGGCCAAGATCGTTCTCCAAGATCCGGCCGTAGAAAGTTTGTCTTCATTCATCGGTGCAGATGGGACTAACACCACGCTCAACAGCGGTAGAATGTCGATCAATCTCAAACCGCTCGAAGAACGGATTGGCGCGGCCGATGTGATTCGCCGGCTGACTCCCAAACTCGAACAGGTTCAGGGAATCCACCTGTATATGACCCCGGTACAGAACATCACGGTTGATGACCGGGTAAGCCGGGCCCAATTCCAATACACGTTGGAGGGGCCGGATGCCGACCTGTTAACCACCTGGACTAACCGCTTCGTCGATCGCCTGAAAGCACTGCCGCAATTGGAGAGTGTGGCTACGGATCAGCAGCCGGGCGGACTTGCGGTGCGTTTAACCATCGATCGAGTTACGGCCTCGCGGCTGGGCATCGCACCGAACACCATCGACAACACGTTGTACGATGCATTCGGTCAGCGGCAGATCAACACGATGTACACGCAGGTTAACCAATACCACGTCCTCTTGGAGGTCGAGCCACCCTTCCGGATCGACCCATCTAACCTGAATCAGATCTATATCCAAGCTAACTCATCTTCTGGTACCAGCGGTCCCGCGGCGTCTACCTCTTTTGCGGCTTCGGGCTCGACTTCGGCCGGTTCAAATGCGCTGACCGGTAGCGCTCTCTTCACTCCGACAGCTAACACGTTGACCCCTCCAGGCAATGCGCTGTCTAACAAAATTGCTACCACCGGTGCCGGGTCCGCTGGGTCGACCAGCTCCACCCTCAGCAACCTCGTTCCGCTGAGCGCATTCTGCCACTTTGATAGCACCACCGAACTGCTCTCCATCAACCACCAGGGGCAATTCCCTGCCGTCACCGTTTCGTTCAACCTCTCACCCAACACCTCTCTTGGTGAAGCGATCTCGCTGGTAGAGAAAGTGCAAAAGGACATGCACATGCCGGCCAGCATCCAGGCTGGCTTCCAAGGTACCGCCGCTTCGTTTCAAGCCTCACTAACTAATGAGCCGCTTCTCATTCTGGCGGCTTTGGTCACGGTTTACATCGTCCTTGGCGTTCTGTACGAAAACTTCATTCATCCCATCACCATCCTGTCGACACTACCCTCAGCCTGCGTGGGTGCATTGATCGCGTTGATGCTCTTTCATGAGGATCTCGGCGTGGTCGCCATCATCGGTCTGGTTCTATTGCTGGGCATTGTCAAAAAGAACGGGATCATGATCGTTGACTTCGCTCTGCAAGCAGCCCGGCAGCGCGGCAAGAATGCCACTGAAGCCGCTTACGAAGCGTGTCTCTTGCGGTTCCGTCCCATCATGATGACGACGATGGCTGCCCTGTTAGCCGGGGTACCATTGGCGTTCGGCTCGGGATTTGGCTCCGAGATACGGCGTCCACTCGGTATCTCCATGGTTGGCGGACTGATATTCAGTCAGGTCCTGACGCTCTACACGACCCCGGTCATTTACATCTTTTTTGACAATCTCTCTCGTCGCTTCTCACGCAAGAAATCCAGCGCTGAAGGCGGTGCTGAGTTCGGCGAACCGGAGCAAGGATGAACCTCTCGGAGCCGTTCATTCGTCGCCCGGTCGGGACGACCTTAATCACCATCGGCATCGCGTTTGCCGGAGCGGTTGCCTACTCCGTGCTGCCAGTCTCTCCTCTGCCCCAAGTGGATTTCCCCACGATTTCCGTGAGCGCCAGCTTGCCAGGCGGCAGCGCCGAGATCATGGCTTCGTCCGTTGCGACTCCTTTGGAACGACAACTCGGCCATATCGCCGGTGTGACGGAAATGACATCGGCGAGCTCGCTCGGCACGACCTCCATCACGATTCAATTTGACCTTAATCGTAACATCGATGGCGCCGCTCGAGACGTTCAGGCCGCCATCAACGCGGCCCGGACGTATCTGCCTGCTAACCTGCCGTCGAATCCAACTTATCGAAAGGTCAACCCCGCCGACGCGCCGATCTTTATTCTGGCTCTTACCTCGGATAAATACGGTCCGGCCAAGATGTATGACGAGGCATCTACCGTCATCCAGCAGAAGCTTTCCCAAGTTAAAGGCGTTGGTCAGGTCAACGTCGGTGGAGGCGCGTTGCCATCGGTGCGCGTAGATGTTAACCCGACACAATTAGCCAACTACGGTCTGACCATGGCGAATGTGCAGTCGATCTTAAGCGTGCAGAACGCGGACGTCGCCAAAGGTCAACTCACGGACGGCAACATTACCAGGGACATCTTAGCGAACGATCAGATCTTTCACGCTAACGATTACAAACCGCTGGTCATCGGTTACAGCAACGGTGCCGCTGTGCATTTGTCGGACGTCGCCCAAGTCACCGACTCAGTTCAAAACATCCGCACCGGCGGCTTTCTAAATGGTAAACGCGCCGTCACCCTAATCATTTTTCGGGAACCGGGGGCGAACATCATTAATACGGTAAACCGGTTGTGGGAACAGATACCCTGGATCAAAGCATCTATCCCGGAGGGGATTGACGTGACCGTGGTGCTCGACCGGACCACCACCATACGCGCTTCGGTAGAGGACGTTGAACGCACCCTCTGTTTTTCGGTGATCCTGGTTGTCATCGTCGTTTTCGTCTTCTTGAGAAATCCTCGGGCCACGCTCATACCTGGGGTCGCGGTGCCAGTCTCACTCATTGGCACTTGTGCGGTCATGTATTTGTTTGGCTACAGCATCGATAACTTATCGCTAATGGCGCTCACCATTGCGACCGGGTTTGTGGTCGACGACGCCATCGTTGTGATGGAAAACATCACCCGATATCTGGAAGAAGGACTAACTCCCTTTCAGGCCGCGTTAAGGGGCACGCAGCAAATCGGTTTCACTGTCTTTTCCATCAGCGTTTCCCTGATTGCGGTTTTCATTCCCCTTCTCGCCATGGGCGGAATCGTGGGCCGCCTATTTCGGGAATTCGCCGTTACCCTCTCCACGGCCATTCTCGTTTCCATGGTCATCTCATTGACCACCACGCCCATGTTGTGCGCCTATTTTCTCAAGAGCGAGCGCGGCAAGAAACATGGCCGGCTTTACAGGGCGAACGAACGAGCGTTCGCCTGGGTGCAATCCGTCTACCGCCGCAGCTTAACGTGGGTCCTTGATAATCCTACCATTACGCTGGTAGTTCTGCTCCTGACGATTGCATTCAACGTGGTGCTAATCGTTAACATGCCGAAAGGATTTTTCCCGCAACAGGACACGGGAGCAATCGTGGGAGGAGTTCAAGGTCCTCAGGACTCTTCTTTCGGTGCAATGAATAATGCCATCCAGCAGATCGGCAAAGTGATCAAGAGCGATCCTGCGGTGGCCAATGTGATCGAGTTTACCGGGGGCTCAGGCGCAACCAATACGGCTTTTGTTTATATCTCGTTGAAACCCTTAGCCGAACGAAAAATTGATGCTGCTTCTATCATCAATCGATTGCGCCCGCTATTGAACCGTCTGCCGGTTGCGTCGGTATTCTTGCAACCAGCCCAAGACATCCGCATCGGGGGTCGTGGCAGCAACGCCCTTTATCAATACACGATTCAATCCGATAGCGCTAAAGAGCTCGCGCATTGGGGGCCCATTCTGTTGAACGAGCTGCGCCGCTTACCGGGATTTCAAGATGTTAACTCGGACCAGCAGAATGGTGGCCGCGACGAATATCTGACCTACGACCGGGCAACCGCGGCTAAGTTAGGGCTGACCGTTCAGTCTCTCGATACTGCCCTCTATAATGCTTTCGGCCAAGCACAGGTTTCCCTAATCCATACAGAACTTAACCAGTACTATGTCATCTTGGAAGTTGCTCCTCCCTATTTTCAAGGCCCGGAGAACCTCAACGACGTCTATCCGGCATCGTCTGCCCCCATCGGCAATGTCCCTCTCTTCACTGTCGCAACGAAGCAATCAAATACCATTCCGCTCGCCATCAACCATACGGGCTTGTTCCCATCGGTAACGGTGTCATTCAATTTAGCTCCCGGCATGTCGCTTAGCGATGCCACTGCCCGAATCACCGATATGCAGAGACAGCTCGGAATGCCGACCTCAATCCAAGGCTTTTATTCAGGCACTCTGCTGGGCTACCAACAGTCACTGGGCACGATGCCCCTCTTGGTACTAACGGCGCTACTCGCCGTCTACATCGTTCTCGGGATCTTGTACGAAAACCTCGTCCATCCTATCACGATTATATCAACTTTGCCATCAGCCGGGGTAGGCGCGATGTTGGCATTAACTATCGGGAACAGCGATCTTAACGTGATCTCGATTATCGGCATCGTATTGCTGATCGGGATCGTAAAAAAGAACGCGATCATGATGATCGATTTCGCGCTCCAGGCAGAGCGTCAGGAAGGAAAAGGCACTGCGGACGCGATTTTCGAAGCCTGCATGCTGCGATTTCGTCCAATTTTAATGACCACCATGTGCGCCCTGTTCGGAGCATTACCCTTGGCCTTAGGAACCGGAACCGGCTCAGAACTGCGCCGGCCCCTGGGTATCAGTATTGTCGGCGGCCTCATTGTGAGCCAACTCCTAACTCTCTATACCACCCCCGTTCTTTACCTCGCGTTTGACCGGCTCCGCCTGCGAATGAAAGGCGGGAAACCCGATGTCTTTCACCATGGAGCCGAGCGCGCGTGAGGTCGAATATTCACCCGTTGTTGGGAATTTCGTTCTCGTCCTCGTCCTCGATTCCGGCCCGAGCGCGATGTTGGCGGGCTAGAGTACCGAAGAAGAACAAAACAGATCTCGATTCTCCAATACTCCCAAATTTCGAGGACGAGGACGACGACGAGGACGAGAACGAAGCGTCTCACGAAGATGGCATCCGACAACGCGGCTAACGGTTTTTGACCATTCACCAATCGATGACTTCACTGCGACCAACATTCAGGATCTTTCTCTGCATCGTGCTCTGCACCCTAACGGGATGTATAGTAGTGGGGCCGAAATACCATAGACCGGCTGCTACCGAAGAACCGCTTCCGTCGACTTACAAAGAGATTCCGGCTCATTACAAGGACTCCGAAGGCTGGGATATCGCCCAGCCACGGGAGGCGATGCTACGCGGTGAATGGTGGAGAGCGTTTAATGATCCGGATCTGAATGCTTTGGAAGAACAACTCAATATCAACAACCAGAATATTAAAGAATTCTTCCAAAACTTCATGGAAGCGCGCACTCTCATCGCGGAAGCAAATTCCCAGCTTTATCCGACACTGACTGCCAACGCATCCTGGACTAAGTCGCGCAATCCACTTACTGGGCTCAACCCGATTACTACCATTCTGTCCACTCTGGAAATCTCGTGGGCGCCAGACGTCTGGGGCAAAGTAAGGAACGCCATCCATGCTGCTCAGTACAGCGCACAGCTCAGTGCGGCCGATCTGGAGAACGAGAAACTGACCGAGCAGGCTACCCTAGCGACAATCTATTTCCAGATTCGAGGACAAGACACGCTGCAGCAACTCTTCAACGATACGATCGTGGCTTTCCAGAAGGCGCTCGCTTATAACCAGGTCCAATATGACACCGGAATCACCGATAGGATTTCGGTAGTGGAAGCTCAGAATACCCTCCAAAATGCAGAGGCTTCCGCGACTAATATCGGGGTTGCTCGAGCCCAATTCGAACATGCGATCGCCGTCTTGCTCGGTCGAGTTTCTTCCAATTTCTCGATTCCGATTCGAACTTTGCATCGGTCTCCGCCGAGGATCCCGGTCGGTATCCCCTCCCAATTAATTGAGCGCAGACCCGATATTGCCGCTGCGGAACGGAATATGGCATCTGCTAACGCGCAAATTGGGGAAGCTTATGCGGCCTATTTCCCAACGTTCAATTTGAGTTCGGACGCCGGGTTTGAAAGCCAACACTTCAGCAATCTGTTTCATGCATCCAATCGCACCTGGTCAATCGGACCGTCCGCTTCCGAAACCGTATTCGATGCCGGCCTCCGCACCGCCACCGTTCATCAATTCATTGCCACCTATAATGCCGATCTAGCCGCTTATCGGCAGACCGTGCTCACTGGCTTTCAACAGGTGGAAGACGCCCTAGCCGAAATCCGGCTCTATTCCAAACAAATACTCGAACAACGCGCCGCCGAGAAATCAGCCGAAGAGTTTTTGACCCTTGAAATGGCCAGATACCAGACCGGTATCGATCCTTACGTCGATGTAGTCACTGCGCAGACCACCCTGCTCACTGACCAGCAAGCCGTGATCACCGTCCAGGTTTTACAGATGACCAGCGCCGTAGCGTTGATTGAAGCCCTCGGCGGCGGTTGGGATGTATCGGAGTTGCCGACCCCATCCCAGGTATCCAAGTGGCCGACACACGAGGAAAGTGCGATTCAGCAGTAGGTGCAATAATCGTCGTCGTCCTCGATCTCGAAGGCGGTAGATGGCGAAGAAGAACAGAAATGGCCGCAAAAACGCGCAAAGAACGCTTAGGTCCCCGCCCTCCGCGCGCTTTGTCCCGGTTTCGGCAAAAGACATTCCCGCTTTCGGTAAGCAACCGAATCTCTACAACGCTCCTCATGGCCGGGTCCGAAATCTTCGGAACAGATTTCTAACTCGAGGAATGGCACAAACGTCGGTTACCGCTGGGCTAAAAACCGGCGTGGCATCGCGGCTGCTTATCAAAATCCCAGAGTCACGAACGAGACAAATCGGAAACCCACTGAGACCAAAATATCAACCGGGATAACTAGCTCCGGTGTGGATCGAAAGTTGTCGAGACCGTGACTCAAAGTTTAGCAGCCACACATAAGCTTTTCAGCCAGAAGCCAAATGGGGAGCCGGTCGACGACGCGTTCTTCTCCTTCGCGTCGACCGGCGAAGCTTTTGGTGGCGACGTAGTTCCCTACGCCATTTTGTGCGAATCATTCTCATGCTATCGCTATCAGAATATGCGATTCGTACGCGCAGTTCCGCTAGTGCTGGCGTTGCTGGCTCCTCTGGTGGCGGTATCCCAGAAGACATCAAAAGCCGCAGAGTCTAAGACTGAAACCATCGTCTTGATTCGCCACGGAGAAACGTCTTTGCTCGGGTTAGGACAAATAACCTGCAAGGGACTGAATCGAGCCTTGGCCCTGCCGGGTGTTCTAATCTCTAAATTCGGTAAACCGGACGAAATTTACGCCCCGGATCCGACAGGAAAATCACACGATCTGGGAGGGACTTTCGACTATGTGCGTCCGTTAGCAACGATTGAACCGACCGCGATCCGGCTTGGGATGCCGGTGAATTGCGACTATCGCTTCGATCACATCAAAGACCTGGAAAACGAATTATTAGCCCCGCAAAACTCCGGCAAGCTCATTTTTATCGCGTGGGAACATAAGTATTTGAACCAAATGGTTAAAGACCTTTTGCAACTCAAGGGCGGCGATCCCAAGCAGGTACCGGATTGGCCGTGGTATGAATATGACCGGATTTACATCCTACGAATTCCGGCCGAAAGCGGACAGATTACCTTTTCTCAGGATCAAGAGAACTTGAACCACGTCAGCGACGACTGTTCAGGATCGAGTAATCAGTAGCCATTCAGTGATCAGTTTCGGTGACGAAGTTTCGGCGGCCGACTCCATTCTTCTGAACTGGTTGGTGACTACTTCCGGTCGCGAGATTTGAGCTTGAACTCGCTGGAGCGGAGCGCAACTGACGAAAGGAATATCGGCGACCGTCGGAACTCGGCTCACCCTCTTCTGGGAAGAAAAACCCGATCGCTTCTTTACTGTCATCAAGTTCTGGATGGACGAAGGCTCCGGCATTGCGCTAGCACTTGTGAACAGCGCCCCTCCCCCTACATGAAACGGTTTCCGGCCTATCTTTCCCTCACAATTAGCGTTCTTCTTTTGGCTGTCGTCGCGGCCTTTGCTTCTGACCCGCAGCGGATTGCCGTCCTTACCGCATTCGACAAAGAGATGGAGGCTGTCAAATCGTACATGGTTCCGAAATATGCGGCGGTCACGACCTCAACGATCAACGGCACCCGCTTCGACGCAGTCTATATCCAAGACCATCTCTTCATTTTCGCCCTGTCAGGGCAAAGCATGATCAACGCGGCGATGAACACCCAACTCGTGATCGACCGGTTCCACGTTGATGCAGTCGTCTTCGTGGGCATCGCGGGAGGAATCAATCCGACGCTTCGCCCCGGCGACGTCATCGTTCCTTCCGAGTGGATACACCAGATGGAATCGGTCTGGGCGAACCCCGACCCAGATCGACCCGGCGAGCACATCCTTCCCACCTGGTGGACGCCGAAGTATGGGCACTATTACGAAATCTACCCGAATGATGTCGAGGTTGTCCGCGAAGGGATGGAAAGTCCCGAGAGCATTCACGCCTTCCCGGCCGACCCTGGCCTGCTCGACGCGGCATCGCGGGCCGCATCGAACCTGAAGCTTGAGGGCTCTAACGGTCATGCGGCACAGGTCATCGTCGGAGGCTCAGGGATGAGCGGCCCCGTCTTCCTCGACAACGCCAAATTCCGCCAGTTCTGCTGGGACACCTGGCACGTCAATGGGCATGACATGGAGTCGACCGCAGTCGCTCAGGTCGGTTGGGTCAACCATGTCCCCGTCCTAGTGGTCCGTGGCCTGTGTGATCTCGCCGGCGGGCAAACGGGAAGCAATGATGAACGATTATATTTTCAAATAGCGTCGAAAAATGCCGCGATTGTCGCCGCTCAAACGTTGATGGGATTAAAGTAGTCTCTGCGGTTACTTCCTCTTTTAGTGTCTTTTGCTGGGCTTGGGCAATGTCATGCAGCTTGCTCAAACCGAAGCCGCTGCGCGCTACGGGAGGATATCACTTTAACTACCTGGATGTGACGGAAGAAATAGCGGCGAAAGAGCGCCTTGGATCCTTCATCTCCGCAAGAAACGTCAAATTGCGAATGCTATTCTTCATTGCGGCCGCAGTGATCATGGATAGCATTTCTATCCGAGCGGAGCTGCCGGTGAAGCACGCTGAGATCCGTGAAGGAGCTTACGCAGTTCTTCGCTATAAGGGGCCTTACGCCAACATGAAAGCCGCTTACCAATGGCTGTACGGGACTTGGCTCCCCAACTCCGGGAGGGACGCAGCCGATGCTCCGGGACTCGGAGAATATCTCAACAGTCCGC
>Ga0210389_10004866_pt1 | contig 10419 bp, 8 predicted proteins | sample IncBWH28OmetaG_FD_160127 | JGI IMG/M metagenome (GOLD analysis project Ga0210389, IMG submission 160127) | Forest soil microbial communities from Barre Woods Harvard Forest LTER site, Petersham, Massachusetts, United States - Inc-BW-H-28-O ...
CGATAGAATAAACGCAGGAGCATACCTAACGTCAGCGATAAACGGTGTGATCTCCTTGCCGATCTTCTTCCGGGCTAGGTAGATACAAACAAAGAAACTGATGACTTGACCGACACCCGTACCGAGGGGGATCCCAAGCACTCCTATCAGGAGCATAGCCGGGATGGCGCATTCCACATGTATAGCCACTCCGATACCGAGATACCACGACTCAATTTCTGGCATCCCGACGGTTTTTGCCACCACATCGACTATCGAGTTAAACAGTAGTGGGGCAGTTCCAAGTATCAACATGATTGCGGTGGCCGCAGCAATCTGAGAACCGTGGCCAAGCCAGGCGGAAATGCCGAACCAACCTTCGAGCGCGCCAATCATCGGAAGGATCCCGAGAGCGGTGACCCACGTACGCTGGTCATCGGAGAATGACCGCAGAACACCTTCCTTTCCGTTGCTTCCGTAGTTACGGCCGATCTCTTGCGAAATGGGATTCAACGCGTTTTCCGGCAAGCCCAGAACTTGCTGGCTAAAATTTACCCCGATGCTATAGTAGGCCACATTGCTGACGGGGAAAAGGAAGCCCACCAGCAAAGCGTTCACTTCAGAGTTGAAGGAGCTGGCAACTGCCGAGATTTGGATCCGAGCACCGTAGCGGAGGATTTGTCGTACCTCCGAAAACGGTAGCCACCGCAACCCCTTCAGGGTTGTGTAGCGACGACAGGCCCACACGGCGGTGGTAAAGATAACTGCTTCCTGCGCATATTGCCCCCACACAAGGCATTGCAGGCCCGAAGTTTTGAGAGAGAGCGCCACTGTCACGACGGTGAAAGCAATCGTAGAAACTATTTCTGTGTAGTTGATGAACGCCCAGCGATGATGAGCCATGACGAGCCGCTGAAATGGCGTCCGAATAGCGCCCAGAAATAGCAATGGCGCCAGAACTTTGAGGAGCTGGGCGATCTCATACGAATGATCGCTTAGGCTAGACCCGAGCGCGAAAACTTTCGCTATAGCTGGCGCTCCGAGCATCATCGCGATTGTCTCTGCACCGACGAGGATTCCCACCAAGGTGAGCATCGTGAGGAGGAAACTAGTCGTGACGGCCACGTTCCCTCTGCCCACGTGAACCGGAAAGTAACGGTATCCCGTGGGACCCAATCCTCCGTCCAGGTTGCTTATTAGCCCTCGGGTCGTACTAACCAGCGCGAAGATTCCGTATGGTGTTGCCCCCAGATGGTGGAGCAAGTAAGGAGTAAGGAGGAGATTTATTCCGAGTATCGCAAACTGGCCGATTGTATTCCAGCTGAGCGCGGCCACAATACGGTTCCGCCCTGCGGGAGCGCCGGTGGAGCTCGCATCAGCAGAAGGCCGGTCAGGGCGCTGCCGCCTGCTACGTCGGCTGGGATCATCGTTGTTGGTCTCAGCCACGGACAACCCATCCATGGTCGGTCACTTTTGACCACCGAGCGATGCAACGTCGGCGAAGGCCGTGATCAGAGTTCCACCTGGTGAGCGTAACTGGCATCAGGGTAGCGTCGATACCCGGTTCATCCTTACACGCGACACAAATAATGATCATTTAGATCATACTCCGAAGGTGCGTCAGAAAGCCGATCTGCGGTGGAATTTTCTGACTTATTATCGATCTTGTTGAAACCCAGGTCGCGCTTTCAATGCCGTTCATTTAGGCAGCTGGGGCGTGGATGCGCATGTCGGGTGGGCCGGGGTGGCGGGTGATGGTGCCGGTTTCGCGTTTGAGGGCGCGGGGGCCCGACTTTTGCTGCGGCATTCCTTGTCCCGCACCACCCGAGGTTACTATTTAAATGCCTGCGAATAGGCAGCCGTAGCGTTCGGGATGGTCGGCCCTAGCGGAGCTATTCCATCGTTATTAGAATCAAAGTAGCTTTCGAACGCGAAATCATCCTGGCTGAGCATTTGCGCCATGTCAGCGACATAAGTGGCATCGTCCGGCGTGCCGGCATCGAGCCCCCACTCCGGGAAGCTTAGCGGCTTCCCGTTCGTCGCAGCGAAGGCCTCTATGTTGTCAAGGCTTGGGAAGCTTGGATCGTTCGGAGTATTAGCGGCACTGTCTGTCGAGTAGGCTCCCCATCCCTCCTGGGAAACCGTTTTCAACGTTGAACAGTCCTCGTCATAGGCGTCTACGCCAATAATGTCCACATATGAGTTGCCTGGGTACCACTTATCAAGCGGGAGGTCAGCGGTGCAGACATTTGGGTTCCAAACGAAAAGGAAATTTGCTCCCGGCACCGCGCGCATGGCAGTTACCTCGTTGTCGTAGCACTGCGCCCAGTCATTCATTTCCTGAGTTGTCGTCCCGACGTAGTCGGCCTCCCAGTTGCCGTTGGCCTCAACGCCAAGGCGAATGACCACGCTCCCGGCACCGTATGACACGAGGTTCTGGGCCAGTGCCGTGGCATACTGATTATAGTCGCCAGCAGAACACGGTTGCTCCCAGGTCAGCGGGTTACTATTGTCAGAGACAGACTGGGGAATTAGATCCATACCCACAACAACCTGGTGCGCTTGGCTCGCGGCCAACCACGCATCCCAGCCGTCAGATGCAGTAGAGAACATCCACGGTGCCTCCCAGTCGGCCCAGGTGGGCGTTGGATTGGCGAATGTCCCCAGGCAATTGTAGGTTACCCCGGTCAAGCTGCTCGCCGCGCTGATTACCGACTGGTCTAGCACGCCTTCGGGGAAATCCAAGATAATACAATTAGCCTTTGAATTACCAGCCGTGATGGTACCACCAGGCTTAATGCTGCTAGCACTGTTGACCGGCTGCGGCACGCTCTTCACTGTCGGCTTTGATGTCTTAGTCGGCTTTGTTGTCTTAGGTAGATTTTTTTTGGTGATCGTTGATTTGGCTTTTGCGGTCACCTCCGGAACAGGCATAGCCGAGGCATGGAACGGATCAATCGCTAGGGCGCTCGCTCTTGCGGAACTTGTCTGCGGCGGCACTCTAGATACATTTGACACTGACGCGGCTACCGGCACAGCCACTCCCAATGCCCCGAGGATGGTGATAGCGATCAGCATCCGACTGCGACTGCGGAAGACCCGGTGTCCGTGTTTGCCGGACCGACGAACCGCCTTGCCCCGTGTGGGGAACTCGGCCGGGTCACGACGCATCGCAGTTACATCCGCGATGCCCGTACCCTCTGGACTTGCACAGGGTTGCTCGTCAGCGGAACTGGCTCTCATCGGCGCGTTTGCTCCTCTTGGCCGCTCGCCCGTCAACCGTCAGTGTGCTCGCATCACACTACGGGAGTGGCATGCACGAGATAGGGCATTTGCCGCACGTGTTCTCGCTCTCCCTGGTCAGGCGACTGCCGCGAGTCAGTGGGAGCAGCCGGAAAGGAACCGCTCGCCACAGGCCGATGGGCGTTGCAGTAGACGAAGGTGCCCGATTCGGCTGAGGCCTCGTTCGGGACGCAGTGCGGGGTCGCGGCGGTTCCGCCAGCCAGGTCCGCTCCGGTGGCGACTGGAAGCCCGCCGGTGCCTGCTAGCGCCCTTGACATCCCATTGGATGGTAACGGTTCTGACTGGCCCGGTACTTAATGACCTGTTTGGCCAACGTGAACAACCACCGTCCCTTAAGGTCCCTGATGGGATTTGGGGGGAGAGAACACGCGCGTGTCAGCTGATCTCACACAGAGCGCACGCCTGCTAGTCGGTGATTTTCTTGCTACGGTGCGTGCACCGATGCTGTCCCGGCGCTTTCAGCAAACGGTCATCACGGCAATGGGGCCAGTGGATGTGAATGTCGGTGCCGGGACTGTCTTCGCATACCTTGAGCATTCCGCGCTGACAGCGGCCCACCTCGACCGGCACCGCAGGCACGGGTACCCCGCTGAGCATCCCGCTGACATGTTGCGGGTGACGTACGCGTACCACGGTCAGCGAGAGGGCTACATATTCGACTGGAACGCTCTTTCCTCCGAACTCACCGCCGCCTGGTTCGGCGATGTCCGCCGTTACGAGACAGGCGAGAGCTACGATCCCGCCTTCCAAGGCCTGGAGACACGCGCCGAGCCAACGGAGGAGGCTACCGAGTTGATCGTCGAGGCTCGTAAGAACGCGTAATAACCGATGGCTGGCCTGAGGGCGACTGGTGACAACATGACTGACGTACAAGACCGCGGCCGACTCCTGGTGTGCTTTGACTTCGAAGGCGGCTACGGGATGCCGCACGAGGTGCCGTTCGACGTGCGCAGGAGTGCCCGGCTCATTCTCGATGAGTTGGCACGGCACGAAGCGCAGGCAGTCTTCTTTATCGTCGGCCGGATGGTCGAAGACCACCCCGACGTGGTGCGCGACATAGCAAACGCGGGGCACGAGATCGGCCTACACGGCTACGAGCATGACGACTTGTCGAACTACGATGCCGAGGCGCTCGCTCTCCTGGACAAGAACCTGGCCAGGGTGGGCTCACTGCTCGAGGACATCACGGGGTCACGCCCGCAGTGCTTCCGTGCTCCCTACCTTCTCGCGCCGCATTTCTACCGGGCCGAGGTGTACGCGATGCTCCGGGCCCAGGGATTCCGCTGGGTATCGAACCGGGAGATCCGTTACCCGGCCGAGCTGCTCCGTCCTGGCCTGTTTCCTATACGCGGCGCATGGCGGGCGAGCGACGGTTCCGCGCGACTGGCCCGCGATCGGATGTTGCTTGGCCCACTCAACGCCGGACTCATCGCGAAAGAGACGTTCGGCGGTTCGCCGGCTGGACGGCTGAGGTGGCTACTTGGTCAGCGCTCGCCGTTCGTTCGTGACGGGATGGCGGAGATCCCGGTCTACGCACCACTGGACTGTGACCTGCTAGGACTTCCGAAGCCGACGGACGATACACCGCCGGAGGCACTTGCGTACACCAAGGCGATCGTCCGCGCGGCCGCCGTTACCCCTGGCCGCCTGTCGATGATCACCTTCCACGACTGGATCGTCAGTGGCGGTAACCGACTATCGCTGCTCGGCGACTGCCTCGCTGCCGCTCGTGAGAGCGGAGTGGATATCGGTACTATCGCGCGGCGTCCCAACTGGCTGCCCGTGCCCGACTAAAGAGCCCAACCGGTGATACTACGGAAGTAGTTAAGGACACGGACTTAATGGCTTGCCCTCGGCCCGGTACGACGCGGTTACGGATCGGATAACCCGACATGACCGACATTCCTCGCAGTGACGGCCGAAAGTTGAATCAGTAAGAGAGGAACTTCTGAGGCTGCGCAGAGCTACCCATGCCTGCCGGGCAGTTCCAGCGTAAGGAACCGATCGATCCGTGCGAATTCCCCCACATAGTGGAATCGGTTAACTAAACGCACCTTTCTGATTACCTTGGGTTGTTTTCCGAAAATAGGATAAAGCCACGCACGTTGTCTGGGACTGCTAGGATCTCTCCTGAGTTGTCCGGTTGATGGAGAGCTCAGAGGTGCGACTGAGGACTAGGTGGAGATGGCTTGCGGCATACCGCGACGGCGATATGCCTGTTGGTATCTCCTGAGGGACTGGTCAGACGGGACACGTTGGCGAAGCCATCGAATTCCGATCATTAACCCTCTTTAGGTTTTCGTCGCCACGACGAGAACCTTTGCCTCAGGCAGAGACATGGTGCACTTGTGCGCCTTTGGGTATGGGGAGCCGAAGAGCTTTGCGCGAGATTCAGCATGTTGATGTAACGGCCTCAGATTATGGGTCGATATATTCGGCGGTCCCATGATGAAAAGTCTAGTACTGGTCGTAGCCTCGGTCCTTCTCTGCGTCAGCTTGGCGCAGACCAGCCAGGGACATGTGCTGCTAAGCGACGTAGGCCTTTATGAGCAACCCGCCAGTTACACAGAGCTTACATTCACTACCCCTGGCGATCTTCCAAGTACACTGCCTTCGGCGAATTCGCCTATCGACGTCTCGTTCGGCATTCACAATGTCTCTGGCACTGCGCGCGCTTACCAGTGGTCCATCGCGCTGACGAAGGCAAGCCAGAGCCACGTGAAGGCCTCCGGCACCGTTACAGCGCCCCCTCAGGGGCGCGTCACGGTTACCAAGTCAGTGGCGATGGCGTGTGTAGGCGGGCGACTCCAGGTTCTGGTTCGCCTGGCCAGCCCGGCCCAGTCCATCGACTTCTGGGTCACGTGCCCTGCGACCGTGCGGGGATCCAAATGAAGGCGGATCAGCGGCCTGTGGTCGCTCTTGTCACAGACGCGATCTATCCCTACTTCCGCGGCGGCAAAGAAGTTCGTTACCACGAGGTTGCGCAGCGGCTCACACACCTAGCTGACGTCCACGTCTTCACGATGAAGTGGTGGGACGGCCCGCCGACACGGCATGAAGGGCTAGTTACCTTCCGTGCGACATCCCGGCTGTACCAAATGTACTCAGGAGAACGCCGATCGTACCGCGAAGCTATCTTCTTCGCGATCTCCTGCCTCCGGCTGTTCCGCTTCCACTTTGATGTGATCGAAACCGATCAGTTTCCCACCTTCCACATTTTCACGCTCCGCATCGTCACCTGGCTTAAGGGAAAGCGCCTTACCGTTACCTGGCACGAGGTGTGGGACCGCGCGTACTGGCTCGAATACCTGGGCTGGCCAGGACGCATCGCGTGGCTCATTCAGTGGTTCGCGATGCGCGTTCCAGATCACCTCATCGCCGCCTCATCCGAGACTGCGGCCCGACTGCGGGAAGAACTCGGAGACCGGGTATCGATTTCAGTCGTGCCGAACGGGATCGACCTGGAAGCCATCCAGAATTCCCATCCCGATGGCACGGGTGTCGACCTCGTCACCGTCGGGAGACTACTGCCGCACAAGAACGTTGACATGCTGCTCGACTGTGTGGCACTCCTTCACGCGGCCGGACTGCCTGTCACCTGCCGGATCATCGGGGACGGGCCGCAGCGCGCAGCCCTGCACGAGCATGCTCAGCGGCTTGGGATCGATCACATGGTCGATTTCCGTCACGACGTTTGGGAGCAAAAGGACCTTTACTCGCTGGTCAAGGCGGCGCGGGTGGCCGTCTTCCCGTCGGCCAGGGAAGGGTTCGGCATTGCCGTACTCGAGGCCATCGCGTGCGGCATCCCGGTCGTGACCACCTCAGCTCCGGACAACATCGCGCAGCATCTCGTGGCCCGGTCAGCAGCGGGGACCGTCTGCGAGCCATCGGTCGCGGCCATCACGGATGCGGTCCGAGTACTCCTCACGGAGTCGCCTGGTGGACGGGACGCGTCGCGTGGTCAGCCCGCCGCCCAAGAGTCATGGCTAACCCAGTACGGCTGGGACTTCGCCGCCGATCAGGTCGCACGGGTCCTCGGCATCGAGAAGGAAGGCGAGCCACATGTCCGCTGATCTCAGCGTGGTAATTTGCTCACTCAACGGCGCCGCGGGCGTTGACCGGTGCCTGCACGCCCTGGCAGCGCAGAAAGACGTCGATCTCCAGGTCATCGTCGTGGACGACGGCTCGACGGACGAAACGAGTGCGGTCGCCAGCGAGCACGGCGTCACGGTGATCCGTCATGAGGTCAACCGCGGGCTAGCAGCGGCTCGCAACACTGGTATTGCGGCCGCCACCGCGCCCGTTGTCGCTTTCCTTGACGATGACTGCGAACCGGAGCCGGAATGGGCGAGGGAGCTACTCGACGCGTACGAAGACGGTGTCATCGGCGTGGGTGGCGACATCGTGCCGTGCGGGCCAGAAGGTTTTATGCTCGGCAACCTCCGGCGGAACAACCCACTGCTCCCGCTTGAGCTCAACCTCGCGCAGAGCGAGAAGCTGCTCTACCGGCTCTACCTGTACCTGCTCAGGCAGTGGCAGCAGCCCGAGGAGCACCACGAGAAGCGAGACGTCTACTCGCTAGTGGGGGCGAACATGTCGTTTGTCCGTAGTGCGCTTCAGCGGAAAGGGTTTGACGAACGATTCCGGTTCGGCGCCGAGGACCTTGACATATGCCTGCGGCTGCCCCGTGATTTCCCTGGTGCCCGCTTGGTCGTGACACCAGACGCCGTGGTACGACACCACTTCGTGCCCAGCCTGCGCGACACCGTCCGCCGCAGCCGCAGTTACGGACGCGGATGTGCCAGGCTGTACCGGAAGTGGCCATCTATGCGACCCACCATATTCCCTGGTCCGGTCTTGGTGGCTGCCCTGCTGATCGCGGCGATTTTCGCTCCGCTGCTGCTCATCGTCGCCGTTGTGCTTCCCCTGCTCATGTACCCGAAGGGGTTGCGGTTCGCGGTGCTCCTCCGGAAGCCCTCATGCATGTTCGACTCCTACGTACAACTCGCCGAGGAAGCCTATGGGAACGTCGGCTACATCCAGGGCTTGTGGACTTACCGCCATCTGGTGCCAGAGCCCGCCAGGGCAACCGTAGAGGCTGAGGTGCCGCGCGCCGTAGTGCCCGCGGGGTCCTCGGCGTGGGAGTAACGCGGTGGGAGTAACGCAAGACCCAGGCTGGGGGCGGGACCGCCGACAGGCTGGGCCAGGTCGCGGAGCCGGGCCGTATCAGAACCCGTATCAAAGGGATGGGGCGCCATACCCTCAAAGGGACGCGGCGCCGCGCCGCCCTCAAAGGGATACGCCGCCGCGCCCCCCACAAAGGGATACGCCGCCGCGCCCCTCTCGAATGGAAGCGCCGCCGCGCCCCTCTCGAAGGGAAGCGCCGCCACACCACCCTCAATGGGATGCAGCACCGCGCCCCCCTCGAAAGGATGCGGCGCCGCGCCATCCGCTCGCGGTACCCGTAGGGGGGATGGCGCTTCTCGCTGTTCTTACGCCGCTGCATGGATTGTGGGCAGTCCAATTGCTGATGGCAGTGGCGCTGCTCATTGTGCCTGGCGTGATCCTGCTCCGGGCGCTACGGGTTCCCGGCGAAGCCGTCGCCACGCATCCCATCTACGTGCCCGCCGCATCCATCGTTGTGCTGTTGTTCTCCGGACTTGCCATTGACCTGATCGGTCCGCCCTTCGGACTAACGGCACCATTGCAAGCGGCCCCGCTGCTGATCGCCCTTGAGTTCGTCTGTTTCGGTCTACTCGCCTGCTCGGTAAGCGCGCCTCCGGAGACCGAGATTCCGTGGAACTCACTGTCACATCCTGCCAGGAAGGCCTGGCCGCTGCTTATACCCCTGCTGTCAGCGGCGGGTGCGCTGCGGTTGAACAGCGGCCATAGCGCATCCGTCGCCGAACTCGCTGTTGTCGTAGTGCTGATCGCGACTATCGCGGGCTTCGTGTTCGCGCCCCGGTTCGACGACGGCCTGCTCATGGCCGGCATCTTCGCGCTGGGACTCGCGATGATGTGGTCGTACTCCTTGCGTGGCGACGGCGTTTACGGCTTCGACATCTCCAATGAGTATTACGCCATGGAGCAGACCGTGACGGCAGGCGTCTGGCACGTCAGTCACCCGAACGACGCCTACGGCGCGATGCTTAGCCTGACCGTCCTGCCCGCCGAGCTGCATGCCCTCACCGGTATCCCGGCACTACTCGTCTTGAAGGTCGTCTACCCAGTTACCGGCGCACTCTTCGCAGTGGGCGTCTTCGGCCTGGCACGCTGCATACTTACCGGACGCTGGTCGTTCATGGCGTCGGCCCTCGTTCTCATGCAGCAGACGTTCTCTCAGCAGATGCCCGCCCTAGCGCGGCAGGAAGTCGCAACGCTCCTCTTCGCCGTGCTCTTGCTGGTAATCCTGGATACTACTCTGTCGCGGGGCACCAAATGGACGTTTGTAACCCTGCTGAGCCTGGGCGTGGTCGTATCGCATTACTCGACTGCCTACCTGGCGATCACGCTACTCGGGATTACGATCGTATTCCAGTTTCTGGCATCCTGGATCAGGCGAGTGCCGCGGGTTACGGGGGCAGCACTGCTGGCCTGCATCGTTTCCATCGCCGGGTCGAGCATATGGTACGGCACCCTCACCCATTCGACGTCGAACGTGTCACAGTTCGTTCAGCTGGCTCAGGGGCAGGGCCTGGATTTGCTACCGAACCAGGGCGGCAACCTGCTGCAGACTTATCTGCAAGGGGAGTCCGAAACTTACTTGAGCCCCGCTCAGTACGAGAAGTACAGCAGTGCCTATTTCAAGCAGAACGATCCATTCATCAAGCCACTGCCCGATGCGAGCGATCCACAATACGCGCTTCAGCCTACTCCCTACCAAGGCGTTCCGGTTACGTCGCAGACCGGTTCTAATGCATTGAACCTAGCCAGCCTTCTTATTCAGCAACTACTCAACGTACTGGCCGGCGTCGGTGCGTTGCTTCTGGCGTTCCAGCGCAGGGCACCGGTCATGGTGCGGCAGATAGGGCTGCTGGGGCTTGCCGGAATGGTGATCCTTATGCTTACCAGGATCAGCAATACCATCGCCCAGGAGTACAACCCGGAGCGCGCCTTCCTTCAGATGATGATCGTACT
>Ga0210389_10004869_pt1 | contig 10416 bp, 7 predicted proteins | sample IncBWH28OmetaG_FD_160127 | JGI IMG/M metagenome (GOLD analysis project Ga0210389, IMG submission 160127) | Forest soil microbial communities from Barre Woods Harvard Forest LTER site, Petersham, Massachusetts, United States - Inc-BW-H-28-O ...
CGGCGGCCGCGGCCGCGGCCGCGGCTGCTGCCGCTGCCGCGGCCGCCGGCGGGGTCGCGCCCACCGCCTACCAGCCGGCGGTCACCACGGTGCAGCCGGGCGTGCAGCCAACCGCGTTCCAGCCAGCAGCCGTGCAGCCAACCGCAGTCCAGTCCGCGGCGATGCAGGCAGGCGGAATGCAGACGGTCGCAATGCAGCCGACGGCCGTGCAGCCAGGCGCGGGGACGCAGGTCCTGTTCGGGGGCGGCGATCCGTGGCAGGCGCCTGGCATGCCTGCCGGGCCGGGCGGGCCTGTCGGCCTTGGCGGGCCCATGCAGGGCAACCCGTACGGCTACCAGGAAGCTCAGCGGCGGCGGCGCAGGCGGCTGATCGGCGGCCTTACCGCAGGGACGGTCGCCGCCATCGCGGCCATCGCGATCATCGTCGCGAACCTCGGCAGCTCGCCGAGCACCCCGGCGGCGGCGGTCCAGTCGCCGACTCCGCCCCTCTCGCCCAGCGCCTCGGCGCCGTCACCCACGGCGTCGGCGTCGCCGACCGCCTCCCCGACCTCGACCGCGAGCCAGTCGACGCTGACCGACACGCAGTCGGGACTGTCTTACGCGCAACTTGCCTCCCCGTGGCAGGCGACCGCATCCTGCTCGAGCACACTGAACAGTGTCCAGGCGTTCCCCTGGACGGACGGGGAGTACGCGATAGCGGGGCAGGTCAACGGCAACAACGGCCCGACAACCTGGTACGGGGAGGCGTGCTCGGGGCCGCTCCCCCTTCAGTACGGCTACAGCGGCTCCGCTGACCTGCAGGGCACCGCGGAAAACCTGGCGTCCACCTTCGAGAACGCCTACTACAACGCGCTCGACCACACCATTAACCAGGGAAACGACAATCCCACCCAGATCAGCGGGCACCCCGCGTGGGAAGTCACCTTCGACGTCAGCTACACGAACGCGTCCGGACAGGGCGCCACCTGGACCGACGAGGAGGCTGCCGTCGTGGTTGTCGACACCGGGACGGATGAGCCCGCCGTCTTCTTCACGTCGGTCCCCGACACCCTCAACGAGGCCAACATCACCACGCTGGTCTCGTCGCTGCAGCTGAGCTCGACGCCGTCAAGCGCCAACACCCAGCCCGCCGGCAACCAGCCCTCCGACGGCGCGAACCCGTAACGGCGCGGGCGCGCCGTTACGGGCAGCGGGTCCGTCAGGAATTCACCGGGAAACCCAGGTTCACTCCGCCGTGCGACGGATCGAGCCAGCGTGAGGTGACCACCTTGCCGCGCGTGTAGAAGTGGACGCCCTCGGTGCCGTGCACGTGCGTGTCGCCGAACAGCGACGCTTTCCACCCGCCAAACGAGTAGTAGGCCATCGGCACGGGGATCGGCACGTTGACGCCCACCATGCCGATCTGGCACTCGGAGACGAACCGCCGGGCCGCGCCCCCGTCGTTGGTGAAGATCGCCACGCCGTTCCCGTACCGGTTCGCATTCACCAGGTCCACCGCGTCCTGGTAGGACAGCGCGCGAACCACCGAAAGCACCGGGCCGAAGATTTCGTCCTGGTAGGCGCTGTTGTCCGGCATCACGTGGTCGAGCAGCGACGGTCCCAGCCAGAATCCGCCCGCGCTTGCCTCGCCTCCGGTCACCGGATGCCCCCGGCCGTCGATCTCAAGGACGGCACCCTGCCGCACGCCTGAGTCTAGGTAGGAAGCGACCTTGTCCCGGTGCGTCCCGGTGACAAGCGGCCCCATCTCTGAGCGCTCGTCGCTGCCCGGGCCGACCGTGAGCCGCGCGACCCGCTCCTTGATCTTCGCGACCAGCGCGTCACCGACCGGGTCGACGGCGACCACCGCCGAGACCGCCATGCACCGCTCCCCCGCGCTGCCGAATCCGGCCGATACCGCCGCATCGGCGGCCAGGTCAAGGTCGGCGTCGGGCAGGACGACCATGTGGTTCTTCGCGCCGCCGAGCGCCTGCACGCGCTTGCCGTTCCTTGTCCCGGTCTCGTACACATACCGGGCGATCGGCGTGGAGCCGACGAAGGAGACCGCGGCGATGTCCTGATGGTTCAGCAGCGCGTCAACCGCGACCTTGTCGCCGTGCACGACGTTGAACACCCCATCGGGCAGGCCGGCCTCGGCCCAGAGCTGCGCGAGGAGGATGGAGGCCGACGGATCCTTCTCCGACGGCTTGAGCACGAAGGCGTTGCCGGCCGCGATGGCGACCGGGAACATCCACATCGGGACCATCGCGGGGAAGTTGAACGGGGTGATGCCCGCGACGACGCCGAGTGGCTGCCGGATGCTGTAGCTGTCCACGCCGGTGCTGACGTTCTCGCTGTAGCCGCCCTTGAGAAGGTGCGGGATGCCGCAGGCGAACTCGACGACCTCAAGGCCGCGGGTGGCCTCCCCCGCGGCGTCCGCGGCGACCTTGCCGTGCTCGCTGGTGATCAGCGCGGCGAGTTCCGCCGTGTGGCTCCTGACCAGCTCGCGGAAGGCGAAAAGCACCGTGGTCCGCTTCGCCAGGGAGGTGCGGCCCCAGGATTTCGCCGCCTCTTTCGCGGCGGCCACCGCGTCGTCGACGTCGCTGTCAGCCGCGAAGTCGACGACGCCGGTCACCTGCCCGGTCGCGGGGTCGTAGAGGTCGCCCTGGCGCCGCGCGGTGCCGGTCCAGGGCTTCCCGTCGATCCAGTGCGTGACGTGCTTGGCTGTCATGGTTAGTCGGCCGCCCCCGCGTCGACGGCCGCCAGGGCGTCGACGAGCAGGCCGAGGCCCTCGCGTGCCTCCGCCTCGGTGATGGTGAGCGGCGGCGCCATGCGGAGCGTGGCGCCGTAGAGGCCGCCCTTGCCGACGAGCAGGCCGCGCTCCTTGGTGGCCTCCATGGCCTTCGCGGCGAGCTGCGGGCTCGGCTTGCCGGTCACCGGGTCGGCGAGGTCGACGGCGAACATGAGGCCCTTGCCGCGCACGTCGGCGACGGTCTTGAGGCCTTGTGCCGCGTCCTTGAGTCCACTGATGATGATGGCGCCGCAGTTGGCGGCGTTCCGCTGCAGGTCGTGGGACAGCACGTAGTCGAGGGTGGCGCTGCCCGCGGCGGTGGCGATGGGGTTGCCGCCGAAGGTGGAGATGCCGTTGCCGCGGATGCCGTCAAGCAGGTCGCCGCGGCCGACGACGCCGCCGATCGCGAACCCGTTGGCGAGGCCCTTGGCGAACGTCATGAAGTCGGGGGTGATGCCGTGGGCCTGGATGCCCCAGAAGGTCTCGCCGGTGCGGCCCCAGCCGGTCTGCACCTCATCGGAGATGAAGAGGATGCCGTGGGAGTCGAGGACTTCCTTGTAGGCCTTGAAAAGGCCGTCGGGTGCCATGGTGAACCCGCCGACACCCTGGATGGGCTCGGCGATGAGCGCGCCTACGTCACTGGGGTTGATCGCGGCGGTCAGCAGCGCGCGCAGGTCCTCGACGCAGGCGTCGATGAAGTCTTTGTCGGACAGGTTGCGGTAGGCGGGCAGCTGCCTGTCGGTGCCAGGCAGGTAGTGGGTACCGAACGGATCGTTGCTTGTCGCCTTCCAGCTGGCGTTCCCGGTGATGGCCACGGTGCCGAAGGTCCGGCCGTGGTAGGAGTTCCGCATGGCGAGGACCTGGTTGGCCTTGCGGGCGGTCAGCGCGGCCGTCAGTGCGACCTCGTTGGCCTCGGAGCCCGAGTTGGTGAAGAACACCTTGGCGTCCGGGATGCCGGAGATCTTCGCGATCTTCTCGGCGAGCTCGACCTGGCTGCGGATCAGGTAGAGCGTGGAGGTGTGGTACACACCGGACGCGATCTGCCGCTCGACCGCCTCGCGTACCTCTGCCACGTCGTAGCCAAGCATGTTCGTGAGGATGCCGGCGAAGAAGTCGAGGTAGCTGTTGCCCTGGCTGTCAGTGACATGGCAGCCCTTGCCGCTGACGATCTCGATCGGCTCGCTGTAGTTGACGCCGACCCAGTTAGGGATGACCGCGCGGTGGCGGGCGAAAAGATCAGACATGGTCTCAGTCTGCCCCGTGCGCGGCCTGGGAGCCTAGTGACAGACTGCCACAATTCTTGGGAGCTTCCTTACATGACTTGACAGCTAGGAGTGCTCAAGTGCCCAGGCGCATATCGCGGCCAGCGGCTCCTGCAGGGTTTTACCAAGTGCCGTCAGGGCGTACTCGACGTGCTGCGGGGCGGTGTCTTTCAGCACCCGCCGTTCGACTAGGCCGTCGCGTTCCATGGCGCGCAGGGTTTCGGTCAGGACCTTCTGCGTGATGCCTGGCAGCCTGTGGCGCAATTGGGCGTGCCGCTGCGGCCCGGCGAGCAGTGCGTAGATCAGCAGGACGCGCCACTTGGCGGCCAGCCGCTCCAGCGCCTGCCGAGTGGCGCAGCTTTCTTCCAACACGTCGGGTATCACCGGTGCCATGGGGTCTCCAGTACGGAGGGCACTTCAAAGTGCCTTCTGGCCGGTCGGGATCAGGGCACCTAGGGTCCTGGTCATGACACAGTCTAAGGACACGACCCCCATCAGAACCGAACGGATTACTTTCGACGGCGACGTGCATCTGGTAGGCGAACTCCGGGTTCCCGACGTACCCGGCCCGCACCCCGCGGTCGCGCTCACTGGCCCGTTCACTGGCGTGAAAGAGCAGGTTGTCGGCGCCTACGCGAAGTTGCTTGCGCAGGCCGGGTTCGTCACGCTGGCCTTCGACCACCAAGGTTTCGGTGAAAGCGGCGGGCGCCGCCAGCATGAGGACAGCCAGGGAAAGCTGACCGACCTGAGAGCCGCAGTCGGCATGCTGACCGCCCGGCCCGAGGCGGATCCCGCACGGATCGGCATGGTCGGTATCTGCCTCGGTGGCGGCTATGCGGTGCGGGCCGCCGCCACGGACTCCCGGGTGAAGGCGGTTGCCGGGATCGCGGGCGGCTACAACAGCCCGGTCAAGACGGCCCAGGCCATGGGCATTGACGCCTACCGGGCCGCGCTCGCCGGCTTCCTCGACCGCTACGACCAGTACCTGCCCGCGGTGGCGCCCGATGGCGGCGAGGCCGCGATGGAAGGCGACGAGCCGTATGCCTACTACGGCACCGCGCGGTCGGCCTCACCACACTGGCGCAACGAGGTCACCAGGGGGTCGCTCCATTCACTGATGACTTTCGATGCCCTCGGCGCGGCCGAACTCCTGGCCGCCACCCCGCTGCTGATCGTCCACTCGAAGACCGACGCCTACTGCTCACCGGAGCTGGCCCGCGAGATCTACGAGCGCAAGCCCGGTGACGACAAGGAACTCCTATGGCTGGACGCCGACCACCACATCGATCTCTACGACGTAGAACCCTACGTCACGCGGGCTGCGCAGGTGACCGCCGACTTCCTCCAGCGCAGCCTCAGACCTTGACGGCCAGATGGCGGCGGAACTGGCTCATTCCGGCACTAGCGTGAGCTGATGGACGCGGAGGACGTTATCGAGGTACTTGACGCGCTCGATGAGGCCGGGGTGCGGCACTGGGTGGCTGGGGGCTGGGGGGTGGCTGCCCTGGCCGGGCGGCAGACCCGCTGGCATCGTGATCTCGATCTTGCCGTCGATGCGGAGGATCTCAGCCGCTGCCTGGCGGTGCTCGGCCGACTGGGGTACACGGCGGAGACCGACTGGCTGCCAACCAGGATCGAGGTGCGGTCACAGGGCGCCCGCTGGGTCGATGTCCACCCGGTCACCTTCGACGAAGATGGACATGGCGGCCAAGCCGACCTCGACGGCGGGGTCTTCGACTACCCGCCGGACGCCTTCAGCCGCGGGCTGATCACCGGGCGCGACACGCCGTGCCTGTCAGCGCGGCAGCAGCGCCTGTTCCGGACCGGGTATGAGCACCGCCCCCAAGACTTGCACGACCTCGCCCAGCTTGACGCGCTCCCGGATGAATAGGCCGTCACCAGGGAACCCGGTGAGCTTGCCGTGCGGGTCAGGGGGTCTGCGTGATATTGGTGCTGACGTTACTGTTCGTATCCGGTGGCGGGCAGCCGCTGTAGGGGACCTGGCTGAGGTCGGGGAAGCCGGGGAGGCTGGCGGTGACCGGATGGCCTTGCAGGATGTAGCGGACGCTGAACTGGACGGGTAGCGGGCCCGGGCAGTGGATCTGGACTTTGAATGTGGCTGTCAGCCAGGTACTGTCACTAGCCGCGAGGATTAGCTGGGCCTGACCGGCCGCATTGGGCAGGGCGCCGCATGGCCCCCACTGCCAGGTGAGCTGCTCGAGTCCGTCCAGCGGAAGCACGGCCTTAGCCGTCTGGAGCACGATCGGCTCCGTGGACTGGTTCGTGACCTGCACGCCCAGTTGAAGCTCCGCACCAGTCTGCGTCGAGCACGCACCGGTGTCCTGGAAGAGCGTCGGCGAGGCCGCGAACGAGAATGACGAGGCGGGCGCCGACGCGGTCACCGTTGGCTGCGGCCGCGCGGCACCGCCGGCCGCCTGCCGGTTCCCCGCCGCGTACCCGGCGGCGAGACCGATGGCCAGCGCGGCGACAGCGAGGACTCCGGCGCCCCGTGACGGCCGCCAGCCCGGCAGGTGGAACCGTCGGCTGCCCTGCTCGCCGCCCTGCTCCAGGATGTCACTGCCAGGCGGTTCGTTCGCCATGCGCTCATTATCCCGCTGAAGGTACGGCACCGCACTCGTCGCCAAGGCGATGAGGGCGTTACCGTCGAGCGGTTTCGTTTGGGCACCTAGGCTAAAAAAGTCACGCCAAGAGGGCGAGCGGAGCGGGATCACGGACCCGTTCTGGGGCATGCCGGGCGGTACCGGAAGGGACCGGACGCGGCGCGCTGAGCCGCAGGAGCACCTGCGGTACTTCTTGCTGTTATCTTACCGCGCCCGACGAAGGGCGCCGGGCGGGTAACGAATGCTGGTGGCGGGTTAGTACTGGGCGCCGTAGCCGGCGTCCACATCCCAGTGCGGGAATCAGTGCGGGAAAGTATCCGACCGCGTCGCCTAGTCGTTGGCGCCGTAGGCGTTAAGGAAGCTCGTCACCTCGGGTGCGGCGGCCGTCGCACCGTAGCCGCCCTGGAGCACCAGGACCGCGACCGCGACATCCGATACTGGGTCGAAGGCGACCAGCCAGGCGTTGGGCTGCTTCTGGTTCGCGACCGTGGCCGTGCCGGTCTTGGCGTAGACATTCGCCCCGAGGCCCACCCCTTCGGCCGTGCCCTCGGTGACGACATCCCGCATCATCTGCTTGAGCTCGCTGTCGGTCGTCGGGGGCAGCGCTTCCGCCGTGACCTTCTTGGTGCCGGACACCAGGTACGGCTGCTGGAACTGGCCGGTGTCCACCGTCGCCGCCACCGAGGCCATCGCCAGCGGGGATGCGATCAGTTCGCCCTGACCGAACGCCTCCTCGGCGACCTCGCCGACCGGCTGCGTGCCCTTCGGCTCTTGGAAGTAGGTCCCGCTGTTGCCGTCGAGGCCAATGTCCCATGGCTGGTTGAGGCCGTAGTACTCCTGCGCCGTCGTCGGGAGTTGCCCGCTCTCCAGGTGCGGGTACTGAGACGTGAACGCGTTGTTGCAGGACTGCGCGAAGTCGTAGCTGAACGGCGTGGTAGCCGGCAAGACCTCCTCCTTGCCGCCCGGAGGGGTGTCATTGTGGATGTCACCCAAGACGACCGCCGGGCACGCGACATCGCTGCTCGGGGTAAGGGCGCCCTCGTTGAGCAGCGCCGTGGAGGTGATGATCTTCATCGTGGAGCCCGGCGCGACCTGGGAGGTCAGCGCGAAGTCCTGCAGGCCGTCGTTGTTGGCGACCGCGAGGATCTTCCCGGTCGTTGGCTGGATGACGACCATTGAGCTCATCGGGTGCATCTTCACCGCGGCCTGCGCCGCTTGCTCCGCAGACGGGACGATCGTGGTGTCGACCACCGGCACGTTGACCGGATTGACGAGCGTGTCTTCGCTGTCCGCGACCGCGACGTTCTTCGAGTTTTGCAGCTCGACGGCGATGCCGGGCTTGCCCTGGCCGGCCGGCGCCGACTGCATCATCAGGGTGGAGACGTTGTTCAGCCCGACGTCGCCGTAGCTCGTGACGTTGTTGCCGGTGGAGTCACCGACCATCTTCACGGTCGGCGCCACTTCGACCGCCGCCAGGTGCGTCGCGGCGGTGAGGTTCGGGCCCAGCAAGTCCGGCTGCCACTCCACGAACCAGATGTTGGAGTTCGGCTCCTCGTAGGCGATGAGCGACGTGTGGTAGGTCCAAGTGCCCGTGACCTTGCCGAACGTGCCCGCGTCGGCGGACACCCCGGCGGTGGCCGCGTAGCGGGCGTCCTCCAGGGTGGTCGGGGCCGCGGTCTGCGTCGCGGTCGGGGCCGGGCCGCCGGTCGACGTGGCGGCGACGCTCTGCAGCCCAAACGAGATCGAGGTCAGGCCCAGGTCCTTGGTGTCGCTCGCGAGGGCGGCCTGCGCCGCGGCCGGGTCGTTGGTAAGTTTCGCGGCCTTGGCCAGCCTGCCCTTCTCCCAGTCGGTCAGGAACGCGGCGGCGACCTGCCGGCCCTGCGCCTGCGTCGTGGACGCGGTCGGGATCATACCGGTGACGGGCACCCCTGGGCCGTGCTTGCCCGCGAAAGCCACCGCCAGCGACACGGCCACCACCACGGCGACGCCTCCCGCAGTACCAGCGATGAGGACCTTGCGCCGCTTGCTGAGGTTCTCGGACCTTCTGCGCCGGCCACCCCCGCCGCCCTTGCCGCCAAGCGCGCCGCCTTCCGGCCCCTGAGGTCCCGGTGACTGCTGGTCATTGCCTGCCCCCGCATACCCGGTCTGCCCGTAGGCCTGCTGCCCGTACCCCGGCTGCGCGTAGCTCTGCTGGGTCTGGCCGTATCCCTGCTGGTTGTAACCCTGCTGCCCGTACCCCTGCTGACCGCCGTAGCCAGCCTGCTGCTGGTAGCCCGGCTGGCCGCCGTAACCCGGCTGACCGTAACCCTGCTGGCCATGGGACTGCGGGTAGCCCTGCTGACCAGCCGTCTGCTGCCCGGGCCCTTGCTGGCCGAATACCTGGGTCCCGTATCCGTCGGCCCCGTAGCCCGGTCTGTCGTACCCCTGCTGACCGTAGGTCTGCTGCCCCTGACCGTAGTCCTGCTGCCCGTAGCCGGACGACCCGTAGCCCTGGGACGGCTGCCCGTGCGCACCCTGACCGTAAGACTGCCCAGCCTGCGACTGCCCGTAGGAACCCTGCTGGTAGGGGCCCTGCCCGGATGCCCCGCCGCCAGACGAGCCCTGCTGGCCGTAGGCGCCCTGCCCGTAGGAACCCTGCTGGTACGAGTTCTGTCCGTATGCCTCGCCACCGGACGGCCCCTGCTGGCCGTAAGAGCCCTGCCCGCCGTGAGAGCCCTGCGGGTACTGGCCAGGCATGGGCTGGCCCTGGGCAGGAGAAGGAGAACCCGAGCCGATGGCCCGCTGGCCGAACCAGCCCTGGGGTGAGGGCCCCTGCCCGCCGCCCTGCGGTGGCTCGGTCGGCGACGCTGGCTGTTCCTGCTGCTCGTCGCGGGCGTCCCATGGGTCAGGTGAGCTGCTATGTCTGGGGTCGCTCGTCACGGATATGACCGTACCTACCCGTGTCAATTCGCGGTGAATTTTGCTCCAAATCATCAGGCCTTTTTGCTCGTCACCCGGACCGCGGATTGCGCCAAATGATCGCACCGCCGCGCTCCGTGACCACCTGCACGATTCGTGGCCGGTCGACCGCGGCATCGCCGTCCCTCCCTGGCGATCGACCGACCCGAAGAGCGCATGTCAGGTGACCGAGATCGTCCTCCCTCACCAGCGCCTGCCGGCCGCCGACTACCGCGACGGCATACGCTGCACATGGACCGTCAAGGCAGGAAAGCTGGCGGAATTTGTTGTGAAATGTTGCCAACGAATCACCCCTCCTTGACGACAGTGGCTCACGGGTAGTTTCAAAGACAGCACGATGCATTTCTTGCTGTTATCAGATGTCTTCTGGTTCCGCGCAATGATCTTGGATTGATGATGTCGTCATAGCGTCGCAGCGATCCAAGATCTTTCGCATGGCTCGGGTACCCGTGGCACGTGTCATGAAATTTCCGGAATTCCGGTCGTGCTTTCCCGGGCGTTGACCTTAGTCGGGTAAGCGGGTAGTGGGCACGGCGAGAGAAACCAGAATCCGTTCGGGAGTACCAGGGCTGCCAGCCCCCGCGGATGCTTTTCCCTAGGCAAGCCATTCGAGCCAGGTGCCGTGGGAGTCGGTGACGGCGAGCTGTTCGGTGCCGTCTTTCACGAGGAGGAAGCCGTGCGTGTCGCGCGCTTGGACGGCGATGCCTGGCAGGACGTCCGGACCCTCGTTGGACAGCCAGACGGCGCCTAGGTTCCGCACCGTCTTGGCGAACTCCACCCGGTCCGCAGGGCGGACGTAGGCGAGGACC
>Ga0210389_10004871_pt1 | contig 10416 bp, 15 predicted proteins | sample IncBWH28OmetaG_FD_160127 | JGI IMG/M metagenome (GOLD analysis project Ga0210389, IMG submission 160127) | Forest soil microbial communities from Barre Woods Harvard Forest LTER site, Petersham, Massachusetts, United States - Inc-BW-H-28-O ...
TTTTTATTTACAAAGTGCACCGCGTTCGGAAAATAAGCAGCTCCGCCATAACTCGAAAACACATAATCAATTTTTTTCCATCGTTTTTTAATTTTAGCAATAAAATAATCAATCATTGATGCAGATGCAGAAGGCAAGGCATCGTTTACATTAACAATTACTGTATCACCACTCTCTATAACAATAACATTATCTAAATTATTGGAGAAATAGGTCATTTTTACGTTGCGGCTAATCTGTACCGTTTTTTCATTTACAACTTCATGTATGTTTTTAAAACCTTGCTCGTTAAAAAACTCGGTTGTGCCTCCGTACCAAGAATACGGATAGAAAATGGTTGCGTTTTTATTTATCAGTTGTAAACTCTCCGGGTTTAAATGATCTTCATGCCCATGCGAATAAACAACGTAATCAGCATCACTTATTAAATTAGGGTTTAATGCCTTAGGAAACAAAAACCACTGGTTACAATAGGAAGCCCCTTTTACCCATGGGTCAGTAACAATTTTAACGCCATCAACTTCAATCAATAATGTTGCGTGGCTTATATAGGTAATTTTCATTTTCTAATTTTTAAGCTTCAAGCATCCAAAATAAACCTTATGGGTTAAATATTTTTTAATGTTTTATGCCTTTAAAATTAGTTATTTTTACACTTTATTTCAAGATTATTTTTTTTCCATCTCAGCAGCCTTATCATTTTCTTTTTTTTCTTTCGCAGCCGCTTTATCATCTGCCTTTTTCTCCTTTTCGGCAGCCTTATCACTTGCTTTTTTATCTTTTTCTATAGCTTTATTTTTGTCGTCTACTTTATCTTGTGCCGCATTTTCTTTTTTCTTAAAGTATCCTCTTAATAAAAAGTTATGGCTTGCGGCATTCATGTTTTGCTTAAAACCACCTGCACCTTGTTTAATATTAACCATAGCATCATTAACGTTTCCTGCCATAGCACTATCCATCAATAATTTTCCAATTGTTCCTCTCCCTGCACGTATGTTGTCTATAACCGCTGCAAGGTCATTAGTTATAAGCGCCGCATTATCTGCTGTTACCTTTATTTTCCCTAAAATTTCATCCATGCTTACCGTTTTAGCGGTTGCAATAATATCGTTATCAATTACCGGGGCTTTTCCCGCTGGCCCCGGGATTATAGTTACAATCTGGTTTCCCATCAATCCATCCGAACCAATTATTGCTTTCGCATTTTTCTTCATAAATTTTCTGGTTTCATCTCTAATTATCATATCAACTTTCACAGTTGAATCTGTAACCTGCTCGATCTCTTCTACTACACCTACATTAATGCCTGCAAAGCGCACGTTATTTCCAACTTCAAGTCCATTTATATCTTTAAATATACCACTCACAGTAAATGTATCATTAAATAATTGTTGCCTCTGTCCTATAAAATAGATGCCTGCGATAAGCAAAGCTCCACTTACCGAAACAAAAATCCCTAACTTCACTTTATTTCCTGTTGTTTTTTTCATGTTTTTATTTTTAACTATTTATTTAAAAAATGAGCTTACCCATTCATCCTCTGATTCTGATAATTCTTTAAAAGTTCCTTCAGCAATGCATTCGCCTTCTTTAATAACAACCATTTTGTTTGCTGTTATACGTGCGCACTCTACATCATGTGTAATAATAATAGAAGCCGCATTATATTTTTTTTGTACATCTAAAATTAACTGGCTAATTTCTTTTGATGTAATCGGATCCAAGCCGGTAGTATGCTCATCATACAATATAATCTCCGGTTTTAGTATTAAGGTGCGTGCTAAACCAACTCGTTTTCTCATACCGCCTGAAAGTTCCGACGGCATTTTATCAATGGCATCTTCTAAACCAACACTTTTCAAGGTTTCTAAAACCAGTTCATCAATTTCTTCTCGTTTTTGTTTCTTTAAATCCCGCAACGGAAATTCAAGATTTTCGCGCACCGTCATCGAATCGTATAAAGCAGCGCTCTGAAATAAAAAGCCGATTTTTTTTCGCAATACATCCAATTCTCCACTTTTCAGTTCAGTAATATTTTTACCCAGTATAACTACTTTGCCATCATCAGGTTCAAGTAAACCAACCAGACATTTTATAAGTACCGATTTTCCACTACCCGATTTCCCAAACACAACCATGTTTTCACCTTTCTCGATTTTTAAATTAATATCCTTAAGCACTTCGTTAGTGCCAAATGATTTTTTTAAATGTTCTATTTCTACAACTGTTTCCATTTCCTATACATTAAAAAGACTAGTTACCTGCACTGCAATCATATCAATAATAAAAACCATCAACGATGCATATACAACAGCTGAGTTAGCTGCCTTACCCACCCCTTCGGTTCCTTTGTCGGCATTATATCCTTTAAAGCAACCAATTAAAGCAATGGCAAATCCAAAAAACACGGTTTTAATAAGTGCCGGAAACAAATCCGAAAAAGAAAGTTTAGCAAACACTTCTAAAAAAAATAAATGAAAACTAACATCACCTTTTAAATTTACTCCAATATAAGCCCCATACATCGATATGGCATCAGCTGCAATAACCAATACAGGTAACATAAATGTAGCTGCTGCAATTCGAGTAGCTACTAAATATTTAAATGGGTTTATACCCGATACCTCCATAGCATCAATTTGCTCGGTTACTTTCATTGATGCCAATTCGGCTCCAATACCCGAACCCACTTTACCGGCAAAAATTAAAGCAGTAATTACGGGGCCAATTTCTCTAACAATCGAAACCGCTACCATGGCCGGTAACCACGATTCAGCTCCAAATTCAGCCAGCGTTGGTCTCGATTGTATAGTTAACACTAGTCCCATAATTAATCCGGTAATGGCCACCAACGGAAACGATTTATAACCAATCAAATATGCTTGCCTAACAAGCTCCTTAAACTCATATCTGGGTTTAACTGCTTCCTTAAAAAAACGTAGCGTAAACATAGTTAAGTCGGCTACCTCTATAAAAAAACTTTTTAAGTTTTTCATATGCTGGTGCTCGGTAAGCTTAGCTATCTTTTCTGTTATTGCTTTGTTTTCTATTTTTAAATTAATAGCCATCTCTTATTTATAAAAATTAGTTTAAGTATCTTCTAAGTATCCAGGCAGTTGTTTCGTGATGCTCCATTAAACCCGTTAAAAAATCAGCCGTACCAGCATCTTTATTTTTTGTAGCACAATCGTCAATGTCTTTCCGCAATTCAACAATAATACTTTCGTGGTCTTTAAGTAATTCTTTCAACATCTCTTTAGAGGATTCATGTTTTCCTGGATGCTCTTTAATAGTCGCCAATTTTGAAAACTCCTGCATGGTGCCAATAGTTTTATGTCCCAATTTTCCAATGCGTTCGGCTACTTCATCAATGGCTTCCTCCAATTCTTTATACTGTCCTTCAAATAATTTGTGCAGTTCCATAAAACTTTCTCCGGTAACATTCCAATGAAATTTTCTTGTTTTAATATACAGTATCATCTCGTTTGATAGCACGGCAGCTAAAATTGAGGAAGAGTTTTTTAAATTTTTGTCGGAAATTCCGATTTGTGTTTTCATATTTATTTTAAGTTTATATTTTATTTTTTTATGAGAGAGGATTTCGGCATTCCCGGAACGTTATTCCCCAATAAAAACCCCCAGGGTTTTAAAGGTTCTATATGATCAAAAACTACTTTTATAATGGCTGTTAAGGGAATAGAAAGGAACATGCCAGGCACACCCCACAAAGCACCTCCAAGTAATACAACAACAACCGATACTAGTGCGTTTATTTTCACTTTAGATGCAACTATATTCGGAATCAAATAATGATTATCAACAAATTGAATAAGAATGTACGCTCCCATTACCAGCAAAGCATAGCTTGGCGATTTAGTTGCTAAAGCAATTAGCATAGGCAATGCCACAGCAATTATGCCACCTATATAGGGTATAACATTGAGTATAGCACCAATAAGCCCCAGTAAAATAGCATAGTCAATTCCAATTAGTAATAAACTTACAGAGTTTAGTGTGGCCACTATTAAACCTTCAATTAAAAGCCCAACTAAGTAACTCCTGATAATTTTTTTGGTGGCCGTAAGCACTTCATTTACATCGGTATGTTTGTCGGCGCTAAACAGCCTATGTATAAACTCTAGTAATAAAGGTTGGTAAAACAGTATCATAAAAATGTACACGGGTATCAAAACCAAAATAATAAGTACACTCCCTGTGTTTATAATTGTTTGCCCAATAACTGAAACAGTTCCATTTAGCATTTCAGCATTTTTTGCTGCAAGCCATACATTTATTTTGCGCGGACTAATATTAAATGTAGTCGACACCCACGCAACAGTTTCAACTAATAACTGATGTAAGCTCTCACTCAGTTTACCAAACGAATCACCAAACTGCATTATTTGAGTACATAGCAGCATAATAACAAGTATAGTAGCCAAACTGGCCAGCAAAAGTGTAATTGCAATGGCAATTATTCTATTCAGTTTTTTTCGCACAAAAAAATCTACAACAGGGCTTAATACAACAGCAATAATAGTAGCATAAATTACAGGCACAATAATTCGCTGGCCAATGCATAACATACTTATAAAAGCAAACGAGCCAATAAACACCAAAGATGCTTTTGCATAAAAAGGTATTTTAAAATCTGGTTTCATTTATTTATGTGTTTTTAAAAAAAATTAGTCAATAAATATCCACATAGTAATTTTTAGTCTACTATCAATTTTTGCAATAATGTAATTAGTAATTACCTTTTTCTTCCGCCGCCACCGCCTTGATGTCCACCACCACCGCCCCCCATATTATGAGGCGCGCCTTGTTGCCTTGGCATAGCTTGTTGTTGCCTCGGCATTTCTTGTTGTTGTCTTGGCATAACTTGTTGCGTAGACATAGTCTGAGTTTGTTTAGGTGTAAATTGTTGTTGCCTTGGCGCAATTTGTTGCTTCGGTTGATTTGGATTAAGTGTGGGTTGCTTACCAGTAAATTCTTTTCTTGGCCCATTTACAACCTTCGGATTATTCTGAGCTGCTTTTCCTTCTCTTGGTCCTAAATTATTTTTACCGGGTTGTGCCTCTGCCTTACCACCCATTCTTGGCCCATAGTAAACATGATTTTCAATATTTTTATGTACAATTACCGATGTTTGTCTGTGCCCATAATAAACATTTTGCGCAACTATAATTCTATTTTCATACACTCTTCTATGATAGGCCCTATAAGGATACATGCCATTCCAATAAGCATAATAGCCCATCGGCCTCCAAGGCGACCACCATGTTGGATAATAGCCCCAATACCAAGGCGAGTTCCAGTATGAGTAAGATGGTCCGTACATAAATTGTACGCTAGGCCAAGCCCACACATTTACAACTACAATTGGTGCGGGCGGTGGTGGCGTCCCTTGATTATATGTATCATCATTTACAGGCGTTTGTTGTGCTTGTTGTTGGTCTTGTGGCTCAATAATATAATTTTTACCATATAAATCTTCATCGCCAACAATTTGTATATGTGCATTTTCATTTCCTTGTTGTTCTATTTCAACAATTGCCAAATCTTGCGATTCAGTCGCTGTTATGGGGTCTTGTAACACTAACGAGTGTACACCGTTTGTACCGTAATCTTTTACGCGTATATAATCTATCTGTCCGTCATGGTTCAAGTCAAGGTTATTTACTTTATTATCTGGCGTATTTAGTTTTTGTTCAAAATCTGCCACATTTTTCGAATTCTTAAAAAGCGAAAGAACTCCATATAGATTCAAATTATCTCCCGGCAAACCCAAAGAGTCAGGAGTTTGTGAATATACTACTGCGCTTATACTCATTAGTATAAAAAACAAAACGCAAATTTTATTTATCTGTTTCATACTACAAATATATTGCAACTAAAACCCGTTTGAAATTAACATTCGTTAAAAACTGTTTAATTATAGCCAAAAGGGCATTTTTGTGTTTTAAGTCGTCTAAATCCATTAAAACACCTCGCCCAAATTAATAAACACACCATTAGATCCGTTTATGCCAATCGCATAATCAATAGCTAAGTTGGTACCTGAGTGTTTATTTATTTTTATACGGATACCCGTACCAACCGCTGGATATATAACCTGAAACCTATTACTAGGCCAATCTGTTACACTTTGTGCATTGGCAAATACAACTCCGCCAAATAAGCCATTACGCGTTATTTTAAAGCGGTACTCGGCTTCTAAATACAATAAGTTTTTTCCTCGCAACCTACTTTGTATATAACCCCTCCCTAAGTTAGAGTACGGATCCCAAGCCGTGCTGGGCAAATCTAAATAAGGTGCATTACCATTAAACGTAAACCAGTTATAACTCCAAAACGCTAATATGTTTTCAGAATTAACTGATGGTTTAAAATATTTACGAACATCTATTATCAACGATTGATAATTATGATCACTGCCTAAAATAGTGAGGTTTGGACAGTAAGCTATACTGCTATAAAACGCTTTTGTTGAATTAATAGAGTTTTTTCTATCATCATACAAAGCATTAAACGAAATACCAGACGAAACTGATTTGGCAGTTTTTCCATATTTCTGAAAATCAGTTACAGTCCCATCCGGATAACCCGATTCATGAATATTCCAATGATAATTTAAATTATAAGCCAACCCGGCATACACGCTTGAGTTGTAAATATGTTTTAACACAGCTTCATGTATAATTATACACGAGTAATTTAGTTGATTAGAATTTTTTAAAGAAGTATGTCCTCCTAAGCCATACGTATATTCCGGATACTTATAAAAACGCCAATCGCCCAATAAATTATATTTATTTTCCTTCGTCCATATATTGGATAAGATGGGCAAAATTATTTGATTGTTTTGCGTGTAACTAACACTTGTGTTAACTGCCGATAATTTTGTATTGCCTTCATTATCGCTATAAAATGCGCCATTAGCCGCAACCACCCCAGCAATTTTTGTTACTAATGAGTAGCCCACAGCAGGCAAAAAAGCCATATGTAATTTGCCTGCTTTTTTGCTTGGCGCACACGAGTCTTCAACGTGTTTTTTAATAACCATTCTATACACATCCACTACATCTACTTCCTCGCTTTCTTTTTCGCACTGCGCTAAACTATCTGCTTTTGAAATATGTTCTGAATTATCCTGTGCAAAGCCATTTGCCAAAAACAAAAAAATGCACACGCATAATGCAATATATTTTTTATTAATTTTTAAAAAGAAGCGCATATAAGTACGTAACAAAGTCAAACAAATGGTTTATAGCGCTAAGTTAATTTATTTAAGGTTCAATTTGCGGTTGTAATAACATCCTTTTTACTTAGTAACTTAGTTAGTAAATGCATAACAGTTTTTTTTATTCCATCACCATTTTTACTTACCGCATTGGTAACGCCCATTTGCAAAAGCCCACCAAGTAGTTGTTTTAAAGGGTTAATCGTGCCACCCACAATTACTTTTTTAGAAAGATAACCTGCTCCAATACCAACTAACACATTCAAAATATTTCCTTTAAAATTAGGAGCCGTAGTTAACTCACGCAAGCTGTTTTTAATCAAATTAACAGGCTGCAAATTTTCGCAAGTATTTTTAAATTCCTCTTTCAGCAAATGCTTTTCATTTGCCTGTTTCATTTCAAGCAATAAAATAGCCTCCCTTAGTTCTATTACCGAAGTTATTTTTTCCATCTTTTATCAATTTAATATCTGTAAAATAATCAAGTTGCTTACGCTCTTTTTAATTTGTTCACGAAAAAAATACAAAATAAGCCCCACAATGGCATAAAACCCTGCAACGATAAAAAAACCATTGTATAACTTCCCTAATAAATCACCCAACCAAAGTGCTACACCAATATTTATTAAAACAGCACACATTAAAAACACAGGCATCATTACACCTCGCGATATAAATGTAGATGCAACATCAGTAGCCTTATCCACCGTCTTAAGTTTAATTAACTCCAAGCTTGTTTTCCCGTATTCTTCAACACGTTCAAACAAAGGTTCTATAAAGGGTTTTTTATCTTCCATAACAGTGTATTTTAATATAAGGGCAACTACAATGTAATTGCCCTTATGCTTTTAGTGCTTGCTTATTTCCGCTTTAACTGCATCAATTTTTTCATTTAAACTATCTAATAGCTCATCAAATTTTTCAGCTATCTCATCTACAGCATCTTCGCTCTTTCTCGAAATCTTTTTTCTCGTTTCTGATCCTTTATCGGGCGCAAACAAAATACCCATTACGGCACCTATAGCAACTCCCGCTAACACGCCTAATACTACTTTTCCTGAATTCATGATTTTTATTTTAAAAGATTAATTAATTTTTAATTTACAGAGGCCTTCTGCCTTGGATGACACGCAGCACAATCGAAATAAGTGCTATCACTAATAATATATGTATAAGCCCGCCGGCTCCGTATCCAACAAAGCCAATAAGCCATCCTATTATTAATATAACTGCTACTACATAAAGTAAATTTCCCATGATTTCTATTTTTTAAATTATTATTACTTGATTTATTTTTATTTTTTCTTCTCAACTAGTTTTGAATCATATGAAACTCGTGCCTATCGTTACCACTTATATAGTAGTACCAAAATTCTTTTTCTTCTAGCTTCAAAACCACTAACGTGTGATTTTCCTGGTTTTTTAGTCCTGTTAAGGCAATTTCTTTATCGCTATTTTGGAACATCCAAACACCTGTTCCCGAAACATTTCCCCACGAGTACGAATAACCTCCATCTCTTGTATACGTTTCAGTATAACCAGCCATTAACGAGGTATAATCAGTTCCATTTTTTTGATAATTATCCACCCTCCAAGTGTTGGCAACTCGTTCTGCTCTCGATCGGAAACTAATTAAGGGGCCATCCGGGTATTTTTTACAACCCTGTACCAAAGGCATCATACAAATAACAAATAGCGTAAGAATAATAGATATTTTTTTTGTCTTTTTCATTTTTGAAATTCTTTCAGTTTAAATTATTTGTAATTGTTTATTTATTGAAATGCAATGCCAGACCAAAAGTTGATATACCTGTAGATAGGTCAAGAAACAATCCGACTCTATCATTTAAATGATACTCGCCGCCAATATGTAGGGCAACATATAAACTATTTACATCTCTATAAGCCATTGTATTTCCATTGTATCCGTTTTCCCATGTAGCAGTTCTAAAAGCATATCCTGCTGAGGCCCCTAAATACAAATCCCATTTTGGGTTAACGTGTAACAACTGGTCAAAATAGTAGGTCGCTTTTAAACCAACCGGAATAATTGTTTCGCGATAATTATAATAACGATACGATGGGTCATTATTAGGCCTATTAGGGTTACCCCAATAATATTGATCCTGAAATGTAGATACACCAATAAAAGGTGCAAGCGTAAAGTTTTTAAACACATCTATCTCATAATTAACCATCACACCTGGGGTAAAAAAACCAATACTGCCATAATAACCAGCACCAACACCCAAGTTTAATGTGTTACCGTATTTTTCAGCAGGCTTTCCTTTAACTTCAATAATATAATCGGGCGCTTGTTCTTGTGCCGATACTTCATAGCTTGCTAAACTTAACAAGCATAATGTTTTTATGAATAATTTTTTCATGATTTCTATTTTTTTTTAATTGTTATTACTAGGGTTAATTATATAATCTAAATCCAACGGTTAACTGAAACCAAATGTTCTTATAACGTGGTGTGTACGAGCTTCCATCTCCTGCATTGTTTTGTAAATCCCAACAAGCTTTACCAGAAATAATAAAGTGGTCAACATTAACATCAATGCCAAACACAGCACCAAAAATATTTTTGCGTGCATTATCATTTTTAAATGCTTGGTCTTGTACCGCACTATTTGCGCCAAAAGCAAATACATCTTTTTGATGTAATAAGTACGAATACTGCACTCCACCTAAAAAGGTTATAAACTCAGCAGGTTTAAATTGCACCTGAAGTGGTATATCTAAATAAGAAGTTGTTCTTGTGTCAGAATATGTAGCGCCTAACATAGTGCCGGTTGATTGATATCCTTTTTGCGAAAACAACAACTCAGGTTGCAAACCAATATATTTACCAAGCGGTATGCCAATAAACCCACCGCCAGCAAAACCAACTTTAGGGTCAGCTACAAAATTTTCGCCATGCGCATCATATACATTTGATATGTTCGCACCCGCCTTTGCGCCAAACACTAATTTGGTTCGTTCATCAGCTATAGGTGTTTGTGCCTTGCTAATGGTTACCCATGAAGCAAACACAGTTATTATTATTATTATTATTGACTTTTTCATGTTGTTTTATTTTTAGTTTATTTATTACTTGGTGTTTTTAGCATGTTGAGCGGTAAGATCTCGTAACGACTCTCTAATTTCATTCATGTCTTTTGTAAATC
>Ga0210389_10004872_pt1 | contig 10416 bp, 7 predicted proteins | sample IncBWH28OmetaG_FD_160127 | JGI IMG/M metagenome (GOLD analysis project Ga0210389, IMG submission 160127) | Forest soil microbial communities from Barre Woods Harvard Forest LTER site, Petersham, Massachusetts, United States - Inc-BW-H-28-O ...
CACGGCCTCGATCGTCATGGCCGCGCCGAGCAGGCCAGGCTCGTGGGCCAGCCCGGCAAGCCAGCCACCCCACCCGGCCACCCAGGCGTCTACCTGCTCCGGGTCGACGAGCGCGCCGCCGTCCGGGTCGCACTCCAGGGCAACCGTCCATGTGCCTCGCTGCCTGTCGCGGATGACGCCGAACGGCCGCCCGTAGGCATCCACCGCGTCCAGCAGTTCCGTTCCGGCCAGCGGGCCGGGGAGCCGGTACCGGCCTCCGGGTGCCGCCGACAGCGGCCCGGAGTTCGTGATCGCCCGGCCGGACAGCCGCCGGGCCGTCCACCACGTGAGGCCCGCCGCGATGTCGAGCCCGGACCGGCCGTCGGTGGTGCGGATCGCCAGCGGGACCGTCAGCACCGCGACCACTCCGGCGACGGCCCCGGCCGCAGCCCAGGAGACCATCGCGGTCAGCAAGGTCACGACCAGCCCGCCGAGCAGGATCGCGGTCCCGATCACGCCGAGCGGCCCGATCCCCGGCCGCGCCGGCAGCCGCCAGTTCCCGTAGGTCGGCCTGTCGCTCATGAGGTGCCCCTTCCGCTCGCCGATGGCCCGTCATTGCCGAGATCGTCGGCACCCGACGGGCTGGCCCCGCCGCTATCCCCGCCGGCGCTGCCCCCTGCGGTGGGCGCGCCTCCCAGCCCCTGGCCCGAAACGACTTCCGGGCCGTCAGCCGCAACACCTGCCCCGGTCGGCCCGCCTGGCATGCCCCCGTGGCCGCCGCGGGGAGCTCCGGCGTCGCCGGAGCCACGGGTGCCGCTTCGGGTACGCGTAGCCGGAAGGCCATCAAGCCCGGCGGGGGAGGCTCCGGTGCCGCTGGCCACGTCGGCGCCGGCAGCGCCGGCCGACCCTGTCCCGGATGGCGTGCCTGCCGGGCTGCCGCCTGTACCGGGCTGCGGGAGCGGGCCGGCCGCGGATGCCCCGGCGGCGCCGCTGCCGGAGGGACTGCCCAGGTCGGTGTAGTCGGCTTGGGACTGGGGCTCGGATGTCGTTTTGGCCATGCCTGATGGACGGAACCGGGCTGCGACCGCCGCCCCAATGCCGCCCACGCCGCCCAGCCGCGCGGCTCCGCTGGCGAGCGCGCCGGCCCCGGCCAGGGCCAGGCCGCCCCCGGACGCACCGCCGAGGTTCACGGTCAGCGGCACGATCAGGCGCAGCAGCGCGGGCAGGATCAGCACCGACAGGACCAGCAGCATCCAGCCGGCCAGCACCTCGGTGAGGCTCTTGCCGTTGGTCAGCGCGAACGCCGACGCGAACAACAGAGCCGCGGCCGGCTTGTACAGCAGCCACGCGACCAGCCAGCCGACGTGCTTGCGCCACCACGACTCGCCCCACTCGCACATGGACGCGGCGGCGGCCAGCGGGAGCGTGCCCGTCAGCACGATGACCAGGCCGACCCGCAGCACCATCAGCATGAGCTGGATCAGCGACGAGAGGATCAGCAGCAGCGCCACGATGAGGAGCACTCCGTCCCCGCCGCCGAACGCTCCGGCGAGCCCGGTCACGCTGATGGCCGTGGACCAGCCATTGGTGCCCAGGTGCGCCGAGTTCATGAGGCTGGCGCTCCACTGGTCACCCAGCCACCCGGCCGCCTGGACGATGACAGTCGCCGCAGCGGTGACGAACACCAGCCGGACCAGGCCCGTCAGCATGACGCCCACCGGCTCGCCGCGTCGCCGGATCGCCAGCCGCGCCGCGGCCACCAGGATGCAGCCGACCGCGACGAGGTTCACGATCCAGCGCGTGTCCCCAGTGATCGTCGCCACCGGCGTGCCCTGGCCGGTGAGCTGCGGGGTGCCGACGTTCATCCAGAACGCGCCCAGGGTCTTGATCAGCCCTTCGGCCGCGGATGCCATCGGGTCGGCGATCAGGCTCAGCAGGCCGCCTCCGGATGACCCGCCGGTAGCGGTGTTGGTGAGGCCGGATGCCGCGCCGGGTGCCACCGTGCTCGCGGGTCCGGGACTGGGCGTGGAGCTGGGCAGGCCGAGGCCGGCCTGGCAGATGAGCCCGGTCGGGCCGGACGTGCAGGTCAGCAGGGCGCTAAGCATTGCCGCCTCCCCACAGGGCGAACCCGGCCGTGGTGGCGATCATCTGTGGGCCGGGACCCGCCGTGCCGCCTGGCATCATGTAGAGCTTCCAGTCCCCGCCGGACCACGCGACCGTGCGGAAGCTGGCGGCGTACTGGCTGCCGTCGGCGACCAGGGTCTCCACGGTGGCCAGCGCGGGCGTGTAGGACACCACCGCGAAGCCGACTGGCCGGGTGATCGTTGTGGTCGGCGGCATGTAGTTCTCGCGCATGCCGGCTGCGATGAACGCCTGCCGATTGGGGCCGGGGAGCACCGCTTGTGCGGTGGCGGCCTGCCAGTTCGGGCCGCACAGCGCGGCGGGGATGCCGAACGCGGCCATCACCGCGCCCATCGGCGAGTGCGCGTAGCAGGCCCACGCCGGGCCGGTTTGCATAGTTGGTCCTTCGGATGGCGAGACGGGGACGGGGACTGGGCCAAGCTGCTGCCACGTGAGGTCCGCCGGCGGCGCCGTCGGGATCGTGCTGCTCGCTGGGAGGGCCGGGCATGGCTGCTGGCCGGTGGTGGTGGCTCCGGTGGCTGTCGCCGGGGGAGATGGCTGTTCGTCGGCCGCGGATGCTGTCGTTGCGGTGAGCAGGACGAGGGTGACGGCGGCTGCGATCGCGCGCGCTGCGGTGTTGGCCATCGCGGGCCTCACACGAGCCACTGGACGATCGGGCCGGCCGTCGCGACCAGGATGCAGGCCGTCATGACCTTGCCCAGCGAGCCGAAATGCTCTGACCCCATGCCTCGGTGGTGGCTGATGGCCATCAGGGCGGCCGTGATGAGGACCCCGGCCACGCACGCGGCGGTCGCGGTCCACGCGACGATGTCCAGGATGAGCTGCGCCTGGGTCACCAGGGCCTGCGGTGCGGACCCGGTACCCGGGTTGAAGATGTTGTTCGTGCCCGGCGACGGCGACGGCGACGGCGACGGTGTCGGCATGGGCATGGTTTTGACCAGCAGACTGGTGGGCTGGGACAGGCTCATCGTTCCCCCGATGACTTTGGTCTACATTTTTTGATCTCATCAACTTTAATCAATGAGATGTGATCAACGATAGGCACTAACTTGGCCAGTTTGTCAAGTAAAAGTTACGTAATGTCTCGCTGGCAGGACTGGCCGGAACGCTGCCAGGCCGTCTCGGGCGGCAGGACGATGCGCGCGAGGAGCGCGGTAGCGAACGCCTCTGCCTCCTGCTCTTCCGCGTCGGTGAAGGCTTTGGGCGGCGGCAGCTCTGCGGCGACGAGGCCGGGGTCAAGGCTCGGGAACAGTGCCGTGACCACGCTGTTTCCCGCCGCGTCATTCCCCGTGTGGTCGGCGCACATGTGGCCCGCCTGGTGAGCGATGGCCCGGACTTGCTGGAGTGGCGGGAGGGATGGCTCGTAGAGGATGTAATCGCGGCCGGCTGTCCCAACCCACAGGCCATGTCGTCCGGGCGGCAGTCGGATGGCCACCATCGTGAGCGGTCTCCGGCGCCATCTCTCCACGGCGGCGCTGAACGACTCCAGCGTGAACGGGCACGGGACAGGGACCTCGTGGGCGAGAGTCTCACCACGCGACCCATGCCCTGGACTGCCTTCGCCGCACGGGCCGCGCATCATCGATACCTCCCCGGCCGCCTCGTGATGAGAACCAGATGCTCTCGTAGACGTACCTTCTGGTCTTCATGGTTCAGGTGACTAAAGGTGATTCCGCTCTGGCGGCTGCCGGTCTTGGCATGATAGAGACTTATCTGTACTGTTATTGAACTATGAAGTCTCAATCGATCGCGGCCGCAGGCCCCACCTCGCAACTCGGCCCCGTCGGCCCGACGTTTCCCCGGCAACTCCGCCCCAGCACGGGGTTCCAGCGGCTCCCATCCCCGGACCAGGTCACCACGGCGATGCCGCTGGACGGCGGCGCGGCCACGGTCGGCCGGTCGCGAGACGAGGTCAGGGATGTGCTCGACGGCCAGGACGATCGGCTGATCGTCATCGTCGGCCCGTGCTCCATCCACGACCCGCGCGCGGCGCTGGACTACGCCCGCTGGCTGACAGGGCAGTCCGCCCAGTTCAGCCGCGATCTGGTGATCGTCATGCGCGCCTACTTCGAGAAGCCGCGCACCACCACCGGATGGCGTGGGCTGGCCAGCGACCCCCACATGAACGGCAGCTGCGACATGACGTCCGGGATCATGATCGCCCGAGCGCTGCTGCTGGAGCTCGCCGAACTGGGCGTCCCGACCGCCACCGAATGGGTGGACCCGGCCGTTGCCCCGTACCTGGCCGATGCGGTCTCCTGGTCGGCGATCGGCGCGCGCACCGTAGAAAGCCAGCTCCACCGCCAGCTCGCGTCTGGCCTGGCCATGCCCGTCGGGTTCAAGAACGGGACTGGTGGCAGCGTCCAAGTGGCAGTCGACGCCTGCCTCGCGGCGGCCCGGCGGCACTCGTTCCTGGGCAGCGCGCCCGACGGCCGCGCCGCCATCATCACGACAGCAGGCAACAAGGACACCAGCATCGTCTTGCGGGGCGGCACGAGCGGGCCGAACTACCAGCAGCCAGAGGTCACCGCGGCTGCTGACATGGCCGAGCGCGCCGGGCTGCCGTCCCGGCTGATCATCGACGCCAGCCACGGCAACAGCGGCAAGGACGCGTCACGGCAGGCCGGTGTCGCGGGGTGCATCGCCAGCCAGGTAGCTGCGGGGAACCGCTCGATCGTGGGGGTGATGGTGGAGAGCAACTTGGTGACAGGACGCCAGGAGCCTGGGGACCCGGCAAGCCTCGTCTACGGCCAGAGCGTCACCGATGAGTGCATCGGTACGGAGGCCACCGCCACGATCTTGCAGGACCTCGCGGCCTCGGTCCGTGCCCGCCGCACCGCTAGGGAGCAGGTTCGGTGAGCGGCGAGGAGGAACTGGCCAGGCTGCTCGGAGCGGCAGGCGACGAGCCGATCGAGCAGGGGGCAACCGCCGTGTTCGAGGCCATCACCGGCGGGGAGCTGACCGCCAGCGTCCTCACCCGCCCCGCGGCCCGGGTGGCCCCGGATGAGAAGAAGCTCCTGCGCGTCCGGGACGGGGAGGGCATGCACGTGCGAGCCGGCGTGCTGTTCTGCCCCAGGGGCGTCCCGGTCGCGCAGGTCACCACCCTCGTGGTCAACGCCCGCATCCCGTACTGCGCACGGGCCAGCCTCGGCGTCACCAGGACCGGCAGGCTCATGCCAGCACCCGGCAGCACCCCACTGGGCCGGGCGCTACGCGGCCTCGGCATCCGCCGCGATCAGTGGGAAGCGATCATCACGCCCGGCTGCATCGACAGCGTCGGCGACAGGCTGGCCGTGCGCTCCACCGCCCTGCTGCGAACGGCAGACGGCCTGCCGCTGGCCTGGGTGATCGAGCGCATCTACGCCCGCTTCCTGGAAGCCTTCCCGCCCCCCTGGCCAGACCTCCAGCGACCCAGGATGGCAACCTGACCGGACTAGTTCCGTTCGTGAGACACATGGACAGACGAGGCCGCAGTTGCTCGGTGGCAGGAGCCAGGTCGGTCGCGCTACCATCCTCTGGCACCCGCCAACCGCCGTCACACCTGGCTAACATGTGATATATGTCGCATATTGACCGATTCGTAGGCTTCTGTCACTATGTCCACAGCGTTATCTGAGGCATTGCTGCATATATACACAGGAGCCAGGGTTCTGTGATTGAGTTGGGGATTCTGGGTCCGGTGGTGCTCGGGGTCGATGGCGTGGATGTCAACCTCGGACCGACCCTGAGCGTGCTAGCGCTCGCATTGCTATGCGCCCAGGGCGGGTTCGTCTCCATCACCCGGCTGGGCAGGCTGCTTGCCGAGCCAGGCAGGGGAGTGACAACGGAGCAAACCGTCCGCAGTCACGTGTCGCACCTTCGTAAGGCGCTTAAGGACAGCCCAGGGCGCGGACAGGAAGCGAAGGTACTGATATCAGGCCGTGCGGGCGGCACAGTGGCGTACGCGATGCGGCCGGAGGCCATTGACACTGACGCCCAGCGGTTCGTTCATCTGGCCGATGAGGGCCTTGCGGAGCTCCACGAGGGCAACTACGCCGCTGCGGCGGGCCTGTTGCGGAGTGCCCTGGCGCTGTGGCGCGGTGATCCGCTGTCCGACGCGGCCGATCGGCCGTTCGCCCGCGACTGGGCGGAGCACCTGCACGATCTGCGCCGTCAGGCCACGATCGCCAGGGTAGCCGCCGACGTCGGTGCCGGGCAGCACTCGAAAGTGGTCGCTGAGTTCGTCCAGATGGCCAGGGAGTGGCCCGATGACGAGAACGTGAGCGCCCTGCTCGCCATCGCGAGGTACCGCAGCGGCCAGCCCAGGAGCGCCGCCGCGGCCGCCAGCGACGCGATCCGGGCGGCCCAGGCACATGGCATGGACTCACCGCGCCTGCACGCTCTGCAGCGGGAAGTGCTGAACGGGACGCTTCCCGAATCTGGCCTGCCGCACACGCTCTGGGCGCACTGACCTTCCACAGGCCTCCACGCCGTTTCCACAGGCTTTCACAAGCTTCCACGGTCCTTCCACCGGGTCGGGAGACGATCGCCGCGATCTGGCGTATTGCACGTGGAGGTTTGCCGTGTCACTTCTCACCCTCGTTCGCTGGCCGGCTGGCCGGCGTCGGCTGGGCCGCGCCGCTCGCACAGTGACGGCCATCGGCCTGGGGCCGCTGCTGACGGCGGGCGGGATGACGCTGCCGCCAGCCGCGGTCGCGGCTGCCGGCGTGGCGGCCGTGGCCGCCGTGGCGGCGTCGAGCGTGGCGGCCGCTCCGGCGGCGAAGGCGGCGACGCCGACTGGCAATGCCACGGCTGCCGTCCTGCTGCAGAATGGGGAGTCGACGGCACCGGAATACACCGTGCTTGAGGCGGCGGGGTGGTCCGTTGACCAGGTGACCGCGGCGCAGTGGAAGACCGGCTCGTGGCCGTGGAACGGCAATACTGTCACGTTCTCGAATTTTGCCGCCCTGGTCATCGGAGACCCGTCGACCACGAGCAGTTGTCCCAACACGACCAGCCTCATGCCGACGACGGCCACCTTGGGGACGGCGTGGCAGTCAGCGGTCAGCGGCAACGTGGCGGTGGTGGGCACCGCCCCCGCGGCGGCGGGCACGACTGCCGCGAACGCCCTGGTCACCGACGCGGTCGCATACGCCGGGTCTGGTTCCGGGCCGGGCTTGTACGTGTCGCTGAACTGCGAGTACAGCACGGTGGCGGCGAAGACGAGCGTGCCGCTGCTGAACGGGGTGGAGGGCATCGGCGCGGCGGGCGGGCTGACCGTCCAGGGCGGCCTGTCATGCTCTGATCCGGGAACGGTGAACAAGTGGGAGGCGGACGCGGCTGGCACCTCCTTCAGCGGGTTCACGAGCAGCTCACTGGGCACGGCCTCGTGGCCGTCGCCTGGCTGCCCGGTGGAGGAGGCTTTCAGTTCCTGGCCAGCGATGTTCACCCCGGTGGCGTATGACGCCGCCCAGGACGTCACCGCCAATTTCACGGCGTCGGATGGAGTGTCCGGGCAGCCGTACATACTGCTGGGGCAACCGCTGTCGGCGACCGCGGCGGCGACAGCGGCGACGGAGACGACGGGTGGCATCGGCGCGGACGCCATGATGGTGCACGCGGCCGGCAACCCGGCGACGCCCGGCGTGGTGCACGCGACGGCCGGGACCGGGGTGGACACCGAGAACGGCGACTTCTCGCAGTCCTCCACGGATGTCTCGATCGCGGGGTTCGGCCCGGCGCTGGACTTCACCCGCACGTTTGACGCGAACCTTGCCCGGCAGGAGCAGGTCGCCGGGACGCCCGGCCCGCTGGGCTACGGCTGGACCGACAACTGGGCGACGTCCGAGGTCCACTACCGGCCGCTCCCGGGTGACATCTACACGGTGCACACGACGATAACGCTGTCCGGGACCGGGGACACCGCAGCGGACCCCGCGGGCGACCTGTTCATCGACAACATCAACGACAACAACGTCCTCGAGGTGGCGGCGACGACGCATCAGCAGTTCGGCATCACGATGACCGCTGGGACTACCTACGTCGTGGCCGGCAGCGCGTCGGACGCGTCAGGGGACTCGGGCGACAGGGGGCTGGCCACGTCGGCGCTGCTGGACTCGCCAGACAGCATTGCCGTGGACGCGGCGGGGAACCTGTACATCGCCGACACGGGCAACAACCGGATCCAGGAGGTCGCGGCGGCGACCGGGACCCAGTTCGGGATCTCGATGACGGCCAACAAGATCTACACGATCGCTGGGAGCGCGACAGGCGCGTCCGGGTCCTCCGGCGACAGGACGGCGGCGACCTCGGCGCTGCTGCACTCCCCGGAGGGAGTGCGGACGGGTCCTAACGGGGACGTCTTCATCGCCGACACCGCCAACTGCCGGGTCCAGGAGGTCGCCGCGTCCGCCAGCACCCAGTACGGGCAGCCGATGACGGCCGGGTACATGTACACGATCGCGGGCTACGTAGGCGGCGACAAATGCGGGAACTCCGGGGACACGGGCGGGGGCCGCAGCGCGTTGCTGACCAGCCCTGCCGGGGTCGCGGTGGACGCGGCGGACGACGTCTACATTGCTGACTCCTCCGCCGACGTGGTGCGCGAGGTCGCCGGGCCGCCATCCAGCACCCAGTGGGGCCAGTCGATGACCAACGGCGACATCTACACGGTGGCGGGCAGCGCGACGGGCGGCAGCAGTGGTGACGGCGGCCCGGCCACGTCCGCGGACCTGGACAGCCCGTACGCGGTGGCGACCGACGCGGCGGGCGACTTGTACATCGCCGACACGGCCAACAACCGGATCCAGGAGGTCCCGGTCGCCGGCGGCACCCAGTGGGGCAAGCCGATGACCGCGAGGGACATGTACACGGTCGCGGGCTCATCCAGCGGGACCGCGGGCTATACGGGCAACGGCGGAGCGGCGGCCTCGGCCACCATGAACGGGCCTGACGGCCTGTCCACTGACCCGTATGGCGACATCCTGATACCCGACGGCGGCAACGACGTGGTCCGTGAGGTCTTCGACTCCACGAACCAGTTGTTCCCCACGAACCCGACGGGAACCGGCACCACCTTCATCCAGGCCGACGGTTCCCGGGTCGACTTCCAGCCGGAGGTGTCGGGCGCCTGCCCGACGGGATATGAGATGTACCGGGGCAGCGCTGGCTGCACGCTGCCGGTGAATGTCGGCGCCGGGATACAGCAGAACCCCACCACCCACGACTACTACTACAAGCTGCCGGACATCACGTACGTGTACTCCTCCGCCGGCGCGCTGATCAGCGAAGAGGACCACGTTGGCGACACGCTGACCGTCACCGCCGGCACCCCGTCCCCCGGGTCGGGGAACTGCCCGTCGTTGGCGGCGTCGTGCCAGACGATCACCGCTCCCGTCGGCTCCGGTGGCACGGCCCGGTCGCTGGTCATCGGCTCCAACTCCGCCGGGCTGGTCACCTCGGTGACCGACCCGATGGGCAGGCGGTGGAATTACGCCTACAACTCCGCTGACCAGTTGACCTCGGTGACCGACCCGATGGGTGAGGTCACCTCCTACACCTACGGTGCCGGCGCTACGGGTAACCCGCAGCTGGCCAGTGACCTGCTCACCATCACCAGCCCCGACGAGCAGCCGGGCGGCCCGGACGCGGGCCAGGACTTGGTCAACGTCCACGACTCGCAGGGCCGGATCACCTCCCAGACCGACCCCATGGGGAACACGACCACCTTCAGTTACTGCGCCAACAGCACCGCCAGCGGCTGCATAGACGCCGCTACCGGCACCGGGTTCACCCGGGTGTCCACCCCTAACGGCAACTCCACGGTCTACGCATACCTCCAGGGCACCGAGGCCGCCCAGACCAGCTTTACCGGCACGACGTTCACGTCTGAGACCGACGAGAACCCCGACACCACCGGCGGCACCCTGCTGGCCACTTCCAGCAGCACCGGCGACAACATCACGACCGCCGACAGCGTTGACTCACTCGGCAACGTCACCAAGACCGTCGCGCCCGCGGTCACCGCCACAGGGACGGCCACCACCACGAATAGTTACGACCTGTCCGTCTTCACCATCGAGACGCGGCCATACTGCACCGCCACGGCGCTGGCTACGGTGTCCTGCTCGGCCGACCCGCCCCCCAACCTGCCCGCCCCGGGCGGGACGATCACCCCGCCGTCCTCAGCTCCGCCAGTCGGCACCACGTACACCATGTACGACACGGACGGGAACGAGCTGTACTCCACCACGGGCGTCTACGGGCCAGGCGCAAATACCGCCGCCTACTCGCAGACCACCTACACCCTCTACAACG
>Ga0210389_10004873_pt1 | contig 10413 bp, 5 predicted proteins | sample IncBWH28OmetaG_FD_160127 | JGI IMG/M metagenome (GOLD analysis project Ga0210389, IMG submission 160127) | Forest soil microbial communities from Barre Woods Harvard Forest LTER site, Petersham, Massachusetts, United States - Inc-BW-H-28-O ...
AGCCCGTGCCGACGCGCCGCGAACTCAGGTTGATCTGGAACATGTCCCGCGGTGGATCGGATGCGCGTTCCGGTGCGGCGCCCTAGCTCACGGCCAGCCGGATCGCCGTGGAGTAGCGGACGCGGCCGAAGTACATCAGCTTCACCACCAGCCACGACTCCCAGCCGGGCTGCGCGGTCGCGGGGATCGTGACGGGGACGCTCAGCGCTGCCGTACCGCCCGCGTCCGCGCGCACCGCCATCGCCCACGACGGGACGGCATGCCAGCTGCCGAACGGGGACAGGACCTGAACCTCCCCGCGGAGATCAGCGGCGAGGTTATTGCCCACCCGCACCTCCAGCGACCCGGAAGTGCCCGGCGCGAGGCTCAGCGAGGACGTGAGCACATCCAGGCTCACCTCGGCTTCCAGGGCCATGACATCGGCCTGCATGCGGAAGAACTGCTCCTCCGGCCCGAGGTCCCGCTCCACCTCGCCGGGCTCGCCGACCGTGGCGAGCGCGGTGTCCTCCAGTTCCTGGCCAAGGCTGTCGGCCAGCCGGGCCGTGACGATGTACCGGCCGTCGGCGGCCTCCGGCAGTGCCCGGACCGTCACGTCCCAGCTCGCGTACTCGCCGGCCGCCAGCTGGTAGGGGAGCCTCATGCCAGAGGGCGCTGGCACGTCCCCCGCCGACGCGGCCAGCCCGTCCGGCACGATCAGCGACACCTCGCCCGCCGCCGGCTCGGGGCCGCAGGCGACGGTGAGCCGCATCACGCCCGTTTCGCCGGCCCCCGGCGCCGGGGGATCGAAGCCTTCCAGGGCCGTCGGCCGGAGGGTGACCCGGTTAGGGGTGAAGTGCACCGCGACGGGGACGTTCCCCGCCGGGGCCGGGCCCTTCCCGTGCAGCCAGTACCGCCCGTGCAGCGGCTGGACCGGCTCGGGCGGCAGGCTCGGGGGCGTTGCCGTGGCGGCCGAAGCCTTCGGCCGGATCGCGACCGTCGCCGTCCCGAACGGCGCGAGCTCCACGAGGGCGGCGCCCCGGGCGATCTGCAGCGGCGCGCCGTCGGAGTCCTCCAGCAGGCCGATCTCGCGGGCAGCGGCGATGCCAGCCGCCAGCTCGATCCGGGCGACTGTCCGCTTGCCGTCCATCTCGCGCAGCCGGACGGTGACCTCGCCGTCGGCCGGGGGAGTGCCCGGACGGCTGGACGCGAGGGGGTTGCCCCGTGGCTTGAGGGCGAGCAGGGACACGTTCGGCGGGCCGACAGTGAGCAACGGAGCGCCAGCGGCCGCGGGGGCCGGCGCACGGCTCACCACCGCGATCACGTCATGGTTGTAGTCCTCGGCCGCGGCATTGAAGCCGGCCGCCCGCCAGTCCCCGCCGGTGAACGCGAGTGCGTAGCAGAACGTGTGGCTCCAGTGCTGCCAGGCGAAGCTGCTGCCATCCGGGAGCGTGCGCGGGTCGCCGTCGATCCACACCCCGCTCGGCCACGACGAGCAGGCCCGCATGAGCGACATCCACAGCGTGCCGTCGGGGGCTACCACACCGCTGGGCGTGCCCCGGTTGAACACTGCGACCGTCCCGTCGGCCAGCACTTCGCCAGCGGGCACCTCGGCTGCCAGCACGGCGGTCAGCCCGCCACCGAGGAGGTCCGCCCGCAGGCCGCTGACCGCGGCGGCAAGGCCCGGAGGGCCAGGAACCACGATCAGCACTGGCAGGTCCCGCGGGCCGCGCAGGTCCGCGCCGGGCGCGAATGCCTCGGCACGCGACCGGGCCGCCGGCACCCACAGCCGGGCCGTGCCCTGCTGCGCGAGCAGGCTCTCGAGCAGCTCGGCTGTCGCCGGGCCCGACGCGGCCAGCACGCTGGCGGTGAAGGCGTTGTCCTGCGGGCCGCCGAGCGCGATGCGGAAGTCCGGCAGGTTGGAGTCCACGTCAACCGACCCGTACCGGGGCCCGTCGCCGCGCGAACAGGTGGCGGTGACGCCGGCCTGGGCGAGCGATATGAGGAGGGAGCGGACTGAGTCATCGGAGTCGTTCTGGTCAAGGTCAGGGGTAATCACCTCGGCGACGCCGATCGCCTGCGTCACGACGGCAGGCAGGCCGGGCTCGCGGGCGGGTGCGGTGAGGGCGGCCCGCGCAACCGAGCCCAGCCCGAACCAGTGGTGCGCGGGGTTGTCGAGCGTCCACCAGTGCGCGGCGGTGTCTGCCTCGGGCGCGCCGAACGGCCGCCCGATCACCGCTGTCGCCGTCTGGTAGACCGGCAACCCGCCAGGGACCAGCGCCGGGAACCTCACCCGCAGCAGGTGATCCTTGCCTATTGACCCGTCAACGTGCGTTCGGAACTCCACGCGGTCTGCCCCGTCCCACAGCAGCGTCTCCTGCGTGACCGTGAGGTCCCCGAGCTGGAACTCGGCGACCAGCCGGGAACCGGCGGGGGAGCGCTGCACGCGGACCTTCGCCGGCAGTATCGCCGAGCCGCTGCCCGGCCCCTTTGGCGACAAGTGCCAGGGGCCCTCGCCCCAGCGGGGGTGCTTGTCGTGCTCCTCTTGCAGGACCAGCTCGTTGCCCGGGCCGCGCAGGACGTGCCGCCCGTGACGCTTGTCGACGATCGTCAGCGTGCCGCCGCGCGCAGGGTCGGCGGTAACCGCGAAGGCATCGTTCTCGATCGCGGTCGCACCATCAGCGTCGGTCCAGGTGAAGTCGGCCTCTGGCGCGGGAACGGCGCGCAGCCGGTAGCGGCGGAAGCCGAGCGCCGGAAGCTGCGACGCCCGGAAGGTCAGCGTCACTTCGGCCAGCGATCCGTCCGGGTGCCGCCGCACGCCCTCTGTCAGCGCGGGAACCTCCGCCGCCCGGGTCCCTGGGGGCAAGGTGGCCGCGTCCTCGTTGATGACGGCCAGCCACGGCGTGCCGGGCTCGTCCAGCGTCACCGTGACCGTCGCCATGCCGTCCCGCGACCGGGCCAGCCCGTTGAAGACGGTGACCGCCAGGGGATCGTCCCCGCTGCCTTCGCTGTCAGCACTGCCCTCGCTGTCAGCACTGGCACCGTCCGCCAGCCCCGTGCTCGCTAGTGCCGTGACCGCCGCCCGCCGCGCCGAGTCACCACGCTCCCATGCCTCCCGCCAGCCGGCCAGCAGGTCGAGGTACACCTGGTCAGACTCGGTGCCGGTGATCGCGTCGTGGTGCGCTCCGTAAGAGAGCAGCCGCCATGCCTTATCCAGCGACTCCGCCGGGAAGGGCGTGCCGGCCAGCCAGGCCAGGGTCGCGATCCGCTCGCCCTCGGAGACTGCCGTCTCGCCCGAGCGGTGCGCCTGCTTGGTGTCAACGTAGGAGACGTCCTTGCCGGTGTAGAGGGGGTTCATGTCCCGGGTCTGCGGCGTGATGCCGCGGAGTCGCCCGCCCGCCTGGGTGCGCGTGGCTGCCCCGGAATCTGCCGCCTCGGCCCGCACCGCGTCGAAGAACTCCCGCGGGATGGCGGTGACGAACCGGGGCCACACATACTTGGCGTTCCACGACCGGTGGATGTCGGTGACCCAGCGTGCTGGGATCACGTGGTCCGCGCCGACGGGCAGCATGACGTTGCGGGTGGCCGCGACGGAGGCGAGGCCCCGGAACTCGTTCAGCGCCGCCGCCTCGGCGGCCGCCAGGTCCGTGGCAGTGTGCAACGACCAGCCCGCTCCATAGTGGTTGGCCATGTACGCCGTCAGCACACCGCTGCCGTCCGGGGACAGCCACTCGAACTCCGCGGGGAACTGCATCCGCTCGTTGCGCTCCGGCCCCCACTGGTGGAACGGCCCGCGGGCCCACGACGAGCTCGTCAGGCCGGCCGCGGCCATCAGGCTCGGGAAGCCGGGATCGTGACCGAAGCTGTCCAGCATCCACGCTGTGCGCGGGTCCCCGCCGAGCACGTCGCGCTGGAACCCTACCCCGTAGACGGCGTTGCGGATGGTGACCTCGGCGCCAGTGAGGTTGGTGTTCGGCTCGTTGTAGGTCCCGCCGACAAGCTCCAGCCGGCCCTCCCTCAGCAGGGCGCGGACGAGGGCGCGGTCCTGCGGGAAGGCGTCGAAGTGCGGCTTCAGGTAGTCGACCTCCGCGAGCACGAACTTGTAGTCCGGGTCCCGCCGTGCCTTCTCCAGGTGGAGCTGCATCAACTCGAACGCCGTCCGGTTGTCCGGCATCGCGCCGTTCTCGTCAGGGAGCACCAGTCGTGCCTCGGTGAACTGCCCCTGAGTGCTCCACCACACCGGGTCGTAGTGGAAGTGGCTGACCATCCACATCGTCCAGCCCGGCTCGGCGACCGTGATCATCGCGCTGCTCTCAACGCGCTGCTGGCCGGCCAGTGGGTTGTCGGCCTCCACCATCACCGTGACCGGCACCTGGGTCCCCGGCCGGTGATGGCCTGCGATCCTGACCGCAATGCCGTCCCCGAGGCTAGCCGGAACGGGAGTCTCGACGCCCGGCCCGGCCACTCGCACCGTGGCGGGCCCATCGCCCTCGACACTGACCCGGATGATCTGCAGCGGCCGTCCGGCGCTGCCTGTGAAGAAGTCAGTGGACTCCACGCCGGTGATCCGCATGCTCCAATACTCGCATGCCCGGCGGGGTCGCTGATCCCGGCGCGAGCGTCACGTCCGGCGGCCCACCTGCGAGTTTTGCGATCATCTACTCTGCGTGATCTCCTAGCCCTGGTTATTACGGAGCGGTAGCCTGAGACTCGACTTTCGGGGGCATGGCGTGCGCCTTCCACGGCAACATTAGGGCAACGAGTGCCGTAGCCGGGGTAAATCATCGCAACCCTGGGTAAACGGGATGCCAGAACGGACGGATGGGAGACGGTGAGCCGATGGGCGTGACCGAACGGCCCGCGACCTTGCGGGACGTGGCCAACGCGGCGGGCGTGCACCCGGCGACGGCTTCCCGCGCGCTGAACCCCAGCACCAGGCTGCTGGTGAGCGAGGATACTGCCCAGCGTGTGCTGGACGCGGCCAGCAGGCTTGGGTACCGGCCGAATCCGGTGGCGAGGTCGCTGCGCACCCGGCGGTCCAACACGGTTGGCGTGTTGATCCCGGACCTGAACAACCCGCTGTTCCCGCCGATCGTGCGCGGCGTGGAGGACATGCTCGCAGAGCGCGGGTACGTCGCGCTGATTGGCAACACCGACGCCGACGAGCGCCGCGAGCGAATGGTGTTCGACCAGATGCGGGCCCGGCACGTGGACGGGTACGTGCTGGCGACCGCGACGCTGCGGCACCCGATCCTGGACGAGGCCGCGGCGGCGGACCTCCCGGTCGTGCTGATGAACCGCACCGCGCAGGGTTATCCGTTCTCCTCTGTCTCCGTCGACAACGAGCAGGGCGTCCGGGCGGCGGTCTCCCACCTCGCCACGCTCGGCCACACCAGGATCGGCCACATCGCCGGGCCGCAGGGAGTCTCTACGGGCATCGCCCGGTTGCGCGGCTTCCAGGACGGCATGCGGACCAGCGGCCTTGAGGTGCGTGATGACCAGGTCATCCACGCCAGCGCGTACTCAATCGAGGAGGGCGTGCGCTGCTGCGCCGAGTTGCTGTCGCGCCGCGGTGACCTGACCGCGATCGTGGCGGCCAACGACATGGTGGCTGTTGGCTGCTACGGGGCCTTCGATGACCTGGGACTGAGCTGCCCGGATGACGTCTCGGTCATCGGCTTCAACGACATGCCGTTCATCGACCGGCTTCGCCCGCCGATGTCCACCATCCGGTTCCCGCACTATCAGCTTGGCCTGGCGGCGGCCAAGCTCCTGCTGGAGCGGATCGACGGTGACGGCGGCCCGGTCAAGATCCTCTACCTCGCCCCCGAGCTCGTGGTCCGCGGTTCGACCGCCCCGCCCGCGCAGATGGTCTCCCTGCGCCCCGCGTAGGGTTCTCCGCCCCGCGTTCGGGGAAATGCGCTTGGGTTTTTCCTCTGTGAGCCTTCTGCGCCGCACACGATTGCAGTCACGCCACGTGACGTCGTGCTTGTTGTCCACGTCCGGGTCGATCAAGGCCCAACTGTCTGTTTTGTGACGCAAGTCAACACTTGAGGCTTTCGTCCTGTGGGGAACCACAGGATTCTCCCAGGTATGTAACGGATTAGTCAGGTGGCATTGACAGGCTCGGGGGGCGGGTAGCACGCTCTGTTGCGAGCAATGGATGCAAACGATTGTGAGCCGTCCGGCGTGCAGGGCAGCGACGAGGACGAGTACGAGATAACGATTCTGGGCCCAAAAAGGAGAGGCATCAGCCAGGAGCCGTTCCTAGCGTGCCTAAATGAGAGCTCTGGCGAATAAGGCTAGAGTCACCAAAGCTTGGAGGCATAGAGGCATGAAGCCCGAACTTCCCCGGGTCTCCGCAGCATCATTGGGGGAGACTCCGCGCACCCCCCGCAGGACAGCAGTCGCGCTGAGCGTCATCGCGATCCTCGGCGCCGGCGCCCTCGCCGCGTGCACCAGCAGCAGCACCACCAGTAGCAGCAGCACTGGAAGCAGTGCGAGCGCCGCCGCCACCGGCAGCAGCAGTGCGTCCGCGTCCGGCTCTAGCGGGACAATCACCATCGGCGCGTCGCTGTCCCTGACGGGTGACTTCTCGGCTGACGGCCAAGCGTTCCAGAAGGGCTACAACCTGTGGGCCAAGGACGTGAACGCCAAGGGCGGCATCGGCGGCAAGCAGGTCAAGCTGACCATCCTCAATGACCAGAGCCAGCCCAACCAGGCCGAGGCGAACTACCACACGCTGATCGACACCGACCACGTCGACCTGACGTTCGGGCCGTTCTCCTCGCTCATCACCGGCCCCGCCTCGGGAGTGGCGGCGCGCTCGGGGTACGCCTTCATCGAGGGTGCCGGCGGCGCCACGTCGGTGTTCAACACGCCGTCCAACCAGGCGGACCACAACGTGTTCGACGTGAGCCTGCCGGTCGCGGATGAGTTCATACCGTTCACCCAGTACATCGCCTCGCTGCCAGCCAGCCAGCGGCCGAAGACCGCCGCCTACCCGAGTGCCGACGACCCGTTCGCGACCCCGCAGGTCCAGCAGGCCCAGAAGGCGCTGGAGGCGCTGGGCGTCAAGACGGTGTACTCGAAGGTCTTCCCCGAGGAAGTCGCGGACTACAAGGCTCCCGCCGACCAGGTCGCCGGCCTCAAGCCGGACCTCGTCGTGCTCGGCTCGACCGACGTGCCGACGGTCGCCGCGTTCATGAAGGAGTTCGAGCAGCAGCGCTACGTGCCGAAGATGTTCCTCGCCGCGGCCGGCCCGGACCAGGGGTCGTCGTTCACCAGCGCGGTGGGCGCGGGCAACGCCACCGGCATGCTGGTGGGGAACGGCTGGTACCCCGGCTTCTCGGACCCGGCTAGCCAGCAGATGGTGAGCGAGTACGTGACGCAGTACGGCGGCAGCGCGTCCGGCGTCAACGCCGACGTGGCCGAGGCGTACTCGGTCGGCCAGGTCGCCGCCGCGGCGATCACCGCGACCGGCGGCACCGACAACGCGAAGATCATCACCTACCTGCACAGCGGCGTCACCATCCCCACGGTGCAGGGCTCGGCGAAGTTCGACTCCCTCGGTGAGAACTCCGCGGCCGACGCCTTCATCTTCCAGTGGCAAAGCGGCGCCAAGTTCGTGCAGGTGCTGCCGACGAGCGCGTCCGGGTCCGTCGCGTTCCTCGCCGTCAAGCCGGCCTGGACGAGCTGACGCCCGGCTGACGCCAGGCTCATCCCGCGGCTGGTGCCGGGCTGGCACCAGCCGCGAGCCACGTAACGTTACAGAACCGGACCAGGGACGGAGTAGTACTTGACATGGCGCGGGAGCTTTACCAAGCCATCGTGGACGGCATACTCGTGGGCGGCGTGTACGCCCTGATGGCCGTCGGCCTGACGCTGATCTTCGGCGTCCTCGACATCATCAACATCGCCCAGGGTGTCCTGGTCATCCTGGGCGCCTACCTCAGCTACACCCTCTTCACCGACTTGCACATCGACCTGTTCATCGGGCTGCTCATCACCGTCCCGGCGATGTTCATCCTCGGCGTGGTGATCCACGCGGCATTCATCCGGTGGCTGCGCGACACCGAGCGGACGGCAATGACCCTGCTGGTCACCTACGCGGTGGCGCTGATCATCGAGGGCGCCCTGTACTGGAAGTACGGGGCGAACCCGGTGCAGGTGAACACCCCGTACGACTCCCCGTCCGAGAGCGTGCGCGTCTTCGGCTTCTATATCCAGGACCTCTACATCTACGGGTTCATCCTCGCGGTCGCGCTGGTGGTCGCGATCTACGCGCTGCTGTTCCGGACCCGGTTCGGGCGCGCCGTCCGGGCCACGATGCTGGATGAGAGCTCCGCGCGGCTCGTCGGCATCGAGGTGAACCGCGTCGCGGCCCTCACCTTCGGCATCGGAGTCGCGGTCACCGCAGCCGGGGGCATGCTCTACGGCGCGACCAACGCCTTCAACGCCAACAGCGGCTACGACCTGATCTCCCGGCTGCTGGCCATCGTCATCCTCGGCGGGCTCGGCAGCATTGGCGGCGCGCTCGCCGCGGCCGTCTTCATGATCACGCTGGAGTCGGTGGTGACCATCTGGCAGCCGAACTGGGCGATCCTGGTCTTCTACGTGGCGCTCATCCTCGTCCTGCTGCTGCGCCCGCAGGGCATGCTCGGCCGCAAGGCGGTGCGCAGTGCCTGACGGAACCACCGTGCCTGACCGAACCACTGGGCCTGACCGAACCACTGGGCCTAACCGAACCACAGTGCCTAACCGAACCGCAGTGCGCGACGCCATCATCCGGTATGGCCTGCTGGCCGTGCTGGTCATCTGCGCGGTCGCCTTCCCGAAGGTGTTCACCAACCCGGCGGTCACCAACTACGGCGTCTTCGCGATGATCTACGTGACGGTGGCCAGCGCGTGGAACCTCTTCTCCGGCAACAGCGGCTACATCATGCTGGGCCAGGCGGTCTTCTACGGCAGCGGCGCGTACGCGCTCGGCCTCATGGCCAGTGGCTGGAACGTGACCGGCACCATGGTCTTCGCGCTGCTGCCGCTCGTCGGCCTCATCGGGGCGGGGATCGCCCTGGTCTTCGGCCTCATCGCCCTGCACGTGCGGCGGCACACGTTCATCGTCATCACGATCGCCGTCTTCTTCATCTTCCAGACGATGGCGTTCAACTTCGGCTTCACGCACGGGACGCAGGGGCTGAACTCGCCGTTCCTCAACTGGCCGGAGTCGGGCTACAACACGCCCTTCTACTACATCGCGCTGGCCTTCGCGATCGGGACGATCGCCATCGCCTGGCTGATCCGCCGGTCCCGGTTCGGCCTGCAGCTGCGGGCCATCCGCGACGACGAGGACCGGGCGCGCGGCCTCGGCGTCAAGGCGTTCCGGGTCAAGATCGCGGCCCTGGTCATCTCCGGCGTGATCACCTCGATGATCGGCGGCATCTGGTTCTACTACCTCAACCAGGTCCAGCCGCAGACCGGCTTCGACCCGCTGTTCGACCTGACGATCGTGCTGATGGCGTTCCTCGGCGGGTACGGCACGATCGCCGGGCCGGTGCTCGGCGCGCTGATCGTCGAGCCGGGCACGACATGGCTGAACATCCAGGTCTCGAACGGGTACGTCAGCGAGATCATCCTCGGCGGTGTCTTCCTGGTGGTCATTCTCCTCATGCCGCGGGGCATCATCCCGACGGCGGGTGAGCGGATCAGGAAGCTCCGGACCAGGGGACGCCCCGCCGTGATCACGGCCGTGTCGGTGCCTGCCCGGGGCGATGCTCCGCCGCAACCCCCCGAACCCCCCGGCAGCGAGAAGGTAGGTGCCGCGCAGTGACCGCTCTGCTGCGAACCGAGGGCATCAAGAAGGCCTACGGCGGCGTCCAGGCCCTGAACGGCGCCAGCCTCGAGGTCGCCGACGGCACCATCGCGGGCTTGATCGGCCCCAACGGATCCGGCAAGACCACGCTGTTCAACGTGGTCACCGGGTACCAGCGGGCCGATGAGGGCCAGGTGTACTTCGGCGGCAAGGCCATCACCAACCTGGGCCCGGACAAGGTGTTCGCCGCCGGGATCGGGCGGACCTTCCAGCTCACCCGGATCTTCCCGCGGCTGACCGTGCTGGAGAACATGCTGGTCGCCTCCCAGCACAGCCGCAAGCAGCGGCACACCGTCCGGCATCGCGCGATGGAGCTGCTGGAGTTCGTCGGCATCCACGGGCACGCCGGCATCCTCGCCGGGTCGCTGTCCTACGGCCAGCGCAAGCTGCTCGAGCTCGCCTACGTGCTGATCGCCGATCCCCAGGTGATCCTGCTCGATGAGCCCGCCGGCGGGGTTAACCCGACGCTCATCAACCACATCGCCGACCGGATCCGCGAGCTGAACTCCCAGGGCAAGACGTTCCTCATCGTCGAGCACAACATGGAGTTCGTCATGGGCCTGTGC
>Ga0210389_10004874_pt1 | contig 10412 bp, 7 predicted proteins | sample IncBWH28OmetaG_FD_160127 | JGI IMG/M metagenome (GOLD analysis project Ga0210389, IMG submission 160127) | Forest soil microbial communities from Barre Woods Harvard Forest LTER site, Petersham, Massachusetts, United States - Inc-BW-H-28-O ...
GGGACTGCCCCCGAGCGGTTGGTGACGAAGGTTATCACCCGTTACCTTGGCGAGGAAGCCCGTTTCCTCGCGGCCGTGGAAAAAGGAATCGCGGCAGCCGGGCGTGGCAAGTTTATCGAAGAAGAAGAAATGGATGCCCGGCTGGAAGCGATGTTCAAGCCCTGATGCGCATCCGATGGACCGTTCCCGCCGCCGATGATCTTGAGAGCATCAAGAACGACCTGCAACAGAAACTACCCGCAGTTCGCAGAACCAACTGTAGGGACAATTTACGAGCGTATCCGCCTTCTAAAAACTTCGCCAAACCGAGGCAGACCCGGCCATCGAAGTGGCACAAAAGAACTGACGCTCGCGCCGCTTCCTTATGTCGTGGTCTATTCCTTGAAAGCTGACGCTGTCGAAATTCTGCATATCTATCCCGGCGCGCAAGATTGGCGCTGATTCGCGGTTTACAAAGTTTCTTTGCTTTTAGGTGCCGCAGCGGTTCTGCCTCGCACAGGTCGCGCCTGTTTTTTTCATCGCATCCGCCCCCGTGATAAAAACCCTAGCCTTAAGGCTCGCCTACGGCGACAATTAAGAATCAACCTGTCTAGAGGTCCGAGGTGTGCCTGCTCCCGGGAGCAATCCAGGCCCACGGCAAGCTGTTCTTTGACAAAATGAAGGCACGAAGAAAGCGGACAGCAGCGCTTTAAGGCCATTCGCCTGCGCGAAATCCGGAGCTAAGTCCTTATTCCGTAGGATTTTGCATATAAGTGCTTTAAGTTCAAGATTTTGCGAGGAAATTCCCGCTAAAGTCATGATTCTAAAGATTGAGGGGGGGGTAGGGGGGTACCCTATTCCTGCAAGTCCGCCGGAAGCCCACTATTGATCGCCGCCCGCACCTTGGCCATCAGGCACTCGCGGTTGCCAAAGTCGGCAGGCTCGATCGGATCGTGAAAGCGAACTGTCACCAGCTCCGGCCGAATGCTGAAGCTGGCTTTCGGCATGGCGCGCTCGGTGCCGGAAATCGTCATCGGTACGATCGCCACCTGGCATTCCTGCGCCAGATAGAATGGACCTTTTTTGAAGGGCAGCAGGCGGCCATCGAACGAGCGTCCGCCTTCGACGTAGATCATCATGCTGATTCCGGTCCGGAGCACTCTCGAAGCTTCGCGTACGGCTGCCAGGCCGGCATCGCGATTTCCCCGATCGACTGGCACGAGGCTGCCCAGGCGCATGATTTCGCCGAGGATGGGCATTTTGAACAGCTCTTTTTTTACCATCACCGAACTGCGTCGAGGAATCAGCGGAATCTCGATGGGCGGGTCGAGATTCGAAATGTGATTCGACATGAAGACGTAGGCACGCGCCGGATCGAATTTTTCCTGGCCTAGAACCTGCACCCTGACGCCCGCAATGCGCACTCCATTCCAGGCGACCCACATGCAGGTGCGGTATAAGAAGGCTACGCTCTTGGTGAGATAGGCCCAGGGGATTCCGCTGATGGCGGCGAAGGGCAGGGCTAGCGCCCAGAACGCCAGCATGAGAACAGTGCGAAGCGGCGATGCAGATCTCGCGACTCTTTCTGTGCGATCGCGATCGTCTTCTGTGCGATCACGATCTTTGACCTTCATCGCTGACTCAGTCCGTTCCATGCGATTTTGGTTTCCTTTGTGCACCTCTGTGTCCTCTGTGGTAGTCGGTTTTTCTTGAATTAATGACGACACAGAGGTGAACAGAGAAGTGTTAGGCCCGAGCTCCCAAAGCACGCAAGCGTTCCGGTAGCTTCTCATAAATGCCGCCGAATCCGCCATTAGAAAGGATAGCCACAACGTCGCCCGTTCGAAGCTCGGGAGCAATCGCGCCAACAATCGCATCGGCATCGGGCAGAATCCGGGCTTGTTTACCGGACTTGGTTATATCGGCAACGACGTGATTCAGGTCGAGGCGCTCTTTTTCGGGAATCGCTTCGGACTTGAAAATGGCCGCGATCACAACCTGGTCCGCGAGCGCGAGGCTGCTTGCTAGCGCTCCCTGAAGGACGTTGCGGCGCAGGGTGTTCGAACGTGGCTCAAGCACGACCCACAGCCGGCGACCCGCGTAACGCGCGCGCAGAGCCCGAATCGTCTGCTCGATCGCTGTCGGATGATGCGCAAAGTCGTCGATGATGGTAATGCCGTTGACTTCAGCCTTGACTTCAAGACGCCGCTTGACGCTGCGGAAGGTGGCGAGCGCCTGGGCAATTGCTTCTTTCGAAATTCCGTAACTCGAGGCGAGCGCAGCCGCGGCAGTGGCGTTCCAGACGTTGTATTCACCGCCCAACGGAAATTCGAAATCGGCCCAGAGCTTGCCGTCGCGAAGAACGGACCAGCTTGTGCGCGCGGAGTCCATCTTCAGATTGGATATTTTCCAGTTCGCGCGTTCGGAAGCACCGTACCGTTCGACGGGGCAAAATGCTTTCGCAAGGCAGCGTTCGAGGCTCGTACTGTCCTCGAGGTGTCGTAAGAGAAGAACGCCGCCGCCATCGAAGGCGATGAGACGCCCTCGCCGCGGAACCAGATTCACGAGCCGCTTGAAAGCCGTCTCCACGGCGTCAAGATCTTTATAAATATCGGCGTGGTCGAACTCGACGGACGTAAGGATGAGCGAGTCAGGAAAGTAGTGCATGAACTTCGGACCCTTGTCGAAGAACGCAGTGTCATATTCGTCGCCTTCGAGGATAAAATGCCTTCCGGTTCCGAGTCCGAAGCTGCTGCCGAAGTTCTCTGCGATCCCGCCAATCAAGAAGGACGGGCTGAGTCCGGCGCTTTCGAAAATCCACGCCAGCATCGAAGTCGTCGTCGTCTTCCCATGCGTTCCCGCGACGACGAGCACTTCTTTCCCCGCCAAGAACTCGTCGTGCAGAATCTGCGGCAGCGAACAAAATGGAATGCGTTCGTCGAGCACACGCTCAAGCTCCACATTCCCGCGAGAGAGCGCATTGCCGACGACGACGAGATCGGGCCGCGGATCAAGATTCTTCTCGGCAAACGGCTGCGCCACCGGAATTCCGATCGAATCGAGAAACGTCGACATTGGCGGATACGCTGCTGCATCCGACCCAGTCACACGATGCCCGCGTTCGCGCAACATGCCGGCGAGAGAAGCCATCGCGGTCCCGCAAATGCCGATCAGGTGAATATGTTTAGAGGCCGTATTCATCGCGCTTCGACCGCGCTTTCGAGAATTTTAAGTTTTACATCGCTGCCAACTTCCAGGCGAGCGCGCACTCCAAATGGCAACGTGATATTCCCTCGCGAAACATGTCCCGACCGCATTCCAAAAGCTACTGGAATTCCGAGATCGCCGATGACTCTCAACACAACCTCCTCCAAGGTGTAAGCCTGCTGCACGTTTTGCCGGCAATCCATCATTTCGCCGAAGACAATTCCGCGGACACCTGCAAACTTCCCTGCCAGCTTCAACTGCATCAGCATGCGGTCAATCCTGAAGGGCTTTTCCTCGACGTCCTCGACGAAGAGGATCGTACCTTCCGTGCGGATGTCATGACGCGTGCCGAGCGCCGCGATGAGCAGCGACAAACATCCACCATAGAGAATTCCCTTCGCCTCGCCCGCCACCAGCGGCTTCGCGCCCGAGCCCGCGCCGATCTCCCACGAAGTTTCTCCGCTCAACGCGCTCTGCCACGAAGCGAGATCAACTCCATCGGCGATCGCAAAATCCTTAGTGGCCATCGGGCCGTGAAAAGTAACGAAATTGCCTTCGTCGGTGAACCAGGTCAACAGAGTCGTCAGGTCGCTGTAGCCGACGAAGATTTTCGGGTGGGCCGCGATCTTCGCGAGATCAATCGGCTGCAGCAGGTAGTTCGCGCCGTAGCCTCCGCGGGCGCAGACGATCGCGCGCACATCGTCGCGCACAAACATTTGTTCGAGCTCTTGCACGCGGCGTTCGGCCGAGCCTGCGAAATAGAGGTCGCGTTCGAGGATAGAGTCGAAATAAAACGGCTCGTAGCCGAGACCGCGCAGGCCAGCGCAGCCTGCCTCCAAAAGCTCGCGCTTGATGTTGGACGCGGGCGCAACGATGCCGACCTTGTCGCCGTGGCGGAGCGCCCTGGGTTTAAGTCTCGATTTCTGGGAGACGGTCATCGACAATTTTCTTTCACATCTTTCACATGTTTCTCTTGCACATCTATAGCAAATATTCTCCCCGGCAGATGAGCGTGGCCGGGCCGCGCAGATAAACCTGATTCACATTACCTTTGTTCTCCCAGCGCACGGTCTGTGAACCGCCGGGCGTAACCACTTTCACCGGAGAGGTCACGCGTCCGCTCGCGATGGCGGCGCACGCCGACGCGCATGATCCCGTACCGGAGGACAACGTCTCGCCCGCCCCACGCTCGAAGATGCGAATCTCGATTTCGTTCGACCCACGCACAATTAGGTACTCAACATTCGTGCCCTGCGGAAAGTGCGGCTGCGTCTGGATGAGCGCCGCCTGCTTTTGCCAACCGTCTTCAAATCTCTCCACGAAAATCACAAAGTGCGGGTTGCCCATCGAGACACTCGTCCCGACCGCGCGCACCCACATCGTTGCGATCGTAAGTTCCACGCCAACTTTGGCCTCCCCCATTTCACTCTCAAACTCAAAGGTCGCGCCCTGCCTTTCAATCAGGCGACACGTTTTCACACCTGCAGCGGTCTGAATCGCAATCTCCGTCTTTCCAGTGCGCGCGCAAATCTCCGCTGCCACGCAGCGCGTGCCGTTGCCCGAGATCTCCGCCTCCGAGCCGTCGGCATTGATCAGGCGCAACCGGACATCGGTGTTCACATCCGGGAACATCCATTCCACGCCGTCCGCTCCTATGCCGTTGTGCCGATCGCACAAACGCCGGCTGATCCCGCTCAGGTCGCCGAAGTTTCCTCCGCCCTTCACGATCAGAAAATCGTTGCCGCATGCCGACGCTTTTGTGAATGCGACGCTTTTGTTCGGCAAACTGTTCATGCACGTTTCATCTTTCAATTTCCAATCGTTCGGCGGATTCTATCATCGGCGTGCTGGCGCTTTGGCTTGCTCTAAAGGAAACGGGTTAACGCGATTGATTCATTGCCCGCCGCGTCTCATAAATTCTCGCCACCGGCTGCCCGGTCGAATGAATCACCGTCCACAGGGTCAGACCTGTGCGGTTCACATACCGGTCGACGGGGTCGCCATCGAACGCAATCACGTAGTTGACGTACTTTTCTGGCTCGGTAAGGGCGCGTTCCCAGATGCCTTCCGGATCGGTGGGCCGCATCCACGGCCGGCGGTTCTCGCTGTTCACCACCCGGCGCAACGGAATCCCCAGGCGCTCCATAATTCCTACGTGCTCTCCGAGGTCCATCATGAACAGCGCGGTGGGCGGCAGAGGTTTTATCAGGCGCTCGATTGACGTGTCCAGGCCGCGCCGCATGTCCCAATTTCTCTCCGACTCGACCAGGCAGAGCGGCTGCGTTTTTAAGACGAACGCGTAGCTGACTGCAACCAACGCAATCACGGCAGTAGTAACGCTCCTAGTTACGGCCGAAGCCGACGCCCTGCGCGACCATATTGTCAAACACGCAGCCAGCAGTCCGGCGGACACGGCGAACATGGGCAGTAATTCGAGGCCAAACCGTTGATTGAAGACTGCATGAGGCCACCACATGGGCACGTGCAGCGGTACCCATCCGTAGGAAATTGAATAGGCGTAAAACGGCAACGGCGCCCAGAGAAGTACTAAGACGGCTGTCGCGCGGCTTCGCAGTATGTACAACGCCGCGCCTGTTGCGAGGAGTGCGCCTGCGAGCCACCATCGGCCCCAGTTCCCTGCCGCCAAAGTAATTTGCGCTGACTTCAGAAAATAGAGACCGCCGAGCCAGAAAGTGTGGAGCGCAGGATTCGGCGCGGCCACTCGCAGTTCAATCGCCTTTGCAGAATAGGGGCCGTTGGCGAAGTCGAAAGCGTTGCCGTATACGGCGGCGTTATAGATGAGCCAGAGTGTGGGCAGCGCCGCGACGCCCACCTGAAATTTCAGCGCGTTCCATCGCAAAGTGCGATCTTCCCATCGCCGCAGCGCGAGTGCGGTGAGGATCGCGCCGATGGCTCCTGCCAGAAACCAGCCGTCGTAGCGCGTCATCTCCGCGCAGGCCACGCAGCAGGCGCAGCGGCGGAGGGCGCGGGCTGCGGCTTCAGGCAACTCTTCGCCCTGATCTTGCTTTCTTGGCGCGCGAGTTTCAAGCGCTCGAACGAATTCCGCGAAATACACCATCGTCCAGATGAAAAATGCGAGGTACAGGGGTTCAGTCAGCGCGGTCGCCTGCATGTAGATCAGGTTGGGATTCGCTCCGTAGGCGAATGCCGCGATCCATGTGCCTACCTGCGCGGCGGGACGTGTACGCGCATCGGATTCCAGCAGGCCACCTACCAGGCGAACGATTCCGAGCACGCCGAGCACATAGGCGCACATCGACGGGATCGAGCCGCCTACGCCGCTTTGCCAGAGCTTGTCGGAATAGATAGATGGCATCATCAACAGATGGGGCAGCGGGAGCCACACGGTTCCAAGTTGCAGCGGGCCGGGCGTGAGGGAGTCGAAGACGCGGCGCGCGATGTTAATGTGCGCGGTGGCGTCGCCGTGGATTAAAATCTGGCCGCGCTGGGCGTAGTAGAAAAGAGAGCTCAGCGACGCAAGCGACGCGAGGCCGCCAATCCGAATCGTGCTTCGGTCCTGAACACCGTCGGTCGTCGTAAGGGCGGTGCGGCTGGTCATGATTTGAGGATAAATGATTGGTTCGGAGGCAACGGCTGTTGAGCACGCTGGCGAGGAATTGTGCGATCACCTGCGCGAAATTCGCCGCGTACTTCCCCTGTTCCCGCTGAAAGGCTCTGCTCCGCGCTATTCCAGGTGCGTCAGTTCGCGGAAAATCTGGAAGCGGGCGTCGATTTCCTCGCGTGAAAGATTCTGCAGACGCTCGGTTCCGAATCGTTCCACTGCGAACGAACCCATTACGCCGCCATAGAATAATGCGCGCTTCAACACCTCGCGATTTATTTCGCCTTGCGAGGCGATGTATCCCATGAAACCGCCGGCAAAGGAATCTCCGGCTCCTGTCGGATCTTTTACTTCGTCGATCGGCAAGGCGGGGGCCCGGAAGGGATGCGATCCAACGCCGAAGGCTCCCACGCGGAAGAAGATGGTCGCGCCATATTCGCCGTGCTTTACGACCAGCGCCTTCGGGCCCATAGCCAGGACCTTCTGCGCCGCTCGGAGGAGATTTTTTTCTGCCGCCAGCATCTTGGTCTCGGTGTCGTTGATAAGCAGTACGTTCACCCGCTTCAGCGTCTCGGCTAATTCTTTCGGCGTGCCGGTGATCCAGAAATTCATGGTGTCGCCGCCGGTCAACCGAACGCCGTTCATTTCCCGGCTAACCGCGGCTTGCAATGTGGGATGGATGTTCGCCAGAAACAGGAACTGGGAATCTGAATATTCTTTGGGGATGCGGGGCTGAAATTTTTCAAATACATTCAGTTCCGTGAAGTCAGTCTTCGCTTCGTTCAGGTTATCGAGATACTGCCCTCCCCAGCGAAATGTTTTGCCGGTGGTGCGCTCGATGCCGCGGGTATCGATGCCGCGCTTCTTGAGCACGGCTTCGTGCTCGGGCGCGAAATCGTCGCCTACCACCGCGACCACCCGCACGTCGGTGAAGTAACTCGCGGCCAGGGCGAAGTAGGTGGCGGCACCGCCCAGAATGTCAGTGACGCGCCCGGAGGGAGTGGCGATGGTGTCAAAGGCTACGGAACCTACAACCAGAATGCTCATGAGTCTCCAGATCGACTGTTTACTTGGCGGTCGTTCGTCGTTTGTCGTTCGTCATCGATCATCATCGCCGGAAATGCGATCGTGATCGCAGACGACTGACGACCATCGACTGCCGACTAAACGTACTTCCCCAAAATCAACTTCAATTTCTCTTTCGTCGCTGCGGGAATCTTTGCAGGATCGGTTAAAATCGCGTGCGCCAGCGCCGAACCGCATTTACAGGAACGCGTCTTCGGCATCGCACTAACCGTTGCCTTCACGACCTTTGCGGCATTCTCCGCATTTTTTGTCAGCACCGAGATGATTTGCTCTACCGTGACCGCATCATGATGCGGGTGCCAGCAGTCATAGTCGGTAACCATGGCGATCGTGACATAGCAAATCTCGGCCTCGCGTGCCAGCTTTGCTTCCTGCAGGTTCGTCATGCCGATCACGTCCGCGCCCCAACTACGGTACACATTCGATTCGGCTTTGGTCGAAAACTGCGGACCCTCCATGCAAACATAGGTCCCGCCTAGTTTTCCGCCGACGCCCTGGCTCTGGCATGTGGCTGCTACGATGTTCGCCAGTTCTCCGCATACCGGGTCGCCGAAACCGACGTGCGCGACAATTCCGTTGCCGAAAAATGTGTCGATGCGATGACGCGTGCGGTCGAAAAACTGATCGGGTATTACGAAATCGAGCGGCTTATGTTCTTCCTTGAGAGAGCCGACGGCTGACACCGAGACGATGCGCTCGACTCCAAGTTGCTTGAATCCATAGATATTCGCGCGAAAGTTCAACTCGCTCGGCAGCAGCGTATGGCCGCGCGCGTGGCGGGCGAGGAAGGCAACTTTGCGGCCTTCCAGTGTGCCGAGGATGTACGCATCCGAAGGATCGCCAAAGGGGGTCTGCTGGCGGACCTCGCTCGACTCGCTGAAGCCCGGCATGTGGTACAGGCCACTGCCGCCGATAATGCCGATCTCTGCTTGGTGCAATTGCGCTCCCGGGGCTGGAAATGACTGCGGAACTGGTGATTATACAAGAGGCGGAAAGTCAAGAGTCAGAAGTCAAATGAAGAAGCAAAAGGCTTCGTCGGGAACTCTCATCGGCGGGCTTGCGTCTTCGATGCGCGTTTGTTTCTCAATTTGACTTCTGACTCTTGACTTCAGGCGTGTTCCCGAAAAAATCGTCTTCAACTATTTTTGTCGTCGCATCATCCAGGCTCTCGCTCACCAACACCTGATCTCCGCGAACCTCGATGACGACCGCGCCTTCTTCCGTCAGCCAGGCGTGTCGTCCGCGGAGCGTTCGCCACGACTCGGCCGGCGGGGCATCTTCTGCGACCTTGCCATCTTCACCAAGTGGCTGGCGCTTTTGATAGCGCGTCGCCAGCGACTTCGCATAGTCACCGGCAAACTCGGCCGCTTTTTGAGGCGATGCCCAACGTGAAACGTACAGCACTCCGAGCGGACCCGAGTTCGTTCCCTTCATACGCCCGGCAAAGTAATATCCGCCGCGCCAAGCCGGGTACATCGCCTCCGCTTCCTTCCGCCCGGCATACTGCTCGACCAGCACATCGACGTCGAATTCGCCGATCGCTCCGATGTCAAAGGTGTCGTACTTGTCGAAGTCCTTTTTGAAATCAAGGCGCTTTAGCGGTTCTATTTTTTCGTGTCCCAAATATGTGTCCGGCTCCATGATCTCGCGGGTGGTGGCCGGTGGATTGTTGAAGGCTCCTTCAAACGCGAGTTTTGTTCCTCCGGCCTTTTCCAGCGCCAGCGTGAAATCCATGCCGTAGCGATACGGGAATGTCAGCTCTTCTTTCAGGAAAATCGGCGCTTTGCTGAAGGTGGGCGAATCCGGGCTATCCAGCATTCCCTGTTTGATGGCGTCGCCGACTTGCGGCATTTCGACCAGCGTTTTGCCGGTGCTGGCGAGCGAGTAGTCGAGCATCACGACCATCGCCTGCCCCTCGACTACCGCTTCACGCGCCGAGGACTCCTCGTCGGTGTCAATGTCGGCCGGAGTCGGATTATTCTTCTTGTCGCCCTCGGTCTGCGCTTCCTCCATCCACTTTTCCATGCCGAACGACTGGTCCTGGAGCGCATGCATCAATTCGTGCGCCAAGACTGGCTTCTGCTGCTCGGGATCGATCCAGTTGAGAATGTTGACTGTCTTTTTTTTCGGATCGTAATAGCCGGCGACCTGCTCCTTGAGCATCGAGACGAGAAACGGGCCCAACTGAAAATCGCGCGGAATCAGGCCGAATTTTTTCAGCACTTCTGAAGACCGCTCCAGTCGCTTCGCGTCCTTGTCGTCCTTCATCCCTTTTTCGAGATATGACTCCACCTCGTGCCGGTCAGCCAGCTTGCGCTTGACCTCGTGCTTTACGGGGAGGCCGGTGTCGTCGCTAGCGAACTGTATCAGGTCATCTACCGAGCGAAAAAGTTCTTTCGCCTCCTTGGGGGAGATGATTTTCTCGGGCGCCGCGGACTGCGGCTGCGAAGATTGCGGCGAAGAGTTTTGTGGCGCGGGGTTCTGCACAGGATTGGGCGATTGAGGGTCCGTCGAGGATTGCTGCGGATCAGCTTGAGACGACGAAGACGCGACCGTA
>Ga0210389_10004875_pt1 | contig 10412 bp, 9 predicted proteins | sample IncBWH28OmetaG_FD_160127 | JGI IMG/M metagenome (GOLD analysis project Ga0210389, IMG submission 160127) | Forest soil microbial communities from Barre Woods Harvard Forest LTER site, Petersham, Massachusetts, United States - Inc-BW-H-28-O ...
CTTCCTGACCAACCGCTGCCGGTTCGGCGTGCGGGACATGCTCTCTTCTACGGATCGGTCCAAACGGAACTCACCGACCACCGGGTTACCCCGGAAACTATCGGCCTCAACGCAATCCTTGACGGTCTCCCAGAAAGGATTGTCGATAGTCACTCCCGGCACCCCCTCAAGCTGAGGCCCTCCTATCACGCCGCTAGGGCAGTCCAGCTGAAGCTTCGCATCTCCCCGAGTCGTGGCATCAACCCTTCTTCGACGCTGCGACGGATGCGGTCAGCTTCGGCAAGCATGCGCTGATGAAATGCATGCAGGCAATCATTGCCTGGAACGGGGCCTGAAACGGGGCATGCGCACTCCCACCGGACGCAGGGCCGCGTACCGAGCGGAGAGCGTGCGCCGCAGCGTCAACGACGTCTTCTCCGAGCCAACAGTGTCAACATTCTGACCAGCGGGTTAAGAGAACGCTCGACACAGTTTCGGGATATAGGCGGCGGGCGGGCCGGATCGCGGCGCCGCCGGTAAAGGACCTGCTAGACGGGTATTTATCGATCCGGGACCGGCAACCACCCTTCGATGGGCGTTGCCGCCGACGGCACCGTGAACCGCCCGCCATACACTGACCCACCGTGGGCATGCTGTTTGGCTTTGCGCCGTGGATCGTCTATTGGGTGCTGGTCGGTAACGTCCCGTTCGCCGTTGCCGCGCTGGTCGCGCTGGCGATCGCCGTCGCCGCGTTCGCAATCGGCGGCTCCGCGGGCAAACCGGGGCAGTCGCTCCAAATCGGTTCTTTGGCAACGTTTTTGGTGCTGACAATCCTGACATTTGCACTCGGCGACTCGTTCAGCCAGCGGTGGTTATTGCCGCTCGGCAACGCCGGGATCTTCCTGGTTGCGCTCGTTGGCGCGCTGACCGGCAAGCCTTTCGTGCGCGAGGTCGTCGCCGCGGAACAGCCCGATGACGTCGTCAAGACCGAGCTGTTCGGCCGGATCGTTACGGTATTGAGCCGGGTCTGGATCGCCGCATTCGCCGGCATGGCGCTGGCGTCGGCAATCCCACCAATCGTGGGCGCCAACGCGACCATTCTCGACACCAAGACCCCGTTGTCATTCGTCGGTTACTGGGTCATACCGTTCTCGCTGTTGGGTCTGGCGGCGTTGGCGTCGCGAGTCCTGCCCGACCGGATGCTGGTCGGGATCGACGATGTCGCCCGAGAAACTTCGTTCGTTGCCTACGACGAAGCCACCATCGACGAGCTCTACTACCTGGCCCAGGAACACGCCAATCGAGAGGTCGGCCCCGGCAAGGAGGCCTACCAAGTCAAGGTCGGAGGCATGGGAGTTCCGCTGACCGGAGACGAGTCGCGAAAGTCGTGGCCTTCTACCTACAAAGTGCGCGATAAGCCGCACTAGAAGCGCAAAAATCGGCTTCATGGCATTGATCCGGCTGACAACTTTCGTTAAGCCTTCCCGGATGCCATGCAAGGTCCAACGGTCGGTCGCGGCGGGAATGGCTTTGATCACGGTGGCGGCCTGCTCGTCGGGCCCCTCACCCTCCCTGTCGTCGCCGTTCAGGGAACTGACGACCAGCGCCGGGAAGGTCCTGACCATCCCGCCGGGCCAGCTGTTGGCCGCCACCGACGGCATCACACCGGTGGCTTTCGGCAAACCCGCGCACGGCAACATCGCATACGGCGCATACGGGGCGATGATTTACACCCCGGACGCCGGCTTCACCGGCGTCGATCAGCTTCCGGTTACCGTCAGCCACGCCGTCAGGCTCTACGCCGAGGACGAGGCGCCGTTGCTCATCGTCGGCGAGGTCGCCGTGCAGGCCAACGCGCACGGGTCCGCGATCGCTGCGGTGCCCGGCAGCGCCGACGAAATCTATGGCCTTGCCGATCGTGGCCCGAACGTTGACGGGCGCACCGCGGGTGAGAAGGTGCTTCCGGTACCGAATTTCCACCCGCAAATCGCCAAGCTCAAACTCGCCGGCGGCGTGGCGTCGCTGGAGCAGATCATCACGCTGAGCGGAAAGGATGGCGCGCCGCTGGTGGGGCTCGTCGACCCGCAGGCGTCCACGGGCGAGTCACTCGTGGACCTCAACGGCAATCGACTGCCGCCGTCGGATCATGGCCTGGACAGCGAAGGCCTGGTCGCCATGCCCGACGGTACGTTTTGGGTGTCCGACGAGTACGGCCCGTTCGTCGTCCATTTCGACGCCAATGGTAAAGAGCTGGAACGTTTTTCGCCGTTCGACGGCACACTGCCCAAGGAACTCTCGCTGCGCAGCCCGAATCAGGGGATGGAGGGGCTGACCATCACTCCCGACGGCGGCACCCTGGTAGGCATCATGCAGTCGGCCCTCGACACACGGGGCTTGGTCGGCTCGCCCGGATCCGTCCCCCTCACCCGCATCGTGACCATCAACCTCGCCAACCGCGGCGATGTGCGCGAATACCTTTATCCCCTGGCCAATCCGCAGCAGACGAAGGTCGCGGTATCGGAGATCACCGCCTTGAGCGCCACCACGTTCCTGATCGACGAGCGCGACGACCAGCCGCAGCCCAACGGCAACAAGAAGATCTACGTGGCCGACATGTCCGGGGCCACCGACGTCGGACCGCACTCGATGGTGCCGGGGGCTACCTATCAGGCCGACGCCGGCGGCCTGCTCATCAACGGCGTTCCGATCGAGACGTTTGTTGGCGTCGGCACTGACGCGGCGGCCACCGACAAACTCAAGGCCGCCGGGATCACCCTCACCACGAAAACGCTCAAGCTCGATCTCGGAGACCTGGTGCGTTCGCTGTCCCCCAACGGTGACTTCTTCGGACACGACATGATCGAAGGACTCATCAGCCGCGACAATGGGAACACGCTCATCCTCGCCAATGACAGCGATTTCGGGCTGGCCGGGTTGGCTTCCGACACCCCGCCCTTTGCGCTCAAGCCCAAGATGTTGCCCAACGGCACCCAGGACAGCGGCGAGGTCCTGATCGTCGACACGACGAGGCTGCCCGCGACGACGGAATCGGTGACGGTGCCGATCAAGGTCGGCTGAGCGGCGCTGACCTTGCGCCCCGCTCCTCGCACGCCGCGGTTCGGATACCTTGGTTCCGGCGGGGCGACCACGGACGAGCCGCATGCGCTCCGCATTCCCGCGACCAAACAAGCGGCCAAACAAGGAGCATCGCGATGACCGCGCCCAGTCCAGACGCAATCCGCGCAGAAACGATCACCATCACCGGCCACGGCGGCGATGAGATCGAGGCCTACCGGGCGATCCCGCTCGCCGACGCATCGCGCGGTGGAGTCGTGTGGATCCACCACATGCCCGGCTACGACCGGGAAACCAAGGAGTTCGTCCGGCGGCTCGCCGTCAACGGCTATCACGCGGTGGCTCCGAACCTGTATTCACGCGAGGCGCCGGGCGCCGCGCCCGACGACGCCGCGGCGGCCGCGCGGGCCGCCGGCGGCGTGCCCGACGAGCGGCTGGTCGGCGATGTCGCGGGTGCGGTCGAGCACCTGCGTTCCTTGCCGGGCGCCAACGGGAAGTTCGGCGTCATCGGGCACTGCTCGGGCGGGCGGCATGCTTACCTGGCGGCGTGCTCACTAGGGTTTGACGCCGCCGTGGACTGCTACGGCGCGTTCATCGTCGAGGACCCGCCCGAGGGCATGCCCAAGGCCATGAAACCGATCCTGCACCTGGCACCCAACCTCAGCTGCCCGCTGCTAGGCCTGTTCGGTGCCGACGACAGGTTCCCGGCGTCCGCAGCCGTGGCGACACTGGACGCCGAGCTCACGAAGCTGAACAAGCCGCACGAGTTTCACTCCTACGAGGGCGCGGGCCACGCGTTCTTCTCCGTCGACCGGCCGGCGTACCGGGCGGAGGCGGCGGTGGACGGCTGGCGCCACATCGACGAATTCTTCGCAACCCACCTGAAAGGCTAGGTGTGCCAACACATGTGCACTTATCTCACCGAACACATGCAGATTGACGGCAGCGGCAAGGGCGCGACGGGGTGGTTCGGCGCCAGCCGCGCGACGGTGTACGTCGACCACCCGGTCCATGCGCCCTACGGCCACACGGTGAACATCGACGTGATCAATCCGGAGCTGGGCCCGTCGGCGCGGGTCGCTCTCGAACTCACCGAGGAGAGCGCCCTGGCGCTGGCCGACGCAATCCGAACGGCGATCGCCCATGCGCCGGCCGGACTGGCCTCCAAGGACCAGAGGTGACAGATGACTAGCAACATTGGGGACCGTGACTACCCTCAAATGGCCGCCACCCGCGGACGTATCGAGCCCGCGCCGCGCCGGGTCCGCGGCTATCTCGGCCACGAACTGATCTTCGACACCACCGCAGCCCGGTACGTGTGGGAATTGCCTTATTACCCAGCGTATTACGTACCGCTGGCGGACGTGCGCACGGAGTTCCTGTGCGACGAGAATCACCCGCAGAAGGTGCAGCTCGGTCCGTCGCGGCTGCACTCCCTGGTCGGTGGCGGCCAGACTTACCGATCGGTGGCGCGGGTGTTCGACGTCGACAGCGACAGCCCCGTGGCTGGCACCGTGCGGTTCGAATGGGATCCGTTGCGGTGGTTCGAGGAAGACGAGCCGATCTACGGCCACCCACGCAATCCGTATTCGCGCGTCGACGCGCTGCGCTCACACCGGCATGTCCGGGTCGAGCTTGACGGAATCGTGCTTGCCGACACCAGGTCTCCGGTGCTGCTGTTCGAAACCGGTTTACCCACAAGGTATTACATTGATCCGACCGATATCGCCTTCGAGCACCTGGAACCCAGCCCGACGCAGACGCTCTGCCCGTACAAGGGAACAACGTCGGGCTATTGGTCGGTGCGGGTAGGCCCTATTGGCGAGCAGGTGGTGCACCCGGACCTGGCGTGGACATACCACTATCCGCTGCCGGCGGTCGGCCAGATCGCCGGCCTGGTGGCCTTCTACAACGAGAAGCTCGACATCATCGTCGACGGTGCCGTCTTGCCGCGGCCGCAGACCCAGTTCAGCTAGCCGCTGCCACGTCGGGCCGAACCGAAATCTATATTTAAACCACCGCACACACACACGAAACATTCGGATTCGAGGCTTCTCGGGTCTACGGCGTTACTACACCGCGGCTGATTCCAATTAGCCCATTGGACGAATTGGGGTGTGTCTGAACCATGTTGCCCTATCCCGATTGGCTAAATCCCGGAGACAACGCCTGGCAGTTGGTGGCGGCGACTCTGGTCGGCCTGATGAGCATTCCAGGCATCGCCGTCCTGTACGGCGGCATCGTCCAGAAGAAATGGGCCGTCAACACCATGCTGATGGCCTTCACCGGGTTTTCGCTGGTGCTGGTCGTGTGGGTGCTGTGGGGCTTCAAGATGGGCTTCGGCGAGCCGCTGAAGCTGGGCCCTGGCATCCTGAGGGCCGCGGTCGGAATTCCCCACACGATTCTGAGTAGCAACAACCAGCAGATCGCCTGGATACCGTTGTTGGACGGCACCATGCCATCCTTCCGGTTCTCGGAGACCACGCTGGCGTACTTCCAGTTTGTGTTCGCGGCCATCACCCCGCTGCTGTTTCTCGGCAGCGTGGTCGGCCGGATGAGCTTCAAGGCATGGCTGATCTTCGTGCCGCTGTGGTCGACGTTTGCCTACTCGGTCAACGCGTTCCTGTTGTGGGGCGGCGGCTGGTGGTCACAGGCGGGCGCTTTGGACTATAGCGGTGGGTACGTGATTCACCTCGCCGCCGGAACGACTGGATTCGTCGCTGCCGCGGTGATCGGGCCGAGGCTGGCGCGGGACCGGGAACGCGCGGTGCCGAACAACCTTCCACTGGCCGCGGTCGGCGCCGGGGTCCTGTGGTTGGGCTGGAACGGGTTCAACGGCGGTGACCCGTACTTCTCGGGTTCCGACGCGTCACTGGCGGTGATCAACACCAACCTCGCCACTGCCTGCGCGTTGCTTACCTGGGTGATTTGGGACATCTTCATGAGCAAGCAGCGCAAGCCGACGTTCCTCGGCGCCGTCAACGGCATGATCACCGGCCTTGTCGCGATCACGCCGGCGGCCGGCTTTGTCAACAGCTTCGGCGCAATGATCATCGGTGTCGTCGCCTCGTCCCTCGTCTGGATGTCCTGGAATTGGCTCGGCACGACGAGGCTGTTCAAGAGGGTCGACGACACCCTGGGTGTGTTCCACACGCACGGGGTCGCGGGTTTGGCGGGTGGGTTGCTCGTCGGAGTACTCGCCGACCCGAACATTGTCGAATACCTGGGTGCCACTCCAGACAAGAACGTGACCTTCTCCGGTTGGCTGTGGGGTCATCATCCCAAACAGATCTTGATCCAGGCTGGCGCCGCCGCCACGGTCATCGTCTGGGATGCCCTCGTCACGTTCGTCATCCTGAAGGTCCTTGGCCTCGTCATGAAGTTGCGGTTGCCCGACGAGGTCCTGGAAACCGGCGACCTCGGTGTGCATGACGAAGAGGCTTACCCCGATGACACGCTCGTCACGGGCCGGCGGATCGAGTCGTTAGCGGGGACGCGGGCCGGTACGGCGGCCCCCGAGCCCGCGGACGATTGAGACTGTGGTGACGCGATGAAGCTGGTCACTGCGATCGTCAAGCCGTTCACGCTCGATGACGTCAGGCACGCCGTGGAGGCCGTCGGTGTGCTGGGTCTGACCGTCACCGAGGTCCAGGGATATGGCAGGCAGCGGGGGCACACCGAGGTCTACCGCGGAGCCGAGTACGCCGTCGAGTTCGTCCCGAAGGTCCGCGTCGAGGTACTGGTCGATGGGGAGTTCGCCGATCGGGTGGTCGAGGCCGTCATCGGCGCGGCCCGCACCGGGAAGATCGGCGACGGCAAGGTCTGGGTTTCACCGGTGGAGAAGGTAATCCGTATCCGGACCGGGGAACGCGACCACGACGCGCTCTGACCTCGGCGGCATTCCGGGACGCTCGGACAGCAAATCGAATCCCGCCATGGACTCGCGCGAACCCAGCTAAATGTGACGATTGCCTCTTTTGCCGGGAATTCTAAGAGGTCCTTATTTCTTGTGGCCGGGAACCGGAGGTTCTGAGGTTTAGCCCCGCGCGGGGCTTCGCAGGCAGGGCGTGCGGCTATGTTCGCTAGCGACCGGCTCTGAGCGTCATCGATAAGGGCAGTCTAAGCGTGCGCCGAGCCGAAAGTGTGACGTGCCCCGACAGCGCTCATGTCGAATTCGTTTTGCCCGTAATTCGCTCGGTAAAGTTTGACGAAAGCAGCCATCCATGGATGGTGAAGTCCGGTTTGTGCCGGGCCGCCGGTGTCGCAAAGCGTTGTCCCGACCGCTCGGCGCGCACAGAGGGAATCTGCCGTACCACGATTACAGCAAAGGCGGTGCCAGCATGCGCGTTGTGAACCACAGGAAGGACGCCGGCGAGGGCTCTGGAGACGATCAGGCCATCGAGTCGGGCAAGGCACCGGGATTTCCGATCTTCGTCCAGATCGGCGTGCACCAAGGTCCGATCAGCGGCATCGTCGCCAGCCCCGATGGCACTCGACTGATGGTCGCCAACCACGGTCGCAACAGCGTCTCGGTCATCGACACCGACACCTGCCGCGTCGTGCAGACCGTTCCCGGCCTGCCCGAGCCCTTCGCGCTCGCCATGGGCGGCCAGGACAACACCCGCGCCTACGTCAGCACCGTGTCACCGGCGTACGACTCGGTCGGGGTCATCGACGTGCCGACCAACACGGTTGTCACGACGTACCCGCTGGCGCTCAGCGTGAGTGACCTGGCGGTGAGCCCCGACGGGAACTACCTCTACGCCAGCCGAAATGGCGCCGCCAGCGCCGACGTCGTCGTCTTGGACACCAGGACCGGTCGCGTGGAGGCGATCGCTCTGCCAAGCCGCCCGGGAACCACCACGGAATGCGTGCGGGCCAGCTCTGACGGGGGCCGCCTGTACGTCGCCACCAACGGCCCCGCCGGTGGCCAGCTCGTCATGATCGACACGCGCGCGCGGTCCGACGACGGACGCACCGGCTGGCGGCCCCGCAAGAGCCCCACCCGCTGGCGCGGCGGCGTCATAGGCACCGTCGAAATCGGTTTGCCCATCCGCGACGTCGCTCTCAGCCCCAACGGCGCGATCGCCTACCTGGCCAGTTGCGCTCCCGAGTTGGGTGCGGTGATCGACGTCGTCGACACCCGAACCGCCAAGATCACCGGCAGACGCGAGATCGCCGAGATCGGTGGCATTCTCACCGGGTTGACGCTCAGCGGTGACGGCGATCGCGCCTACCTGGTCAGCGATGACGGCATCACGGTGCTGTGCACGCTCACCCACGACGTGATCGGCACCATCGGGGTGGCGAACCAGCCGTCGTGCGTCGTCGAAAGCGCGGACGCGAAGTACCTGTACATCGCCGACTATTCCGGCACGGTCACGGTGGCGCCGGTCGCCTCGATCGTCGCGTTGGGCATCGAGACCTCAGAAAGAACCTCAGAAAGCTCCGTGCACGAGGGCGAGGCCCCGGCCGAGTGGGTCGTGCCCGAGCTGCCGCCGTACGAGCGGGCCCTGGCCTAAAGGTTCGCCCGGTGCGCCCGGGTAAAACGCGCATTGTCGGGCAACCCGTTTTCTCATAGCCCGGTGCGGGGATAGCATTCGCCCGACCGCACCCGAGGCGGTGCCGCGCCGAGAGTGAGGCGGTACATCGATGGACAGCACGATGCAGGACTTTCCGTTGACGATCGCCGCGATCATGCGGCACGGCTGCGGCGTCCACGGAGCACGCACCGTTACCACCGCCACCGGTGACGGGTACCGGCAAACCACCTACCGCGAACTGGGTCAACAGGCCGCCCAGTTGGCAAACGCATTGCGCCGCATCGGCGTTACCGGAGACCAGCGCGTCGCGACGTTCATGTGGAACAACGCCGAGCACCTGGCGACCTACCTCGCGGTGCCGTCGATGGGCGCCGTCCTGCACACCCTCAACATTCGCCTCTTTCCCGAGCAGATCGCCTATGTCGCCAAAGAAGCCGAGGACCAGGTCGTGCTGGTCGACGTGTCACTGGCCAAACTGCTCGCGCCGGTACTGACCAAGCTCGAGACCGTGCATACGGTGATCGTGGTCGGGGAGGGCCCAGAAGGACAGGCGGGTTCGCTGCAGGAATCCGGCAAGACCGTGCTGGGCTATGCCGACGTGATAGGCGTCGAGTCGACCGAATTCGACTGGCCGCAGATCGACGAGAGGTCCGCGGCCGCAATGTGCTACACGAGCGGCACCACCGGCAACCCCAAAGGTGTGGTCTACAGCCACCGTTCGAGCTTCCTGCACACCATGGCGGCGTGTAGTGCCAATGGAATCGGCGTCGGGGCCAGCGACAGGGTGCTGCCGATCGTGCCGATGTATCACGCCAACGCGTGGGGGCTGCCGTATGCGGCGCTGATGGCCGGCGCCGATCTGGTTTTACCCGATTGCCATCTCGACGCTCGATCATTGATTGACATGATCGAAAAGCTGCGGCCCACAGTGGCAGGCGCGGTGCCGACCATCTGGAACGATGTCAGGCATCGCCTCGAGGAGGACCCAGACCACGACTTGTCGTCGCTGCGCATGGTGGCCTGCGGTGGCTCGGCAGTTCCGGTATCGCTGATGCGCACCTTCGAAGAAAAACACGACGTCGAGATCCGGCAGTTGTGGGGCATGACGGAAACGTCTCCGCTGGCCACCATGGCGTGGCCGCCGCCGGATACCCCGGAGAACCAACATTGGGCGTTCCGCGGCACCGCGGGCCAACCGCTTTGCGGTGTGGAAATGCGGATCGTTGACGACCACGGGCGGGTGTTGCCCAACGACGGCAAGACTGTGGGCGAGGTGGAAGTCCGCGGCCCGTGGATCGCCGGCTCTTACTACCTGGGACGTGACAACTCCAAGTTCGACTCGGGCTGGTTGCGCACCGGCGACGTTGGCCGTCTAGACGAGCGAAGCTTCATCACGCTGACCGACCGGGCCAAAGACGTCATCAAGTCCGGCGGGGAATGGATCTCGTCGGTCGAGTTGGAGAACCTCCTGATGGGACATCCCGAAGTGGTCGAGGCCGCGGTTGTGGGGGTTCCCGACGAGCGGTGGCAGGAACGACCGCTCGCAGTCGTGGTGGCCAAGCCAGGCGCGTCGGTCAGTGCCGAACATCTCCGAGAGTTCCTCGCGGACAAGGTCGTTCGGTGGTGGTTGCCCGAGCGGTGGACGTTCGTGGACGAGATTCCGCGCACCAGTGTGGGCAAGTACGACAAGAAAGCCATCCGGGCGCGCTACGCCGAGCGTGGCTATTGGGTGGTCGAGGCCCGCGGCTGAGGCCCAGCTCGCGAGGAAGGTGAGGTGTGATGATGAGCGTGCGAGCCATACGAGTCATACAGTGG
>Ga0210389_10004877_pt1 | contig 10405 bp, 9 predicted proteins | sample IncBWH28OmetaG_FD_160127 | JGI IMG/M metagenome (GOLD analysis project Ga0210389, IMG submission 160127) | Forest soil microbial communities from Barre Woods Harvard Forest LTER site, Petersham, Massachusetts, United States - Inc-BW-H-28-O ...
TAATAAATCATACAATGCTTCACCACCCATTTTAGCAATAAATTTGTTAGGATCTGAATCATCTAACAAAGCATTTTCTTTAGGAAGTGTATCAACAATGTTTAAATATTCTTCTTCAGTTAAGAAGTCTAATGTATTTACTTGTGATGCTGCACCTGCGTTGATTACTACATAACGCTCATAATACACAATCATTTCAAGTTTTTTGGTAGGCAAGCCTAACAAATAACCAATTTTGCTTGGTAACGAACGGAAATACCAAATGTGCGCAACAGGAACAACTAAACTAATATGCCCCATACGCTCTCTACGTACTTTCTTCTCTGTAACCTCAACACCGCAACGATCGCAAATAATGCCTTTGTAACGGATACGTTTGTACTTACCGCAATGACATTCGTAATCTTTTACAGGGCCAAAAATACGCTCGCAGAATAATCCGTCGCGCTCTGGCTTATATGTTCTGTAATTTATGGTTTCAGGTTTTAAAACCTCTCCGCTCGAACGATTTAATATCGCTTCAGGCGAGGCAAGGCTTATGGTAACCTTTGTAAAGTTTGATTTTAATTTTGTTTCTTTTCTGAAAGCCATGTTTTATCTTTTCTTTATTTAAAATTTAGCTCAAATTATAAAATCCTACTCTACTAAATTTAGTAGAGTAGGAATTAAAAAAGTATTAGTCTAGGGTAACCTCTAAACCTAAGCCTCTTAACTCATGCAACAACACGTTGAATGATTCAGGAATGCCTGGTGTACCAAGGTTATCGCCTTTAACAATTGCTTCATAGGCTTTTGCACGACCTGCTACATCATCCGATTTAACAGTCAATAACTCTTGTAAGATGTTAGCTGCACCGTATGCTTCAAGTGCCCAAACCTCCATCTCACCAAAACGCTGACCACCAAACTGTGCTTTACCACCTAAAGGTTGTTGCGTAATTAATGAATATGGTCCGATTGAACGTGCGTGCATTTTATCATCAACCATGTGGTGTAGTTTAATCATATAGATTATACCTACAGTTGCTGGTTGGTCAAAACGCTCACCTGTACCGCCATCTGTTAAGTATGTTTTACCATACTGAGGGATTTTAGCATCAACGCAATATTTATCAAGGTCTTCTAAAGTAGCCCCATCAAATATTGGGGTAGAGAATTTCAAACCTAATTTTTGACCTGCCCAAGCTAACACAGTTTCATAAATCTGACCAATGTTCATACGAGAAGGTACCCCTAGTGGATTCAAAACGATATCTACCGGAGTGCCATCTTCTAAGAACGGCATATCTTCTTCTTTAACGATACGAGCAACAACACCTTTGTTACCATGACGACCAGCCATTTTATCACCTACACGTAATTTACGTTTAGATGCGATATAAACTTTTGCCATTTGAACAATTCCTGCTGGTAATTCATCACCAACTGTAATTTGGAATTTCTCGCGTTTGTGTTTACCCATTAAGTCGTTAAAACGAATCATGTAGTTATGCAACAAACGTTTAATTTGGTTATTGATGTCTTTATCAGTTGTCCAGTTGTCTGGATTGATTTCGCTATAGGTAAGTTTTTCAAGTAATTTTTGAGTAAACTTAGTTCCTTTAGTAATTACTTCTTCTTTCAAGTGGTTTAACACACCTTGAGAAGTTTTGCCATTAACTAAAGAGAAAAGTTTTTCGATTAATTGATTCTTTAAATCGCCGATATTTTTTTGATAATCTGCATCTAATTTATCAACTAAACCTTTTTCTTCAAGTTTTGCTTTTTTATCTTTTACAGCACGAGAGTAAAGACGTTTGTCAATTACTATACCGCGAGTTGAAGGAGGTACACGTAAAGAAGCATCTTTTACATCGCCGGCTTTGTCACCAAAGATAGCGCGTAATAATTTTTCTTCAGGTGAAGGATCTGATTCTCCTTTTGGAGTAATTTTTCCAATTAGGATATCGCCTTCTTTTACCTCTGCTCCTATTCTAATCATACCATGCTCATCCAAATCTTTGGTTGCATCTTCACTAACGTTTGGTATATCCGGAGTTAACTCTTCCATACCGCGTTTAGTGTCACGTACATCTAAAGAATATTCGTCAACATGTAATGATGTAAATATATCATCGCGAACAATTTTTTCGCTGATTACGATAGCATCCTCAAAGTTGTAACCTTTCCATGGCATAAATGCCACTTTTAAGTTTATACCTAAAGCAAGTTCTCCGCCTTCGGTAGCATAACCTTCAGTTAAAATTTGTCCTTTAGTAACTTTATCACCTTTTCTTACAATTGGTTTTAAGTTTACGCAAGTGCTTTGGTTGGTTTTTTTGAATTTGGTTAACGCATAACGTTTAACATCTCCTTCAAAACTTACCAAGCGCTCTTCTTCAGAACGGTTATATCTTATAACAACTTCGTCAGAGTCAACATACTCAACAACACCATCTCCTTCAGCATTAATAAGTACACGAGAATCGCGAGCTACACGAGCTTCAATACCGGTACCAACAATAGGAGCTTGTGCACGCATAAGCGGAACTGCCTGACGTTGCATGTTAGATCCCATTAGTGCACGGTTAGCATCATCATGCTCAAGAAACGGAATTAAGTTTGCCGCTACTGATGCAATTTGATTTGGTGCAACATCCATCATTTGAACTTTTTCAGGCTCAACAATTGGGAAATCACTTTCGTTACGACATTTCACTTTATCTTCTGCAAAGTTTCCTTTGTCATCTAAAGCTTGTCCTGCTTGTGCAATAGTTTTTAAATCTTCTTCTTCAGCAGTTAAGTAAGTTATTGGTTTATTAATTTCAACTTTACCATCATTAACCATGCGGTAAGGTGTTTCAATAAATCCTAAACGGTTAACTTTTGCGTAAACGCAAAGTGAAGATATCAGACCAATGTTTGGACCCTCTGGAGTTTCGATAGTACATAAACGACCATAGTGTGTATAGTGAACGTCACGAACCTCAAAACCTGCACGCTCACGACTTAAACCTCCTGGCCCTAGTGCCGATAGGCGTCGTTTATGCGTAATCTCTGATAATGGATTGGTTTGATCCATAAACTGAGATAGCTGGTTGGTACCAAAGAATGAGTTAATTACAGATGATAATGTTTTAGCATTAATCAAATCTATTGGAGTAAACACCTCGTTATCACGAACGTTCATACGCTCACGAATTGTACGAGCCATACGAGCTAAACCAACACCGAACTGAGAGAACAATTGCTCACCCACAGTACGTACACGACGGTTTGATAAGTGATCAATATCATCAACATCTGTTTTAGAGTTGATAAGCTCAATCAGGTATTTTATAATTAAAATGATATCTTCTTTTGTAAGAACGCGAACGTTCATTGGTGTTTCAATTCCTAATTTTTTATTGATACGGAAACGACCAACTTCTCCTAAATCATAACGTTTGTCAGAGAAGAATAATTTATCAATTACACCACGTGCAGTTTCTTCATCTGGTGGCTCTGCGTTACGTAACAAACGATAAATGTGCTCAATCGCTTCTTTCTCAGAGTTTGTAGGATCTTTTTGAAGTGTGTTGTAAATAATTGCAAAATCAGTAGTGCTTGCATCTTGTTTGTGTAAAATAATGTCTTTTACACCAGCATCAACAATCATATCAATATGAGCATCTTCTAAAATAGTTTCACGCTCAATTAACACTTCGTTACGCTCAATAGATACAACCTCTCCGGTATCTTCATCAACAAAATCTTCAGTCCATGTTTTTAAAACACGTGCTGCTAATTTTCTACCAACTTCACGTTTCAAGCCTGCTTTAGAAACTTTTACTTCATCAGCAAGGCCAAATATTTCAAGTATACGTTTATCACTTTCAAAACCAATTGAACGTAATAAAGTTGTTACCGGAAGTTTTTTCTTACGATCGATGTACGCGTACATCACATTATTAATATCGGTAGCAAACTCAATCCATGCTCCTTTGAAAGGGATAACACGTGCCGAGTATAATTTTGTTCCGTTTGCGTGACGGCTTTGACCAAAGAACACACCAGGTGAACGGTGTAACTGAGATACAATAACCCTTTCTGCACCGTTTATTACAAACGAGCCACGGCTTGTCATATATGGAATTGTACCAAGATAAACATCTTGTACAATGGTTTCAAAATCTTCATGTTCAGGGTCGGTACAATAAAGGCGAAGTTTCGCTTTTAAAGGCACACTGTAAGTTAAACCACGCTCAACACACTCTTCTAGTGCATAACGAGGCGGGTCTATAAAATAATCCAAAAACTCAAGCACGAATTGATTTCGTGAATCAGTTATCGGAAAATTTTCAGAAAACACACGGAATAATCCTTCTTCATTTCTGTTGTCGGCCGTGGTTTCTAATTGAAAAAAATCTTTAAATGATTGAATTTGTATATCCAATAAATCCGGATACTCTACCGGGAATTTTACTTGAGAGAAATTTATTCTCTGTGGTTTTTTTGCTGAGGCCAAAGCTTATTAGTTTTTAGGTTATACAATAAGTTACAAAAAGATGCCAGGTGTTGCAATTGCAACAAATAAGGAAAGGGTGATGCCTTTACAGGCTACACCCAATCCTAATTTTATGAGAAAAATTACTTAACCTCAACTTTTGCACCGGCTTCTTCAAGAGCTTTTTTAATAGACTCTGCTTCTTCTTTAGCAATTCCTTCTTTAACTGCTTTTGGAGCACCATCTACTAAATCTTTAGCTTCTTTCAAACCTAGGCCTGTAAGGTCTTTTACAACTTTTACAACACCTAATTTTGCAGCACCTGCTTCAAGCAATATTACATCAAAAGATGTTTTTGCTGCTGCAGCTTCTCCGCCACCGCCAGATACAACAACTGCTGCTGCTGCTGGTTCAATTCCATATTCGTCTTTTAGAACAGTTGCTAATTCTTGTACTTCTTTTACTGTAAGGTTTACAAGTGTTTCAGCGATTGATTTTACGTCTGCCATTTTATTTTTTATTTAATTGTTCTTACTTAAGTTTAATTTATTTTTTTCTTTAACAGTTGCTTATGCAGCAGCTTCTTGCTTTTTGTTTTCTAAACCACCTATTACGCGGCGTATCGGAGCTTGTAACAATGATACAACATCTGCGATAAGTTCGTTTTTCGATTTCAATGATGCTAATGCATCTAATTGATTATCTCCAATGTAAACAGTTTCTTCTACAAAAGCAGCTTTTAATAAAGGTTTATCGTTGCCTTTTTTACGGAAATCTTTAATAACCTTTGCAGGGCCATTAGAAGTTTCAGCAAACATTAAGGCTGTATTTCCTTTCAAAGCAGGTATCATTTCAGCTAAACGACTGTCGTTAGCTCTTTCCAATGCTTTTTTAAGCAAAGTGTTTTTTACTACTTGAATAGAAATCTTTTTATCGAAACACTCTTTTCTAAGCTGGTTTACTTTCTCTACTGTTAAAGAAGAACAGTCAGCTAAATAGATTTTGCTATTGTTATTTAGCTTCTCTAACAGCTGTGCTATTACTTGTGTTTTTTCTTCTTTTTTCATTTACTAATTAGTTAAAAGATTTAGTGTCTAAAGCTATACCTGCGCTCATGGTGCTGCTCATATAAACGCTTTTTACGTAAGCTCCTTTAGCCGATGAAGGCTTAAGTTTTACGATAGTGTTAAGCAATTCGTTAGCGTTTTCTGCTAATTTTTGCGCATCAAAAGATACTTTGCCTACAGCTGCGTGTATAATTCCGGCTTTATCAACTTTAAAGTCGATTTTACCACCTTTTGCTTCGGTTACTGCTTTACCAATATCCATTGTTACAGTACCTGTTTTAGGATTTGGCATTAAACCACGAGGACCTAATACACGACCTAATGCACCTAGTTTACCCATTACTTGGGGAACTGTTACAATTACATCAATGTCTGTCCAACCGCCTTTAATTTTCTCAATATAGTCATCTAACCCAACAAAGTCTGCACCAGCTGCTTTTGCTTCTGCTTCTTTATCTGCAGGAACAAGAGCTAAAACGCGCATTGTTTTACCTGTACCGTGAGGTAAGGTTACAACACCGCGAACCATTTGGTTAGCTTTACGTGGGTCAACTCCTAAACGGATCGCAAGATCCACAGATGCATCAAACTTCGTAGTTGTAATTTCTTTTACAATTTTTGAAGCTTCTGCAACTGTATAAGACTTTGTAGAATCAAATTTGCCTACAATAGCTTTTCTTTTTTTAGTTAACGTTGCCATTTTTTGTTTTTAATTAATTGTTTTTAAAAGGAGCTTCACCTGTTACGGTTACACCCATACTACGCGCCGTTCCGGCAACCATTTTCATTGCAGATTCGATTGTAAAACAATTCATATCTACAATTTTATCAGTAGCAATAGTTTTTACTTGATCCCAAGTAATGCTACCAACTTTTTTACGGTTACTTTCGCCCGAACCTTGTTTAATTTTGCCTAGTTCTAATATTTGTGCCGCTACCGGTGTACGTTTAATAACAAAATCAAACGTTTTATCAATGTAAACATTAATGATTACAGGTAATAATTTTCCGGCTTGTTCTTGCGTACGAGCATTAAACTGTTTGCAAAACTCCATAATGTTCACACCTTTTGCACCTAATGCAGGTCCAATTGGTGGCGATGGGTTTGCTGCCCCTCCTTTAATTTGTAGTTTTACCAGTGCTGATAACTCTTTTGCCATTTTATTTGTTTTTTAGTCGGCTTTGGTTTCTGATTACTAACGTTGGAAGCAGCGATAAAGCGCCATTAATAATCTTTGCCAATTGGCCATTTGTTTTATTTATTCGCGCTCTACTTCTCCAAAGCCAAGCTCTACAGGAGTTTTGCGTCCGAATATTTTTACGGTTACTTTTATTTTCTTTTTCTCTTCGTTAATTTCTTCAATAACACCATTAAACCCGTTAAATGGTCCGTTAATTACTTTAATAGATTCTCCAACCACGTACGTATTAGATACGGTGCCTTCAGATTCTGTTAATTCATCAACTTTACCTAAAATACGGTTAACCTCAGCAAGACGCATTGGTACCGGTTCTCCACCTTTAGTTTCACCTAAAAAGCCAATAACACCGGTAATGTTTTTAATAGTGTGAGGAATTTCACCCACCAAAATTGCTTCAATAAGTACATAACCAGGATAGAAAGAACGCTCTTTAGCTATCTTTTTACCATTACGCACTTGTATAATTTTTTCAGTTGGAATTAGTACTTGAGCCACGTAATCGTTTAACCCAAGGCGATTAATTTCAACCTCAATATATTGTTTAACTTTTTTCTCTTGACCGCTAATAGCACGAACAACGTACCATTTAAGTACAGGAGCTTCTTTTTTAGTTGTTTTAACTTGTTCGCTCATCTTTATAGATTATTAAGCAGTTGATAAGCTAATTCCATTAATTTTTTAAACCCGGTATCCATTAAAAAGATAACCATAGCTATCATAGCAGATGCAACCAGTACTACAACTGCACTTTCTTGCAATTCTTTCCAAGTTGGCCAAGAAGTTTTATGAACTAACTCGGTAGTTGTTTCTTCAATGTATGTTCTTATTTTGCTCATTACTCTTTTAGTTTAAAGTTCAAAAAACGAACTGTTACTTTCTGCACGGGCGGAGAGATTCGAACTCCCATCAACGGTTTTGGAGACCGCTATTCTACCATTGAACTACGCCCGTAAACCGTTACCCTTTTTAAACGGCAAAATGGCAAGAGCAATTTGCCCTGCCATTTAACCGATTAAATTGTGTAATTATTTTATAATTTCAGTTACCTGACCAGCACCTACGGTACGACCACCCTCGCGGATAGCGAAACGTAAACCTTTGTCCATTGCAACCGGAACGATTAATTTTACAGTAATTGTAACGTTATCACCTGGCATAACCATCTCGCGGCCTGCTTCCAAATCAATTTCACCAGTTACATCAGTTGTACGCATGTAAAACTGAGGGCGGTATTTGTTATGGAATGGAGTGTGACGTCCACCTTCTTCTTTTTTCAAAATATACACTTCAGCTTTAAACTCAGTATGAGGTGTAATAGAACCTGGTTTTGCAATTACCATACCACGACGGATATCTTTTTTATCGATACCGCGTAATAAAATACCTACGTTATCTCCAGCTTCACCAGTATCAAGGATTTTACGGAACATCTCAACTCCTGTGCAAGTTGATTTCATTTTAGTTTCTTGCATTCCGATGATTTCAACCTCTTCACCTGTATTAACCACACCTGATTCGATTTTACCAGTAGCAACTGTACCACGACCAGTAATAGTAAATACATCTTCAACTGGCATTAAGAATGGTTTTTCTTTATCACGAACCGGAGTTGGGATATAAGTATCAACTGCATCCATTAATTCCATAATTTTTGGAACCCATTTAGCATCTTTGTTTAATCCACCTAATGCAGAACCACGGATAATTGGAGTGTTATCACCATCAAATTTATAGAAAGTTAATAATTCACGAATTTCCATTTCAACAAGGTCTAATAATTCAGGATCTTCAACCATGTCAACTTTGTTCATAAATACAACGATACGAGGTACACCAACCTGACGTGCAAGTAGAATGTGCTCACGTGTTTGTGGCATAGGACCATCAGTAGCAGCTACAACTAAAATTGCGCCATCCATCTGAGCAGCACCTGTAACCATGTTTTTTACGTAATCCGCGTGACCTGGGCAGTCAACGTGTGCGTAGTGACGATTAGCAGTTTCGTATTCAACGTGTGAAGTATTAATTGTAATACCACGCTCTTTTTCTTCAGGCGCGTTATCAATTGAGGAAAAGTCTCTTACTGCCGCCCAACCTTTTTCAGCTAAAACAGCAGTAATGCCAGCGGTTAATGTAGTTTTACCATGATCTACGTGACCTATAGTTCCAACATTTACGTGGGGTTTGTTACGTTCGAATTTTTCTTTAGCCATTTTTTTTGTTTTTTGATTTGTTTATTTTATTTATTACCTATTTTACTTTACTTATAGAGCTGTTGAGCAGGATTGAACTGCCGACCTCTTCCTTACCAAGGAAGTGCTCTACCACTGAGCTACAACAGCTAGTGAGGCCGTATTGCTACTTTTTAGAGCGGAAGACGGGTCTCGAACCCGCAACCTCCAGCTTGGAAGGCTGGAGCTCTACCAATTGAGCTACTTCCGCTTACAATTGTTGACTTATTGAATTTTAGATTTGTACTAACTCTACAATTCAAAAAATGTCTAATTCAGCAATTGACCTGAGTGGGGTAAGATGGATTCGAACCACCGAAGACGAAGTCAGCAGATTTACAGTCTGCCCCATTTGGCCACTCTGGTATTACCCCGCACAAGAGCCGAAAACTGGAATCGAACCAGCGACCTACTGATTACAAGTCAGTTGCTCTACCAGCTGAGCTATTTCGGCATTTTTGGTGTGTCTTTAACAAAGAACGTAACTTTCCCTTAAAAAAGGAGTGCAAATGTAGGCATAATATTTGATTGCATCAAAAAATATTTAAAAAAATCACTAAAAATTGTGTTTTTTTTTCTCCAGGTAATTTTGAAGTAATAAAACTGCACTTAGCATATCTATTGTTTCTTTGTTTTGACGTTGTTTTTTTGAGGTGCCAGCCGCTATCATGGCTTGTTGCGACATAACAGAGGTAAATCTTTCATCCAACATTTCTACTTTTAGCTGCGGATATTTTTCTTTCAATTTTCGAGTAAAACCAACCACATGTTGGGCACTATCTGATGGGGTGTTATCCAATCTTTTAGGATTTCCGATTACAACACATTCCACAGGTTCTTTCTTAAAATAATCCTCTAAAAAGGTAAAAAGTGTTTGCGTATGAATGGTAGTAAGGCCTGTGGCTATAATTTGTAGGGTATCTGTTACCGCAATGCCGGTGCGCTTAGTGCCATAATCTATTGAAAGGATGCGTGCCAATTTAATTCATAGAAGCCTGTACAAAGGCTACAAATAAAGGATGTGGCTTCTCTACGGTGCTTTTATACTCCGGGTGAAACTGTACACCAATAAAGAAAGGATGCTTTTTAATTTCTATAATTTCTACTAAGCCCGCAGCAGGGTTAACACCCGAAAGTACTAGGCCAGCAGCTTCAAATTGCTTGGTGTACTCGTTATTAAATTCGTAACGATGACGGTGGCGCTCTGTAATATCAGCTTCGTGGTATATTTTCGAAGCCAAAGTTCCTTCTTCTACATGGCATGGATAAGCGCCTAAACGCATGGTGCCGCCCATGTGGGAGATATTTTTTTGCGCCTCTAGTAAATCAATAACCGGACTGCTGGTAGCAGGGTTCATTTCTCTGCTATGCGCATCTTTTAAACCTAGTACATTACGTGCAAATTCAATTACAGCACACTGCATGCCCAAACAAATGCCT
>Ga0210389_10004878_pt1 | contig 10404 bp, 8 predicted proteins | sample IncBWH28OmetaG_FD_160127 | JGI IMG/M metagenome (GOLD analysis project Ga0210389, IMG submission 160127) | Forest soil microbial communities from Barre Woods Harvard Forest LTER site, Petersham, Massachusetts, United States - Inc-BW-H-28-O ...
CCGCGGTGCCCTACGGAAAAGTGCCATGACGCCGTCCCTTCCAGCCACTGTGCGATGGCAGGTCGAGGCGCCCACTACCCCGCCCAGGTCCTTCCATTCCGGCTGGCCTTTGCGGGCGCGGCTCAGCCGGCGGAACCTGGTGCCGCGCCCCGGCCGCGCAACCCTGGGACAGCAGGGTGCTCCGGGGCGTGGCCGGCCGCCGCGAGGGTTTTGACCAGGTCGCGGACCGCTGGCCAGCGGGCCATCTTCGCGGCGAATGCCTCGATGTCGTGGCTGCCAAGCAGCAGCCGGCGCGGCATGGGAGTGGCACGGGGCCGGACGTCCTGCGTGTCGGCGAGCCGCCGCAGTCCCGCGTTGAGCGCAGCGTGCAGGCCGGTCTCCAGGATCTGGCGGAGCTGCCGCTCCATGTCGACGACGTGCGGGCCCGGAGCGGTCGGGCGGCGTGCCTGGTACTGTGCACGGCGCTCATGCCACTCCAGGGCCTGGTCGATGTGCTGGACCGCGTGCCGGCCGATCGTCGAGTCCGGCATTAGCCGCGCGAAGTAGGCGACCTGCTCCGCTCGGGTCGCGGACCGCAGGACCGGGTCAGCGGCGATCGTCGCCTCGGCCCAGCGGATGAGCGGCCCGACCTTGTCCCGTGCCCGGCGGCCCCACACCATGTACGTGATGTCAGGCCCGTACGTACCGCGGACGTCGGGCGAGACGCTCTCCGGGTCAGCGTCCCTGCGGTAGGCGGTGACCGCGGCGAGCTCGCGGGACCGCTGGCGCCCGTGAATGATCCTGCGATTGTCCCTGGCGCCCTTGCGGCCCTTCGAGGGCAGCACCGACCGGCTCATGTCCTTGATCTTCTCGCCGTGATTGCGCACGACAGCCTCAGCTCCAGTCCAAAGGAGAACAGGGCCACGCGCATCCTGACGGCGTGGCCGGCTAACTTGCCGCTCAACCTCAGAACCTGAAACACGAGCAACTCCCAGCGGGAAGGCAGAATCGCGGCGGCCGGGTGGCCGTCGCAGAAATGCGAGATGACACCAGTAGACCGTGCCGCACCAGTAGTGCACAAATGGTTTTAGTGCCGTGCTCGCCTTCGCGCGATCGCAGTTCCTGGACTGAGTAGGAGAAGCCACCCGTCGTTCAGAGGAAAAAGATCTTCAATCAGAACGAAAGGTGGTTTCTCCTGGCCAGTGAATGGCAGCGTGCCGGTACCCGGTTATCTGGCCCAGCCTCGCGGACCGATGTTTATGTTCGACAGGGATCCGATGCCGGGTACTTCGATGCTGTCGGGCGGCGGGGCTTTGGCGAGGTCAGTGAAGGTCGGCTCGAGGCCGAACAGGCCGGATACGACGGCCTCGGCAATGGCGACTCCGGCCACCGAGTCCCGGTTCGACACGCCATCCTCCGCTACCCGCACTCGCTCGCCACCGTGGCCGGCCACTATCTCCATCGCCTGGCCCCACAGCCCGCCAGACCCGGAATCGTGCACGACGCTCAGCAGCTGAACCGCGAGGTCCTTGCGGCCGAGCTTGGCCAGGCCGTACGCGGTGACGCCGGGCCAGGCGCAGAACGCGCCGGCGGCGCCGTGGTCGGGCCGGTTCGAGAACGGCGCCGCCGGGTCATCCGGCGCCAGTGCCCGCATCCAGGTGGAGGCGAGCAGTTTCTCCGACGCGAAGCTGACCGCCTGCGCGCGCTGGTCCTCGCTGAGGTCGGCGTGCAGGTGAGCCGCGACCAGCCCGAAGTCCAGGCAGTGCCCGATGGGCTCGCTCCTGTCCGGGTGCCGGATCTGCCAGCGCCCGCCGGGCAGCGACATCTCGAGGACAGCGCGGGCGAGGGCGTCGGCGTCGGCTTCAGCCGCCGATGCGGCGCCGGCCTGCCCGAGCAGTCTGAGCAGTCCAGCGAAGGAGCGTGTCATGCCGACGTAGGCGGCGTTGAAGGACGCCACCGCGTTGACGTAATTGGGCACGCATTCGAGCAGCGTCCAGGGGTCCGCGCCGAAGTCAGCCAGCACCCCGCCGGTCGCAACGGTCTGCCTGGCCTTCCAGCCGTCGGCCATGCGGCCGAGGTGGTCGAGTACCGTCGCGGGGCCGGCCTGCTCGTCCAGGAATGCCAGGTCGCCGGTGATGCAGATGTAATGCTCGACCATCCGGAACAGCGCGTAGTGGTTGGCGGCGTAGTCATTCCCGAGGGGGCCGCCGTTCCTGGTATCGAATCCGAACGCACTGTCGTAGGGGGAGCTGAGTGCCCGGTGCAGCCACGAGCGCAGGCCGGCGGGCTCAAGCAGCGCGTACAGCCGGCTCCACTCGGAGTGATCCCAGAAGTAGGTGGTCGTCGGACCCAGGCGCGGCCCGCCGGTCAGGAAGACCGGTTCTGACTCGCTGACCCGGGTGTTCCTGAGGTAGAGGGCCAGCAGCGCGGCCATGTAGTACGACCGTGAGACGCCCTGGTCGGTCGCCGCGAGCGTGGGCAGGTGCCCGCTGAAGTGGGGATTGCCTGGAGTGAACATGCTGCGCCACAGGGCCTGGTATCCAGACTCGGAACTGGCGAGCGCGCTGCTGAAGTCCGCTGCCGCCCGGGTGGCCGCGGCACCGGCCTCGAGGGCATCATCGCCGTAGGCGCAGACCACTCCGATCGTGATGGTCTGGTGCGGTTCGAGGCGCAGCGCCCAGTCGGCGCGGGCACCAGCGCCCGCGGTCTGGACTGATGTGGGAACGCGGTCGAACGCGTAGCTGGCCCGTGCCGCCGAGCAGTCGTCCGCGATGGTCACCGTGTCGTCGTCCGACAGCGACTTCCACCGCGGCGACGCCGACCAGTGGCTCGTCGCGGCGACCTCCTCGCCGTCCAGGTGCAGGGCGACTCGCTCTTCCGCCAACGCGATGGTCACGTCATACCAGCGTCCGGCGACGACGTCACGGGAGCAGTACTCCTTCTCGCCGGAGATGGCGAACCAGAGCCGGCCGGCGTCCGCGCCAAGCTGGAGCGAGTCGGGGTGGTTGCCGTGGGTGAAGATGACGCCGCCCTGATCGAGGTCGTCAAGCCGGAGCTCAAGCTGAACGAGCTGGCCGGCCCGCAGCTCAAAGGTGCCCAGGGTTACCTCGCTTGACTGGTGCAGGGCGATCTCCGCCGAGGCGACCAGGATCGGCTTGCCGGTACCGGCATTGCGGCACGCGATGTTACGCACCGTCGCGGCAGCGGCGTCGCGGTACGGGTACACGGTGTCCTGGCTGACGTGGCGGGGCAGCTCGTAGGCCAGCGACATCGGCTCGGTATCGGCGTCGCGTTGGATTCCAGGCAGCCGGGGCTTGCCCAGCCGCAGCCGGCGCGGCCCCGGCCCCAGCAGGTAGGCCGCCGATGCCGGTTCGCGGCCGACGCCCGACCGGATTCGCTCCAGGGTCATGAAGTCGTGGTAGTTGCCGGCGGTCCAGGGGACGTCGTAGAGCCAGCCCCAGCCGGTATCCGTCCGGGTAACCATGGCGTACAGATCCTGGGAGAGGGTCGTGTCGATCGCGTCGCCGGTGTTGTTGGTGACCTCGATCTGCCACAGCAGCAAGTCCTGCTGCAGCGCCATCCGCGTATCGGTGCGCACGGTCATGCGAGTGCTCGCGTGCTCGCGCTGCACCCCCCACGGCTTCCACCGGTACCGTTGCGCGGGCAAGATCTTCCCGTCGAGCCGCAGGACCCCGGTGTGGTAACCGAAGGAGTAGGGCGGCGCGGCCAGCCAGGCCAGCGAACTGAGGTCGGCGTTGACGTGTCCCTGGCCGAACTGGTTGCGCAGCGAGGGCAGGTGGGCCAGGTCGGCGGCCGCTACCCAGTGACCGGCCACCTCGCCAAGGTCAGGGATGCCCGCGTGCTCGTCGCCGGGCTGGCGATTGCACTCTCCGTCCTCCGCCGACTCCTGCAGCGCCGTCATCTCGCCGATCCCGCGGTGAGGCCCGCCCGGAATTGCTTCTGGGCGAGCAGGTAGCCGGCGACCGGGATGAGCGCGGCGAGGAGCATGAAGCCGAACTGGAGCCCGTAGTCCGGCTGGACCTGGTTGCTGACCGAGTCGTAAAGACCGACCGTGACGGTCTGGCCGGTTATCGGGCCGATGATCAGCAGCGGGTTGAGGAAGTCGTTCCAGATCCACAGCGACAGGAAGACACCGACCGTGGCAGTGGCCGGCCGGACGAGCGGCATGATGATCGTCCACCAGACCCGCAGGCCGGTCGCGCCGTCGATGCGGGCCGCCTCGATGACCTCTGCGGGGATCGAGCGCATGAAGCCGACGTAGACGAAGACGGCGAAAGAGAGATACCCGCCGCCGAGGTTGGAGAGGATCAGGCCGGGATAGGTATGGTCGAGCCCCATCAGCGTGAGGATTTTGATGATGGGCAGCACGGTGATCTGCGGGGGGATCATCAGGCCGGCCGCGAAGGCCACCATGATCGCGGCTCTGGTCTTGGTGCGCTTGCGCGAGATCCAGAAGCTGAACGCCGAGCCGAGCGGGATCAGCAGCGCGACCGAGCACACCACCACGATGAGCGAGTTGCGCAGGCCAAGCTCGAGGACTTGGCCGGGCTGGTTCAGCGCTGCCGACAGGTTGCCCAGTGTCGGGTGGACCGGCAGCGATGCGGGGCTGCTCGCGATGGCGGTATTGGTCTTGAACGCGTTGACGATTGTCAGGTAGATCGGGCTGACGAACGCCAGGATCACCAGCAACGCCAGCGCCAGCCGGCCGGAGCGGCGCAGCGTGCGCGTCGCTTGCCGGGCCGGACGAGCCGGGACGGTCCGGCCCGGAGCGGGGCGTGCAGCAGCCACGTGCTGGGCGATCACAGGTCAACCTCCCGGCGGCGGAGCACGGTTGTCACCGACAGGGCGATGATCGCCGTCAGTGCTAGCAAGACCATGGCGATGGCCGAGGCGTATCCGTAGGCGTCGTTGGAGAAGCCCACGTTGATGATGTACATGGCGATTGACCTGGTCGCGTAGGCAGGACCGCCCCCGGTGAGCGCGGTGAGAATGTCATACAGCTTGAGGACGGTTATCAGGCAGATGACCACGCTGATCGTGGTGGCAGGCGCCACCATGCGGAAGGTGATCATCCGGAACTGCTGGCGTCTGTTCGCGCCGTCGATCGAGCTGGCGTCGTAGAGCTCGCGCGGGATGTTCTGCAGCGCGGCGAGGTACACGACGGTGGTGAAGCCGGACAGCACCCAGGACACCACGATCGCGGCCGACAGCTGTGCCAGCTGCGGGGTCCCCAGCCAGTTGACCGGCTGGCTGATCAGGCCGGTCCCGGTGAGGATGTGGTTGACCAGGCCGGTCGGGGACAGCATCCAGCTCCAGACGAAGCCGACGATAATCCCGGAGATCACTTGCGGCAGGAACGCCAGCGTGCGAAGGACCCGGTAACTGAGGCTGGTGCGGTTGAGCAGGATCGCGAAGCCCAGGCCCGCCGCGTTGGCGACGATGGTGACCGCGATGGCCAGGGCCAGCGTGAACTCGATACTCGCCCGCAGCTGGGTGTCGTGCAGCAGTTGCCGGTAGTTGGCGAGGCCGACGAAGCTGCTGTTCGGGAACAGAATGTTTTGGTTGGTGAAGCTCGTCTTAAGGCTCAGCAGGACCGGCACGATCAGGAACACCAGGTAGAGCACCAGGGTCAGCGCCGCGACGGCGCTCAGGCCCGTGTCCAGCCTGGCGAGGCGGCTCCGCAGTAGTTTCATCTGTCCTGCTTGTCTCGGGTGCCGGGGTGACGCCGCGACGGCGTCACCCCGGCAGACATGGTTACTTACGGTTGTGCCAGCGTCACGAGGACGCGGTGGCGGTTGCCCAGTCCTGGTCGAGTTGCTGCATCTGTCCCTGCACGTTCGACGTGCTGAACAGTGCCTGGGCGACCGCGTCGAAGTCGTTCGTCACGTTCCCCGGCAGGGCGTCGTCGTTGGTTGCCCAGCTCATGGAGCTGACCTTGGTGTTGGTATTCGTCACGTAGGAGTAAGAGTTGTTGAACGCCGGGCTCAGCGTCAGGCCGTAGCTGGCCAGCGACTTGCCCTTGATCATCGGGAACGCTCCGTCGCCCGAGATGAGCGACTTCAGGTTGTCCGGGTTGAGTGACCATGATTCGGCGAACTTGAAGGCGGCCGCGGAGTCCGGGGCCTTGGAGCTGACGGCCATCGAGCCGCCGACGGAGAAGGGGATGACCAGGGATCCGTTGTTGGTCGGCCAAGGGAAGACGCCGATGTTGTTCCACTCGTTTTTCGGGATTGAGCCGAGGTACCAGCTGCCCATCGGGTACATGGCGGCGTCGCCGGCGTTGAAGTTGGTGATTGACTGCGCGTAGCTGACGCTCAGTGCGTCTGGCTCGAAGTAGTTGTCGCTCGCCAGCGTGCGCATCTTCGTCGCCGCGGCGACCACGTTCTGGTCGGAGAACTTCACGGTGCCGGCGTAGCGCTGCTGGATCCAGGTGGGGTCTGAACCAAGGACGTCAGCGCTCAGGGCGCCGGTGAGCGGCATCGCGGCGGCGAAGGAGTCCTTTCCGCCGAGTTCGATCGGGACGATGCCGTGCGCCTTGAGCTTGGCGCAGTCGGCGAGGAACTCCGCCCATGTGGTGGGCGGCGTGACGCCGGCCTTGCTGAACAGCGTCTTGTTGTAGTAGACGAGGGGGATGATCTGGGAGTTGGTGGGCGGGATATAGTCCTTGCCCTTGATGGTGTTGGGCAGGATGAAGTTGGCGTTGATCCAGGATGAGGAGTAGGGCGTGAGGAGGCCGGCCGAGGTGTACAGCGACGGCGTGATCGACTGGAGCAGGTCAGGGAACTCCCCGGCCTGCAGCAACTGCTTGGCGTAGGTGTCACGGTCGGTGGTGGGGTCGACGTCCTGCTGGATCGTGACGCCGGGGACAGACTTCTGCGCGGCAGCGATCGACTTGGTCCAGAACTGCGCCGTCAGGTCAGGGGTGTGGAAGGTGAGGTACGTCAGCGTGACTTTGTTCGATGACGTGCCTGACGCGGACTGTGACGGCGAACTCGAACATGCCGCGAGAAGCAGCACGCTTGCGGCAGCGGCCGCAGCAAGACATCGTCGGTACATCGTCGGCCTCTCTGGTGGGGGCACAAATGAAGGCGTCGGAAGGGCATTTGCCTGGCGGCGACTCCCGAGATAACGTTATCTCGGGAGTTACAGTACGGTTTCCCGACAGCGTGTCAAGTGCTTACCTGGTAACAAAAGAATCTCTGGGACGGAGACGCGCCGCCCCCTGGACTTCAGGAAGGAATCGGAGTGCCTGGTCCGGGCGAGGAAAGCAGGCGGGCTGTCCCCCGCCCTCGGCGACCGACGATGATCGACGTCGCCCGGGAAGCAGGAGTCGCGCTGCGGACGGTATCGCGCGTGGTCAACGGCGACTCGACGGTCGGCGAGACGTTCGCCGAGCGGGTCCGCCAGGCCATCGTCGCGCTCGATTACCAGCCGGACGAGCGCGCCCGGCAGCTGCGCAGCGGCGTCACGGCCACCGTAGGCGCGGCCGTCCGCAACATTTCCGACGCCCACCCGGTCCTGGGGGCAGCCGACGAAGCCGCCCGTGCCGCCGGGCTGACCATCGTGGCCATGTCGACCGAGGACGACGAGGAGCGCGAGCGCGAGGCCGTGATGTCCATGTGCCGCCGCCGGATGGACGGCATCATCATCGAGCCGATCGCCGAGAACCACCAGTACCTTCAGCCCGAGATCGACTCCGGCCTGACCGTCGTCGCCTTCGACCGTCCCGCCACCGGCGTGTCGGTCGACACGGTGCTGACCGACAACCGCGGCGGCATTGCGCAGGCCTTCGAGCACCTCGTCCGCCACGGGCACAGACGGATTGCCTACATCGGGGATGACGAGCGGATTTACACCGGCCGCGAGCGTGCCACCGCGTTCCGCGAATGCCTGCGCGCCCAGGGCAGCCCCGCCGACGGGATGGTGCATCCCGGGCCCATCAATCCGGTCAGGATCGGTGCCGCCCTCGCGAGCCTGGCCCGCGGGCCTGCTCCTGCCACCGCCATCGTTACCGGCAACGTCGCCACGACAATCGCGGTCATCCGACTGCTCGGTCCCGAGTTCGGCACGACGGCGCTCGTCGGATTCGACGACTTCCCCCTCGCGGACCTGCTGCGCCCCGGCCTGACCGTCGTTGCCCAGGGCGAAGCCGAGATAGGAAGGACCACCGTCGACCTGTTCCGCAAGCGGCTCTCTGATCCGGGACGGCCGATCCAGACGGTGACTGTTCCCACGACGCTCATCGCCCGCGGCTCTGGTGAGCTACCTGCCTAGCATGCGCGGCATCGGCCGTTTGCCCGGGCTCGTGACCGGTCCCTGCTCAAGCAGTTCCCCGCACGCGCCACGTTCCCTGCGGGTATGGCCCAGGATGTGCACGGTCACTTGGCCGTGTCGTGCGCGTCGTGGTAGTTCCACCACTGGTACGGCGGTGTTTGCGGGTAGCCCTCGGGGGAGTCCTCCCACGCCTCCTGGCGGCCGAGGGCGGTAATGTCGAGGTAGTTCCAGGTGCTGCCCATCTGCTCGTCGCCGCGGTTGTTGATGAGGTAGGTCCGGAAGACCCGGTCGCCCTCGCGGATGAAGGCGTTGGTGCCGTGCCACTCGTCGACGTCGAAGTCCTTGTCGAAGTCGTCGGTGATCGTGTACCAGGGGATGTGATTCCATCCGTGGCGCTCCTTCAGGCGCCGGATCTCGGCTTGGGGGGCGCGGGAGGCGAAGGCGAGCGACGTGTCCCGCGCGTGCAGGTGCCCAGGGTGCGCCACCTGGTCCGCCAAGAAGGAGCAGCCCACGCAGGCCCGCTCCGGGTACGAGCCGCCCTCGGCGTACGTGGTCACCTCGGGTCCGTAGAAGGCGCGGTAGACGATCAGCTGGCGGCGCCCCTCGAACAGGCCGGCGAGGCTCACCCGGCCGTCCTGACCCTCGAACCAGTACTCCTTGTCGACCTCTGCCCAGGGCATTCGCCGGCGTTCTGCCGCCAGCGCGTCGCGGGCGCGGGCAACCTCCTTTTCCTTGACGAGGAGCTGCTCGCGCGCGGCATGCCATTCTTCCGGCGAGACGATCGGCGGTGTCTTCATTCGGTCGTCCTCCTTCGTGGTCGGGACTTTGGAGCCATCATGTATACAGACCGTAGCGCGGCGCCAGACTCACCGCTCCTGGGCCGGGCAGTGCGAAGTCCTGCGGAGCAGCGCGCCCAGTCCTCCGGTCTGTCCTGATGCGTCGCCGGAATGCGGGTAGCGCACGGCGTAGTTTTCTCGCTCGCAGCCCGATGGGCGGGCTCGATCCGTCATCCAGGTTGATCCTTCTGATTCCAGTGGGACCTCAGTGTCAGAAGAAATCGCTATTACTGCCACAACCTTGTGGCGCACTGATTGCTGGTGCAAACTGGAACGATCACGAGATGGATGCCGCCGCTTGGGCTGGCGTTGGGGCGATCGCCACATGCTCTGTCAGGGGTATTAGCACTGAAATCCTGACGCGGCCCGGTACTTCGGATCGTTTAATGGACGAGGAGTCCGCAGGGGACTCGGTGGAGGGAACTCCATGCCTCTCAGTACCTCAGCTCTGATCTCCCTCCGAAAAATCTGCCGGCGCGCCCGTTGGGCTCTGACATGGACGCGCCGAATTTGGCAAAAGTTTTCGTCACCGTCAAATCACGGATTTCTAGTGTTGTGGTTCCTCTGCGCCCTCGCGGTCGCTACATTTGCACTTGGTTTCACCTTCCAGCCATCCGCCAGCACGCCCGCCAATGTACCCGCCCCGCCCACGCTAAATCTGACCTTCGAGTCGAGTGGCCCGCGGTATCTATCTATTTATTCATTTCTCGAGCAGGACAGCGCTCAGCAAACTGAGTTGGCAATCGACGCGACTGGAACCTTTACCCCGAATCAATCGATTACTCACTGGATTCTTGGAATCTTGGGACTCACAGGTCATCTTTGCTCCAACCCGGCCCCTTCAGTCGGCCTCGTTCCATTGCCAGGCTCTCAGTACAATTATGAGATTAACGGTAGTTCCCATATTCCGGAGAAAAGCGGGCAGCCCTTCCTTTCGATCAGGCTATGTTGGGGCAATGGCGCCCCGCTGATAATAAATGGCTCTTATCTTAGTGCCGCGCTGCCTCCGATACTCACAGGACCTGGGCAACAGGGAACTGTCACTAGAAGCCTGGTTCTCGGCGGAACGTCCCTTTCGAGCTACAGCCTGGCCGGAGGTATCGCCCCGACGGAAGTCACCGCGCGGAGTTGGGTTTGGACCGACGACATCAGCAGCATGTTCCAAAGGAGCGAAGTCACTTTGTCGTGAACCTTCTCATCTCCGCGGGGCCTCCGTACTGCGCGAATTGCATACAGGGCGAATTGCCCATGCTTGACGTTATAGGGCTGACCCTTCATCAACCCAAGACCAAGC
>Ga0210389_10004879_pt1 | contig 10402 bp, 7 predicted proteins | sample IncBWH28OmetaG_FD_160127 | JGI IMG/M metagenome (GOLD analysis project Ga0210389, IMG submission 160127) | Forest soil microbial communities from Barre Woods Harvard Forest LTER site, Petersham, Massachusetts, United States - Inc-BW-H-28-O ...
CCCGGCGCCGCCTGGCAGGAACTGCCGGCGCCGCCTCCCGGAACGGCCGCCCTCGTCGCCGGATCCGGCGGCACAGACGAAGCCCTTGCGGTATCCGGCGGCACCCTCACCGTTTACCAGCTCACCCGAGACGGCGCCGCGTGGACCAAGTCGCAGGCCATCCAGGTCCCGATCCCATACGGCTCCTCAAGCTGACCGCAGCACACCTGCCACCATGGCGAAGGTCACCAGGCGAGCGAGACGGGAGCAGGGGGATCGTCGATAGGATCTTCGCGATACGTGGTGGAGGACAGAGGTAGCAGTGAACGATGAGACCGCGAAGACACACGGGTTTCGTGCTGACGACGGTGCCCAGGTCAGGAAGATCGTGGAGGACTGGGCGCTGCTCCGTGACGCCGGCGCATGGGAGGCGTTCGCGGGCGTGTGGCACGCGGACGGCTGGATGACCGCGACCTGGTTCCAGGGGCCGTACCGCGACTTCATCCGCGTCAGCCGTGAGGGCTTCGAGCGGGGCGTGCAGATCGCCCACTTCCTCGGCGGCCACACCAGCACCATCGTCGGGGATCGTGCGATCGCGCAGACGAAGATGAAGATTGAGCAGCGCGCGCTAGTCCACGACGTCACCGTCGACGTGACCTGCAGCGGCCGCTTCTACGACTTCCTGGAACGACGCGACGGGCGTTGGGGTATCGTGCGGCGGCAGCCGATCTACGAACGGGACCGCATCGATCTCGTTGACCCCGCCGCTGAACTACGGCTGGACCCCGCGCTGCTTGGCCGCTTCCCCGCCGGATACCGCCACCTGGCCTACATACAGGAGCGGATCGGATACAGCGTGCTGGCGAACCTTCCCGGTCTGACCGGGCCGGAAGTCGAGTTGCTGTACCGGGAAGGCGACCTGTGGCTGACCGGCTCGGCAACCCCGGGTACCAGTCACCTGGACGCGGCCGCCCGCTGAACCTCGCGCGCCCTAATCCGGGTCGGCAGGCATCTCGCGGCCGACCCGGATCGGGCCGTGCCTGACGTTCCCGGCGAATCAGCCTTCACGGCAAGGCGTTAGCGGTCCAGTCGGAGCATGCAGTCGTTCGGGCTGATCCTGACCTTGGCTGCCCTACAGGGCCATGGAATGAAGTGGCGTGTACAGCGCCGCGGACTCGTGAGACGGGCGGGTGACCGGTACTGGTCCCGCTTCACGCTGTGGGATTGCCGTGGGCTCCGGTAGAGAGCCATTGACCTGCCTGATAGCCATCAAGAGGCGTTCTGTGTATGTGTAAGGCCCCACTGCTGACAACCGCCTTCCCGAGTTCTGGAGAACCGGCGGGCAATTTCTCATTATGGAAAACGCCTGATACGTCCCTGAAGTTCCCTGGAAAGGGTGACGGAAGCGGTCGCCTGTGATGGCGATGTCCCGGATCACCAGCACGGGGTGATGACGCATGCCCGGGGGGCCGGGGACGCTGAGAAATAACAGAGGGGAACCGTGAGGAGGTGGGGCTGGTGCGACCACAGACATACGAGATCACTTTCGCGGGCCAGGCGGGTAACGTCCTGTGTTCGCTATTCGATGACTGTGAGATCAACATCGGCCCCCACTCGACCACTCTGCGTGCCGAGCTGCCCGATCAGGAGGCTCTCTGCGGGCTTATGCAGCGTGTCGTGGACTTCCGGCTCCAGGTCACCAACGTGTGCCTGGTGCCGTCGACCCGATCCTGTCCCTAGCGGTCTGCTGCCGTCCGCCGCCAACCATCCTCGAAGGGTGACGCCAAGTGATTGGCGCAACGTGACTATTAGACGGTGACACAGGAAGTTGTCTCCCCTGAGTCGCGATCGGCGGCGTGGCTTGCCCGGCTGAGCTTCCTTCTCGCCTTGTCCACGGTCGCCGTCGTGGTGGTGGTGGCCGAGCTAATGAGCCTTGCGATGCTGGCCGTGGGCCTGGTGGCGGCCGCGGTGAGCCTGGCGACGGCCTACTGGTTCCTCTCCCACCGCGGCGTGCTGCGCTGGCTATCGCTGCTGCTGTTCGTGGCGACGCCGGTGGCAGTAATCGTGGTTTACGCGCTGCACTCCCTGTTGTGGGTGGCGCTGGTGGGCGCCGCGGGATGGCTGCTGGCGGGCGTGACCGCGCGCGAGGCCCTGGCCAAGGACCGCGGCGAATGGCGGATGCCCGATTACCCGGTGACCCGGCATGCCCGGCATCCCTTCCTGATCATGAACCCGAAGTCGGGCGGCGGGAAGGTCGGCCGGTTCGATCTGCGGCGCAAGGCCGAGGATCTTGGCGCCGAGGTGTTCCTGATTGACGGCCCCGAGCCGGTCGACGTCGCCGAGGTGGCCCGCACGGCCGTCACCCAGGGCGCCGACCTGCTGGGCGTCGCCGGGGGCGACGGCACCCAGGCCCTGGTGGCCGGTATCGCGGCCGAGCACGGCATTCCGTTCATGGTGATCAGCGCGGGCACCCGCAACCACTTCGCGCTCGATCTGGGGCTGGATCGGGCCAATCCGGCCGCCTGCCTGGACGCGCTCACCGATGCGGTCGAATTGCGGGTCGACCTCGGTGTGATCGGCGGCCGGACCTTCGTCAACAACGCGTCGTTCGGCGCCTACGCCGAGGTCGTCGAGGATCCCGCCTACCGCGCCGACAAGCTGCGCACCACGCTTGAGTTGCTACCCGACCTGCTGCAGGGCCACCGCGGGCCGCGGCTGACGGTGCACGCGGGCGGTGTGGAGATTAGCGCGCCGCAGGCGCTCCTGGTGGCCAACAACCCGTACGGGACGGGCGACATCGCCGGTCTGGGCCGTCGTGCCCGGCTGGACCGTGGCGTGCTCGGTGTGGTGGTAGCCACGGTGGACAGCGCGCGCCGTGCGGTCGACCTGATGATCCGCAGCCGCCGCGCCGCCGGCCTGCAGGTGCTGACCGCGCAAGAGGTGACAGTGACCGCCGACACGCGGCAGGTGTCGGTAGGCATCGACGGAGAGTCGGTATCCCTGCCGGTCCCGGTGCGGTGTACGGTTCGCCCACGGGCGCTGCGCGTTTGGGTACCGCGTGACCGGCCCGGCGTCCCCGCGTCTAAACCCGAGCTGGACTGGGCCAGGCTTCGGCAGCTGGCGGTCTGGGGCCGCGGACCGCGGCCCGCCGCGGTGCCGGAGGTGAGCGATGCGGCGACGGCGCCCGCGCTGAAGGACTCCGCATGAGAAGCCACTACGAACGCCTCGCGGGATTGGACGACGTGCTTGAACGAGCCGGCAAGCTGTCGCTGCGGACGATGATCGTCGACATTGAGCCCCTTGTCTCCTGGTGGGACAACAGGCAGGAATCCCTCGACTGGGGCGTGGCCATGGTCGCAGGCAAGGTCAGCAAGCTGCCGACGTTGCGCGTGCTGGTTTTCGCGACGAACTCCGCCCGCCGTCCCTCGGCGATCCCCGCCAGCCAGGACATCGAGGTAATCTACCTCGCTTCGGCCGGCAAGCCACTGCGCACGGCGCCTTACCATGGCCTTCCCCGGCCGGGAGCCGTAGTCGGTGACCAGGTGCCCACCGACGGGCTGCTCGCCAGGCGGCTGGGATACACGTTCCTGCATTACGAGCCCCGGCTGAGCGGTGTTCCGCTTGGACCTAGGCTCATGCACGGTCTCGGCCGGCTTGCCCTGCCGTTGTTGTTCAGCCGCCAGGAAGTGGACTTATTACCATCCAGAATCGTCGGAACATCAGCCGCCAGGCTTGCCGGGCAGGGGCGGGATGGCGTCACCCCGAGACGGGTGATTCTCCAGGCCATCAGGCGACGGGCTGGCGATGGCCCATTCGGCGTCAGTCTCCCTGCGGAACGCGGCTACCGCCGATTCAATGGTCGGGAAGAAGTGGCGCGGGTTGATGGTCGTGGTGAGCCCGTAGCGTTCGATCTTGCGTCGTACCGGGTCCTTGAGCTCGGCGAATACCAGGCTGGTGCCCTGCGCGTTCAGCGTCTCATCGAGTCCCTCCAGGACGTCGGAGGCGGTTGTGTCGACATCGGTCATCGGCTCGGCGGCGATGACAATCCAGGCGGGCGGCGGGTCGGCCTGGGCCAGCCGCCTGACCTCGTCGCGGAACGTGGTGGCGTTGGCGAAGAAGAGCGGCGCGTCGAACCGGTAGATCACCAGGCCGGCCAGGCGCTGCCCCTCGGGATGGATGCGCACGTCGTGGTAACCCGCCACGCCCGGTACCCGCCCGAGTTCGGTGGCATAAGGCCACCAGGCCCGCCGGAATACGCTGAGGATCGACAGCGCCACCGCCACGGCAATCCCCGGGAGCACGCCGAGCAGGGCGACTCCGGCGAACGCGGTGACCGACAGCAGGAACTCCTCCTTGCGCTGTCTCCACAGCCGCATCGTCCCGGAGATGTCCGCCAGCGACAGCGACGCGGTGATCACCACCGCGGCCAGTGCGGGCTGGGGCAGGTTGCGGAACAGGCCCGGGACCAGCACAAGCATGACGATGATCACGGCTGCCCCGGTGACCCCGGCGAGCTGGGTCTTCGCGCCCGACCTTTCCGCCACCGCCGTACGGGAGCCACTGGTGCTGACCGGGAACCCCTGGAACAAGCCGGCGGCCAGGTTCGCCGCGCCGATCCCGATCATCTCGGCGTTGCCTTGCACATCCTGGCCTGTCCGGGCGGCGAACGCCGACGAGGTGGAGATGGTGTCGGCCAGGGATACCACGGCGATGCCGAGTGCCCCGGCGAACAGCGGCCCGAGGTCGGCCAGGCGGACATCGGGAATGGTGAGCGGCGGGAACCCCTTGGGCAGCACTCCCACGAGGCTGACGTCGTGCTTGCCCAACTCGAAGATGATGGCGGCCGCGATCGCGGCCACGATCATGATCAGCACCGCCGGGAGCTTCGGCAGCCAGCGCTGCAGCGTCAGGATCAGGGCGATGCCGCAGATCCCGACCGCGGCCGCCGCCGCTACGGCCTCCCCGTTCGCCAGGCCCTTGACGAAGTCGGCGGTCTCCCGGATCAGGCCTTCGGCCTCGACCTTGAACCCGAACAGTTTCGGTAGCTGGCCGACGAGGATGGTTAGTGCCAGGCCGTTCATGTAGCCGATCATCGTCGGCTTGGAGATCAGGTTGGCGACGAAGCCGAGCTTCGCCCCGGCTCCCGCGATCATGATGGCCGCGACGATGATCGCGAGCATCGATGCCAGCGCGACGGCGCGCTTCGGGTCACCGCCGGCGCCAGCCAGTGGCAGGATCGTGGCGGCGATCATTGGTCCCAGCGAGGAGTCGGGACCCAGCACCAGGAGCCGGGACGGACCGAACACCGCATAGCCGAGCAGGCACAAGATCGACGTGTACAGCCCGGTTATGGGCGGCAAGCCCGCCAGTTCCGCGTAAGCCATGCCCTGCGGCACCAGCAGCGTGCTAAGCACGATCCCGGCGATGACGTCCTTGGCCAGCCACCCACGCCGGTAGGACCTTATCGCCCGTAGGCCAGGCAACCATCCGAGCACCTTTCACCACCTCGGCCGTGATCAGACGCACCTGCATCCTCTCCCTTCGGATTAGTCGCCGCCTCACCCCTCAGAGGGGATGCCGGTCGCCCTCACTGAGGGCGTTCCAGCCTGCACTAACCGTGTTTCAAATGGAGACGCATACTTCGTCAGGCAGGACCTTGGTCCCTTGAACGCCCGCGCACATCGAGAGACGATCAGTGTTGTTCCAGTCACCAGGGGGGGTGTGATGGGGAGCATCGCGGTAGAGAGCATGACCCCCGCCCGTGGAACGTTTCGAACGCCGCAGTTCCCACAGACGAAGTTCAGGCCGCCGACGCTGCCAGACACGCTGGTCGCGCGGTCCGGGCTGCGCGACCGGCTGACAGCGGGCGCCAAGCGCCGGCTGACCGTTGTCGTGGGGTCCGCGGGGGCGGGTAAGAGCGTCCTGCTGGCGGACTGGGCGGCGTCCCGGCCACCGGGTCTCACGTGCTGGATGTCATGCGACGGCGCCGACGATGACCCGGTTCGATTCTGGGCCGGGTTCATCCAGGCACCTCGTGCCATAGCTCCGGCTTTCGGCGCCGATGCCTTCGACCTGCTGACGATGGACGGGCAGATGTCGGGTGACGTCGCGGCGTCGATCGCCAACGATGCCGCCGGGCTGCCCGACGGGGCGGCGATCGTCGTGGACGACTTCCATGTCCCGTCGCCAGTGGTCGCGAGGGGCATGACGGATCTCATCGAGTGCTGGCCCGCCAAGAACGTTCAACTGGTGCTGGCCAGCCGTTTTGACCCTCCGCTGCGCCTGCATCGGATGCGGCTCGACGGTGAATTGTGCGAACTTCGCGATCGTGACATGTACTTCTCCCTGGATGACAGCCGTAACCTGCTGGCCAACTTCGGCGTTCGGCTGCCCGATGCCGACCTGGCCCTGCTTCATCAGCGGAGCGAGGGGTGGCCGGCGGCGCTGCAGATGGCCACGTTGTCCCTGCGAAGCGGGGCGGATCCGGCGCGGACGGCATACGCACTGGAGGCGCGCCCCGCCATCGCCGACTACTTCGTCGATGAGGTTCTTGATCAGCAGTCGCCGGAGATCGCGCGATTCATGCTCGACACCTCCGTGCTTGGCGAGCTGACAGCGGACACGTGCCAGGCGCTGACCGCTCGGCAGGACGCGGCGGCGCTGCTGCACCGCGTCGACGCCGCCCACCTGTTCCTGGTAGCGCTCGACGAGGAGCGGACCAGTTTCCGGTACCACCATCTGGTGAGCGAGACGCTGCGCGCGGAACTGCGCGCCAGAGACCCGGCACGTGAGCGACTGCTGCACATGCGGTCGGCAGCGTGGTTCGAGTCAGGCGGTGACGCCCGGAACGCCGCACGTCACTTCCTGGCGGCACGTCAGCCCCGGCAGGCACTGGCCCTGATGCGCGACCATGGTCTGACCGGCTTTCTGGGGGACCCCGCCGATCCCGCACCACTGGACCTGAGCGCGGTCAGCCCCTCACTGCTTGTGGATGCCCCCGACGACCTGCTGGCGCTGGCCACCAACCTGGTGCTGTCGGGCGACATCGCCCACGGTGGTCAGTACCTTGACCTGTTCGAGCGGGCCCGGTCGTCGATCCAGTTCAAGCCGAGGCTGGCCTCTCGGCTTGCGGTGATACGCGCATTTCGCTCCGCCGCGGTCGGCCAGCTGGACCGGGCCCTGGGCGCGGCCCTGCGGGCACAGGTCATCCAGGAGCAGCACTGGCTCGGCGACGAGTTCAAGGCCGCCGTCCCGTTGATCTTGCTTCGCGTCTATCCGTGCCTGGAAACCCTGGGAGCAGTTGAGCGCGAGGCGGCCGCAGCCCTGGCGATGGACGGACTTCCCGAACCGGCGAGGCTGGTGCTTGTGCCTGGCGCGCGGGCGCTGGCACTGGCCGAGTCCGGCTACCTGGCCGAGGCTGCCGAGGCTGCCGAGGCCGCCGCGTCCGCCGCCCGCAGGCTGGGCTTCGAACGGCACTCCTTCGCCGTCGATCACCTGCGAGCCCAGGCCGGCCTCGCCATCGAGCGGCACGACCTCAATACGGCCGAGCGGCTCACCGAGCAGGTCCTGCGGATCTCCGAGCGGCGGTGGCCCCTGTTCGAGTTCCTCGCGCTGCTGGACAGGGCTAGGATCTGGGCCGTCCGCGGGCAGGTACGCGAGGCGCTGGCCACCGTCGAGACGGCGCGGCCGGTTCTTGCCGGGGCGAGTTCGGTGCTGCAAGCCCGGGCCGATGAGCAGGAAGCCGTGCTGCGCCTGTCGCTCGGCGACCAGCGCACCGCGGCGGACCTGGCTAGCCGGCTGGTACCGATCGCGCGCCGCCATCTGCTACTGGCCAAGATCGCACTCGCCGCCGGGGACCACCATGCGGGGCAGGAGCACTTGCAGGCGGCGACGCAGGGCGTCCTGACGCCGCGTCAGGATCTGGAGCGCGAGATACTGCTGGCCGCCGCGGCGATCGCGCGCGACGACCCCACGGCCGCGGGCATCCTGGGACGTGTCCTGCACACGGCACGTCACCAGGGCTTTCTCAGTACGGTGGTCACCGCGTCACCCCAGGTCACCGAGTATCTGATCGAGCATGCCGCCCGGCTGCGGGCGGATCCGTTCATCGAGCGGCTGATCGCGACGGCTCTCCAGATACGTGCCGCTCAGCCCGCCGTCTCCGAGGCAAGCCGGGTGCTCACCGAGCCGCTGACCGTTGCCGAGCAGCGCGTTCTCCAACTGCTGCCGACAAGCACCTACGCGCAGATTGCCAACAGCCTCTACATTTCCCGCAACACGGTGAAAACCCACCTCCGGTCGATCTACCAGAAACTGGGGGCGACGTCTCGCTCCGAGGCGGTCGAGCAAGCCATCGACCTGCACCTGCTCTGAGCTTGCGCGCCCCATCGGCATCAATTGCCAGTCACTCCTGGGCGGGATCGCCATGCCACTCGAGCAGCATCTGGCAGCACCAGGCAAGATCGCCGGAAGAACCGGAAGAGAAGGCTGCCGGACGGTTCATCCTCCACTGGGTGAGGTCCACGTGGCGCGCGGGGGACAGGATCAGAGACGAGAAAAGAGCAGCATACGAGGAAGGGGTTGCCATGGCTGACCTGATCGCCATTGGATATCCGGACGAGACGACCGCGGACCTCGCCTCCGACGAGGCGCGGCGGCTGGCCCGTGACCTGATCATCCAGCCGGACGCGATCGCGGTGATCGTACGGTCCAAGGACGGCAGCTACCACGTCCACACCAGCCACCACGTGGTCGGCGGCGGCGCCGTCTGGGGCATGTTCTGGGGGTTCCTGTTCGGCCTGCTGTTCTTCATCCCGGTGCTCGGGATGGCGGTAGGCGCCGGGATGGGCGCCCTGATGGGCAAGTTCGCCAAGACCAGCATCGACAAGGAGTTCCGGGACCAGGTTCGCGACATGCTGCAGCCCGGCACCTCAGCGCTGTTCCTGATGGTGGAGAAGGTGACCCCGGACAAGGCCGTCGAGGCGATGAGCAAGTACGGCGGCACGGTCCTGAAGACGTCGCTGTCCAAGCAGGACGAGAAGGAACTCCAGGAAGCCCTGCACGGCAGCACCGCGGCCGCGTAGGTGCCAGGTCAGCCACCCCTCCGTTCGGGAAAATCAACAAGATTAAGCCGAACGGAGGGTGGTTCCTCCCTAGCCCGCCGCCCGTTTACGGGATAGGCGATGATGAGGTGTCGAGCTCCGGCTCCGCTACGTCGATCGCCAGGCCCAGGGCCTCGGTGATCTTAGCGGCGGCGTCCAGTGTGCGCGGGGTGCCCACGATCGGCGCGACGGCGACAAGGACGTCCTGGACGTGGCCGAGGGCTATGCCGGCCTCGGCGGCGGGCCCGATGTGCGCGAGGTACGAGGTCGCCGGCGCGTCCACCGCGATGAGTGCGGCCAGCCGGACGAGAATGAGCGAGGCCGGGTCCAGGTCGGTCCGCTCGAGCGATACCGCGTTGATATCGGCCAGCGCCTCAAGCACCGGCCTTTCTCCCTTGGCCATCGTGTGGCTCCTTTCAGATCAGGGTTTGGCTGCGACAGCGCTCGACCTACCGGGTCAGACGCCCTCGACCGCTTCCAGGCGCCCGGACTTGATCGCGGCCACGAATTCCTGGTAGTCCTGCTCGTTCTGGTCGGCGTAGCGCTCGCAGAAGTCAGTGACCGACGTGTCAAAGGCATCGGTCACGCCGAGGTACTCGGCGATGGCGACCGGGTCACCGGATCGGGCATGCGCCCTGGCGAGCGTCCATCCGCAGATACGCGCGTAGAACTCCATCGCGAGCGGGATCATCGCCTCCACCAAGGCCGAGCCCTTCATGTCGCGGAGCTGGCGCCAGTAGAAGTGGCGTTTCACGTCAAGTCCCTTGGTCCAGCCGAGGTAGATGTCGCTCGCGGCCTGCATCAGCCGCTGACCCTGCACCACCCGCTCGCCGTGGTTGCGGTACTGGCTCTTGGGCAGGTAACCCTCGAGCACTGAGGATGTGGCCTCCTTGATCTGCAGGAACAAGGGGTCCTGCGCGTCGCGGCCCTGGAGCAGGACGATGAACGAGCGGGTCCCGACGCTGCCAACGCCCACCACCTTGCGCGCCGCGTCCACGATCTCGAACTGCTCGAGCAGATGCCGGCGGTCGGGCTGGAGCGTGGCCCGGTAAGCGCGGAACTGATCACGGAGCACCGGCATGACGTCGTCCAGTGACAAACCGAAGTTGGCGGCCAGGTCGCGTGATGGGATGATGACCGGCGGCTGGCTGACGATCCGGTAACTGCCGTCGACCAGTTCGCCGAGCTTGGACAGTGCCTGCAGGCTGTCGCGGGTGTGTGCCTTTTCCGCGTTCTTCGCCGCCCGCCGCTGCGCTTGGTCGGCCAGCTTGGCCTCCTCCTTGGCCTCCTCCTTGGCGGCCTTCCGCGCTGCCTTCGGCTGC
>Ga0210389_10004881_pt1 | contig 10401 bp, 7 predicted proteins | sample IncBWH28OmetaG_FD_160127 | JGI IMG/M metagenome (GOLD analysis project Ga0210389, IMG submission 160127) | Forest soil microbial communities from Barre Woods Harvard Forest LTER site, Petersham, Massachusetts, United States - Inc-BW-H-28-O ...
GAGCTTGCCGATGGACCGACCTTCGCGCATGGCATGACCAAAACCATGCTCAATCAGGAGTGGAACATGGGGCTGGAACAGGCACTCGAGGCCGAAGCACAAGCGCAGGCGATCTGCATGCAAACCGAAGACTTTCGCCGCGCCTACGAGGCATTTTCGGCAAAACAACGCCCCGTTTTCAAAGGCAACTAGCGATGAGCACCAAGACATTGCAACCGGCGGAGTGGGCGCGTCCAAAGGGCTATGCCAACGGCATGGCGGCCCGCGGACAGATGCTGTTCATTTCCGGCCAGATTGGCTGGGACGCGCATGGGCAATTCAACAGCGACAATTTGACCGAGCAGGTGAAGCAAGCGCTGCGCAATATCGTGCGCGTTCTGAAGGAAGGTAATGGGGAGCCGCGGCACCTGGTTCGATTGACCTGGTACGTGTTGAGTCGGGATGCCTATGTTCGCGAAGCGCGCGACATCGGCGCCGCCTACCGGGAGATTTTGGGCAAGCATTTTCCGGCCATGTCGGTGGTGGAAGTGCGAGGATTGGTCGAACAACGCGCACTGGTGGAAATAGAGGCAACGGCCGTGATCCCCGACGACGAAGCCCATGGCAACCTGGCGTCCACCTGAACGAATCAAGTACGCGCCGCTGCAAGGGCCCTGGCCCAGCGCTTTTCAGGCCGAGCAGTCGCAATTATTCCAGCCGATCATGGTGGGTTCGGTGCGCTTGGCATCGCGCACCTGGGTTCCCGCCATGGTTCCATGGCGCGCCTCCGAAGAGGGCGACGTCACGCCGTCGGTGCTCGCCTGGTATGAACGTTTTGCGCGCGGCCGACCGGCGGCACTCGTGGTGGAGGCCACCGGGGTGCGTGATGTCGCGAGCGGACCCTTGCTGCGCATCAGCGATGATCGCTTCCTGCCCGGGCTCGAGCGCCTGACGGAATGCGTGCGCCGCGCGAGTAACGGCGAAACCAAGCTTTTCATACAAATCATCGATTTTTTGAGTATTCGCCGCCGCCCCCCGGCGGAGAAATTCTTCGAGCGCTTCTTGCACGTGACGCCGCGCCACCGGGAATTCCTGCAAATGACCGACAGCGATGAGTCGAGCGTCCGGGCTCGATTGGCGGCGCTCAGCGAGTCCCAGCTGGAAATGGTGTTGACCGCGCGTGAGCTCGAGTCGCTGCGACAGGGGTTTCGCGAGCGCGTCACCGACACTGACGTGCCCGCGGTCCGGGACTTGCCCGCCACCCTTCCGGTGGTATTCGCGTCCGCAGCGGTTCGCGCGCGCAAAGCCGGCTTCGACGGCGTCGAACTGCACTACGCGCATGCCTACACCATGGCGTCATTTCTCTCCGCGCGCAATACCCGCAGCGATGGCTACGGCGGCGCGCCGCAACAGCGAATTCGGCTGCCGTTGGAGGTGCTTGCAGCGGTACGGGCCCAGGTTGGTTCGGCCTTTCCGGTCGGCTGCCGGATGCTTGCGGAAGATTGCATCGAGTCGGGCAGTACGGTCGAGGACGCGGAATATTTTGCAGAGCGGCTGGCGGCCGCCGGCGTGGATTTCATTTCCTTGTCGCGCGGCGGGAAATTCGAGGATGCCTCGCAGCCAAAAATCGGCGAAGCCGCGTATCCATACACGGGGCGCAGCGGTTATGAGTGCATGCCCTCCTACTATTCCGACGCAAAAGGCCCCTTTGGCCGCAACACGGACGCATCCTCGCGCATCCGCTCAAAAATCCGTCAGGCTGGGTTCGACGCGCCCATCGTGCTCTCCGGCGGCATACATCACTTCAGCCAGGCGGAACATGCACTTCGCAGCGGGGCGGCCGATATCGTCGGATTCGCCCGTCAGGCTCTGGCTGACCCGGATTGGTTTTTGAAAGTTCGCGAAGGCCGGGGTGCGGATGTGCGCCTCTGCCTGTATACCAATTACTGCGAGGCGCTGGACCAGCGTCATCGCGAGGTAACGTGCGAGCTTTGGGATCGAATCAATCTCGATGAACCGGGAATCATGCTGTCCGCGGACGGCAAACGCAGGTTGCTCCCGCCTTAAGAAACCGGCTCGCTTCCGTCGACGGGGATGCGTCTCCAGAGCCAGCGCGCATAATCACGTCAAATCGGAGATCGTCGTGAAAAAAATCTTGCGCTTTATTCTGTGGCTGCTTATGGGGGGTGTCGCACTGGCCGGCATACTTGCCGTGCTCGCCGGCTATTTGCTTTATACCCCCAATCCCGAGCTGCCGCGGCTGTCCGGCAACGTTGCCGCCGGCAGCATTGTCATCAACGGACAAAAGCGAACGTACCAGGCCTATGTGCCCAAAGGACTGGCGCCAGGAGCGCCGCTGGTTCTGGCCATGCATGGATCGGGTGAAAACGGAACTGCCATGCGCATTGAGACAGGGTATGGCTTCGAGCGACTGGCCGATAAACGAGGATTTGCCGTGGTTTATCCCAACGGTCAAAACGGTCATTGGAACACCTGCGAGATCGACAGGGACGCCGAGCAACCCGGCGTCGACGATGTGGGATTCTTGACGGCTCTGGCTGACAAATTCATCGCCGAGATCGGAACCGACCGCAATCGCGTGTTCGGCGTCGGTCTCTCCGAGGGAGGCTACATGGTGATTCGCCTCGCACTGGAAGCCCCGCGTTTTCGGGCTCTGGCGTCGGTCGAGGCAAATCTGCCGGTGCCTGAAGATTTCCAATGCAAGCCGGTCACGCAACGAGCCGCGTCCGTCATTCTGATCCACGGCACAAAGGACCGTCTCGTTCCATTCGAGGGCGGAGAGGGAAGCTTGATACTCGGCCTCTTCAAAAATCCCAAGGTTCTTTCATCGCACGCGACGGCACAATACTTTGTAGACCTCGATGCCATTGCGGGCGGGCCTGTAACGACGCGATCGATTTCGGCCGATGGTTTTGGGATCGAACGGTCAATATGGAGCAATGGCTCCGGTGCCGAGGTTGACTTGATCGCCATCGACGGTGGCGGCCATGTCTTTCCGCAACCCTACTATCGCGCCCGCAGGATACTCGGTCCCTCCCCTCGAGATCCGAATGCGGCCGAAGTTATATGGGATTTCTTCGAAAGGCAGCGTCCAATACAATGAATCGCGGACCAGGCGAATCGACTGCACGCCGAGCTACCATCCGACCGCCTCGCCGTCCTTGCGAAAATCCGATCCCGAGCGATAGTAGCCGGCAACATGTTTCACGGTATCTGTTCCCGCCGGTGCTTGAGACGGGTCGGCGACAAGCATGAGGATCTGCACGCCGCCCATCTCCTCTCCGTTCACGGATTTCACCGAGTGGCCCATCGCCGCCAGCTTTGCGCCCACCAGATCGTACAGAGGCGTCTCCAGGCTGAGCGAATTGGATATTTGGGAATGCCGGAATCTGGCCATATCCGCACCCGCCTGTAGATTGGCGCCCAGATCGAAAATATCGACCAACAGCTGCGCGTGTCCCTGCGCTTGCATGTCGCCGCCCATCAGCGTCACCGTCATCAGCGGCTGATCGTTGTGCATCACGAAGCCCGCGGACAAGGTGTTGAACGGCCTCTTGTGAGGCTCGATGACATTGGGGCTCTTGGGATTGAGCGTGAATAGCGCGCCGCGATTGTGAAGAATGAAGCCGTAGCCCGGCACCGTGACGCCCGAGCCGAAGGCAGAAAAGTTGCTGTTCACCCAGGAGACCATATTGCCTTCGGCATCCGCGGTTGACAGCACGATGGTGTCGCCCGGCATGGAAAAATTTCCCGCAGGCCCCGGCGTCGAAGCATGCTGCGGATCCACTTTTCCGCAAAGCGAAGCGGCATAGCTCTCCGACAGCAATTTGCCGAGCGGCACGCTCGCGAAATTCGGATCCGCGTTGTACTGATACAGGTCGGCGTAAGCGAGCTTCTTCGCCTCGATCAGGAAATGCCAGTACTCCGGGTTCGTGGGTCCAAGCGAAGCCAGGCTCGGCCCGCCGGTCCATTGAGGTACACACACCCGCAGGATGTTCAGAATCTCATCGGTTGCCCATGCTTGCGCCGGCGGCGGCAATTCGAGGATATCGTAGCCATGATAGACGGTGCGCGCGGCTTCAACCCATTCACCCTTGTAGTTCGCGAGATCCTCGAGCGTCATCGACCCGCCGAGAGCCTGCGACTTCGCGACTATGGCTTGCGCGATCTCTCCCTTGTAGAACGCCTCTGCGCCCTTTGTCTGCAGGAGTCGCAGCGTTCGCGCGATATCGGGATTTTTGAAAATCTGTCCGGGGCCGGGCTGCGCGCCATTCACATACCAGGTCTTCACCGAATCGGGATCCAGCGACGTGCAGCACCCTTGCAAGGGCAGCGCATTGGGCAGGCGCCAGTCATGCGCGATGCGCTCGGAAATCGGAAACCCGCCCTGCGCATACCCGGCCGCCGGTTCGAGCACCTCTTTGAAGGTGAGTTTGCCGAAACGCTTGAGCACCGCCTGCCAGCCCCACACGGTTCCTGGCACCGTCACCGGCAATATTCCACCCGCGGGCATGCCCGAACCCGGACCCCAGTTTTTGGGATTCCAGGTGTAGCCCAATTTATTGAATCGCTCAACGGTGGCGCCGCTGGGCGCCATACCGCTGGCGTTCAGTACGTACACCTTACGTTCCTTGGCGATGTAGAGGATGGCGAATAGATCTCCGCCGATGCCCACCATCATGGGCTCCGTCACGTTGAGCATCGCAGCCGTCGCCACGGCCGCATCGATGGCGTTGCCGCCTTGCTTGAGAATCTGCAGTCCCGCTTGAGCGGCCAGCGGTTGACTGGCCACCACCATTCCATGCTGCGCCATCACTTCGGAGCGGCTCTGCGCCGGCCAACCCTCCGTCCGAGCGCCGCGAACAGCGTTGCAAAATGCGGGTTGCGGCGTGGATTCGCAGCCTTGCATCTTCGGCGCCTGAGCGAGTGCATGACCGCAGAGGAGACAGGACATCAGGGCAAGTACATAGGTGGATTTTTGCATTGGCAGCCTGAGCTCGTTGCGCGAATTTTAAAGGGTGGCCGATATTGCCACTTTCCCGCCGCGGTTTCACGCACGCGCTAAACTCGACGCTGACAGGCCATCGTCGCGTCAAATAACTTGCCGCGCTGTTTTAGAGGAGACGCTCACCGTTGATCTGGCTATTACACTTGAAGACGCTGCTGAAGGACTTGATCCTCCCACCCGCCGGCCCGCTATTGCTCGCGATGCTGGGATTCGTGCTGCTCAGAGTACGGCCGCTGCTTGCACGGATTTGCCTGGTTGCGGGCCTGGCATCGCTGTGGCTGCTCTCGACTCCGCTCGTGTCAGATGCTTTGACGGGTCTCGCGCAGCTGTATCCGCCTCTGGACATGCGCCAGACAACCAATGCGCAGGCAATAGTGATTCTGGGGGGCGGCGGCCAGCGCGCCATGGCGCCCGAGTACCAAGGACCCGCCGCCGAGCCTTTCATGCTCGAAAGACTGAGCTATGGCGCGTACCTCGCGAAGCAAACCGGGCTGCCCGTGCTCGTCACCGGGTTTTCACTCGAGGCGCGCGCGATGCACGATTCGCTGCAGCGAAACTTTGGGATAGAGACGCGCTGGATCGATGACCAGGCCTACGACACATTTCAGAATGCGCGAAACACCGCGCGAGTACTCGAGGCGGAAGGCATACATCGCATTGTCCTGGTCACACACGCGACCCACATGCGGCGTTCCGTGCGGGAGTTTACCGATGCCGGCTTCGACGTCGTCCCGGCGCCCGCGGGAATGCTCGCGGTGCGGGACTTCGGCGTGCTGCATTATTTCCCCAACGCCGAGGCGCTGCTCCGATCTCAGATGGCAATCTATGAACTGATCGGCGAGCCGGTTCGATTCCTGCTTTCGGCCAGCCATTTGCGGCGGCACTAGTACTTCGGCACGGTGAGATTGAGCAGCTTGCATGACCTGGAGTGATAGGCAGCGTCGAGACCCGGAAGACCAGGGCCTCGACGCTGCCTATCACCCCAGGTGTTCCATACGAGACGCTCAATCTCACAAGTGCTGGAGGTTGAGTTTCGGATGGCTAGCATCGGTGGGGTGGCCTCGTGCGCACTCAAGGGCCGGAAAGTCTCGTGTCGTCCCAACACCCGTCGGTAGCACTGGCATGTGATATGGATCGGCTCGAGTTGGTCAAAATCACAGGCCCGATGTACTACCGATAACGTCCCATCAGTTTGCCGAGCGCCGCGCTGCCCGGAGACAGCTTGTCGAACGGAATGCTGTTGAGCGGCGCCTTCGCCGTGCGATTCAGGTTGTGAAACTCGGTGTTGTCCGCTTCATCGATGTGGATGAGCCCGGTCACATACTCATTCTGCTTGAGCTTGTTCTCGATGTAGTTGTACGCGGCAGTTCGATCGGTCGGATCGTAAGACGGATCGAGCTTGCGCAACACGACGCGGCTGCCGTCATGCAGGCTGACGGGAATGGCCTCGCCGGCCGGATAGTCCACGGCGATTTCCTCGGCCCGCGGCACGAAGTCGGCTTCGACCGCCGCATGATAATGCTCGCGGGTAAAACCATAGCTCTTGGTCGAGCCCTCGTGATCATTGAAGGTCACGCAGGGCGAGAGCACATCGATCAGGGCAAAGCCGTTGTGCCGCATGCCGGCTTGGATCAGCGGCACGAGCTGCGCCTTGTCGCCCGAGAAACTGCGTGCCACGAAAGTCGCCCCCAACGACAGCGCCAGCAACACCGGATCGATCGGCGGCGAGGCATTGGTCTCGCCGCGCTTCGCCTTGCTGCCGATATCCGCGGATGCCGAGAACTGCCCCTTGGTGAGACCGTAGACCCCGTTGTTCTCGATGATGTACAGCATGTTGACGTTGCGGCGAATGATATGCACCAGCTGACCGATGCCAATGGAGAGCGAATCACCATCGCCCGACACGCCGACATAGGTGAGCCCGCGATTGGCGGCATTCGCGCCGCTGGCGATCGACGGCATGCGGCCATGCACGGAATTGAATCCATGCGAGCCGCTGACGAAATAGGCTGTGGTCTTCGATGAACAACCGATGCCGGACAGTTTGACCAACTGTTCCGGCTGCAAAGACAGCCCCCAGCACGCCTCGACCAAGGCTGCCGTCACCGAATCGTGGCCGCAGCCGGCGCACAAGGTGGACATGCTGCCTTCGTATTGGCGGCGCGTCAGCCCCAGTTCATTCGTGGGCAAGGAGGGATGGGCGACTTTCGGCTTGTTGATGTATGACATTGGGAACTCGGTTTTTTAGCGCGGCACCGCGCTCAAGCGCGGCGCCTCCGCCAGCTTGGCGCGGATCTCATCGACAATGGGTTGTGCCGAGATGGGCAGCCCGCTGTAATTCAGAATGGAGAATAACTTGGACTTCTCCACAGCGGTCTCCAGTATCAGCAAGGATTTCATCTGCGCATCGCGATTCTGCTCCACCACGAAAATGGTCGCGTGCGATTTCAAGAACGCCTCCACTTCGCTGTTGAACGGGAATGCCTTCACCCGTAGATAATCCACGTCGATTTTCTGATGATTGAGGACATCGAGCGCTTCGCGGATCGCCCCGTCGCAGCTGCCGATGCTCACGATGCCGACGGCGCTGTTGCCCTTGCCGATCAACGCCGGCTTCGGCAGGTATTTGTTGGCGTTGGCGAATTTGCGCTTCAGGCGATCGAGCACCACCTGGTATTCGGCGGAATCCTCGGTGTATCCGCCATATTGGTTGTGGCCGGAGCCGCGCGTGAAATACGCGCCTTTGGCGGATACCCCGGGCAGCGTGCGGTACGGAATCGCATCATCATCGCGATCCAGATATCGATAGAATTTCTCCAAGCCCTCGACTTCTTGCTTCGACAACACCTTGCCGCGGTCCGGCTTGTAGGTGTCGTCCCATTTCAAGTCCGGGCACATCCAATCGTTCATGCCGATGTCCAGATCGGATAGAACGAAGACCGGAGTCTGCAGGCGTTCCGCGATATCGAAGGCCTGCACGGCCATGTAGAAGCATTCTTCGGGATTTGCCGGAAACAGCAGCACGTGCCGCGTATCGCCATGCGATGCATAGGCGCAAAGCAAGACGTCTCCTTGTTGCGTGCGCGTCGGCATGCCGGTGGAAGGCCCGACCCGCTGCACGTCGAAAATCACGCAGGGCACCTCGGCGTAGTACGCCAGACCGATGAACTCGTTCATCAGGGATATTCCCGGGCCGCTGGTGGGCGTAAACGCCCGCGCGCCGTTCCACGAGGCGCCCAACACCATGCCCACCGCCGCCAACTCGTCTTCCGCCTGCAGGACCGCGAAATTTCTCGCGCCGCTCTCTGCATCGACCCGGTAGCGCTCGCAAAATCCCTTGAACGCATCCATCAGCGAGGTCGACGGGGTGATCGGGTACCATGCACCGACCGTCGCGCCCGCAAAAACGCAGCCGAGACCGGCGGCTGTATTGCCGTCGATCATGATGTGGCCGGCGGTTTTCTCCATGTGCTCGACGCGCAGCGGCAGCGGCGAGGTCAAATTCTCCTTGACGTAGTCATACCCCAGGCGCAGCGCCTTGGTATTCGAGTCGAGCAGCTTCGGCTTCTTTCCGTAGCTCTCGCTGAGCAATCCGCTGATCACATTGAGGTCGACATCGAGCAGTGCGGCCAGGACGCCCGCATAAGCGATGTTCTTCAGGAGAATGCGGTTGCGCACGCCGTCGAAGTTTTCGTTCACCAGCTTGGCGAGAGGCACCGGTATCACAGTGATGTCGCCGCGCTGCAGAAGCGCGCTGCGCGGCCAGGTCGAGTCATAGATCAAATATCCGCCGGAACGCAGCTCGCGAATGTCCTTGGAGTAGGTTTCGGCGTTCATCGCGACCATGATGTCGACGTGGCTGGCGCGCGCAGCATAGCCATCGCGGGTCACCCGGATTTCATACCACGTCGGCAGTCCCTGAATATTCGATGGAAAATAATTCTTGCCGGTAACCGGCACCCCCATGCGAAAGATCGCCTTCATGATCAGCGAATTGGCGCTCGCGGATCCGGTGCCGTTGACGTTGGCGAACTTCACCACGAAATCGTTTACACGGCTGGCCTCGGCAATCAGGCTGGGCATGCGCGAACCTCCTCATCGATGGCGAGCGGAATTCTGATGGTCGACTTCTGCATGTCCCATGCAGCCGTCGGACAGCGCTCCGCACACAGTCCGCAATGCACGCAAACATCCTCGTCTTTGACCATGACCCGCGCGGTTTGCGGCAACGCCGCCGAGACGTACAACGCCTGGGTCGGATTCGTGGCAGGCGCCGTCAAGCGGGCGCGCAATTCGGCGTCCGCGCCGTTCTGCGTGATGGTGAGGCAATCCACCGGACAGATGTCGATGCACGCATCGCACTCGATGCACAGCTTCGCGGAAAACACCGTCTGCACGTCGCAATTCAAGCAACGCTGCACCTCGAGCGCGGCTTCTTCGGCGGTAAATCCCAATTCGACTTCGATGTTGATTTTCTTGAAGCGATCGACCAACCCCACATGCGGCACGAGGCGGCGCTCGACGCCGTTGTATTCGTTCTTGTAGGCCCACTCGTGCATGCCCATCTTGCGGCTCGACAAGGTTACACCCCGCGCCAAGCGCTCATCGATGGACTCGTCGTGACAGAACTTGTGGATGGAAATCGCGGCCTGATGGCCGTGTTCGACCGACCAAATGATGTTCTTCGGGCCGAACGCGGCATCGCCGCCGAAGAAAACTTGCGGCAGCGTCGATTGAAACGTTTTCGCATTGACCTTGGGAACATTCCATTTGTCGAGTTCGATGCCGATGCCTTTCTCGATCCACGGAAAGGCATTTTCCTGGCCGATGGCAAGAATGACGTCATCGCAGGGAAAGAACACCTCGCCCAAAGAACGGGTCGCCGTAATGTCGCCGTTCTCGATGTCGTACTCCAATTTCTCGAACATCATGCCGGTCAGCTTGCCGCCCTCGACGACAAACGCCTTGGGAGCATGATTGATGACGATCTCGACTTTTTCCGCCTCGGCGTCCTCGAGTTCCCACTCGGAAGCCTTGAAGAATTGACGCGGCTTGCGCGCCATGACTTTCACGTTGTTCGCGCCCAGCCGCAGGGAACTGCGGCAGCAATCCATTGCGGTATTGCCGACACCGATGATCAAAACCTTCGCGCCGACCTTGTCGATGTGTCCGAACGCGATGGATTCCAGCCAGGTAATGCCGATATGAATGCGGTCGGTGTCGTGGCGCCCGGGCAGCTCGAGTTCCTTGCCCTTGGGGGCGCCCGAACCCACGAATACGGCGTCGAATTCCGCGGCGTCCAGCAGCTGCTTCATGCTCTTGATGGGTGAATTCAGGCGCAGGTCCGCGCCCATGTCGACGATGTAGCCGATTTCCTCATCGAGCACATTCGC
>Ga0210389_10004883_pt1 | contig 10400 bp, 7 predicted proteins | sample IncBWH28OmetaG_FD_160127 | JGI IMG/M metagenome (GOLD analysis project Ga0210389, IMG submission 160127) | Forest soil microbial communities from Barre Woods Harvard Forest LTER site, Petersham, Massachusetts, United States - Inc-BW-H-28-O ...
CGCTGTTCACGGCTTCAATTGTGATGCAACGCCGGAACGCTATAACAAAGCCGCAGCCGACCTGGCCTGGCAGCGCACGCTTGACTGTTTCAACAAACACGTGCGGCCTATTTCGCAAGCGTAGGTTCAACCAGTTTGCCGGCTAGCACGGTGCCACTCGGGAAGAGCCGGCGCTGACCGGTCCGTTTGTTCCCAAAATTATCCTCGAATTCGAAAGTCCCTTCTTTTAATTCGAGCATTGCAATGTCGGCCGGCGCGCTTACTTTCAGGGCGCCCCGATCGTGAAATATCGGAAATACGCGGGACGCATTGACGGTCGCGCACGCCACCACTTGCTCGAGTGACATGCCCAGCATCAGGAACTTCGACATAACGTTCGGAAAGTCGATCACCTGAGACGTTCGGCCTTCGGGAGTCCAGTCGGTCGAGAAAGTGTCTGGCAGAAAACCCGTGTGCAGCACGCGTTCGGCCATATCCCAGCGCAAATGGCCGGTGCGCCCATTGCCGAGATCGAAGATTACGCCACGTCGACGAGCTGCCATTACCTCCGGCAGAATGTGCCCGGCGTCGTCGATGATGCTGTTCGGCGGTGGAGCAAACATATGAGTGACGATATCGCCAGGCTTGAGAAGCGCGATAAGCCTGGGCAGCGGCGATACCGTCTGACCCATATGGATCATCACGGGCAGATTGAACGACGACGCTACTTCCTGCGAACGTCTGAGCACCTCAAAGTCATTCGCGCCGGCGACGTCCCGTGACAGGCGCGCCTTGACTCCAACGATCATGTCGCGGTTGCGCCCAATCGCTTCGCGCGCGGCGGCCACATCGGCTCGGTTGATATCCATCGTATCGCCTTCCGGCAGGATGCCGGCACGCCCGATGTTGATCAGCACCCGGCACGATTGCGGAGCAGCCTTCGCGATTGCAATCACCTCGCCGATGCGATCCGCACCCTGCGATCCCGCATCGATCAGCCCCGTCACGCCGTCGGCCAGACACAGCGCCGGACCGTCTTGTACTCGTCCGGCATGGGTGTGGATGTCGATCAATCCGGGCACGACCAATTTACCCTGCGCGTCGATCGTTTCGGCGGCGCGGGCGGGGATGTTAGCGGCTATTGCGGCGATATGGCCACCCGCGATCGCCACGTCACGGACAGCGTTAAGCTTGTGCGCAGGATCGATGACTCGTCCGCCTTTGATGATCAGATCGTATTTTTTCGCTGCCGCGAGCAGGTCCGGAATACGGACAACTGTTGCGGCAGCCGTGGCTCGACGAACAAACTGGCGCCGGTTCAGCACATTTAAGTCCCTCCTGATGCTCTCCTAATACTCCCAAGACTTCGAGCAAAAGGGAAACCGGACGGCGTCGGCTTGGTTTCATACGAATTGATACTATGAACGGAATGGTGAAACCAATGCATCGGCCGACGTTCGTATTGGCTGCTTCCGTTCTATTCGCCGCCTCAGCCTGTGCGCAGCAACTTACCCTGGAGATCAAGGATTATGCCACCCTGCCGATAACGGGTTCCGCCGAGAAGTTCAACGATAATGTCGCCAGCCTGCTGGCCCGCATCAATTACTTGCGCGACGAACCGGGCGGAGGGAAGCGATTTTTCGTAAACGATTTGAATGGCCCGTTGTATATCCTGGACAAGCAAACCAAGAAAGTCACTACCTACCTGGACTTCAACGGCCGCGAGGGCCATGGCGGTCTCTTTCACAAGTTCCGGTTTGAAAACGGCCAGGCCAATGGGTTTGTCAACTTCCTTTTCGATCCCGACTACGCCCACAACGGAAAGTTCTATACGATTCACCTGGAAGACCAGTCGCTGCCCGGCTCGATTATGCCGGATAACAGCAATTTCCCCGATCTCAAATTGGAAGGCTATACAACTACGCCGGCCATCGTCACGCCGCCGTCCCATCTCAGTGAAGGAGTAATCATCGAATGGACGGACACGAACATCTCCAATTCAAGCTTTGAAGGCACCGCTCGCGAAGTGCTACGGTTGCAGCTCAACACTTACAGTCACCCGCTGGGTGAATTCACCTTCAATCCTGCCGCGCGGCCCGGCGACCCCGACTGGCGCGTGATGTATGTGGGTTGCGGCGACAGCCGTACCGGCGAAGAGCACGACCCTATATTGCGGCTCGGTCCGCAGCGGCTGGATCTGCTCGTCGGCAAAATCTGGCGGATCATTCCCGATCCGAACGAACATAAGGATTCGAGCACCCTCAGCGAAAACGGACGCTACCGCATCCCCAACGACAATCCATTCGTCAAGGTGGAAGGCGCGCGGAAAGAGATCTGGGCGTACGGGCTTCGCAATCCGAATCGTTTGACCTGGAATATAGACCCGGCCGATCGCAGTAAAGTCACGCTGATTGCTCACGTAGTGGGGCTGCAAACCTGGGAGACGGTGGACATCATCCACAAGGGAGCCAATTATGGCTACTCTCTGCGCGAGGGCAACGAATTATTGAAGCCCGACAACCACACCGGCCCGCTGCCGGCGGACGATCACATCCCGATGCAGATTACCGACACCAAGACAAATGGGATGGTTCTTCCGACCTATCCGGTGATCCAATATGGCCATGTCCCAGGAGGCGGCGATGCCATGTCGAGCGGCTACGTCTACCAAGGCAAAGCGCTGCCCGTGCTGCGTGGCAAATACATTTTTGCCGACATCACGACCGGCAATATCTGGTACACGGATTTCAAAGACATGCTGGCCGCCGATGACGGCGATCCCAAGACGATGGCTCCGTTGCACCCGGTAAAAATTCTTTGGGACACACATGGCAGCAAGGAACTCTACGGCTCGATGGCGCCGGTGACCGCAGTCGCCTATCACGCACGCGGCGGCAAGGCGGAGACTTTGCCCGGCCGGGCCCGGATTTCGGGTGGCCGCTCCGATATTCATTTCCTCATCGACGACGCGGGCGAGCTTTACATCATGAGCAAGAGCGATGGCGTGATCCGCGCGGTGGTCGCTGCCACGCTGAATTAACACTGTGGCGCAAGCATTCCTGCTTGCCGCGTTCACATTCCTGTTAACGCTTGTTGTATAAAGTACGGACAAATGAATCGTCGGTACGAGTGCCAACACTGCACGCTTGAGAGCGTGCGCCACGGGAGCGGCGAACCTATTTCAACCCCAACAAATAGGCCGGGTTCTTCCGCGTCATCAGATCGATTTCATCTTGCGTCATGCCTTCTTTGAGAAGCGCCTGAATATAACTCCTCATGCCTGCGGTATGCACCGGGTTGACGGCGTTGCCAAGGTCGGAGGACATAATGACATGCGCAGGTCCGATGGCCTTCATGTTCTGCGCATAGAATGCCATCGTCTTTTGGTTGGCCCCGGAGAACGGCAAAGTCCCCACATAGCAATACTCGAGGAACGCTCCCATATTGGCGGCTGCTTTCTGCTGCTCGACGGTCATATCGATGCCCTGCGTCGGATGAGTCACGATAATACGATGGATGCCGATTGCGCGGGCTTCACGGATGAGCATCAGACTCTCTTCTGGCGAGATGTGACCCGTCGCGAGCGCTATATCTTCATACGCAATGATCGCAAGCACCTGCTTGGTTTCCGGAAGGAGCTCTCCGTTCTTGGCGATCGGCACGAACGGCCGGTTCGGACTTGAGGATCGCCGGATGCCGAACTCGGAGTCCATCGTCGGCATCCAGACAATGCGCCCGAACCGTCCAGGCAGCTGAACCATCTGCTCGACGGCGGCCGCATTCATGCCTCCCACAGCCCGATTGAGAGCAATTCCACCGAACACTTCGATGGCCGGCACAACCCTGTGGACCAGAAAGGCAATCCCGGTGGTAGGGAAAAAGTGATTCTTGAACACGACGGCTCGCATTCCTTCCTGCTGAGCCAATCGCGCCAAGGTGACTGCGTCAATGGAGCGTGGAATCGTCTCAGGATCGACATGGGCGTGAACATCAATGACGCCCTGTAACGACTGCGCGAGCGAGATACCGGCGAAGACCAGAAGTAAGCTGACACATCGCATACAAAATCGAGAAAAGTTAGCTACGTAAGTACTTACGCGTAGCGATGCCTCTTCGCGGTCCACCGCGCGCTCAGATATTCGCCCATATCCAGATCGCCGGACATCGTATCGCCGCTGATTTTTCCTGTGAACGTGAAGTTCAGCGCATTGCCGATAGCTTGTTCCGGCAAACTGCTGCGAAACTCAACCGTGTCGCCGTCAATGGCGCCGGCCAGATCGCGCGCTACGAACTCGCCTCGATGAATTCCTTGGATGCGCCCATCCTGCTGCTGTAAAGACAAAGAATGTTGGCCGGTACTCGCCGCGTATTCGATTTGCAAATCCCAAACGCCGCTCAAATCCGCTGCAGGTTGCTTGGGCGGCTCAGGTGCCTTCGCTGTGCGCTGCGCAGATAGGACCGCGTACACCCGGTCGGCGACAATTCTTTCATCGCCGGCGGAAAGGTTGAACGCTGTGATCGAAATACCATTTTGGCTTCCTCGCGAACTTCCGACCAGGATCCGCGGCTCGGTGGTATCAAGAATGTGCGACACCTGTGGTCCGGTGATGCCGAGCTTGGCCGCGTCCCAGCGGATATTCAAACCCGGGCTCCTGTTAGACAACCCTGCAGGCTCTCGTACTTCAGCGCTCACGCCGTCGACGGAAGAAGCCTTTTTCGCGATGTGATCCAGCCGGGCGAGCATGGCCTGCCATTCGGCTTTGTGATCCCGCTTCACCCACGCTTCCACCGCCGCAAGCGCGCCGAGGATTTCCTCCTTGCCGATTTTCATATTCCGCGAGAACCCATGATGCGGCGCGCTATGTACCCAGGCCGCCTTCACCAGGTCTTTGCGTCCCAGCAACAGTCCTGAACACTGCGGGCCCCGCAACTGTTTACCGCCGCTGTAGGCGACCATGGTTGAACCCCGCTGCAGGTGAACGTTCGGTATGGTCAATACCTCCGCGGCTGCATCCGTTAGCACGGGAATGCTATGCTGCCGCGCGATGCGCGTGATCTCCTCAAACGAAGGAGGTCCAGCGTCGGCGCGCGGACCAGCGAAGATATAAATCATTGCGGTCCTGGGGCCGATGGCAGCTTCCAGCTCCGGCGCATTCTCGACCTCGATGATCCGCACTCCGACCGCACGGATAGCTGCGTCGTAGTTGTTTCGCGAATGCTTGGGGATGATGACTTCGTCTTTATCGAGCCCCTCCGTATTGGGCAAATGGATGTGCTTGTCCGGATTCCCACCCGCCACGCAAGCTGAGGTGGCATGGGTCATCGCAGCCGCGCAACCAGCGGTAACGATCCCCCACTCTGCGTGGGTTAGCTCTGCCAGGCGCCGGCCCACGGCTTCCATCAGTTCATCCAACTGAACCATATGCTGGGCCGCTGCATCCATCGCTGCGCGAACTTCGGGCAGTTCCAGCGATCCACCGTTCACGGTCAGCGTGCCGGTACCGCTGATAAACGGGCGTACACCGATGGACTGGTAAATGTTCGGCCCTACCTGCAGCCCTCCGGACGAGGGGGTGGTGGGCGGCGGAACCGCCGAAGCTTGTCCGCGAAACAAAGCCGGTATCGTTAACAAGCTTCCAGCAGTGAACAAGTCGCGACGGGTCAAGCCTGCCGCATATTGTTTGAATGAACTCACGAACGAATTCACGGACATAAGTTCTCCTCTGGTTACGTTCCTAGAATAAGGTATTTGTACTGACCCCGATTCGTTATCCCGCCTCAACGCCTGGCCGGTGCCGGATTGATCGCGTCCCATCGACCATCGCCGGTCTGCTTATAGTTCGGCGGGAGCGCCTTCCAATCGGGACGTGTGATGCCATTGAGATCGTAAACCACTTTTCCATCGTGCAGCGTCAGCTCGCAAGCGAGCCGTTGATCGCCAGGGAGCCGCGCTCCATACATGTCGGTATATCCGAACTGGCCACGCTCGAGCCGCAATACCGCGACGTCCGCTGGTGCTCCGGCCGATAGATTCCCTAGTTCGTCATGGTGGATTTCTCGAGCCGGATTCCAGGTGGAACGCATCACTACGTCATCGAGAGGCAGGCCCATTGCCAAAAATTTGCTCATAAGGTTGAGCATGTCTTTCATCCCGCTGTTCATGCTGGCGATGTGTAGGTCAGTCGAGATCGAATCGGGGAGAAACTTCTCTCGGATTGCGGGCACAGCGATTCGCCAGGCGAAGCTGCCGCCACCGTGGCCGACGTCGAATATGACCCCACGCTTGCGGGCCTCCCAAAGCGCTGCATTCACGTGTCCTTTTTCATCTTGTTCATTCCGGAGTCCGGAATAGACGTGCGTATAAATGTCGCCAGGCCGTAGCTTCCGGGTAACCAGTTCACTCATGGGCCGCTCCGGCCGGTTCGCTCCGAAATCGACCATCACCGGAATATTGGCTAGCGTCCCCGCCTCTACGGCATGTTCGACAGGTGTCCATTCGGGTCCTGCAAAGTGCGCGGTTTTGATGCCTACGATGAGGCCTTTGTGTCGCAACGCCATCCCCGCGGCGGGCTTCGCTTCCATGTCGGACAAGTCATTTTCGTACTTCGCGCCGCGCATGCCGTGGCCGACAATGTTGAGGAACGCAAGCACGCGGGTCTGCGAGCGGTCGATCACTCGCTGTTTGAAATCTTCAAAGTTGCGCCATCCGGAGCAGCCCGCGTCGGCAACCGTCGTGACGCCAACCCGGAACGTAAAGCCGTCCGGATACTGGCTGTTGTCGCCGGCATAGGAGGCTGCCTCACCCGTCCCCGCATACGCGTGCACATGGATGTCTACCAGACCCGGCGTGACGTAGAGTCCACGAACGCTCACCACCTTGAATGCTCCGGTGGGATCGATGTGCTCGGCGACCGCCGCGATCCTGCCGTCGCGAATGGCCACGTCGCGCACGGCGCTGACGCTGTTCTTAGCGTCGATGACATGCCCGCCCTGCAACAACAAATCGTACTGGCTTTGAGAAAAACAGCAAGTTGCCGCCGACAGGATCAGAATCGCTCGGGCTGCCTTACGCATACCTTTGGAAGAGTCTATGTACAGGCGATCACGTCGATCTCAACTAGTGAGTTGCCGGGCACGCCGCCCGCCGCGGCAATTGTTGTCCGAACCGGTGGCTCCGGGCCAAAGCGGCCGAGGAAGGCTTCGTTCATACCCGCGTAGTCCTTCAAGTCATTCAGATACACATTGCACTTGAGGACCTTCTCCATGGACGATCCCGCGGCTTCGAGCTGCTTCTGAATCGAGTCCAGGACAAATTTCGTGTGCGCCTTGATATCCCCTTCGAAGTGAGCACCGACTCCGGCAATAAAGAGCAGGTTGCCATACGCGACCGTGCCGCTAAACAAAGGATTCTCAGGACGTTTTCCGTCCTTCCAGAGCACCCGCTTGGATGCTTTCTCCTGGGCAGAAGCCGGGACTGCAACGGCGACGGCTCCGGCGCCCGCGGCCATTCCCTTCGCCAGGAATTTGCGTCGATTGCTGCTTTTCATAGATTCTCCTTTTTTGCGATTCAGCGTTTGATCAGACATACTAACCGCGGAACAGTTACTCTAATACCACAATTATTCGGCGTAGATGCTGCGTACGAAACCCGCCACATTCATGTTCGGCCAGTCCGGGTACTTCGCCTTGAACTCAGTCGCGAGCTGTTTCGCGGCATCATCCGCTGAGACCCCCTTCTTCTTGAGATCCAGAGCGCTGTCCCGAAGATCACTGATGAACTTCTTCTCTGCCTGGACCATCGAACCGTCGCCTGGAGCGCTGTGGTCGGGCAGCACATGCAAGGCGTTCAGAGCCGCGACCTTGTCGAGGACCGTCAGCCAGCTCGAAGGCGTACCGCCGTCACCATATATGCCCGGCACGACTTTGTTCTGCACTACATCGCCCGTTACCAGGGTCCGATCCGGTTCGATAAAGGTCAGCTCATCCCCTTTGGTATGCGCGCCGCCGAACCAGAGCAGACGCGCCGTCACGCCGCCCAAATCGATCTTCGCCTCCGTGCCGAAGGTAACATCAGGCGTCCGGAGCGTGGCATTGGCCAGCAGCTCCTTCTGTTTCGGCGACCGGCTGGCAAACATGTCCACCATTTCCTTGCCATGCAGTTCCATTTCCTGCTGCTGGACAGCATTCCGGATCAGGATCGTACCCGGCGGAAAACCAGCTTCCCCCGCGGCGTGCTCCGGATGGAAATGTGTCGTTGTAAGGAAGAGCTTTTGATTACCCGGCGCAAGTTTGGCCACAACGCGTGCGATGGTCGCGCCGTTGGCCGGTCCAAGGCCCGTATCAACAACCAAGGTCGCCCGGTTCCCCACAATGATCGCAATGTTGGGGAACCCCATGATCGCCCAGACATGGTCGGAGACCTTAACGGCATCTTCCCCCAGCACCGGCTGATTCTGGGCAGAAAGAATGGTGATGGCAAACGCGGCCAGGATCAGAGACTTGGTGTTCATAGTACCTTCTCTTGTATCACGGGTCTGCCCACTTCGTTTACCGCCATCGTTTACTGGCTTAGATACAATCGGCTATGCACAAGTTCCAGTCGCGTCCCGCCTTACTGGCCTCACTGCTCGGCGCTGCGTTGTTCACGACCCTGTTGGTTGCCCAGACCTCGCGACCAGCCACCTACTCCGACTTTCCAAGCGAGACGCCGGCCAAGCTCGTGCCCGCTACCGACGGATTCGACCACGAGCGGCGCGACGTGATGATTCCCATGCGCGACGGCGTGAAGTTGCACACTGTGATCCTGGTGCCGAAGGGCGCGAAGGGTGCTCCCATCCTACTGACGCGCACGCCTTACGACGCGACCGAACTCACCAGCCACGTCCACAGCGCCCACCTGGGCCCAAATCTCTCCGGCTATGACAATGCCACCGACGTCATTGTCGAAGGCGGCTACATTCGGGTGGTCCAGGATGTGCGCGGCAAGTACGGCTCCGAGGGCGACTACGTGATGAATCGGCCTCTGCACGGGCCGCGGAATCCGACTCCGGTCGATCACGCGACCGATACCTACGACACCATTGATTGGTTGGTGAAGAACGTCCCGGAAAGCAATGGCAAGGTCGGGATTCTGGGCATTTCCTACGACGGGTTTCTGCCCTTGATGGCGCTCGTCAATCCGCATCCGGCCCTGAAAGTGTCGGTGCCGATGAATCCGATGGTGGATGGCTGGAAGGGCGATGATTGGTTTCACAACGGCGCCTTTCGCGAACAGGGTCTGCCCTACATCTATGAGCAGGAGGCGACTCGCTCGAACGACGCCAAGTGGTGGACGGCTCACTTTGACGATTACGACATGTTCATGCAGGCTGCGTCGGCGGGTGAGTTGGGGCGCCGCCACGGTCTGGAACAAGTCGGCTTCTGGCGGAGGCTACTGGAACATCCCAGCTATGATGGCTTCTGGAAAGATCAGGCCGTCGACCAGGTGCTGGCAGCCCAACCGTTGAAAGTGCCGGTGATGCTGGTGCACAGCCTGTGGGACCAGGAGGACATCTACGGCGCCATCGCGGTTTACAAAGCCATCAAGCCTAAGGACACCACTAACGACAAAGTGTTCCTGGTCCTGGGCCCTTGGCATCACGGCCAGGAGATCGGCGACGGCAGCACCCTCGGCCCCTTGAAATTCAGCAGCGATACCGCGCTCTATTTCCGCCGCGAGATCCTGCGCCCTTTCTTGGACCAGTATTTGAAGGACGGCGCGCCTAAGGCCGGTATCCCGCCTGTGTCTGCGTTTGAAACAGGCACAAACACGTGGCGGCGCTTGCCCGCGTGGCCGGCCGGCTGTGCAAGCGGCTGCACTGTGCGACCGACGCCGCTCTATCTCTCCGCCGCCTCAAAGCTGAGCTTCGCGGCACCGCAGTCTGGCGACACGCCGTTTGAAGAGTACATTTCCGACCCCGCCAAGCCGGTGCCCTTTCGCTCACGCCCCATCGACACTGCCAGTTGGTCCCGTTGGCTGGTGGACGATCAGCGCGAGCAATCCGGCCGGCCGGATGTTGCGGTCTTCGTTTCTGATGTCTTAAACGCCCCGACGAAGATTAGCGGGCAACCGGTCGCCAACCTGATCGCATCCACAAGTGGAACGGACTCCGACTGGGTGGTCAAAGTGATCGATCTTTATCCCGACGAAGTCGCCCGCCAGCCGGCCATGGGTGGCTATCAGCTCATGATTTCGGCGGACATTTTCCGCGGCCGCTATCGCGAGAGCCTCGAGATCGCAAAACCAATCACGCCCGATATGCCGTTGCTGTATCGCTTCGCCTTGCCGCCGGCAAACCATGTGTTCCTTCCGGGCCACCGGATCATGGTGCAAGTCCAGTCGAGTTGGTTTCCTCTCTACGACCGCAATCCGCAGCCGTTCG
>Ga0210389_10004884_pt1 | contig 10399 bp, 8 predicted proteins | sample IncBWH28OmetaG_FD_160127 | JGI IMG/M metagenome (GOLD analysis project Ga0210389, IMG submission 160127) | Forest soil microbial communities from Barre Woods Harvard Forest LTER site, Petersham, Massachusetts, United States - Inc-BW-H-28-O ...
AACGGATTACGCGCCTTCGAGGCCGCTGCCAGGCATTTGAGTTTCACCGCGGCGGCGGCTGAACTGAACGTCACCCAGACGGCGATCAGCCATCAGATCCGTCGGTTGGAAACCGAGCTCGGGATACGCTTGTTCGTCCGGCAAAACCGCAGCCTGGCGCTGACACCGGAGGCCAGGGACTACCTTCCCGGCATTCGCGCCGCCTTCAACGATCTGCGGCTCGCGACCGACCGGCTGTTGCGCAAGGACAATGACCGAGTCCTGACCATTTCGACGTTGGCCTCCTTGGCGGCAAAATGGCTGTTGCCGCGGCTTTCCGCGTTCCAGCAAGCCCATCCCGAGATCGACGTCCGCATCACCTCCTCGACCAGCCTGGTCGATTTCCGCCGCGACGACGTCGACGCCGCAATCCGCTATGGCCGCGGCCATTGGCCCGGCGTGCGCGCCGACTGGCTGACGGCCGACGAATTATTTCCGGTATGCAGCCCCGCGCTGTTGAAGGGCGACAAGCCGCTTCGATGCCCGGAAGACCTCGCCCATTACACCCTGCTGCACACCAGCGGCGGCTATGACGACGACTGGCGGCTGTGGCTGACCGCCGCCGGCCTGCCTTTGGACCGATCGAAGCAGCCCGGGCTGAGCTTCGACCTGTTGCTGATGACAATCCAGGCGGCCATCGACGGCCTCGGGGTTGCGATGGGCCGAACCTCCTATGTCGAGGGCGACATCGCCAAAGGGCGGCTCGTGGTGCCGTTCAAGATCGCGCTGCCGGCCGATGCCGGCTTCTATCTGGTTTCGCCGGAACAGCGCGCGGAGTCGGCGAAACTATCGGCGTTCCGGCAATGGCTCCTGGCCTCGGTCAAGGCCGGCGCAAAAATCGCCTGATTTGCGGGTTGGTCAGGCGGCGTCAACGTGGCAGATTGGCCGCACAAAACGAACGTCTCCGGCAGCCGCGCAGATCCGGCGCGTGGAGCGGGGACCCAGGGGGAAGATGATATGTCGCAAGCGTCCAGTTCGCCGCCACCGCAGCTCAAATCGCGGATCGGCGCCATTCTCCGTGCGACCAGCGGCAATTTCCTCGAGCAGTTCGACTTCTTCCTGTTCGGCTTTTACGCCCGCTACATCGCCGCGGCGTTCTTTCCTTCCGAGAATGAGACCGCCGCCCTTCTCAACACCTTCGGCGTATTCTGGCTCGGCGCCTTGATGCGCCCGGTCGGCGCCATCGTGCTCGGCGCCTATATCGACAAGATCGGCCGCCGCCAGGGCTTGATCGTGACCTTGGCGATCATGGCGGTCGGCACCGTCACCATCGCGTTCTGTCCGACCTATGCCACGATCGGCGTCGCCGCGCCGGTCATCGTCCTGATCGGCCGCCTGTTGCAGGGCTTCTCCGCCGGCGTCGAACTCGGCGGTGTATCAGTCTATCTCTCCGAGATCGCAACCCCCGGCAACAAGGGCTTCTACACCTCGTTTCAGTCCTCAAGCCAGCAGGTTGCGATTTTCGTGGCCTCCCTCATCGGCTTTGCATTGAGCGAAATGATCCCTGCGGAAACCGTCGCCGCCTGGGGCTGGCGAATCCCGTTCTTTATCGGCTGCCTGATCATTCCCTTCATTTTCCTCCTGCGCCGGACGTTGGAGGAGACGCCGGAATTTCTGGCGATGAAGAAGCATCCGACGACACGCGAAGTCTTCGCTTCAGCCGCGGCAAACTGGAGGATCATCATACTCGGCATGATGGTCGCGGTTTTGACGACCACGACGTTCTATTTCGTCACTGTCTACACCCCGACCTTCGGCAGGACCGTGCTGAAACTCTCTTCCGGGGATGCGCTTCTGGTCACGCTTCTGGTAGCGGTGACCAATTTCATCTGGAACCCGGTCGGCGGCGCGCTGTCGGACCGCATCGGCCGAAAGCCCGTGCTGCTGGCGATCGCTACCTTGTCGCTGCTCACCGCATACCCGGCTCTGCATTGGCTGGTCGCCGCGCCGACCTTCGGCAAGATGCTGGCGGTCGAAATGATGCTCTCGTTCTATTTCGGCGTTTACAGCGGCACCATGTTGGGGGCGTTGGTCGAGGTCGTGCCGACGCATGTCCGCACCACCTGCTTCTCGATGGCATTCGCGTTGGCCGCGGGCCTGTTCGGGACGTTTACGCCCTTCGCATCGACCTTGCTGATCGATCACACCGGAGACAAGGCTTCTCCTGGCTACTGGCTGATGTGCGCTGCCGTTCTCGGCATCTTTGCAGCGCTCGTGCTCTACCGCGACGGCGAGGCCGCCGCGAAACAGCACGCCCTCGCCGCCGGATAATTGTTTCGATCATGCCGGTGCCACGCATCGCCCTGCGCCGGATGCGGGTTCTGATTCCCATGCGAACGAAGTAACAGATCAGCATGGTTGACTTGACCCGCAAATACGATGTGCTGGTGATCGGCGGCGGCAATGCCGCGCTTTGCGCTGCGATCAGCGCGCGGCGGGACGGCGCCTCGGTGCTGATCCTGGAGGGCGCGCCAAAGTTCTATCGCGGCGGCAATACCCGCCACACCCGCAACATGCGCTGCGCCCACGACGCGGCGACCGACATCCTGACCGGGCCCTATACGGAAGAGGAGTTCTGGGAAGACCTGCTTCGTGTCACCGGCGGCAAGACCGACGAGGAACTGGCGCGCCACATGATCGCCGAGTCAAAGGACATCCTGCACTGGATCGTCAAACAAGGCGTGCGCTGGCAGCCTTCGCTCGGCGGCACGCTGAGCCTGGGGCGAACCAATTCGTTCTTTCTCGGCGGCGGCCGGGCGATGCTCAACGCGCTGTATCTCACGGCCGAACAGCTCGGCATCGAGATTCTCTACGACGCCGAGGTGGTCGACCTCGACATCGCCGACGGCATGTTCTTGTCCGCCACGCTCAAGCGTGGGGACAGCGAGGCCACCGTCATAGCCTCCGCGCTCGTCGCCGCCGCCGGCGGTTTCGAGGCCAATATCGAATGGCTCAAGCAATATTGGGGGGACGCGGCCGACAATTTCCTGATCCGCGGCACGCCCTATAATCGCGGCGCGGTCCTGAAAATGCTGCTTGAAAAAGGCGTGCAGGAGATCGGCGATCCCACGCAATGCCACGCGGTTGCGATCGACGCGCGGGCGCCGAAATTCGACGGCGGCATCATTACAAGGCACGACTCCGTGGTGTTCGGCATCGTCGTCAACCGGGACGCCCAGCGCTTCTACGACGAGGGCGAGGATATCTGGCCGAAGCGTTATGCCATCTGGGGACGGCTCGTCGCTGCGCAGCCCGGCCAGATCGCCCACATCATCTTCGACGCAAGCTCGCGCAACAGTTTTATGCCGACGCTGTTTCCGCCAATCGAAGCGACTACCGTCGCGGGCCTCGCCGGCAAACTGGAGCTGGATTCGACCGCGCTGGAAAAGACCGTCGCCGACTTCAACACGGCGGTGCGGCCCGGCAGCTTCGATCACACCATTCTGGACGACTGCCGGACCGAGGGTCTCACGCCACCGAAAACCCATTGGGCGCGGCGGATCGAAACCGCGCCCTTTTATGCCTACCCGGTGCGGCCCGGCATCACCTTCACCTATCTCAGCACCCGCGTGAACAAACAGGCGCGCATGCTGATGAAGGATGGCAAGGCATCCGCCAACATGTTCGCCGCCGGCGAAATCATGTCCGGCAATGTGCTGGGCAAGGGGTACGCCGCCGGGATGGGCATGACCATCGGCAGCGTGTTCGGCCGCATCGCAGGCCGGGAGGCGGCCAAAAATGCAAGGAACTAGCGTCGCGCACGATTCACCTCGCCCCGCCTGCGGGGAGAGAGGGGGAAGAAAGGATCAGCCATGTCACGACTAGTTTTCGCTGCGACCACGGCCGCCTTGATGTCGGTAACTTCAGCACAAGCCGCCGAGGCGATTTCGCTACGCGACATGGGCTCGTTCCATGTCGGCGGCCGTCTCGTCGAGATCAGCGGCAAGCCGGTCAAGGAAGTGACGTTCACGCCCGGTGGCGTGCCGGCCAAGGTCGATCCGAACGGCACCTATCAAGTCGAGCAGATGTATGTGCAGTATTTCCTGCCCGCCAACGAACACGGCGCCTATCCGCTTCTGATGTGGCATGGCGGCGGGTTGACCGGCGTCACCTGGGAGACGACGCCCGACGGCCGCGAGGGCTGGCTGAACTATTTCCTGCGCAAGGGATGGAGCGTCTACAATTCCGACGCGGTCGAGCGCGGGCGCGCCGGCTGGGCGCAATATCCTGACATCTTCAAGAGCGAGCCGGTGTTTCTGACCACCGCCAATCCGTTTCTGCGCTTTCGGATCGGCGACGGGGCGAACTCCTACGATCCCGATCCCGCCAAGCGAAAGCTGATGCCGGGCAGCCAGTTTCCTGCCGAAGGCTACGACAATTTCGTCAAGCAGGGCGTACCGCGCTGGACCACCACCGACGATGCGACGATTGCGGCCTATATCGCCGAGGTCGACCGGGTCGGCCCCTGCATCATCATGGTGCACAGCCAGGCCGGCAGCTTCGGCTTCAAGGTAGCCCAGGCGCGGCCCGACAAGGTCAGGGCGCTGATCGCGGTCGAGCCGGCCGGGGTCGGCGACCCCGCCAAGGCCGGTGTGTTGAAAAACATTCCAACCCTGATCGTCTATGGCGACTACATCGATCGCGATTCACGTTGGCCGAAAATGCGCGAGACCGGTCTCGCGTTCGCGGACGGCATCAGGGCCGCGGGCGGCAGCGTCGATGTCGTCGACCTGCCGCAGATCGGCATCAAGGGCAATTCGCACATGATCATGATGGACAAGAACAATGCCGAGGTAGCCAACCTGATCGAGAAATGGCTCGAAGGCAAAGGCCTGACGAAATAAACATCGCCTTCCAAGGACAGGAATAGAGTAGCGCAGCATGCACGCAACGAAAATCCTGGAAGAAGCCGACCGCCTGATAACGGTCTGCAATTCCTGTCGCTACTGCGAGGGCCTTTGCGCGGTGTTTCCGGCGATGGAAATGCGCCGGTCGTTCTCCGATGGCGATCTTAATTATCTCGCCAATCTCTGCCACGCCTGCGGCGCCTGCTACACCGACTGCCAGTTCTCGCCGCCGCACGAATTCAACGTCAATGTACCCCGCAACCTGGCGATCGTACGCACCGAATCCTGGGCCGCCTATGCCTGGCCGCGCGCCTTCGCTGGCCTGTTCGCCCGTAACGGACTGGTCATCAGCATCATCTGCGCGTTGAGCGTTGCCGCGTTCATTTTCGGCTTTGCGGCCTTTACCGATCGTCAGGTCCTCGTCGGCATCCACACCGGTCCGGGCGCGTTTTACGCGCTGATGCCGCACAATGCGATGGCCGGCCTGTTCGGTGCGGCATTTCTCTATGCGATCGCAGCACTTGCGATGGGCCTCGTCGCCTTCTGGCGTGACATCGGCGAGCCGCTCGGGACGCTCGCCGAACCAGGCTCGCTATGGCAGGCGATGAAGGATGCCGGACGGCTGCGCTATCTCGATGGCGGCGGCGTCGGCTGTTTCAACGAAGACGAACGTCCGACCGACCATCGCCGGATCTATCACCACCTGACGTTCTATGGCTTCCTGCTGTGCTTCGCCTCGACCACGGTCGCGACGCTCTATCATTATCTTCTGGCGCGCGAGGCGCCCTACGCCTGGTGGGATCTGCCGGTCGTGCTGGGCACACTCGGCGGCATTGGGCTTGTGATTGGGCCGATCGGGTTGCTGGCAGAGAAGTCCAAACGCGATGCCGCACTGGTCGACGGAAACAGCACCGGCATGGACGCCGCTTTCACGCTCATGCTGTTTCTGACCGGCTTCACCGGCCTTGCGCTTCTTGTCTGGCGCGAGACATCAGCGATGGGGCCCTTGCTGGCGCTCCATCTTGGCGTCGTGTTCGCGCTTTTCATCACATTGCCTTACGGAAAATTCGTTCACGGCCTGTACCGCTATGCCGCGCTGGTGCGTTACGCGCGCGAGCGGCGCATGATCGGGCATGTGTGACGGACGCCTACAAATCCACCACCACGTAATCGCTTTCCACCGACACCTTCAGCGTCTCCGCCACATACGGCCCCTTCACCAGGCTCGTACCGGGCTCGACATTGACGGCATAGGCCCGGGTGCGAAACCGTTTCGGCTCGCACCAGGATTGGCCGGTGCGGATGTCAAACTCCCAGCCGTGCCAGGGACAGCGGATGATCTCGCCCAGGCGCGTATATTCGATCTCGCCGGGGTCGGAAGATTGCGCAAGACCAATCAATGCGCCTTCGCACAAGGCCGCGCCCTGATGCGGGCAGCGGTTCAACAGGCCGAAGAATTCACCGTTGACGTTGAAGATCGCAATCGGACGCTCGTCTATGGTGAGAAACTTGCGCGTGCCCGGCGGCAATTCATCGACCGGGGCAATGACATGCCGGGTCATTTTGATTTACGCCAGCCCATACAGCTTCTTCGCGTTGCCGAGATAGAACGCCTCGCGGTTGGCGTCGCTGACGCCAGGCGGCAGCACGCGCGAGGGCTCGTCGAAATCCCAATGCGGGTAGTCGGTGGCGAACAACAGTCTGTCCCAGCCGGTCCATTCGATCACGTCGAACAAATGATCGCGCCGCTCGGGGTCTTCCATCGGCTGGGTGGTCCAGTAAATGTGCTCGCGAATGGTTTCCGAAGGCAGCCCCTTCACATGCGGCACCTCGCTTCGAAGCCGCTTCCAGTTCCTGTCGAGTCGCCACGACAACGACGGCGCCCAGCCGAATCCGGCCTCGATCATGATCATCTTGAGCCGAGGGTAACGGTCGAAGACCCCTTCCAGCACGAGACTTGAGAGCACGGCCTGCTGGCATTGCGAGTGGCCGACCATCTCCTCGATATAGAAGCTCGGCCAGCCGGAAGCGGTGATCGGATTGCCGCCGAAACCGAAGGCATGCACGCCCACGGGAAGTCCCACTTCCTCGGCCGCCTGGTAAATCGGCCAGTAGCGGCGTTGCCCGAGCGGTTCGGCGGTGCGGCTCAGCAGCAGCACCTGAACGAAATTCGCATCGCCTCCACGCTTGCAGATTTCGGCGGCGGCCGTCGGCCCATCCTCGTTCGCGACCACGATGGAGCCTTTGAGGCGGCTGTCCTTGCTGGTCCATTTATCGATCTGCCAGTCGTTGATGGCCGAACAGATCGCGGTGGCCAGTTCGTGGTTGCGGATGCCCTGCCCGGTGGCGAGCGGGTTGAGCACGCCGAGCACCACGTTGTTCGGGTCGAGATGCTGTTGCTGCATGAAGGAAAGCGAGGAACCCTGCGGGCCGCCTTCCGGCGGATAGGCATCACGGCGCGATGCGTTGGGTTGCGCTTTCGGATAGGGCGGCCCTTCCATCATGCCCTGATAGGGATGCTTGCCGTAGGTCTCGAGATGCTCATGCCAGCGTTTGGCGAGAAAGGGATAAAGCTCGGTCGCGGTCGCGCGCACGGGGTGAATGTCGCAATCGGCGATCGCCGTCTTGGCAGGAGATTTGGCGTCGTGAGATTTGGCGTCAGCCGATGAAGCCTCGCCTGCGCGCTCGCGGAACTGAATGTTCATGGCGTCGTCTCATCTTTTTGTTTGAGCATGGTCGCCTCGGAAAACCAGCTTTCACCTTTCATGCGCTAGCTCACGGTTTCCTTCAGCCGGGCGTAGGTCGCCAAGGGATTGTCGATCATGATCTTCCTGACCAGCGCGGGTGACATCCCCTCCGGGAGCGCCGCATCGCCGTCGAATTGCCAATGCGGATAGTCGGTCGAGAATAAGAGCAATTCGTCCGACTGCATATGATCAAACAGACGATTTAATGTCTGCGGTTCCGGCGGCGCGTCGATCGGCTGCGACGAAAACCGGATGTTGCTGCGCACAATTTCAAGCGGCGCGCGATCCACCCATGGCGTCTCCATGCGGATGCCGCGCCAGAATTTATGCAGGCGCCAGAGATAGGATGGCAACCAGGTGAATCCGCTTTCCAGCATCACCATCTTCAGATTCGGATGCCGTGCGAACACGCCCTCGACGATCAGGCTCGTCAGCTGGGTCTGAAACGCCTGCGCCTGCGCGACATAATCCTCGATGTGATAGGAACCCCAACCAACCGAAGTCGGCGGGTTGTGGTAGCTCGAGCCGGCATGGATGCCGATCGGCAAACCCAGCCGCTCGGCGGCAGCATAGATTGGCCAATAGGCGCGCTTGCCCAGGGGCATATCGCCCATCACCAGCATCAGGACCTGAACGAAACGCTTGTCCGTGGCGCACCGCTCGATTTCTGCGACAGACTTCTCGACGCTTTGAACGGGAATCACGATTGAACCGCGCAGGCGCGCGTCGTTGTCGAGCCACTCCTTAGCCAGCCAGTCGTTCAGTGCGCGGCAGAACGCATCCGCCATATCCTCTGAAAATACCATCTGCACACCGAACAGCGGATTGCAGATGCCGAAGCTGACGCGGAAGGGATCAAGCGCCTGCGCCCGCATGTCGGCAAGGCTCGCGCCGGGCTTGCCCTTCGCAGGCCGCCAATCCGGCCGCGCCGAAATCGGCGAATTCGGCGGATAGGATTGCGAGACGAGGTCGGTCATTCCCCTTGTCGTCACCTGGTCGCGCCAATAGTCGTTCAGGTAAGGCAACAGGCTCGTCAGGTGAGGAACGGCGGGATGCAGGTCGCAATCGACCCCGCCTGCGACCGGTGACGTCATGAGGCTGGCTTCCCTTCCCTCGGGCGGCGGCACTTTTTGGCCACGCCACTCGCACGCATTGAAGCAGGCCACGACCGACGCCGCAACTGGCGCAAAAGCAGCGTCCGCGTGCTAAAGCATGAAGAAACGGGAACCGGTTTTTCCGATAGACGGGAGTTGAAGACCAATGAAAGACCTTGTCGCCATCGCCGAGCAGATCGCCGCCAAGCTTATCGCGCGCAAGGAGACCATTGCGGTCGCGGAGTCATCGACCGGCGGGCTGATCTCCGCATCGCTCCTCGCGGTGCCCGGCGCGTCCGCTTATTTCCTGGGTGGCGCGGTCGTCTACACGCGCGACGCCCGGCGGCTTCTCGCCGATATTCCCGATGAGGCGATGAAGGGAATTCGTTCGGCCTCCGAACCCTATGCCCAATTGCTGGCGAACCAGATCCGCGGGCGCTTTTCGACCGACTGGGGCCTCTCGGAAACCGGCGCCACCGGGCCCACCGGGAATCGCTACGGCGACGCGGCCGGCCACTCCTGCATGGCGGTGGCGGGGCGCGCGTCACAGGTCATCACGCTCGAGACCGGCAGCGCCGACCGGTTCGGCAACATGCACGCCTTTGCGTCGGCCGCGCTGAATTTGTTGCTGGAGAATCTGTCGCGGTAATTGCTGTCGTCCCGGCCAAGCCACCGGGTCGCGCAAATGCGCGCCCGATGACAGGCTCCGCGCGAGCCGGGACCCATAACCACTAGCGTCAATGGTTACGGAAGCCACAGCGTCTTCAGATCACAAGTGCCTGTGGTTATGGGTCCCCGCTCCCGTGCGCAATTGCGCACTAGGCGGGGACGACGAAGGCATTTCGTGGCGTCGCCGTCACTTCTCCCGGAACGCGCGCATCAACTGATCGCTCAACGGCTTGATCAGATAGGACATCAAGGTCCGGTCGCCGGTCTGCACGAAAGCTTCCACCGGCATGCCCGGGATCAATTTGACGTCGCCAAGGCGAGCGACCTCATCCGGCGGCATCGATACGCGGATCGTGTAATAGGACTGCCCGGTGCGCTGATCGGTGGTGACGTCCGGCGAGACGCGGGTGACCGCGCCGGTCAATTCCGGCGTGGTGCGCTGATTGAAAGCCGACAACCGCAGCAGGGTTTTCTGCCCGACTTGCAGCTTGTCGATATCCTGGGGATTGACCTTGGCCTCGACCTGAAGGTCGTCGGCTTGCGGCACGATCAGCATGATGGCGTCGCCCGCCGTGATCACGCCGCCGACCGTATGCACGCTCGACTGCAGCACCATGCCGTCCTGCGGCGCACGGATATCGACCCGCCGCAACTGGTCCTCGGCGGTGACCTTGCGCTCGACGAATTCGCCGATCTTGTCGTTGGTCTCGCGCAGGTCCTTGGACACATCGCTGACCACGTCCTTGTCGACCTGGATGATCTGCAGCTCGGTCTCGGTGATCTTGCCCTTGGCCTGGGCGCGTGAGGCAATGTATTGCGCGCGCTCGCCGGCAAGTCTTGCTGCGTCGCGTTCGAGCGTGGTGAGCCGCGTGATCTGCACGAGATGCTTGTCGTAAAGATCGCGCACACCGGTCAGTTCCTTCTCGACCAGCGCGATTTCCTGGTCCTTCGCCTTCTCTTGTGCCGTGAGGCCGGCGATTTCCTCGTTCAACTGGGAATCGGA
>Ga0210389_10004885_pt1 | contig 10396 bp, 11 predicted proteins | sample IncBWH28OmetaG_FD_160127 | JGI IMG/M metagenome (GOLD analysis project Ga0210389, IMG submission 160127) | Forest soil microbial communities from Barre Woods Harvard Forest LTER site, Petersham, Massachusetts, United States - Inc-BW-H-28-O ...
TATTGGCTTCTTCGTCGAAGCGCGCTTTCAGCTCGATCAGCGCCGTCACCGATTTTCCGGCTTCCGCGGCTTCCGCAAGCGCTCGCACGATCGGCGAGTTGTTCGAGGTGCGGTACAGCGTTTGCTTGACGGCGACGACGTCCGGATCGCGCGCGGCCTGCTGCAGGAACTGGACGACGACGTCAAAGGATTCGTAAGGGTGGTGGACGATGAGATCCTTTTGCCGGATGGCAGCGAAGATATCGCCGCCATGATCGCGCACGCGCTCGGGATGGCGCGGCACGTAGGGCGTGAATTCGAGATCGGGCCGATCGAGCCTCGTCAGTTGCGACAGCTCGTTCATCGCGAGCACGCCGTCGACCAGCAGCACTTCGTCGTCGGCGGTAGATAGCGCGCGTTGCACGAAGGCGCGCAGCTCCTCAGGCATCTTGGCTTCCATCTCGAGACGGATCACCGAGCCGCGTCGCCGCCGCTTCAGCGCCGTCTCGAACAGACGGACGAGATCTTCTGCTTCTTCCTCGATTTCGAGTTCGGAGTCGCGGATGATGCGAAAGGCGCCCTGACCCTTGACGGTGTAACCCGGGAACAGGCGGCCGATGAACAAACCTGTAGCCTGCTCGAGTGTGATCAGCCGCACCGCGCCGTCCTTGCCGGCCGGCAGGCGCACAAAGCGGTCGATCTTGCCGGGCATGCGAATGAGCGCATTCATCGGCTTGCCGTCGGCGACGCGCGCCAGTTGCAGCGCGACGGTAAATCCGAGGCTCGGAATGAAGGGGAAGGGGTGAGCCGGATCGATTGCGAGCGGCGTCAGCAATGGGAAGATGTTGTGAAGGAAATGATCTTCGATCCAGGCCCGCTCGGGCTTGGTGACATCACGCCCTTCGATGAGCACGATACCGACATCCGCAAGAATCTTGTTCAGGTCGCGCCAGATTGCCTGCTGATCGGTGGCGAGTTTGGAAACCGTCTCGTTGATGAGCACAAGCTGTTCGGCCGGCGTCAAACCGTCGGGACTGCGCTCGGCGATGCCTTCACGCACCTGGGCCTTGATGCCGGCGACACGGACCATGAAGAATTCGTCGAGGTTGTTGGCCGAGATCGACAGGAATCTTACCCGCTCCAGCGCGGGGTGGCCCGGATTGACCGACTCCTCCAGAACCCGGCGATTGAAATGCAGCCAGGAAAGTTCCCGGTTGATGAAGCGCTCGGGGCTGCTGCCTATTGCGGCTCCGCTGGAGCCGCTGTCATTTTCTGTAATTACAATGGCTTGCGCGGATTCCATCAAGTTCCAATCCATTTTCATCTCAAGCCGCGGGCGATGCGCGAGGGAATCGCGCAGACCATGTGAGGTTGCGGTGACGCTGCAATGACATTGATGTTCCCGCCGCGGGCCCCGTCAAGCGGCTAGGTGGTAGCAAATGTCAAATCCGCTCCGCAGGATTAACCGTTGCTGCGCAGTAGTTCCGCCGCCAGCGCCCGGGTCACCGGCCGGCCAAGCCGCAGGGCCTCGGCGTCAAGCCGTTCCACGGTTTTCCGCACGGCGGCATAGGAACGCTCCAGTCGGGTCGTGAGATAGCTCACGATGGATTCGTCGACGGCGAGCTGACGGTCGGCGCAGAATTTGACGATCAGTGCGCGAAACAGATGATCGTCCGGCGGCAGCAACTGCACGGTCGGCACCGCGCGCAGCCTTGAGCGCAGGTCGCGCAGTTCGACCTCCGTCGGTGGTGCGCGCGCGGTCATCAAAACGAAGGCATCCTCTTCGCGCGCAAGGTTCAACAAATGAAACAGCGCGCGCTCGTCGACGCTTGCCGGTTTCAGATCCTCGATCACGAGCGCACCCGTTGCCAGCGCGCCCGGGACCGCTGCCGCGGTCAGTGCGTGCGCCGACGTCGAACGGGCACCGGATTGTTCCGCCCAGATCGAGGCGAGGTGGCTCTTGCCCGACGCTTCCGGTCCGAGCAGAAGCATTACCCGGTTCGGCCAATCGGGCCAGCTATCGATGAGTGTGAGGCCTGCGGCGTTGGCCGGCCCTCCCAGGAAGTTGTCACGCGTCAGGCTCTCGGCGTGCGGGAGCGCAAATGCCAGTTGACGAGGTTGGACGCGGCCTGCCACGCAAGTCTCCGTACCGGAGCGGATACATCCGATCTACGAGGACGCTAACTCGCCTCGATCGTGCTCATATGCCGTACCCACTCGACGAGATAGAGGGATACCGAAACCAAAGTAAAGACCGTTACCAGACCCATCAGAACGGCATCATACGGCATCGGTTTGAAACCGAACCCGAGCGAAGCCAGGACCGTCGCCGCGAGTGCCACCTGGGCCACCGTGTTGAGCTTGGAAACCATCAGCGGTTTCATCGGCACGGGTTTGCCGAACAACCATGACACGATCACGGCCGTCACGATCATGATGTCGCGCGAGACCACGAGAATGACGATCCAGCGCGGCATCGCGCCCCAGATGCCGAGCGCCACATAGATCGAAACCAGAAGCGCCTTGTCGGCGAGCGGATCGAGCAGCGCACCCAATTCGCTCGTCATGTTGAAACGCTTGGCCAGGAACCCGTCGATGGCGTCGCTGACGCCTGCGATGACAAAGATCGCAAATGCGATCTCCATCTGATTGGAAGCGATCGCCCAGACGATGACGGGCACCAGAATAATGCGTCCCAAGGTGATGATATTTGGTATACTCAACTCGGTCGTTTCCCGGCTACCAGCCTGATCTCTCAAAAATATCTCCTCTTTGCGAGGCGAACCCCGGCTGTTGTCTACATAGTAAGCGCCGCCGACCATTGCACGTAAGCGAAATCCGACGTAACCAGCCGGAATCAATTGGAAAAGGCCATGGCTGAGCGCAAGAACGGGCTCACTTACGCGGATTCGGGGGTTGATATCGACGCGGGCAACCACCTGGTCGATCTCATCAAGCCGATGGTGCGTGCCACGGCGCGGGCCGGTACCGAGGCCGAAATCGGCGGTTTTGGTGGATTGTTCGACCTGAAGGCCGCGGGCTTCAAGGACCCGGTTCTGGTGGCGGCGACCGACGGCGTCGGAACCAAGGTCAAGATCGCGATCGATACCGGGCTGCATGGCGGCATTGGCATCGACCTCGTCGCGATGTCGGTCAATGACCTCGTGGTGCAGGGCGCGGAGCCGCTGTTCTTTCTCGACTACTTCGCCTGCGGCAAGCTCGATCCGGAGGCGACCGCCTCGATCGTCGCCGGTATTGCCGAGGGCTGCCGCGAATCCGGCTGCGCGTTGATCGGCGGTGAAACGGCCGAGATGCCCGGGCTCTACAGGGGCGGCGACTACGACCTTGCAGGATTTGCGGTTGGTGCCGCCGAGCGCGGTACGCTGTTGCCGCGCGGCGATATCGGCGCCGGTGACGCCGTGCTTGGCTTGGCCTCGTCGGGCGTCCACTCCAACGGTTTTTCCCTGGTGCGCAGGATCGTCGAAGCCTCGGGTCTCGGTTTTGATGCGCCCGCGCCGTTTTCGCCGGTCATGACGCTGGGCGGGGCGCTGCTGACCCCGACGAAGCTCTATGTCCGGTCATGCCTGCGCGCGATCCGGGAAACCGGCGCGGTAAAGGCGCTCGCGCATATCACGGGCGGGGGATTTACCGACAACATTCCCCGCGTCCTGCCGAAGCATCTGGGTGTGGGGATCGATCTGGCACGGCTTCAGGTGTTGCCGGTGTTCAAGTGGCTGGCGGAGCAGGGCAACGTCGCCGAGCTTGAATTGCTGCGCACGTTCAACTGCGGGATCGGCATGATTGCCATCGTCAAGGCGGGTGCGGCCGCGGCTGTCAGCGACATTCTCACCGATGCCGGTGAGACTGTGACCATGCTGGGCGAAGTCATCCCGATACGGGGCGAGCACCGCGTGGTCTATAACGGCCACCTCGATCTTTCATGGTGAAGTCGAGTTCACATCGTGAGGCTTCGAAGCCTCGCGTGGCGATCCTGATTTCAGGGCGCGGCTCGAACATGGCCGCCTTGATCAAGGCTGCCAAGGTTGAGGGGTTTCCGGCCGAGATTGCCGTCGTGATTTCAAACCGCGCGAACGCGGGCGGCCTCGCACTCGCAAGCGCCAGTGGCGTCCCGACCCAGACCATCGAAAGCAAACCGTTCGGGAAGGATCGCGCAGGGTTTGAGGCGGCCTTGCAGTCAGCTCTCGATGCCAACGGGGTCGAGCTGATTTGTCTTGGCGGCTTCATGCGGCTGTTCACGGCTGAGTTCGTGCAACGTTGGTATGGCAGGATGCTCAATATCCATCCCTCGCTGCTGCCGTCTTTCCCCGGTCTGGAGCCCCATGCGCAGGCGCTGAAGGCGGGCGTCAAAGTATCTGGGGCGACCGTTCATTTCGTCACGCCGGAAACCGATGCGGGACCCATTGTGATGCAGGGGGTCGTGATAGTTCGCGATGGCGACACGCCGGATACGTTATCCGAGCGGATACTTGCAATCGAGCATCGCATCTATCCGGACGCATTGCGGCTTTTGGCCAGCGGAAGGCTTCGCCTCGACGGCGCGATCTGCCGGCTCGACGGCGATGCCTGCTCGAGCGGTACCTTGATATCGCCGGACCCGGTGAGCGAGGCCTAGTGGTCCGATTCCAACATTTGCCCCTCGATGCGGCAGGCACTTTTGCAAATGTTTGAATCAAAGGACCACGAGCAAATATAAGTTGCGAGTGGAGTTTTGGATTTGAGATTCGCTTTGCGCATCCGCGGTTACGAGTTAGCGAATGTCAAATCCACTCCACTAGATGACAACAAAATCCCCCGGCAGGGCCGGGGGTGCATCAGGATTGCTTGCGCGGATCGTGACGAGGTTTAGGAGACCTTTAGATTCTCGGCGGAAGTCTTCCCGCGATTTTCAACAAGGTCGTATTCGATAACCTGATTCTCGTTGAGGGTGGTGAGCCCGGCACGCTCGACGGCAGAGATATGGACGAACACGTCCTTATCGCCGACCATCGGCTTGATGAACCCATAACCCTTTGTCGGGTTGAACCACTTGACGGTGCCTTTTTGCATCGCCTGTCTCCTGGTCTAGACGTAAAAAAGACGTGGCCACGCTCCTCGCGTGCCACGCCACAAGCGGGCTTCCGGATGTCTGCTGAATTTCCTAGTCGCGAAACGCACAGTCGATCGGCCTAATTCCGATTGTGGCTGCGATTGCAACACGAAATTTGCGCCTTAGCAAGCTTCTGGGGCGGCTTGGGAAATCAGCAAATGGGCTCGGCCAACCCCCCAACAGCTGTGGCCGCAGAACAACAAACCTGCCAATTGCCCTCCAGGCGAGCCCGCAACCGATTGACGCTCCGGCGGAACTGAGAGCAAATCGCCCTTGGTTTGATGACGATTTGATATTTTGGGCGCGAGCGCCCTTTTTTTGGGAATGGCGTGGATGGGCTGGTCACTGCGGTCTTCGCGAGCGGTGGAGATCGGAGCCCGTCGCTGGCCCGGCAAGGCCCTTTTGGTCGCTTTTGCGTTCTTCGTGAGCTTTTCGGCGCAGCAGGTTCAGGCGCAAGCTCTGGCGCCGCCCCCGCCAGCGCCTGCTCCGCCGCCGATGCCGACGATTCCCGCCTCCGACCTTTCCTCCGGGGCCGCGATTACGAATCTCGGCAGCAACTTTCTGGAGCGGCTTGGAGACCAGGCGACCGGCGGGTTCGGCCGTGCGTCGCGGACCAATCCGGGAGGCGGCGGCGCGTCGGAAGCCACCGATGGTCAGCGCTTCCGCACCTGGGGTGAGGTTTACGGAATCTCGAGCAGAACCGGCCCGCAAGGCGATTTTATCGGCGATCAGCGTCAGACGACAGGCGGCGTGGCCGGGGTCGGCGCCCGGATTGCGCCGGGGGTGAATGTCGGTTTCTCGATCGACCAGAGCAGGACGGGCATCGACGTGCCGCTGGCGATGCAGTCGGCAACGCTTGACCTGACCCAGTTCGGCTTCAACGCTTCGATCGACAAGGGGCCTTGGACCTGGGCGGTCGCGCTCGTTCACGGCTTTGGAAAGTTCAATTCCAGCCGGGATACGCCGCTCGGTACCGCCAGCGCGGGCTACAACGGACAGATCGACGGGGCGCTCACCGAACTCGGCTACTACTGGACCATGGACCAGAGCCGGATCGTCCCGAAGGCGGCGCTTGAATATGTTCACGCGTCGACCGGATCGTTCCAGGAGATGGGTGGGCTCGATCCGGTCTCGGCAACCGGCGCGACGCTCGAACGTTCACGATTGTTACTCGGCGCGGAAGTCGGCCATTACTGGATCGTGGATCAAAAAATCCTCGATCTCTCGGCCTACGGCAAGTTCGTCGACAATTTCGAACAAAATCTCAGCTCCACCACCGTCAGCCTTGGGCCGCAAAGCATCCTGGTTCAGGGGATCGGCGAAAGCCGGTACGGCGCGGATGCAGGGGCCTCGCTTTCGGCGAGCCTGAGCAATACCGTGCGCCTTTATCTCAACTATGACGGCAAGTTTCGCTCTGCGTTGCAATCCCATCAGGGAACGGCGGGCGTCGAGCTGAGGTGGTAGCGTTCGCGCACGGCATCCATGCGCGATCGAACAGCGAAACTGGTTGCCGCTATTTTGCCAGGCGCTCGGCGAGTTCGATCAGAACGCGTCGATCGGACGGGTCCGTGATTTTCCTGAATGCAACGACGAGCCGCAACCATTCGAAGACATTCACGTCGATCTCATTGTCGCGAAGTAGTTGCAGCAATTTGTCCGCGGGCTGATCGGGATCGTCGATGTTCACCTGAGCTCCGGAAGAGGTAAAATGGCGAACCCCCGAAATGATCTCGACGAACCGGTCACCGTCATTTCGACCGCGATCGAGAAGGCACGCCAACTGAACATGAATACCAGCGCTTATATTCTCGTGGAAGTATCGGGAATCACGAAAGCCGGCCCTAACGGCGCCTAGTGTCCCGATTCCGAAGTTCGCATCATCATGCGCAGCCACGTTGCGAACTTCGGAATCGAAAGGACACTAGCAAACTTATTGTTCTAGTGTGGCTTTTGGTTCAGAAGTCCGCATGACGAACTCGCGGCAACAAGACTGCGGACTTCTGAACCGCCACACTAGCGGTAGTTTCGGTGCACGTTTCAGTTAGTCCCGATCGACCTTCACAACCCTGCCTTTTTCGATCGCGAGCGCCAGCCGGCCTTGCTTCAACGCCAGCGCGGCTTCGCCGAACAGTTCGCGGCGCCAGCCATGCAGTGCCCCGACGTCGGCGTTGTCATCGGCCGCGATCTGCTCGAGGTCGTCGACGGTTGCGATCACCTTGCTCGCCACCGCATGACGTTCCGACGTCATGCGCAGCAACACCTTGAGCAGTTCGACGATCGCCGCGCCGTTGGTGTTGCCGCGGGGTTTTTCGATCTTCGGCAGTGTTGCGGGATCGCGCGCCAGGCCGCGTTGCACGGCGGCCACGATGTCGGCGCCCCATTTCGATCGATCGAAACCCTTCGGCAGCGAGCGCAGGTTGGCGAGCCGTTCGAGGCTGGTCGGCGCGTGGGTGGCGATATCGCCGACCGCGTCATCCTTCAGAATGCGGCCACGCGGCACGTCGCGGCCTTGCGCTTCCTGCTCGCGCCACGCCGCGACTTCGATCAGCACCGCAAGCTCTTTTGGCTTGCGCACGCGCGTTTTTAAACGCTCCCATGCACGTTCGGGATGGAAATCGTAGGTCCTGGGGCTGGTCAGGACTTCCATTTCCTCGCTCACCCAATCGCTGCGGCCGCGTTTCTTGAGATCGGCATCGAGGGCTGCGAACACGTCGCGCAGGTGAGTGACGTCGGCAAGCGCATAGTGCATCTGTTCGGCGGTCAGCGGCCGGCGCGACCAATCCGTAAAGCGATGGGTCTTGTCCGGCCGATGGCCGGCGACGCGCTCGACGAGTTGGTCGTAGGCAATCGAGTCGCCATAGCCGAGCGCCATGGCAGCAACCTGTGTGTCGAAGATCGGGTGCGGCACGATTCCGGCGCGGTGCCAGACGATCTCAATGTCCTGACGGGCGGCGTGGAACACCTTGAGCACCTTTTCGTTGGACATCAACTCGAAGAAGGGCTTGAGGTCGATGCCCTCCGCCAGGGCGTCGATCACCGCCGCTTCCTCCGCGCTCGCCATCTGCACCACGCAAAGCAGCGGGTAGTAGGTGGTCTCGCGAAGGAATTCGGTATCGACGGTGATAACCCAATGTTTGGCGAGGCGGTCGCAAAGGGCGGCGAGTTCGGCAGTGGTGGTAATCAGATCCATGAACGGTCCATGACGCTTTCCCGAAGGGCGTTCGGCCGAAAGCGCTGATATGTCAAGGGCCTTGCGGCGAAATCGAGACTTGATTCTTACGCTTTGGACATCATTTAAGGCAAACGGCCGCCGGCCCCGCGTGAAAGGCCTTGCCGATTCTGAGAGACAATTTGATCAGAAATCGCGCAGCCGCTGGCCGACCGGCCGCCGAGTGGACGGAATCACCAGCACGATGACGCAGAGTGCCAGTATCGCAAGACCCATGAATTCGAAAACCAAAGCGTCCACGGAAAATCCCCCAAACAAACCGATAGATTTGTTGGGAAGCGATTGACCGCTCCTTAATTTGCGGCTGTGGGCGCCGTCCGCAGCGCCCATTGTTCGGCGGAAGGTTAATGATTTACGTCCCGCAAAACGTCTGCAGCACGCGCTGGTGCGGCTCGGGCGGCTCGGCATAGGCTGAGAAAGCCGGCTGGTCTTCGTAGGGCTTGGACAGGACCGTCAGCAATTCCTCGAACGGCGCATAGTCGTCGCTGACAACCGCGGCCTGGATCACCGCCTCGATGCGGTGGTTGCGCGGAATGACGGCGGGGTTGGTCGCCCGCATCATGGCCGCGCGTTCGGCTGGCGTCTGCGGCTCGGCGCTGGTGCGCTGCCGCCAGCGCATCGCCCATTCGTCATAGGCGGTGGGATCGGCAAATAACGCACGAACGTCCTGGTCGCGGGTAGCGTCGTCAGCGGCATCACTCAGGCGACGGAAAGTCAAGGTAAAGTCGGCGCGGGTTTTCGCCATGGCATCCAGCAGATCCTGCACCAGGGCCTCGTCGCCGTCCCGCTCGGTGAAGAGGCCGATCTTTTGACGCAGGCCGGACTGATAGGCCGCGGCAAATTTCCCGGGAAACTCGGCAAGGATGGACTGCGCCTGTTCGATGGCTTTGTCCTTGTCGTCCGAAAACAGCGGCAGCAGGCACTCGGCGAGTCGCGTCAGGTTCCAGAGCGCAATCCGCGGCTGGTTGGCGTAAGCGTATCGGCCCTGCTCATCGATCGAGGAGAACACGGCCGCGGGATCATAATGATCCATGAAGGCGCAAGGTCCGTAGTCGATGGTCTCACCCGAGATCGAGGTGTTGTCGGTGTTCATGACGCCGTGGATGAACCCGACCAGCAGCCAGCGGGCCACCAATTCGGCCTGCCTTTCGATCACGCCTTCGAGCAAAGCTTGATAGGGCCGTTCCGCGTTCGCCACTTCCGGATAGTGTCGGGCGATGACGTGATCGGCGAGACGTCGTACGCCGTCGGTGTCGCCGCGGGCAGCAAAATACTGAAAGGTACCGACGCGAATATGGCTGGAGGCCACTCGTGTCAGTACCGCGCCGGGCAGCGCTGTTTCACGGATCACGCTTTCGCCGGTAATCACGGCGGCGAGCGACCGCGTGGTCGGAATCCCCAACGCCGCCATCGCCTCGCTGACGATATATTCGCGCAAGACCGGACCGAGAGCCGCGCGGCCATCGCCGCGGCGCGAAAATGGCGTCGGTCCGGAACCCTTGAGCTGAATATCGCGGCGCACGCCATCAACGTCGATGACCTCGCCGAGCAGAATGGCGCGGCCGTCGCCGAGTTGCGGCACGAAATGACCGAACTGGTGGCCGGCATAAGCCATCGCAATGGGATCGGCGCCGTCGGGGAGGCGCTTTCCGGCCAGGATTTCGGCACCCTCCGGGCTCGCCAGCCGATCGGGATCGAGCCCGAGCCGTACCGCAAGCGGCCGGTTCAATTTGATCAGCCGGGGGGCGGCCACGGGCGTTGGCGCAACCCGGGCGAAAAAGCCATCCGGAAGCGCCGCATAGGTATTTTGGAAGGGGAAATGCACCGTCATGCCATCAAGATAGGCATATGTTGTCATTAGACAATCCATTAGGCCGAAAGGGCTTCTTTTTTGGGTTTTCAGTGCCTTCGAAAGCGTCCGGTTTCGGGCCGTGATCGGTTGCCGCGCCTGACAGCCTCGGGTAAACCCTCAACCTCTTCGGGACCGCCCTTTGGGCGGCTCGATTCGATCCTCCGACATTCATCCTTGGAATATCCATGCATCGTTACCGGTCCCATACCTGCGGCGCGCTCCGTGAGAG
>Ga0210389_10004886_pt1 | contig 10395 bp, 13 predicted proteins | sample IncBWH28OmetaG_FD_160127 | JGI IMG/M metagenome (GOLD analysis project Ga0210389, IMG submission 160127) | Forest soil microbial communities from Barre Woods Harvard Forest LTER site, Petersham, Massachusetts, United States - Inc-BW-H-28-O ...
TGCCCGCCACGCCCCGATCGACGCCGCCGATCAAGCCCATGTCATCGCCGCGATCCTGCAAAACCCCGACCCGCACGACCGCCAGATCTACCCGCTGTTCGGCGCCGAAGAACTCAACTGGCATGAAATCGCCGCGAAAGTCCAACACACCTTGGATATCCCGGTGCGCTACGAACCCATCGACATTCCCACGTTCGCGGCCCGTCTGACCGCCGCCGGCGCCTCTGCGCATTTCGTGCAGCACATCAGCAATGTGGCGCAGGACTATCGCGACGGCGTCTTCGCCGGAGTTAACAACCTCGTCGAGGTGATCGGCGGAGTCAAGCCCATCACGGTGGAGGAATACGTCGCGGCCACCCGCTCCCGGTTCGACACCAGCGGGCGCCCTCGTCGATGAGCGCGAAGCGCGCCGCCACCGAGACGGCAGTTCGTCGTCAAAGCTCGACGATGTCGCGATCCACGATGCAAAGCTGACGCTATGTTTCCGCAGACACCGGCGACCACAGCTGCACTTTCGGTGGCTGATCGCTTCTATTCGCCCGCCTTGCTCAACCACTGCGTCCGCTCCTACTTGTGGGGAGCGATGTACGCCTCAGCACACGGAATCGCCTTCGACGACGAACTCCTTTACGTCTCGGCGCTGCTACACGACATCGGTCTCACCGACGCATTCGACAGTCACCGAGTGCCCTTCGAGGAGGCGGGCGGGTACCTGGCATGGGTCTTCGGGGTGGCGGCCGGTTGGCCGGCTGACCGCGCAGCCAGGGCGACGGAGATCATCGTGCTGCACATGCGCGACGACGTCACTCCGGCCGCTGACCCCGAGTCCCACCTGTTGCAGGTCGCTACCGGCTGGGATGTCGTCGGACGGCGGCCCGAGGAGTTCCCCGCGGAGGCGAGGGCGGAGATACTCGCGCGCTATCCCAGGCACGGATTCGGTAGCGAATTTTTGGCGTGCTTCGAAGACCAGGCGAGACGCAAGCCCGGTAGCGCCGCCGCCGCATCGGTCGCCAACAATGCCGCCGGACGTATCAAGGCCAACCCGCTCGACCAATAGCTGAGTAGCCGCTTGCCCGGTGCTGTCAATCTCGACCGAGCGGTGTGGTCACGAGTTCGCCTTCACCCCAAGAGTTTCCAGGGTGCGTTGCAGCCAGCTGAACATCAGGCCGATCGCTTCGGGCAGTTTCGTGGTCGCGCAGTGACCGGTGTCGGGGATGAGGTGGACCTCGGTGTCGCGGCGACCCCCGAAGACCAGGGTGTCGTGCTGCGGAACGTGCACGTCGTCGGCGCCGTTGAGCACCAGCATCGGGGCGTTGGTGTCCTGATCGAGCAGCGGACGCAGCGAGAAAGCGCCGAACGTTGCGGCCAGTTCCCCGGCGCTGGGGCGCTGGTCGAACCCCAGCGCGTTGCCGACGATGCCGTCCATGCCGAACTGCAGCATCGAGGCGTCCCTGCTGAACGCGGCCTCGACCGGTCCGCCCAGGACGATCGCGGCGTCCACCTCGCCGGCCAGACCCGAACGGGCCGAGTAGTGCCCGCCCATCGAAATCCCCAGATGGCTCACGATGCCGTTGCCCAGCCTGCGGGCTTCGGCTATCAGGCCGCGCACGATCTCGGCGCCGCCGTCGTGGGTCATCGGCACCGCCGATTCGCCGGTGCCGGCGATGTCGAATGCCACCACCCGGACTCCGGCCGTCGCTGCCGCGAGAACGAACATGTTGTGCATGTCCATCTTCCAGCTGTCCACCCCGCCGGATGCCAGCAGCACTGGGGCGTCGGCGGGCAGGTCGGGTGCGGCGAATATGTGCACCGGCACCGGGGTGCTGGCACCCCGATACGGCACGTCAAGTACGCGGCGCTGGAAGTCCACCCCTAATTCCCGTGCGGCAAGCAGATACTGCTCAAGCTGGTTCCGTAGGGCCGCGCGCTTGGAGTCGTCGGCCAGGGTCGGGAACTTCGCCCACCCGTAGGCCAGCGCGGCAAGTTGATGCGAACCTGCACCGGCGTAGCGGGCGGCCAGTGCCGACCACTCATACACCCAGCCACCGGGCGCATCCGTCCACATCTGGGTGATCGCGGCGCGCACCGCGTCCACGTCGGGGGCGGGTAACCCGGTGTTGATCATCTGCGGATACCGCTCGCCGAACAGATCCTCGGCGTTGACGGGCCATTGAAAGGACATCGCGAGCTCCTTCGCGCTCTCTGGCTAATGCAGGGATACTGCGTTAATGAACGGTAACACTTGGCCGCGCTGTAAAGCAAGAAAGCTGCGTTAGGATCAGAGTCATGAGCGAACCAGCGGTTCGGCGCCGGACCGGCGGCCGGTCGGCCCGGGTCCGCGAGGCGGTCCTGAAGGCGGCGGTGCACGCGGTGGCTGAGCGCGGCGCCGACGCGTTGAGCATCAGTGAGATCGCCCGGCAGGCCGAGGTGCATGAAACGTCGATCTACCGGCGGTGGCCCACCAAGGAGCACCTCGTGCTCGACGCATTGCTGGACTACAGCGAGGCCAAGCTTCCGATCCCCGACACCGGGACTCTGCGGGACGACTTGGTCGCGTTCGCGACCGCGGTCACCGCCTACCTCGACTCCCCGCTGGGGCGGACGCTCGCCCGGTCGATGGCCGTTGCCGGCGACGACGACACCCTGGCCGCCGGACGCGCCCAGTTCTGGAAGTCACGGCTCGACCTCGCGGGCGCGATGATCACCCGCGCCAAGGACCGAGGCGAGGTTCCCTCCGACCTCGACGCGGGCTTGGCCCTCGAGCTCGTCATCGCACCGCTGCACTTCCGGGCTCTGCTCACCCGCCAGGCCACCGACGCACACGACATCGCGCAGCTCGTCGATGCGCTCCTGACCGGGCTGGTCAGCTGATCAACCCGTCAGCCCACGCAAGGAGTTTGTCACTGTCGACCTTGTCGGCCGCAAGTCGGGAACCGGGAAAGGGGCGTGGGAATGTGACACGATCGAGTTCGTCTATCCAGCTCGGCAGGACGGCCCATGGACGTGCATCTCAGTAGTCATCACCGGGATACCCTCGGGAAAATCTTCACCCATCCGACCAGCGGCAATATCGAGTGGCGTGAAGTTTTGTCGCTGCTCGATTACGTCGGAACGACTACCGAAGAGCGCAATGGCAAATTTCGAGTGACGTTGGGTCCCGAAACTGAAGTGTTCGAGGCGCCGCGTGGCAAAGACATCGATGCGCAGATGATCGTGGACCTGCGCCGGTTGCTCAGGCAGGCAGGCCTGGCACCGGATGATTCAAACGCAGGCACCACATGAAGGCTGTCCCGATGATTTCGTCCTACTGGTTGCGACATGTTCGTCGACGTGCCACCACCAAGATCAGTTGAGTGGACCATGGTCACGCTCGCTCGGTGGGATACCGGGGTCAGCGTTTCGGTGCGGTCCGCGCCATTACCGAGTCCGCGACCGAATGACGCTGAGCGGCGACTTCAGTCGCGGTCGGTTGACGTGCGTTAGTTGTTCCCAGCCGTCATCGACTCATTGAATGCGTTCTGCTGATCGACCTGCTGCTGCTCTTGCTGGGCGAGATCTTCGGATTGCTGCGCCGTCTGCTGAGCCTGCTGTTGCTCCATCTGATTCAGCTGATCCTGGTCGGAATCGGCCAACCTGATGGAACCCGGGACCGACGAAACTGTGTGCGGGATCGCGGGTTGAGATTCCATCCCGCTCAATCCGATAAACACCGCCACCGCCGTCCCGGCCAGGGCAACCGGCACGGCACCTAAGACACTCCATCGCATCCCGACTGGGTTCATCTTGACTTCCTTCTGGGTGGGCTCGTCGAACCACCGATTGGTTCGAGTGAGGCCAAACCTAGGGCGGCGAGCTGGGCAGAGGGCCTGCTGGTTTTGTGGGTGAGCTATGAATCACGCTCGTCCGGGAGGCTTGGTCCGTTCAGCACGTCAGCCCGGCGGAAGGCTGGTAGTCGGTATGGTCTTCGTCGGCGTGGGTGTGACGGCCGGGACGCTGGTCACCGTGACGGTGCTGGTGCTCGTGGACGGCGCCGGCACCTCGACCGTCGTGGTGGTCGTGACGGTAGGTGTCGTGGCGGTGGACGAGGTCGTCGTCGTGGCCGTCGCGGCAATCACACCGCAGGCCACCCGCCTGCCCGCGTCACCAGTGGCCAGCGTCTCTGCGTCCGGGCCCGGGGTGCCGTTTTTCTGGGTGTAGCGCTCGGCGGGGATATTGCCGAAGTTATCCGGGTCCTGGTGAATGATCAGCGCGGTACCCGAGCTATTCCTCAGGTCCGCCGCGGTGAACGAGTTGGTCGTGGTGACGAGCTTCGCCGAGCCGTCGGAGCGCACTTCCAGAGAGGTCAGGTCACCGCTGGCGGGGTAACTGGTGTGGCCCGGCGCCTGGAAATGGCCGCCGGCGGAGTTGAAGTCCCCGGCCGCGCCTCCCGTGGGCGCAACCGAATTGGCCTCGCATTTGCCCACAGAGTGGATATGCAGCCCGTGGAAACCCGGGGACAAGACCTGGTTGGGTACGGCCTCGAGGGTCACCGTCGCGTAGCCATTCGCGAAATCGATGGTGGCGTTGGCGACCAGCGTCCCGTCGGCGCTCTTCACCTGCGTGGTCATGCTCTCTGTGCCGGGCGGCGCGCTGTTGGCCGGTGACGTAGTGGATTGGTTACTGCGCTCGTTTGTGCATGCGCCTAACGCTGCGCTGCCAGCGGCGAGCATCGCGGCCGCTAATGCTGCTTCCCTTTTCAAGCCCTTTTTCATGGCCTGGGCCTACCCCGATGGGCCGCCGTCAAAACGGCGCGGCCCATCGATGACGACAAGACCACGCACGGCTGTATGCGCAGCTGCTAGCGCAAGGACGTGGCGACGTCCACCTCTGAGGTCAGGGTCTGATGAACCGGACAGCGTTCGGCGATGAGCAGCAACCGCTGCCGCTGAGTGTCGTCGAGGTCGCCGGTTAACTCGATGTCGCGATCAATATGATCGATCCATCCGTCGGTAGTTTCACAGTTGGCGCAGTCTTTCGCGTGAATGCGTGAGTGCCGCAACGTCACTCGAACCCGCTCGAGTGGCCAGCCCTTACGGTTGGCGTACATCCGAATGGTCATCGAGGTACATGCCCCGAGCGCGGCCAACAGCAGATCGTAGGGTGTCGGCCCGGCGTCGTCGCCGATCGGCTGTGGCTCGTCGGCGACGAGCCGGTGCTGTCCGGCGGTGATCTGCTGGGTATAAGTCCCGGTACCCGTCTCCGCGACCGTCACCGTGCCCTCGGACGACGCCGCTTCCCGGCCGGTTTCGTGTGTTGTCACGCCACCCTCCTCGCGCGGTGGAATGCCGCGCCAAGCTATAATTCTCTAACGTGACAGGCCAAGCGGCCCAGCGAGTTCGGACAACGTCGGCAACACCTTCTCCGGCGCGCCGTGCACCAGCAGCGCGACGTGGTTGGCGCCGGCGCTCAGATACTCGTCCAGGCGCCTGGCGATGTCGTCGGGCGTCCCGTATGCGACCAAGGCGTCGATCAGCCTGTCGCTGCCGGGCCTGGCGACGTCGGCATCGGTGAAACCCAACCGCTTCCAGTTGCTCACGTAATTCGTCAGGCCGAAGTAGCGGTCCAGCGCCGTGCGCCCGATGGCGCGCGCCTCGTCGGCGTCACTGGTCAGCACCACGTTGTGTACGGGCGCCAGCAGTGCGTTCGGCCCGATGATCGCGCGGGCCCGCGCGGCGTGTTCGGGCGTGGCGTTGGCGGGATGCGCCCCGGCGCTGCGTTCGGCCGACAGCCTCAGCACCCGCGGCCCGAGCGCCGCGAGCACACGTTGATCGGCCGGTACGCCGTATTCGTCGAGCTCGTCGAGGTACGACTCCAGAGCCTCGTAAGGCTTCCGATATTGCGCCTGGGCCTCGGGATGGCCGACCCCGATGCCGAGCACGAAGCGGCCGGGGTAGGCGGCGTTGATGCGGTGAAACGACTCGGCGACGGGCTTGGCGGCCGCCGTCCAGATGTTGACGATGCCGGTGGCCACCTTCAGCGTGGTAGTCGACGCCAAAAGCGGCTCAACGAAGGACAATTCGGCCGGCGGCGAACCACCGACCCAAACCGTGCCGTAGCCTAGCCGTTCGATCTCCTGGGCTTGCTCGGGCGTGGCGCCGAGTCCGAAAAAACCGAATCGGCCGAGGTCGTTTGTCGCGGTGTCTGATGCGCTCATTGCCACTGCAACCCCCGCCTCGCGCGCGGCTATTCCTTCGTGGTCCGTCTTCTCGCGAGACGCCCCCGCCCGGTTAGGCACCGAGGGCGCGCGTGGCCGCAATCGCCGGTCAGCGAGACTCGAATCAGGTAACCGGCGCGAGCGGTGTGACGAGACGGTAAGGGGTCGAAATGGCGGGTATCGAGGGCAAAGTCGTCGCGATCACGGGAGCAAGCAGCGGCATCGGCGAGGCGACGGGGCGCCTGCTTGCGGAGCGTGGTGCAGCGGTGGTCCTCGGTGCACGCCGGGTTGAGCGACTTGATGAACTTGCCGGTGAGATTCGCCAGCGCGGTGGCCAAGCTGTTGCCTGTGCCGCGGACGTTGCCCACCGCGCCGACCTCGAGCGACTCGTCGCCAGCGCGGCGGAGACGTTCGGGCGGCTCGATGTGCTGGTGAGCAACGCCGGTATCAGCAAGATCGGGCCACTGTCGGGTCTTGACGTCGATGGATGGTCAACGATGATCGACGTCAATCTCCGTGGGGTGCTCTATGGCATCGCCGCGGCATATCCGGTGTTCCAGCGACAAGGCCAGGGTCACTTCGTGACGACCGTGTCGACTGCCGGACTAAAGATCGTGCCCAGCATGGCGGTGTATGCGGCAACCAAGAATGCCGTGCGCACCGTGATGGAAGCGCTGCGCCAGGAATCGACCGACGGCGTGGTGCGAACCACGGCGATATCGCCGGGCTACGTCCGCACCGAACTCGACGCGTCGATCGATGACCCCGAGGTCCGGGAGCAAATCCGACACAACATGAACGACTTCGGCATCGAGCCGGAGGCGGTGGCACGAGCGGTCGCCTTCGCGATCGAACAGCCCCACGACGTCGAGATCGGCGAGATCACCATTCGCCCCACGGTGCAGGGTTGATCAGCGCGGGTGCACGAGCCGGCGAGCACCTGTCAACGAACGTTGAGGCGTGCGCGCCGGCGCAATGGCAGCACCGGCCGACCCACCCGTTGAGGCGGGCCGACCGGGTCAGGCAATCGTGCCGATCAGGCCGAGCGGCGGATGCCGCGGTTGCGGCCGATGTCGCCCTTCAGGAGCAGGTCGCGCTCCGATTCCGACAGGCCGCCCCAAACCCCGTAGGGCTCGCCAACTTCGAGCGCGTGAGAACGGCATTGCTCGATCACCGGGCAGCGCCGGCACATCTCCTTGGCGCGCTGCTCGCGCTGCATGCGGGCGCGGCCACGCTCGCCGTCGGGGTGGAAAAACATCGAAGAGTCAACGCCGCGGCACAGGCCTTGCAATTGCCAGTTCCATATGTCGGCGTTGGGTCCAGGTAGTTGCTCCGGTTGTGGCATTGGATCATTCCCTCTCTGCACGGCACCGCCCAGAAGGCCAGGTTCGCGAAGCGACAGTGCAACTGATTTGGAGTGGAGTCACCGATGACTACCCGTCAGACCTAGAACTTAGGGGCGACGGCGAATTTCCGTCAATAGCCCGTTAGCCCGCCAAAATATATAAGCGTTGGAGCAGAATTTACTCGCCGTTCATCTGCTAACGATTTGTCGACCGAGAGCCGTGCTACCAGGTACTTGATCAAACTGAGATTTCCCAGCTCAGGCCGCAGGGGGGCGCGGAACGCAATTAGTACACGCCGGATGGCGATTAACAGTTCGGTAACACAGACACCACGAAGTGTTTACTACTATCACCGTGATTGAATCTCCTCACACTTCGAAGATTGACCGAAAGTTGGCCGCCGCCGCCTTCGGGGACCGGCCCGACAGCTGGCCGTTGCCGGCCGCCACCACGCCACTTCAACTGTGGTTGCGCGCGGTCGCCGCGGGCGGGCAAGGCCGCTACGGCAGCGCTTACCGCGATCTGGCGGAGCTGCGTCGCGCGGGTCCGGCCGGTCGGTTGGTTTCGCTGGCGCACAGCACCCAGGCGTCGTTTTTGCGCCAGCTCGGCTGGCACACCCTGGCGCGGGGCTGGGACGGGCGCGCCATGGCGCTGGCGGGCACCGATCCCGAGGCCCGCGCCGACGCACTGATCGGGCTGGCCGCCGACGCGCTGGGCGTCGGCCGCTTGGCAGCCTCCGCAACACTATTGACTCGCGCGGACGCCGCGCTGGTGTCCGGGCCGGAGGTCGCAGACCGGCTTCCGGTGCGCCGCCAATGGGTGGCCGCCGAGCTGGCGATGGTGTCCGGAGAAGGCGCGACGGCCGTGCGTCACGCCGAGGCGGCGGTCGAGCTGACCGGGGCCATGGCCGTCCCGTCGGCGCGACACCGGGTCAAAAGCGAGGTGGTGCTGGCCGCCGCCCTGTGCAGCGCCGGCGCCACCGGGCGCGCCCGCGCGGTCGCGGAGGCGGCGCTGGACGCCACCGGCAGGCTGCGACTGCTGCCGCTGCGCTGGGCGCTGGCTTGCTTGCTGATTGATATCGGAAACGACACGCTTTCGGCACAGAAGTTGCGTGAAATCCGGGATATCTGCGCAGGCCAGGTGCGGCGCGCCGGGGGCGCGTGGCGTTCCGCTTGAAACGGCCTCCGGGCCGTTATTGTCATTGCGGTAGTTAGCCCGCGATGTGTCCCGTTCGTAACGTTGGAGATACCGCCGTCGATGACAATTCAAGCGGAACGTCTCGACGCTGTGGTTGCGGAGGCCGTGGCGGGGGACCCGAAGGCACTACGGGAGGTGCTGGAGACCATCCGTCCGATCGTCGTGCGATATTGCCGCGCCAGAGTCGGCCCAGCCGAGCGGGGTGGCCTGTCAGCGGACGACGTAGCTCAGGAGGTGTGCTTGGCCACCATCACCGCGCTGCCGCGATACCGGGACCGGGGGCGCCCCTTTTTGGCCTTCCTGTACGGCATCGCGGCCCATAAGGTCGCCGACGCGCACCGGGCCGCCGGCCGTGATCTCGCCTACCCCGCCGAATCGGTTCCCGAGCGCTGGTCGTCGGACGCGGGACCGGAGCAGATGGCCATCGAAGCCGACTCGGTCAGCCGGATGAGTGAACTGCTCGAGATCCTGCCCGCCAAGCAGCGCGAGATCCTGATCCTGCGCGTGGTTGTCGGGCTGTCCGCCGAGGAGACCGCCGCGGCCGTCGGCAGCACCACGGGCGCGGTCCGGGTGGCCCAGCACCGTGCGCTGTCACGGCTCAAGTCCGAGATCGTCGCGGCGGGTGACTATGCCTGAATTTGATTTTGCGCGCGGCGACCAGCCCGCGCTGGACGAAATGACCCGCACCGATCTGCTCCTCGACGCGCTCGCCGAACGCCGGTCGATTGACCTGGACGACCCCAGCGACCCCAATTTTGAGGCGCTGGCCGCCCTGTTGGAGGACTGGCGCGACAACCTGAGGTGGCCGCCGGCCAGTGCATTGGTATCGCCCGAGGAGGCCTTCGGAGCGCTGCGCGAGGGGATGGCCGAGCGCCGGCACGCCCGACGCGGCCTGGCGGCGGTCGGATCGGTTGCCGCGACCCTGTTGGTCATGAGCGGGTTCGGGGCCATGGTGGTCGAGGCCCGCCCCGGGGACACGCTGTACGGCCTGCACGCGATGTTCTTCGACCAGCCGAGGGTCAACGACGATCAGATCACGCTGTCCGCCAAGGCCGATCTGGCGAAGGTTCAGCAAATGATCGACCAGGGCCAATGGAGTCAGGCGCAGAATCAGCTGGCCGAGGTCAGCAGCACCGTGCAATCCATGGACGACGGCACCAGCAGGCACGACCTGATGGACGAGGTGAATCTGCTCAACACCAAGGTGGAATCACGCAACCCGAACGCTACGTTGCCGGCCTCGGCGACGCAGGTGCCGAGCGCTCCGGTCGCCTCGACCCCCCCGCGGGTCTCGCCCAGTCCGAGCGTCAAACCGCCGACCGCGGCCAGTCCGCCGTCTCCGTCAGCCAGCGCGTCACCGAGCCCGTCGTCGGGTCGGCATCGGCATCACTGGCAGACGCCCACGCCGTCTTCGCCGGCGCCCGACGGCGCACAGTAAGCGGCGGGGAGCTCAGTGGCGGCGAAATCCGTCGGCGTCTGATGTCGCTTCGTTGAGCGAAGCGTCGGCGTATCCCCGGCAGTAATCCCATGTGACGTAGGAGTCCGGTTCGGGGTCGTAGGCGGGCTCGTGTGGGCGGACGGTGCCGTCGATCAGCAGTTGCAGCAGGTTGGCCCGCAACATGTCCCAGTCGTGGTAGTGGTCTTGCTGGCACTCGTCGC
>Ga0210389_10004887_pt1 | contig 10393 bp, 10 predicted proteins | sample IncBWH28OmetaG_FD_160127 | JGI IMG/M metagenome (GOLD analysis project Ga0210389, IMG submission 160127) | Forest soil microbial communities from Barre Woods Harvard Forest LTER site, Petersham, Massachusetts, United States - Inc-BW-H-28-O ...
GCATAGACGTCGCCGCAGCGGTCGATGTAGTCCTCGAACTTGTCCTGGTAGGGCCACATGGTGTCTTCCATGTACAGGCTCAGTTCGTGCTCGCGCGCGTCGACCGGCACCTCCTCGAAAGACACGCACTGCAGCGGTGACCATGGGAGCGGCACCAGCAGCTTGGCCTCGACGTCATGGCGGAGTTCGTCGACGCCGCGGACCCACTTCTGCAGATCGCCCTGCTGCACCCGCAGCGCGAGGCGCTCCCAGGCCGCTCCGTCCTGAATCGCGGTGATGGTCACCACCGTGTACGAGGGACCGCTGCCTTGCGCGTGGTCGGCGTACCACAGCAGCCGGGCATCGTCGCCGGCGGCGAGCATGGGCATCCAGCCCTCCCGAAACGCCGCCTCAAAGTCGTCTTCGAGGCGGCCCCGCACCTTGTGCACCTCGTGCATGAACAGCACGCCCAGACCTCCCACCCTGTCACGCTCTCCCGATGAACGCCCTCGTCCGATGGACGGTAACCCCCGGCAGATTTTCGGGTTCCGGCCGGGCGTACATATGCATGATTGCGCGTAATCGGTGATCTGGACAGCACAACCGAGAATCTGGTTTGCTCGAGGAGGTAACCGTCTTCGCCGGGCAGGAGTTCGCTGATGGCCCGACTCAACGTGCCGGATGGCCCCGGTGGCAACGCCGCCATGATCTGGACGCTACGGCCGCAACTCGGTGGCATGGTCGAGCGCATGATTCGGGGCGCATACCAGCAGAGCATCCTGCCGGCCGACGAACGGGAGCTGGCCAGGATGCGAATCGCGCAGATCAACAATTGCGTCGCATGCTCGGATTTTCGCGCCCGGTCGGTGCTGGATGCCGGCCCGAACGCCCCGACACCGGAGCTCTACGACAACGTCGCCGATTACGCCAGCTACCCCGGCTACACACCGCGCCAACGCCTGGCCATCGAGTACGCGGAACGCTTCGCCAACGACCACACGTCGATGGACGACGCTTTCTTCGAGCGGCTGCGGGAGTCGTTCTCCGACGAGGAGATCCTCGATCTCACGCTCTGCGTCGCGGTGTTCTTAGGCCTGGGACGGTCGTTGACGGTGCTCGGCGTCGACCAGTCCTGCGCGATCGACCTCTAGGCACAGCGGGTACTGACGGCATGGACATCGCCACGGTCGACGAGCTGCTGACCACGACGCGCTCGGTGCGCAAGCGCCTTGACCTGAACCGGCCGGTCGGTCGGGACGTGGTACTCGACTGCATACGGCTGGCGATACAGGCGCCGACGGCGAGCAACGCACAGGACTGGCGCTGGCTGGTGATCACCGATGCCGACAAGCGCGCCGCGATCGCCGAAATTTATCGCAGCGTCGGCGCCGATTACCTTGCGTACGCCGCCAAGGAAGCCTCCGACCCGCAAACCCAGCGCGTGTACGCCAGCGCGCTGAGCTTGACCGACACGCTGGCCCGAGTTCCCGTGCATGTCATCCCATGCCTGGACAACCGCATCGATAACTCCAATATGCTGACCGCGGCGTCGGCTTGGGCCTCGATCATCCCGGCCGGCTGGAGCTTCTTGCTTGCCCTTCGGTCGCGTGGTTTGGGATCGGTCTGGACGACGATGCATCTGGCCAAGGAGCAGGAGGTGGCTGAGCTGCTCGGCATCCCGGCCACCGTCACCCAGGCCGCGCTGTTCCCGGTCGCCTACACGATCGGCACCGACTTCCGGCCGGCCCGGCGGCCGCCCGCGGAGACCGTCACCTACTGGGACACCTGGGGACAGCCTGATGGAGAAAGCTGATGCAGTCCTACACCGTGCGATTCCACGTCGATGCACCCCCGAGGAAAGTGTGGCGGGTGTTGCATCCGCCGGTGCCGCCGAACGCGCCGCGGCCGCGGGTACTCAAGTGGCCCACCGGCAGCATGGAGATCCTCAACGAAGGCAACGAAGCCGGCGAGGGTCTGGTGCGCACCTGCATCTTCGAGGTGCCCAAGTACCTGTTGACGGGGGGTAGGGCGCGATCGTGGGAAACGGTGACCGAGGCAGAGATCAACAAGCTGTCGCGGTACGTGGCAGTGGGCGCGCCGCTGTGGTCGCGCGCCGAGGGCTATCACCAGCTCGAAGAACAGCCCGACGGAACCACCGTGCTGACCTTCCACGAGACGTATCACGCCTACAACCCGGTGCTGCGGTTCTTCCTCGAACGTCCGGTGCACGCCAAGATTTCGCGGGACAACCTCAAGACCTACGAGCACGCGCTCGCCTACGCCGGCAAGGTGCGTCGGCTGAGGTAGCTTGTTTCTCTCTCGCACAACAGGTTTCGCTGCGTGCCGCGGCCGTCGTCGGTGTACGGCCTTGCCCACGTCAGAGCCCACCTCAGAGCAACGCGGCTATCATCGCCAGCACGGCGACGCACCCCGCCTGCGCAAACCATGACCCGACCGCGGCCAGCCTCACAGCCACGACGACGAGCGCCGCGACAAGCCACCACATTTCACTGGAATCCGCGTCCTGGGTCCGCGCAAACGGAGCTGATCCCAAACCCTTGTCGCACAATACTTTTGCCCCGACATTCAGCACGCGTACCAACGCATCCGGCAACCGGGCCAAGCCAGTCCGCGGTGGGCGCGCGTCAGCGCCTCCACGCCGGTCGGGCCGCAGATGCCTCGACGCAGCTCAGCCCGGTACGCTGGTTTTCTATGTGGTCGAAGCCAGCACCGGTTGTGGCGCGATGTGTGGTCGCCGGTGTGATCGTCGCGGGCTGGGCCGCGTCCGCGGGCGTCGCCGGCGCCGACCCGGAGCCGACGCCGCCGCCGCCGTCGCCGGCAGCCTCACCGGGACCTGCACCGGGAGCGAAGACGACCATCGACAAAGACGGCACGTACGCGGTGGGGACCGACATCGCGCCGGGCATCTACAGCTCTGCGGGACCTGTCGACAACGGCAGCTGCTATTGGAAGCGGATGGGCAATCCCGACGGCGCCCTCATCGACAACGCCCTGAGCAAAAAGCCGCAGGTAGTGCAGATCGATCCGACAGACAAAGCGTTCAAGACATCAGGCTGCCAGCCCTGGCAGCTGACCCCCGACGCCAATCCGCCCGCTACTGCACCGCCTCCGGGTGTGCAAGGCACTCTCGGCATCCTCAACGGGCTGCTCGGCGGCCAGAATGGACAGCAACCCCCCCATTCCTGATGGGCTCTGACCGCGCGTGAGGGCGACCAGCCACAGCCCCGCGGCGGGTCCGTTTTCGCTACGGTGGCGCCGTGGCCAGTAGGCGGCGGGTTGTCGTGATCGGTGCCGGCGTGAGTGGGTTGACGTCGGCGATCAGCTTGGCCGAAGCGGGGTGGCCGGTGCGGGTGTGGGCGGCCGCACCGCCGCAGCAGACGACCTCAATCGTGGCGGGCGCGGTATGGGCGCCCCCGCGACCGGCCGAACGTGCCGCCTCGACGCTGGGTTGGACCGAGCACTCCCTGCGGGTGTTTCGCCAACTGGCCGAGGACCCCGGCACCGGGGTGCGGATGGCGCCGGCGCTGATCGTCGGCGAATTGACCGGGGCCCAGGCGATGTCGTCGGCGGCCGACCTGATCCCCGACCTGCGTCCGGCCGACCCGGCCGACCTCCCGGAGGGCTTCGGCGTCGGGTTCCGCGCCACCATGCCGATGATCGACATGCCGCAATACCTTGCCTACCTGACCCGGCGGCTCGCCGCCGCCGGGTGCGAAATCGAGGAGCATCCGGTGCGGTCGCTGGCCGAGGCCGCCGGTGTCGCACCCATCGTCGTCAACTGTGCGGGTCTGGGCGCGGCAGCGCTGGCGGGCGACGACACGATGCGGCCGGTGTTCGGCCAGCACGTCGTGCTGACCAATCCCGGTCTGCGGCAACTGTTTCTGGAAATCAACAGCGGCCCGGAATGGACCTGCTACTTCCCGCACCCGCAGCGCATCGTGTGCGGCGGCATCAGCATCCCCGGGCGCTGGGACACCACCCCGGATCCCGAGGTGACCGACCGGATCCTGCGACGGTGCCGGCGGGTCGAGCCGCGGCTTGGCCGGGCCGAGGTGATCGAGACGATCACCGGGCTGCGTCCCGACCGCCCGTCGGTGCGGGTGGAAGCCGAGCCGCTCGGCAGCAGCCGCGCCATCCACAACTACGGCCACAGCAGTAACGGGGTGACGCTGTCGTGGGGCTGCGCGCGCGAGGTGGTGCGCCTGGCGAATGGCGGCCGTTAGCGGTGTCTAACGTCGAACGTTGTGAGCATCGACTACACGCTGGACGCGCACATCGCCACCATCACGATCGACCGCCCCGAGACGCGCAACTCGCTGGACATGGCGCACTTTCGCGATCTGGCCCGCGCCTGGGCTGCCTTCCGCGACGACGCCGGCGCGTGGGTCGCGGTGATCACCGGCGTCGGCGGGGACTTCTGTACGGGAGCCGACCTCAAAAAATTCATTCCGGAACTCACCGGTGACCTACCCAAGCCCGACGGATGGAACAAGGACGACGCCATCCACGCCGTCCTGCATCGGTTCCCGCTGTACAAGCCGATCATCGCGGCCGTCAACGGCACCTGCGTCGCGGGCGGCTTCGAGATGTTGACCTCCACCGATATTCGCGTTGCGGTGCCCGAGGCGCGATTCGCGGTGATGGAGCCCAAGCGCGGTCTCTTCGCCGGCGGTGGAAGCACCGTGCGGCTGCCGCGCCAGCTGCCCTACCCGTTGGCGATGGAGCTGTTGCTGACCGCCGACCTGGTGGACGCGGAGCGAGCCCTCACGATGGGGCTGATCAACCGGGTGGTCCCGGCGGCCCGGCTGATGGACGCCGCGTATGACTACGCCGAGCGCGTCGCGGCCAACGCACCGCTCGCGGTCCGCGCCACCAAGCAGTCAGCCGTCGAAGGTTTGGCCCTGGACCTCGAGTCGGCCTACGAGAACGAAACCCGGCACAGCGACCGCGTTTTCGCCAGCGAGGACGCGAAGGAGGGACCGCGCGCGTTCGCCGAGAAGCGACCGCCGCGGTGGCAGGCCCGCTGAGCCCTCAGGCCCGAGTGCGGCGACCGACGTCACCGACCACCAGCGACAGCACCCAGCTCACGATGGACAACACGATGGCCGCCCAGATCGCCGTCCACCAGAAATGGTCGATCTGCAGCCCCCAGTGCGTGGTGTGTTCGGTGATCCGGGCGGTGATCCACAACATCAACGCGTTGACGACGATGTGGAACAGGCCGAGGGTCAAGATGTACAGCGGGATCGACAGGAACTGGACGACGGGCTTGATAAACGCATTGACCATACCGAATATCACGCCGACGACGAAAATGATGCCGATCCGCTGCAGCGTGCTGTCGCCGCCGACGAAGCTCAGCCCGTGGACGAAGAGGGTGACGATCCACAAGGCAAATCCGGTCACCGCGGCACGCAGCAGAAAAGCACCCATGGCAGAAGATCCTGCCACCGCAGGCCCCGTCGACGTCGGCAGGCCTCAGTTCAGGTTGTAGAAGCGCTGCGCGTTGCGCCCGCCGATCTTCTCGCGAGCCTCCTCGCTGATGTCCGATCGCGTTCGAAGGTGTTTGGTGCTCTCCGGCCAATCGCCGTCCCAATGCGGGTAGTCGCTGGCGAACATGATGAAGTCGGCGCCGAGCACGTCGATCACGCCGGGCAGGATCGGCTCTTCCGGCTCGCACGTCACCCAGATATTGCCCGCGGCCAGATACTCGTGCGGATCGCGGCGCCAGCCGTGCTCGACCCAATCTCCCCGCTTCTCGTAGTGCTCGTGCAGGCGATCGATGAAGAACGGCACCCAGCCCGCCCCCGCCTCGAGGAAGGCGACCCGCAACTGCGGATGGCGTTCGAAGACACCGCCGGAGACGAGCGCGGTCATCGCCGTCATCTGGTCAAACGGAAAGCTGATGCAGTGCACCTGGATGTAGTTGGTGAAGCGGTCCACGCCGATCTTGGGCAGATGGATGCCGGGCGCGCCGTGAATGCCCAGCGGCATCCCCAGTTCGACGGCGGCCGCGTAGAACGGATCGAGGTCGGGGTGGTCGAGGTTGCGGGTTTTGAGTGCGGGCGGGACGAGCGTCGCCACCAGCCCGAGGTCTTTGGCCTCGCGCATGATGTCGATGGCCACCTGGCCGTGCTCGACGGGGGTCACTGCGACGCCGCGCAGCCGGCCGCCCGACGGGGCGCAGTAATCCGCGATCCACTGGTTGTAGAGCCGCGCGAATCCCGCTGCGAAATCCGGGTTTTCGAGGCTGGGCACGCACAGCCCGAGGCTGGGATACAGCACCATCGTGTCGATGTGGTCGCGGTCGGCATCGCCCAGCACACCCTCGGCTGACCGGCAGTTGACGCCGGGCGCCGCGGTGATCCCGTGCTCGGGCGGACAACCGGCGCCCGGGCCCTGGTCTTCCGGGTAGTTGCGGCCTTCCAGCGTCAACAGCAACCGCCCGTCGGTGCTGGGTTTGACGTGCTGCGGCCAGCGTTTGATCGCCTCGATCGCCAGCGAAGGGTTCTCGGCGACGTGTCCGTCGGCGTCGATGATTCGCATGCATCCGCAACTTACTCTCGCGGGTTGTCTGGTCAAACGGCTTGCGGGTGGGCCAGGATTCTCACGTGACAACTCCAAAGACCCAGAAGATCAACGCCGATCAGCGGAACTCGTTCATTGCGGCGATGTTGGGCTGGACGATGGACGCCTTCGATTACTTCATCGTGGTGTTCGTCTACGCCGACATCGCAAAGACCTTCCACATCAGCAGGGCCGAGGTCGCATTCGTCACGACCGCCACCCTGGTGATGCGCCCGGTGGGCGCGTTGTTGTTCGGGCTGTGGGCCGACCGGGTCGGTCGACGGACGCCGTTGATGGTGGATGTCATCTTCTACTCAGTGGTCGGCTTCTTGTGCGCGTTCGCGCCCAACTTCACCGTGCTCGTGATCCTGCGGATGCTGTACGGCCTTGGCATGGGCGGCGAATGGGGACTGGGCGCCGCGCTCGCCATGGAGAAGGTTCCCGCCGAGCGGCGCGGCTTCTTCTCCGGGCTGCTGCAGGAGGGCTACGCATTCGGCTACCTGCTGGCAAGCCTGGGATCGCTGGTCGTGATGGACTGGCTGGGGTTGTCGTGGCGCTGGTTGTTCGGTTTGTCCATCGTCCCGGCCTTGATCAGCCTGATCATCCGGTACCGGGTACAGGAGTCCGAGGTATGGGAAGCCACCCAGGACCAGATGAAACTGACCAACACCAGACTCCGCGACGTGCTGCGCGACGGCGCCATCATCCGCCGGTTCATCTACCTGGTGGCGTTGATGACCGCCTTCAACTGGATGAGCCACGGCACCCAGGACGTCTACCCCACCTTCCTGGGGTCGACCACCAACCAGGGCGCCGGGCTGCCCAGCTCGACCGTCAAGTTGATCGTGGTGGTCTACAACATCGGCGCCATCATCGGCGGACTGTTCTTCGGCACGCAGTCACAGCGGTTCGGCCGTCGCTACACCGTGGTTTTCTGCGCCCTGCTCGCGCTGCCGATCGTGCCACTCTTCGCCTACTCGCACTCCGCGGCGATGTTGTGCCTGGGCTCGTTTCTGATGCAGCTGTGCGTGCAGGGTGCCTGGGGTGTCATCCCCGCGCACTTGACCGAGATGTCGCCGGACTCCATCCGCGGCCTCTACCCCGGCGTGACCTACCAGCTCGGCAATCTGCTCGCCGCGTTCAACCTACCGATCCAGGAACGCCTGGCCGAGTCGCACGGCTACCCGTTCGCGTTGACCGTCACGATCGTGCCGGTGTTGCTCGCCGTCGCGCTGCTGACGCTGGTCGGCAAGGACGCCACCGGAATACGATTCGGCACCGCGGAAAGCGCCTTTCTGCCAACCCAAGTGAAGTGACCTAACCCGACTCGGTGGCGCTCAGCATGCGCCACAACAGGTGCATCGCCACCGTCGTCGACCGGTCCCGGACGTCGGACCGGTTCCCGGGGAGCCGCAGGGTGCGGGTGATCGTGCGGCCGCCGGGAGGGCCGAGCATCACGCTGAAACAGACTGTGCCAACCGGTTTTTCGGCGGTTCCCCCGCTGGGGCCGGCGATTCCGGTGGTTGCGACGGCGATGTCGGCGCCGAAGCGCCGCAGCGCGCCCGCGGCCATCGCCTCGGCCACCGGCTCGGACACCGCACCGTGCGCCTCGATCAGGGCGGCATCGACGCCGAGCAGCTCCGTTTTCGCGTCGTTGGAGTAGGCCACCACGCCGCCCATCACGTAGTCGGAGGAACCGGGCCGGTCGGTCAGCCGCGCCGCCACCAGCCCCGCGGTACAGGACTCCGCTGTTGCGATCCGGCGCCCGGCCAGCAACCGCGCGACCAGATCGTCGACGTGCGAGCCGTCTTCGGAGTAGATCTGCTGCCGGTGCCGGTCACGGAGCAACTCGGTCAGTAGCGCGTAGGCGTCCGCGGTGTCGGGTTCGTAGCGAGTGACCATTTCGATCTCCCCACGACGCAGGCAGGTGGTGATCTCCAGCGCGTCGAAGCCGGGGATGGACGCCGCCGTGCGCAGCGTTTCGGCCAGGCCCGACTCGGGTAGCCCGAACATCCGAATGGTCTTCTGCTGGTAGGCCGTTCGGCCGGCGATCGCCTGCTGCGCGGCGGGGGTTGCGATAGCGCTGCGCCACATCGGCTGCAGCTCGCGCGGCGGGCCCGGAAGCACGATCACCGTCGGTTTGCCGGGGACCACGACGCCGGGCGCCGTGCCCACCGGATCGAGCACCTGCGCACCCGCGGGAATCATGGCCTGTTTGCGGTTGGCGGCGCGCACCGCGTCGAAGTCGACGCCGTCGAAACGTGCCATGAAAGATTTGAGGATGGCGGCGATCTTGTTTTCGGTTTCGCTGTCCAACACCAGCTCGCGGCCGCAGAAACGGGCCACCACCTCGACCGTCATGTCGTCGGCCGTGGGGCCCAGGCCGCCGCTGGTGATGATCAGGTCCACGCCCTGCTCGGCCATGAATCGCAGCTGCGCCTCGATGTCGGAGGCGCGGTCGCCGCAGATGGTGAGGTGGGCCAGCTCCACGCCCAACTCCAGCAGGCGATCGGCGATCCAGGGGCCGTTGGCGTCTTGGACGCGGCCGGTGAGGACTTCAGTTCCGGTGACGACGATGCCTGCGCGTGCGCTCACCGCCACGAGCCTACTTGCGCGATTCTTGACGGTGACCTGAACTAGCCTGGGGCCGTGGCTGGGAAGTCTGGGGCGCCGCGGACTCGCTACGCCGAATGCGGCGATGTGGACATCGCCTACCAGGTGCTCGGTGACGGACCTGACCTTGTCGTGTTTCCGGGGCCCTTCGTCCCGATCGGCTCCATCGACGATGAGCCGTCGATGTACCGTTTCCATCGGCGCCTGGCGTCGTTTTGCCGGGTGATCCGGTTCGACCACCGCGGGATCGGTCTGTCGTCTCCGGTGAACTCGATGGACGAGCTGCAACCCCACTTTTGGGCGCAAGACGCGATCGCGGTGATGGATGCGGTCGGATGCGAGCAGGCCACGATCTTCGCGCCGAGTGTGCACGCAATGAACGGGCTGGTGCTTGCCGCCGATTATCCCGAGCGGGTGCGCGGCCTGGTGATCGTCAACGGCTCCGCGCGCACGCTGTGGGCGCCCGACTATCCGGCCGGCGTCCAGCACCGGGGCGCCAATCCGTTCACCACCGTCGCGCTCCAACCCGACGCCATGGAGCGGGGTTTCGACGTGTTGCGCATCGTCGCGCCGACGGTGGCCGATGACGACGCGTTCCGGGCCTGGTGGGATCTGGCCGGCAACCGTGCGGGTGCGCCGAGCATGGCCCGCGCGGTGTCGAGGGCGGTTTCCAAAGGCGATGTGCGCGAGGCTCTCTCGCGCATCACCGCGCCGACGCTGATCCTGCATCGGGTCGATTCGACCTTCGTTCCCGTCGGGCATGGGCACTACCTCGCCGAGCACATCGTCGGATCGCGCTTCGTCGAGCTGCCGGGCGCGGACGTCCTGTACTGGGTGGGTGACACCGCGCGGCTGCTCGACGAAGTCGAGGAGTTCATCACCGGCGCGCGGGGCGGGTTCCACAGCGAGCGCGTGCTGGCCACGATCGTGTTCACCGACATCGTCGGGTCCACGCAGCGGGCGGCCGCACTCGGCGACGGCCGGTGGCGCGACCTGTTGGACAACCACGACAGCATCGTGCGCCACGAGCTGCAGCGGTTCGGCGGGCGCGAGGTGAACACCGCCGGTGACGGGTTCGTCGCGACGTTCACCAGCCCCAGCGCCGCGCTTGGCTGCGCCGACGAGATCGTGGACGCGGTGCGGGTGCTCGGCATCGAGGTGCGGGTGGGCATTCACGCCGGTGAGGTCGAGGTGCGCGGCGATGACGTCGCGG
>Ga0210389_10004888_pt1 | contig 10393 bp, 8 predicted proteins | sample IncBWH28OmetaG_FD_160127 | JGI IMG/M metagenome (GOLD analysis project Ga0210389, IMG submission 160127) | Forest soil microbial communities from Barre Woods Harvard Forest LTER site, Petersham, Massachusetts, United States - Inc-BW-H-28-O ...
CCTTGACCGTGATCCTGCCGTTGCGGCTCACGGTGGTGGGGCTGACCTTCAGGCCGGTGATCCGGTCCGCGTACTTCCAGGCCAGCACGACGTTGCTAGTCGCCGCGTGGAAGCCCTCGTAGGTGGTGGCGTTAACCGGGGTGGCATAGAGGTAAACACGGTAGAACGCGTAGTTGTACGGGGCGGACGCCGTCCCGGTGAAGCGCTGACCGTACTGGCACGGGCCGCCGGCGTTGAACTTGACGCCGCTGATGGTGTGCCACGGGCCGGTCCTGCTCGATGCCCACTGGAGCCGAAGGTTGCTGACCGGCGGCCGGGACGCCCCCGAGATGTTCGAGGTGAGCGCGAGGCAGCCGGAGAAGCTCAGTCCCCAGTGCTGGTTCAGCGTGGCCGCGAAGCCGGTGACCGCCGCGTTGAAGAGCACGTCCTCGTTCAGGTTGACCGTGGGGATCGCGAGCATGGAGGTGTTGCCCGCGCCCGCCTCCAGCTTCCAGCCGATGCCGGTGTTCTTCGGCAGCGGAATGCTGAAGTGGCCAGTGGCGTCCGTCACGCCGGTCGCATCTGGAGTGGCGGAGTAGTTGTACTGGGTGAAGGCGCTGAGGTGGACCGGCGTGCCGGTCACGGGCACGTAACCGGTCTGGCCGGCCGGCTGGTAGGTGACGATCCCGGTGATGGTGGCCTGGCTGCCGTACTGGACCTGGCCGGGACTGACCGTGGCGGTGATCTTTGCCTGGTCCTGCGTCACGGAGAAGTCCATCGCGGCCTGACCCCACCGGTTGGTGGTCGTCTGCTGGACATTAGCGAGCACGTAGACCTCGTTCCCGCCTGCGTAGAGGGGCGAGGCGGGGAAGCTGAAGTTACCGCTAGCGTCGCTTTGGACGGTCACGTTGTCGCCCGTCCACGACTCCCACACCACGACCGGCCCCTGGTACGGGGTGGTGGTGCCATCGGGATTCTGCAGGCTGGCCGTCCCGGTGATGTTCGCGGCCGGGTGAGCGTAGTCGATGTTCAGGCGGTCGGCGTTAAGGGTGATCGTCGGCACCGACGTGTACTGCCAGGTTCCGCCATTCACGCCGGTGACCGAGGTGCCGCCCTGATCGGTGGCGTCCACCGCGACGGTGTAGTCCCCCGCCGGGAGGCCGGCCGTCGTAATCGGGCTGGTAACGGTCCACACGCCTTCGTAGTGGTCGCCGACATCCTTGGACGATGTCTGCGACATCGCCGGGTCCAGCACGTCCGCCTGGGTGCCGGCGTTGATGACGTGGGCGGTCACGCTGGTGATCGGACTGGTCGACTCCAGCGTGACCGCGAGGCTGCCCAGGTCATTGTTCGGGCTGTTGACCGAGTAGACGCTGATGGTGTCGGTCGTATCGGCACGCGCGGCGGCGGCAGTACCCGCCAGCAGCATGACCGAGGAAAGTGCGAGCGCGGCTACAGCCGCCGCCCTGAAGCGTGGCAAAGAGAGCTCCCCGGGAAACAAGTGATAATCCTGGGCAATTATGAAGCCTGGTGCGCCTGGTGTGCCCGATGGCTGACGGGTTTTGGTAGGTTTGTTATCTATTTGATGCGGTGGTCACGGCATCAACACCTCTTGACGGCAGTGGCCTGCAGGACCCGGACAACCGTGGGCGGCGTCGTCATCGGTGGCCATAAGCCGGTAGCTGGCCACTACTGGCACTTTCCGCTCCAAAACGACATCCGAAATTCGGTACAAAGGACTCAAATCGGAAGCCAAAAGTGCCAGGAGTCGTGGCTCGGGTCCTGGAGGTGTGTCCTGGGTGTCAGGCAGGAGGGCCGGCGCTGTCGCACTCGGTCCCGCAAGCCCCTGCCCCGCCCGATGCCTGGCCTGGGGCTGAAGCCAGGTCTCCGTGGTAACGCGCTACCGGGAGGAGCGGCCCTGCTCACGTGGAAGTGAATCGCTGACCGCCCGAGCACCAGTGGTGACGAGGGGGATGAAGATGTCGTCGACGATCTGCCGCAGGACGTGGTCGGGGACCGGCTTGAGCGTCATCATCATCTCGTGGCGGAACAGGGCGAAGGGGAGATCGAGGATCCGGGGGGTGAGCCGGGCCGGGTCGACCTCCCCGCGCTGGACGGCGCGGTGCACGGACCGGGCCAGAACTAACCAGGCAGGATCGCGCCCAGCCCCTGACCAGCGATGACGCTGTCAGGGGCTGCTGGCGTCCGCAGGATGGGGGAGTTGAACGCGCGGAACAGTCCGGGCTGCGATGAGGGCGGAGTCGTTTTGCTGAAGGTGGTTATGGCAGTGGATGCGCATTCAGCCTGCTACCCCATAGGGGCTGTTGCCGACGTTGATCGTGGCGGTGACCTTGAGCGTCGTGGGGTTGATGACCGTGAGGGTGTTCGCTCCCTGGTCGGCAACGTAGACAGCGCCGGGGGTGGCCGCGATGCTGAAGGGGTCGGTTCCCGGCGGTCCCACGTGGACGGTTCCCGAGATGCGGTCAGTGCTGGTGCTGATCACGGACACGTCGCCCGGGCCAAGGATGGCCGCGTATGCCACCTGGCCGCCGGGCGCGAGTGCCACGCCAAACGGGCCCTCTCCGGTCGGCACGGTCGCGGTGATCGGGCCGGCAGGCGCGGATACGACCGAGACGGTGGCATTCACCTCGTTGGCGACGTAGACCGGGCCTGCGGCCGGGCCGGCAGCGACGGCGACCGGGTACGCGCCCGCGGGCAGGGTGCGGATGACGCGGTCTGTGCGGGTGCTGATGACCGAGAGGCTCGCCGATCCTTCGTTGGCCACGTAAACGCTGGTGCCGTCGCTGGTGACGGCGGCGCTCACCGGTGAGATGCCGACCGGGATCGTCGCGGTCACCTCGCTCGTGGCGGTGTCGATCACTGAGACGGTGTCCGAGCCGCCATTGGCCACGTACAGGTGCGAGCCGTCCGGGCTCAATGCGACACCCGTGGGGTCCTTGCCGACCGGGATGCTGGCGATGATCTTGTTGCTTGCGGTGCCGAGCACCGACACCCGGGCCGATCCGCTGTCGGCGACATAGAGGTGGAGGTGGTCGGGGCTGAGCGCGATGCCTTCGGGGGCGGTGCCGGCCGGCACGGTGGCAGTGACCTGGTCCGTAGCGGGGTCGATCACCGAGAGCGTGTTGTCGAGCTGGTTGGTGACGTAGACGTGCCCGCCGGCTCGCACGGACGCTGGCGGGACGGGGGCTGGCAAAGTAGTGGCTGGCAAGGCGGGGGCTGGCAAGGCGGTGGCTGGCAGGGCGGCCGCGGCGAGCAGGCCGGATGCCAGCAGGAGCCCGGTGCCTGCGCCCAGCACCGGCCGGAGCGCTGTCATGTGCTGATGCATCGTGGGCTCCAGTCAGGCCAGCAGCCCGCTGGCGAAATAGTCCCGGCTGTCGCGGACGCCGGGCAGGACGAAGAAGTAGCCGCCGCCCCGGGGGGTGATGAAGGGCACCAGCAGTTCGTTCTCCAGCCGGGCCTGCATGGCGATGTAGCTGTTGAGGTGACGCTGGAAGCAGCAGAAGGCGTGCCCCACGTCGGGGTGGCCGCCTATGTCGGGGCTGGCCTGGTACTCGTAGCTGCGCCGCAAGATGGTGCTGGTGGAGGCGGTCTCCGGGGTCTGCGGGTTCGCAAGGCGGATATGGCAGTCCAGCGGGGTGATCAGCCCTTGCGGATCATTGGTGTAGATGGGATCGAGCTGATCGGAGGCGTTCGGGTCCAGGGCGTACATAGGGGCCCCGCTGACCTTGCGCCGCCCGAAGATCCGCTCCTGCTGGGCGAGCGGAACCCCCTGCCACGTCTCCACGTCGAAGCGGACGATGCGCACGACCTGATAGGTGCCGCCGGCCGCCCAGGCTGGCTCGCCCGTGGACGGCTGCACCCACACCCACTGGTTCATCGCAGCGGTGCTCGCTGGGTCCGGGTTGCTGATGCCGTCCTTGAACCCGAAGAAGTCACGGCCGATGCCGACCGGGCGTGGCGGGCTGTGCAAGCCGTTGATGCTCCAGCGCGGCTTCATGGCACCGCTGCCATGGGCGATGATCTCCAGCAGTGCGTGCACCACCGTGTCGCGAGTTCCGGCGCACAGCTGAATCAGCACGTCCCCGTCGGACAGCGCGGGATCGAGGCTGTCATGGCGGAAGGGCTTCATGGTGACCAGTTGGGCGGGCTTGCGCGGGGCCAGCCCGTAACGGCCGTCGAACAGGCTCGCGCCGACCCCGACGGTGATGGTGAGGCCGTCGGCGGGGATCTCCGGGCCGAGGATGCCGTCGTCTGGCTGCGGTGAGCCCGCCGGCGCGACCGGTGCCGTGCCGCCCGCGGTGAGGAAGGCCGCTTGCGCGGTCAGCGCCCGGAAAAGGTCGATGAGCTCTTTGCGGCTGGCCGCGGTCACGTCGAAGGCGACAAAGTTCCCGACCGCCTGCCGGGAATCGGGAGGAGGGCTGATGATGCCCGCCTGATGCTCGCCGTAAAACGGGACAGCAGGGAGGTTCTGCCCCGCAAGCCTTTCGGCTACGACCGAGGGGCCCTTCCCGGCTACGGTTCCGGCACTCGCGATAACGCCCGTGGCGGCCAGCCCATTCAGGAAGGACCGCCGCCCGAAGCCTCCCGGGCACCCGCCGGCGTCCGGGTGGGCCGCCGGCGCCGATGACATCTCCTCCGCCATGCCTTCCCCCGAAAACATGTCCCAAATGCCATTGCCGGCCTGGTGCCGGGCACGCGACGCTAACAATGCCCTCATCGGAGAGCGGGAAAACCAGCTGACCCGGCTAGCCCGGTCCCTGGCCGGTACGGCCCTTCGCGTAGCGTGGTCCCATGGCCACTACGACGCAGCATGGCAAGGTCATTGACGATCCGGGGCCGACGGTTTTCGTCCTCTTCGGAGGGACGGGAGACCTGGCCAGGCGAATGGTGCTGCCCGCGTTCTACCGGCTGGCGCGCGAAGGGCTGCTGCCGGAGCAGTGGCTGCTGGTGGGGAATGGCCGCGGTGACGTGGCGCATGAGGACTTCCGGGCCCACGTCCACGGCGCGCTCACCGAATTCGGCACCGAACCAGAGCCGCGGGAGTGGGACGCCTTCGCCCAGCGGGTGTTCTTCGCGGGCGGCGGCTTCAGCACCGACAGCCCGGGCAGCCTGCTTGAGGCGATTGGCAAGGCCCGCGATTCGCTGGGCGGCGACCCGCAACTCGTCCATTACCTGGCCGTTCCGCCCGTCGCCTTTGCCGGGCTGACGAAGGCACTGGGCCAGCATGGGCTCTCCCGCGCTGCCCGGGTGGTCTACGAGAAGCCGTTCGGCACATCGGGTGATGCTTTCCGCGAGCTTGACCGGGTCGTCCATTCGGTCCTGGACGAGCAGCAGGTATACCGGATCGACCATTTCCTCGGCAAGGAAGCCACCCAGGACCTGCACCTGCTCCGGTTCGCCAACGAGTCGTTCGCCTCGATCTGGAGCCGTGAGCACGTCGAGTCGGTGCAAATCGACGTGCCGGAGACCCTCGACATCAGCGACCGCGCGCAGTTCTATGACGCCACGGGCGCGGTGCTCGACATGCTGGTCACCCACCTGTTCCAGGTGGCTGCCGAGGTCGCCATGGAACCGCCCGCCAGCCTGGGCCCGCTGGACCTGCAGGCCGCCAGGGAGGAGGTCATCAGGTGCTTCCGGCCGCTGAATCCCGCTGAGGTGGTGCTTGGCCAGTTCGATGGGTACCGGGACGTCCCTGGGGTCGATCCCCATTCAAGCCGGGACACGTTCGTCGCCGCCCGGCTGTGGATCGACACCGACCGCTGGCGTGACGTGCCGTTCTACCTGCGCACCGGCAAGCGGATGGCCGCCTCGGCGCAGCGGGTCAGCCTCATCTTGCGCGAGCCGCCCGGACCGCTGAGCGGCGCGCTGCCACGCGACGGCAACGTGCTCAGCCTCTCCCTCGCCGGAGACGGCGAGATCGACCTCTCCCTAGTGACCAAGAAGCCGGGCCCGGCGCTGGACCTCGACGTGGCGCACGCGAGCATCCCGCTTGCCGGCCTGCCCGGCGCGGACCCGCTGCCGCCATACGTCCGGCTGATTCACGATGTGCTGCTCGGCGACCGGTCGCTGTTCACCCGCCCGGACGGGCTCGCCTCCGTGTGGGAGGTCGCCGAGCCGCTGCTGTCCGGGCCGCCCCAGGTCCATTCCTATGCGCCCGGATCGTGGGGGCCCGTCCAGGCGCGTGACCTCATCGCGCCCGGGTCCTGGCTGCTGGGCCAGTAACCCCGGCCGGCGCGGCAACCGGGCGCATCCAGGCCGGTTCCTCAGTCATGCCGAAATGATCTCCGCTCTCCGTGTGATTCCCGGGCCTCCCGGTGGATTACCTGATGAAGGTCAGCACGGAAGGAGACATCTTGAATGATCCCAAAGAGCGGTTCACCGGACTGTATGACGAGCACTACCGTCGGGTCTTGCGGTACGCCCTGCAGCACACCGAGCCGGGATACGCCGAAGATGTGGCGAGCGAGACTTTCCTCATCGCATGGCGGCGGCTGGCCGAGGTCCCGGAGCCGCCGCTGCCATGGCTGCTCGGCGTCGCGCGCAACCTGCTGCTCCAGCAGTTCGGCCAGGCCCGCAAGCAGCGGCGGCTAGCGGACCAGATCTCGGCGCTGACCACCGACGCCGACCTGCGGGCCTGGGACACCGGCGAGCACGTGGTCGAGCGCGCCGCGGCACTCGACGCCCTCAGCTCGCTGAACGTTGCTGACGTCGAGGCGCTGACCTTGGTCACCTGGCACGGCCTGGAGGCCGCAGAAGCGGCAGCCGTGGCCGGCTGCTCGCCGCGTGCGTTCACGGTCCGGCTGTACCGGGCCCGCAAGCGGCTAGCCGAAGCGCTGCGGCGCGCAGAACCATCCCGCGAGCACCCTCCGGCAGGCCATGCCACTATGGCGCGGCTTCCGCGATCAACGACGTCTTTTCCAAGGGGATGAGCATGAGCTTGACTGAAGACCCGCAGCGGGTCGTCGCCGACCTGCGGCCGGCCAGCCTCGACCGACTGGCCGAGGAAGGGTACGTTCGGCACCGCTCCGCCGACCTGGCCCGCGTGCTTGGCGAGCCGGCAACCAGGAGGCATCGCACCCGCCGGCTCGCACCTGGCGCAACCCGGCGGGGCCGGGTTCTCCTCGGCGCGGGGGCAGGCCTGGCCGCCGCCGCGGTGGCGGTTGCGGTGATCACGGTGCCCTCGGCGCACGGACACCCGGTGCCCGGCGCCCCGGCCGGCACCGTGGCCAACGGTGGCGCCGACGGCCAAGCGATCCTGCTGACCGCCGCGCGCACAGCGGCGAGCGGCTCAGCGGCGACCGGAACATACTGGTACGTCAAGGAACGCGACTTCGAGCCGACCACCGCGCAGTGGGCAGGCAGCCACCCCAGGCCGAAGAACGCGGCGTCCTCGAAGGACCCGGGGTTCGGCGCGTCATTCGCGGCCACTGAGGAAACATGGACCAGTGCCACCCGGACACGGACGATCGTGAACGAGGGCCTCGTGTTCAGCTTCGCCTCGGCGGCGGGTAAGGCAAAGTGGGTAGCCGCGGGCTCGCCGAAGCTGGCCAACCCGTCCGGGAGGCCCGGCCTCACCGGGCCTGTCACCAGCAACTACGCCTTCGGCGGTTACTCATACAACATAGGCGCGATCAAGATCGGCCTTGCCACGGCCGGGAAGCTGCCGACGATCCCGGCAAAGCTGGACGCCCTGCTGCGCGGTCAGTGGCAGCGCCTGAGCTCCGCACAGCGGCAGGCGACCGTCGGGCTGCCGAAGCCAACCTACGCGGAGTACGTTTTCCAGGTGGCCGGCGCGCTGCTCACCGGTCCGGTCACGCCGGGCACCAGGGCCGCGGTTTACGGCCTCCTGGCCGAACAGCACGGCCTGCCGGTCGCGGTGAAGGTCACCGATCCGCTCGGCCGCGAGGGCACTGCCATCGGCGACGGTAGCGGAGACTTCCTGATCATCAGCCCGGTCACCGCTGGCGTGCTCGACCTGACCACCTGTCCGGTCCGGCCAGGCGGCACGATCCCAGCGAACCTGTGCGGTACAGAGGCATACCTCTCGCTGGGCTGGACAAACCGGTTGCCGTAAGGCAGCTCAGGCCGCTGAGCCACGAATGCCCGCCTCTCGCACCAGACGTGAGGCGGGCATTCGCCATGAAGCCCGGGATTATGCTGGGGGCCATGGCCGAGTCGTTCCCCCTTGCGGTCCGGGGTCCGTGGTGGCCGGGCGCCAGGTTCCTGTTCCGCGTGGGGCGTCGCACGCTCGTGGAGTCGCTGTACCTGCTCACCGCGCCGGTGATCGCCGCCGCCGGGCTGCTGCTGGTGCTCGGTGGCCTGTGTGCCGCAACGGCCGGCTTGCTGGTGCCGGGCGGGTCGCCCGTCGTGGCCGGCCTGCTGGCGCCGTCACGGTGGTTCGCCGACGTGGAGCGGTGGCGGATCGCCAGGGTGCGCTCGCTGCGTGCCGGGGCGGCGGGCGGACGGCCGAGGGCAGCGGAGATAACCGCATCCGACCCGGGGCTGTGGCTCGACGTCGCGCACGTGGTGGTGGTGGCCCCTGTCACCCTGGTCACCTCCGTGGTGACGGCCCTGTGGTGGTGGGGCGGTGTCGCTGCCGCCACCGTCGGGCTGCGCAACCCGCACACGCCCGGGTCGCTGCGGCCCCAGACCCTGTACGTGGGCAGCGCCCAGTCGCACATTGACGTGAGCCTGGGGCTGACGTCGGTGGACGCGCATGTCGCCTTCGGGATCACGGTCGGCCTGCTGCTGCTGGCCACCCTCCCGCTGGTGACCCGGGCGTGCGTGGCCGTCCAGGCAGGGCTGGGCAAGGCGCTGCTGTGGGACGCGTCCGCGCTGCACCGCAGGATCAGCGGACTGGAGCAGGAGAGGGACACCGCCCGGGCGCAGACCGTCGCCGCGGTGACGGCCGAGGCGACGGCGTTGCGTCGGCTGGAACGCGACCTTCACGACGGTCCCCAGCAGCGACTGGTGCGGCTGGCGATGGAACTGGGCCGCGCCCAGCATCATTTCGACAGCAAGCCGGAAGCCGTCCGGGAGGCACTCGGTGACGCGATCGTCTGCGTCCAGGAGGCGCTGGAGGAGCTACGGGCCTTGTCGCGGGGCATCGCCCCGCCGATCCTCGCCGATCGCGGCCTGCGGGAGGCGCTCACTGCCCTGGCGGGGCGCTCCGCCGTGCCCGTTGAGCTCGATGCTGAGCCCCTGGATCGCCGGCTGGACGCCGCCGTCGAGACGGCGGCGTACTTCGTGGTCGCCGAGGCGCTGACCAACGTGGCCAAGCACAGCCATGCACGCCAGTGCGCGATCGGGCTGCGCCACGAGGCCGGCACCTTGCGTGCCTGGGTCACGGACGACGGGACGGGCGGCGCGGCGCTGGAGAAGGGACACGGGCTGCGGGGGCTGGAGGACCGGGTGCGCGCGGTTGGCGGCCGGCTGCAGGTCACCAGCCCCCCCGGTGGCCCGACCACGGTCAGCGCGGAGTTGCCATGCCGCTGACCCCGGACAAAACGACATCCGGGCCCTCCTCGCCAACACGGCCAGAAACCGGGCCCTGCTCGCCAACAGGGCCAGAGCCCGGCCGGGCGGCCCGTCGCCCGCTGCGGATCGTGGTGGCCGACGACGCGGTGCTGCTGCGCGAGGGCCTGGTCCGGCTGCTCGCCGAGGACGGTCACCAGGTGGTGGCGGCGGTCGGTGACGGCCCCGCGCTGGTCGAGGCGGTGCTCAGGCACCGGCCAGACGTGTCGGTCGTCGACGTGCGGATGCCGCCCACCCACACGGACGAGGGCCTGCGCGCGGCGATCACCGCCCGCTCGCAGTTGCCCGGCGCCCCCATGCTGGTGCTCAGCCAGTACGTGGAGGCCTCCTACGCAGGCGACCTGCTCGCTGACGGCTCCGGCGCGGTGGGCTACCTGCTGAAGGACCGTGTCGCGAGGGTCGAGGAGTTCCTGGACGCCCTGCACCGGGTCGCCCGCGGCGCCACGGTGCTCGATCCCCAGGTCGTGGCCCAGTTGCTGGCCGGGCAGCGGCGGCCCGACCCGCTGGGGGCGCTGACCGCGCGGGAACGGGAGCTCCTTGCCCTGATGGCCGAGGGCCATTCCAACACGGCCATCGCCCTGCGGCTGGTGCTGTCCGCCAGCGCGGTGGAAAAGCACATCGGCAACGTCTTCGCCAAGCTCGGCCTTCCTCCTGACCAGGCCCAGCACCGCCGGGTGCTCGCCGTCCTGGCCTACCTCAGGGCCTGACGGCCTGCCCGCCAGAATGTGCGGGGCCGGGACAACTGGGGTGGGGCCAGCCATACCCCAAGTGTCCGGAGCGCTCCGGTGACCGGGGGTCGCCGCTGCGGAACAGTGGTCGCCATGACAGCACATGCACGTACTTCCCGGGCATCCGATGA